>Ga0209490_10002653_pt1 | contig 16845 bp, 10 predicted proteins | sample MAT06_FD_187209 | JGI IMG/M metagenome (GOLD analysis project Ga0209490, IMG submission 187209) | Freshwater microbial communities from Lake Fryxell liftoff mats and glacier meltwater in Antarctica - MAT-06 (SPAdes) (version 2) | ecosystem: Environmental > Aquatic > Freshwater > Ice > Liftoff...
CGAGTATCATACCCCCTTTATTCTTTAAGTCGGCGTAGGCCGACTTTGTTTGTATAGACGCGGTTTCAACCGCCGAGTGATCAAGGGGATATTTAACCCGGATTTGGTATAACTAATATTCAACTAGCGTAACGATCGGCACATCTGGCAATTTCTGCCTACCGCCCAAAGCCTGCAATTCGATCACAAAAGCAAAACCGACAAGCTCGCAGCCCGCTTGCTGCAACAACTGAGCCGTCGCCGCCGCTGTTCCGCCAGTGGCGATTAAATCGTCCACAATCAGCACTCGGCTACCCGATGTCATCGCATCTTTGTGCATTTCCAGTCGATCGACACCATACTCCAACTCGTACTCAGCAAAATGAACTTCTCCAGGCAGTTTTCCCGGTTTGCGAACAGGAATAAAGCCCACTCCCATTTTATAAGCCAAAGGCGTGCCAAAGATAAAGCCCCGCGATTCCATACCCACGATATAGTCAGCAGACATTGCAGAGCATTTTTCGGCTAAACTGTCAATGGTATAGCTCAGCCCTTGCGGGTTCCGCAGCAAAGTTGTAATGTCTCGAAACATAATTCCCGGCTTGGGGAAATCAGGAATGTCGCGAATCAGAGATTTGAGATCCATAAGCAGGAGCCGATCGGCGTTAATGGTAACGAAGTATCGAAAATGGTACAATAATAACGCAAAAAATAAAAACTAAAAAATTAAAATTAAAACTAATAGCTTTTTCAATTTTTTAGATTGTTCACTTGCTAAATCTTGTACATACTAGCTAACCAAATGTCATAATTTCCTAACAACAGGGTTGAATATCAAGATTTGTCACCCTATGATCTAAAGTCAAAAATATAATATCTAAAATCCAATGATCAAGTTGGCAGCACGAGTGGGTGAGGTTCCTCCTTCTATAACGTTAGCGATCGCAGCTAAGGCTAAAGCCATGAAGGCCGAAGGGATTGATGTCTGTAGTTTGAGTACGGGAGAACCCGACTTTGATACCCCCGAACACATTAAAGCGGCAGCAAAGCAAGCTTTAGACGCGGGGAAGACTAAGTATGGCCCTGTGGCTGGGGAACCGCAGTTAAAAGCTGCGATCGCCCGCAAACTCCGCGACGACAACAATCTCCACTATCAACCGGAAAATATCATTGTCACCAACGGCGGCAAGCATTCGCTCTACAATCTGATGATGGCGCTGATCGAGCCGGGAGATGAAGTAATTATTCCGGCTCCCTACTGGCTCAGCTATCCAGAAATGGTGAAACTCGCCAGCGGTAAGCCCGTAATTGTACGGACAGATGCTTCTACCGGATATAAAATTACACCGGATCAACTGAATCGAGCGATTACTCCCAAAACCAAGTTATTTGTGCTGAATTCGCCTTCTAACCCGACGGGAATGGTTTACTCCCCAGCGGAAATCAAAGCGCTGGCCGAGGTGATAGTCGATCGAGATATTTTAGTCGTTTCGGACGAAATTTACGAAAAAATTATATACGACGGTGCTAAACACGTCAGCATCGGTTCCCTGGGTAAGGAAATCTTCGATCGCACCCTGATCAGCAGCGGTTTTGCCAAAGGTTATTCCATGACAGGCTGGCGCATTGGCTATTTAGCCGGGCCGATCGAAATAATTAAAGCCACTAGCACCATTCAAGGTCACAGTACCTCAAATGTGTGTACTTTTGCACAGTACGGCGCGATCGCAGCTTTGGAAAGCAGCCAAGAGTCTGTCGAAACCATGCGACTAGCTTTTGCCGATCGGCGTGAGGTAATATTTGAATTACTCGATGCTATCCCCGGAATTAGCTGCATCAAACCAGACGGCGCTTTCTATATGTTTGTCAACATCAGCAAAACAGGAATGAATTCTCTGGAATTTTCCGACGCTTTCTTAGAACAGCAGCAAGTAGCAGTTATTCCCGGCATTGCTTTTGGCGCAGACGACCACATTCGCTTATCTTACGCCACCGATTTAGGCACAATTAAAAAAGCCGTAGAAAGGCTCGATAAATTTGTCCGCAGCATCTAAAAGTCAGTCAGCAGTCATTAGTCATTAGTCATGAGTCATTAGTTATTCGTTATTATTAGCAACTCACTAATGACTAAGTAGGTCAGCCCAAAAAACCTAGTATATCGTAGGGGCGGGTTCAGCTAAGAATCTATGATAAAAGCGATTTTATGAGTGCAAAACCCGCCCTCCCCATGTAATGTTTATTTGTAACCACCTACTTGATGACTAATAACCACTGACCACTAACAACTGCCCACTAACAACTGCCTACTGTCAACTGTCAACTGCTAACTGTCAACTGTCAACTGTCAACTGACTAAAGCTGTTTCGTCATGATTTCCTTCAGCAAATCCAGCCCCTTCTTAACTCGCCGAGAAACAGTCACCGCGCTGATACCCAAGCGTTCGGCTGTTTCCTTCTGCGTCAAATCGTAGAGAAAAACAAACTCCAATATCTCGCGAGTCCGTTGTTCTAACATAGCCAAAGCTTGCTGTACCCGAATTTGATCCTCTTGGGCCAACTGAAAACTGCGATACTTGCTATCGGGCACCAATTCTCCAAGACTTGTCGCCCCCTCATTTTCATCTTGCACCGGCGCGTCCAAACTCAAAGGCGATTTGTTGAGATGTGCTAACTTAATTTCTCGCCATTCTTCTACAGAAACCTCAAGCACTGCTGCTACTTCAGCATCCGTAGGTTTGCGGTTGAACTGCACCTGCAAATCCTTGATCACTGCGACAGATTTGCGTTCCAGGGACAGCCAGTGGCGGGGAAATCGCACAGAAGGGCTTTTGTCTCTCAAGTAGTGTTGAATTTCGCCCCGAATGTAAGGAATTGCAAAGGAACTAAAAGCGTGTCCCTTCGATACTTCAAATCGCTCGATCGCCCTAATCAACCCAAGACACCCAACTTGCTGTAAATCGTCGTAACTTTCACCGCACTGGTTGAGCCAGTGGTAAACTTCTTTTCTCACCAGTCCAATATTCAGTTTCACCAACTGATTGCGGACTTCATTCGATCGAGAAACTTGGTACTCGCGCAACAATTGCAGATTTTCGCTTTTTAGCTCGTTGGGGATGGTGGTAGACATGGTGGCATAAGGGTTGGTAGAGCAGAGGACTGATGTTGCTTTAGACCTAGTTTCCAATCTAGCCTAAAAAAAATCATCTTGAAGTGGTGTAATCCTAACACTTGACTGCTGTGACAGCGGACACACCAGTTCAACTTTGGGGCTGTGGAGCAATTGGGCTGGGCGATCTCCAAAAATATTAAACAAAAATCATAATTTTAATGGGATTTTTTCACACCACAGTATAATCTCAAAGCCGTTTTAACGCAATACTTTTATCAATTAAAAATCCTAACTTAATAACTCGTAACCCTTAACACTTTAATCATAAATTTAGTCATTAGTCAACAGTCTTAAGTGATATTGCCCAAGACTGTTGGCTAATGAATCACGAGCAGTAGATTTATGGCAAAAAACTGCTCAAGTTCGTTGGCGAAGCCCTCGCAGAGGATCGATCCAGAAAGCCAATTTTACGAAACAGAAGGCTCAATGCGAGCGTAAAACAAACCGCGAATTTTCACATCCAAAGCAGGTCTAGCTCCCAAATCAGTATCAGAAGTCTGCGTGCTTTCAAAAATCCCGCCTATTTCGCCAGTGGCGCTGTTGACTTTAGCAACTTGCAGAGAAATTTTGCCCCCCTTTGTGTTGGTGTCAGCCAGCTTCACATTAGAGCGTTTCAGTTTGGAATTGTCAGTAGCCGGCAGCGCTACAGCATTGTCGTAGCCAGAGGCTACACCGCGACCTTTAGGGTCTAAGAAGCCAGCGCTGCGATAAGAAGGAACGTTAAATCCCCCTCGCAAATCGGTGGAAGTATTGATAGCAACCACTCCAGGCTCGGAACTTGCTACGAGTTGTTTAATAGTGAACAAGAAAGGTACTTGTTCTCCGCCCGGTAACTGAATCGTAATTGCTTGAAAGTCCAAGCCATCCTCTTCTGTAAAAGTCAGAGTCCCATCATCACTAACCTTGAGCGTACCTTGAACTTGGTCAATGCTCGACGTGAACCGCGTCAGCACTTTACCAGGTACAAATTCTGCTTCTTGGCGTTTGTTTGCTGGTTCTTCTTTCACAAAATAAGTTGTGGGCTGCAAACACATACCAGTCAGTTTGTATGTGCTGCCCGCTCCGACGGCGATCGATCCCCGAGAAGTTTCTGCCAAGCTAGGGCAGTTATTCGCCAATCCAGTACCTCTAATCTCGTCGTAGGTGAGCAACTCGGTAGTCGCCAACGTCGAGTCAGGAGCAGAAGAACAGGCAACCAGCGCACTCATGCAAAATGCTAAAAGTGCAACAATTAAAGCACGATATTTCATTGCCAACCTCAAGATCCAACATCGGATTATATTAAGAAAAAGCCCTATTTTGAGCAAAATATAATTGCCCGCCGACAGGCTAAGCCAGCGCCATAGCAGCATTTAGATCCAAATCCCTCGCTTCACCGACACCGACTTTGACTCAAAAAATCAAGCTAGTACGCCGTGAAAATAAGCAAGAACTTTTGATTGGTTCAATCATGTTCGGATCGCAGCCCAATACACATCGTACGACGGGTGGTGCTCTTTTCCTGACTTGGACTGCAAATTAATATTGCGATCGTCAACCTACTTAAGCTACGTTGCTCCTAGCCCCGAATGGCGATCGCCACTAGCTCGATTAGTCGGCTGACCAAAAGGCTGGGGACAAACGCCTTGTAGATTTCAAAGGAAGCAGCGGTATGGACAACGGCAAGGATTTAGAGTCAGAAAAGTTGCAGTCTCAACTGCAATCGCTGACAGAGGCGCTTCGGACTTTAGCCGAAAGTTGTCAGGGAGACAGCGTGCTGCTTTTGGCTTTGCTGCGGACGCTGGAAGCTTCGCACCAGGAAATTCGGGACGGTTTGTTTCAAGCCTCTTTTCCCGACAACCGCCAAGCACTTTACAAACTACTCAGGGATATTGAAGCCAATGGCGGCTGGCCTTACATCCACCGCATGAAACTTCGATCGCTCTTGGGGTACTACAGCCAACAGTTATCTCCCCTAGAAGATTCTCCGGCCAAGTCACCTGAAGACTCGACGGAGAATCCACAAGGCCTGAAATAGTTATGAGTGCATGAGTCTTCAGTTGCGAGTTAATTCCCTCACTCGCAACTGATAATGAAACCGAATCTATCGCACCTAGAACCCAAAAGGTGTAGGAGGTACCGGTATTGGGTTCGGCACCGCCGTCGGGAATGGTGGCGTCTGGCCGGGCATTGGCAACAGTCCGGGAGTAGCCGTCGGGGGAAGAGAACTAATTGACACCATCGAATCAGGCACGGTAACAGTCGGCGCAGTCGGAATCCTCGAAGCAGTCGGAGTTGTTACCGGAGTCGGAGTTGTTACCGGAGTCGGAGTTGTTACCGGAGTCGGAGTTGTTACGGGCGTCGGAGTTGTTACCGGAGTCGGAGTTGTTACCGGAGTCGGAGTTGTTACCGGAGTCGGAGTTGTTACCGGAGTCGGAGTTGTCTCCGGAGTCGGAGTTGTCTCCGGAGTCGGAGTCGGAGTCGGAGTTCCTATCGTAGTCGTAGTCGTAGTCGTAGTCGTAGTCGTAGTCGTCGGCCTGGGGCTAGACGTCGCGCTCACAGAGATAAAATCATTGGCATCAATCAGCGCCGATGGAGTGTCTATCAAAATTGCTAACAGCTTACCGTCGATCGTAATTACTGTATCTCTGCGGTTTGCACCATTACCTTGAGTAACTACCAAGTTACCAAAAGATAAATTACTTGGGAGTCCAAAGAAATCCTCCGCCTCATTGTAATCAGTAATTAAAACCAAACTGCCAGGGCCCGCTCCCAATACAAAGACATCACTGCCACTACCGCCAGTCAGAGTATCCGAACCCTCACCTCCGACTAGAGAATCATTACCCTCTGCCCCAAATAAATTGTCATTACCGAAACCGCCCAAAATTGTATCGTCACCGATACCACCGGCCAAGGAATCATCGCCAAAACCGCCGTCTAGAACATCATTACCTTTGCCACCAAAGAGGAAGTCATTGCCTTCATCTCCCAGTACCGAGTCATCGCCTAAATCGCCGCGAAGCGTATCGGAACCGCTGCCGCCAAAAACCGTATCGTCAGCCTTGCCCCCGAATATTTGGTCGTTGCCGGAGTCACCGAAGAGCGAATCATTGCCGTCATTGCCATACAAAGTGTCGTCACCGTCGGCACCGAGGAAATAGTCGTTGCCGTCACCGCCAAACAGTTGATCTCCGCCGCTACCGCCGTTGAGAGAATCATTCCCGGCATCCCCGTAGAGAAAATCGTCATCACCATTCCCGAACACCGAATCGTCGCCGTCACCCCCCACCAGACTGTCATTGCCAGTACCGCCGGCAATCACATCAAAGCCCGCGTTGCCCCTAACCACGTCGTCGCCGGCATCTCCGAATACGGTGTCTAACCCGTCGTTGCCTTCGAGGATGTCGTTGCCCAAACCGCCGCGAATCGAGTCGTCCCCATTGCCACCGGAAAGAAAATCGCGGCCTTGGTTGCCAATGAGTTCGTCATTTCCTTCGCCCCCAAACAGCGAATCTCCTCCGTCGCCTCCGAGCAGTTGGTCGTTGCCGGCGTCCCCCTCTAGGGTGTCATCGCCTTGACCACCTGAGAGCGTGTCATCGCCATCTAAGCCGCGAATTCGATCGCCCTGCGGAGTTCCTAAAATAAAGTCGTTGCTGTCTGTGCCGATCAGATTTGCCATAGGGATACACCGCTCCTCAATAAAAGAATTCTTTAAATTAGGTTAATAGCCTTGGTGGCAGGGCATTACTGCTTGCCTACGTTAGCATAGTTGAGTTTTTGGCAATAGTCGCGAAGCAGCGGGGGAGATGGGTGCGAGTGTCTTGATGGGCGATCGTCAAATAGGTTTGTAGTGAGGACTTTAGTCCGCATCAATTTCAGCGGACTAAAGTCCGCGCTACGAACCTATTTTATTAAATGACTAATGGCTTCTATTTTTGTTCGCTAACAGGTAACACGATCGCAAATTCAGTGCCATCTCCCTGACAGGAATTCACCTCAATTGTGCCGCCATGTTTCTCGACTACAATCTGGCGGGCGATCGCCAATCCTAACCCAGTACCTTTTCCTACCGCCTTCGTGGTGAACAAATGGTCAAAAATCCGCTGTTTCACTGCTTCTTTCATCCCCGCACCGTTATCGGCAATTGTAATTTTGATATGCCGATCGCCCGACAGACCGCTCCGCACCGTGATACAATTGGGATTCGCTTCAATTTCCGCAAAACTACTGCCTTGACTCGACTCTTCCAGCGCATCGATCGCATTTGCCAGCAAATTCATAAAAACTTGATTAAGTTGACCAGGAAAACATTCGATTTTCGGTAGATTCCCGTAGTCTGTGACGACTTCGATCGCGGGACGGTGTTCGTTAGCTTTCAGTCGGTGTTTCAAAATTAAAATAGTGCTATCAATGCCTTCATGGACATTGAAAGCAACTTTGTAGTCTTTATCGGCTCTGGAGAAGGTGCGGAGGCTGGTGCTAATGCCGCGAATGCGATCGCACCCCACTTTCATCGACGACAGCATCTTGGGCAAATCTTCCACCAGATAATCCAAATCAATATTATCAGCATTTTGCTCAATTTCAGTTCCTGGATCGGGGAACTTTTTCTGATATAATTGTAACTGGCTCATTAGAGCGTTAAATCCAGCATTTGCTTCTGTCAAATTGCCGGCAATAAAGCCGACAGGATTGTTGATTTCGTGGGCGACTCCGGCGACGAGATTGCCCAATGCGGACATTTTTTCGCTTTGCACGAGCTGTAACTCGGCTTGTTGTAAGTCAAAGATCGATCGTTCTAATTCTTGTGCGTAAGCTTGAGATTGTTGGTACAAGCGGGCATTTTCTAGAGAGATCGCCGCTTGGGCGCACAACAGTTGGATGACTTCAGTGCGATCGTCCGTAAATGCACCAATTGTCAAGTTATTTTCAAGATACAGCAACCCGATTAATTTACCCTGATGCAAAATCGGCGCGCACAGCACACTTTTGGGTTTTTGCTCCATCAAATACGGATCTGCCATAAAATCGTTTTGTGCTGCTGCATTATCCAAAACAATAGTTGTCAAAGTGCGCTTAACATAATTAACCACAGCAGCGGGAACCTCTTCGCTGGCTGACAGCGGTACCGATATTGAGATGACATTTTCCTTGAGGGAGGCTACAGTTTCGACTGCGAGATTCCCATCCTTCAGCAACAGCAGAACTGCTTTTGTAGCCCCGGCATTTTCTATCACCACAGACATCAGTGCCGCCAGCAATTTTTCTAATTCAATTTCACTCGACAGAGCTTGGGAAGCTTTGAGAATAGCCGCCAGATCGAGGGCTTCGGAAATACTGCTGGTAGATTGAGTGTCTTGAAATGTTTGATGTAAAACTGAGGATCTATTGATTGTTTGGAGGCGGGTTTCTCTGAGTGTAGAACGATTTTGTTTCGCCTGCAATATGGGAGCAAGAAGTTGGGGATAGCGTTTTTCTAAGTCATCAATTTTGGCTTTGGCACCCCAACGAGCATAACAGTAGTAGGCGTCTTGCATATAGGATTGCGCCACTTTTTATTTGCCCCAGTTGAGGTAAAATTTGGCGGCTAGTTCATTTGCGAGGGCTTCTTCTTGGATGTATTCGTTGGCTTTGGCTCCGACGATCGCGCGATCGTAAAAATCTCCGGCTTCATAATTTTTACCTAAAACTCGGAATGTTTCAGCCTCAATGAGTAGATACTTATGGTGAAAATTTTGTGGAGCATGAGCAAACCACTCGCTAAGGTTTTCTTGATTTTCTTTGATATCAGATAGATATTTTTGTTGCTTGCTAGGTTCTGCTTGAGGATAGGCAGCAAGGAGAATCAGTGACAAGTAGAAGTTGTAAACCCCGATGGTGATCAATCCAATTGATGCTCCTATATATTCTCTAGCCATTAGAGCATAATCAAGAGCCACCGTCACATCGTCAAAGAGATAAAGTAAATTAGCTTTAGCAAGATACAGCGTAAACAACGACATATAATTCTTATTACTTTGCCAAAGGGGAATTAGTAGCGATTCATCAAAATCATTCCCAATTAACTTGAGATTATCATTCGATTTACCCTGCATATTTAATGTGAATTGCATCCAAATTTTGGCATATAATAACGCAAAATCGTGATTGTTTTTGACAATAGCAGATAGATACTGGGATTGTTGTTCTTCCACTAATCCCAGATATTTTCCTGTCAAAAACAAATTTTGACAATAGTGCATACAACTATAACTAGCCCATTCTATATCACCCGTTTCAAGTCCACTTTGATATCCTTCTAAATAGGCATTTAGAGTTAATTGAACAGGTTCTTTCCACAACCGAATATGAGCATTAAATAAAACATAAATTTTTGCTTTCAATTTGACAGCATTAAATTTATCTAGCAACTTTAGTGCTAGTTGACCTGCATAATATCCATCCTCAATTCTTCCCTTTTCTGCACATAAAATTATACCATATAGGACATAACTGTAAGCCGCCAAACCGGAATGCCCCCCTTCAATGGAAAGCTGAACCATCGCTAAGATGAGCGGTAGAATTATCTCCGGCTTGGCAATATAAATCGGCGGATAGAGTGCCATCATAATCCGCAAAGCTGCTAATTGATGTTCATCCGTCATCTCAGGAATACGGTCTAAATCCTCAATCTTTGGCAAGTCTGGCCTTGGGCGATCGCTGATATTTTCATCAAGGTAAATCCCCAGTTTTTCTAGTGCTTCTAATCCAGTCTCGATTGACTTCAGCATCAAGCTTTGTAACTGATACGACTGAATTTGCAATTCGTATATCTTCATCTCGTCAAGGACTGTCTTTGCTTGTTGTAAGACAATCTGTGACAAGCTGTCTAATTTCTGAAAATTAGTATTAAGATATTCTGCTTCTGCCGCTTCAATGTGAACTGATAACATTAAGTCATACTGACTCTGCCAGTGTTCTGCTTTTAGCAATGCCAAACTAACGTTTAAGTATCTAACTGCATCTATATAAGCTGTAGCTGCTTTAGCCTTCTGACCTGCGATCAAGTTCAAAGTTGCCAGTTGATCCAGTTGACCTCGATCGCAGATGAGTTCAGCGCCAATATTCAGGTGATTAACAATCTCAAAAATCTGTTTTTCTCGTTCTGATTCGGGGCTATTTTTCAATAGCTGTTGTCCGATTTTCCAATGCGTTGCGTGTTTGTGTTCCTCTGGAATCAAAGAATAAGCAGCTTGTTGGACGCGATCGTGCAAAAATCGATAAGTCGGATTAGCGCTCGCCTTGAAGACTTCTTCGCTATCCGATTGAGTAAAGAATTTATAAATTTTCGTCTTCGGAATCACTAAACCTTCTTGTAATGCCTTCCATAAAGCTGAAGCTGTTCTTCTAGCAGCCTTCTCACTAATAATTATCAATGTGTTCAAATCAAATTCAGCACCAATACAAGCTGCTAACTTGAGCATTTCCTGAGTTTCAATTGGCAATTTCTGTAATTGCAAAGCCATAAACTCCACTACATCATCGGTGAGTGCTAAGGCTTTGACTTGGGCAATATCACATTGCCAATGCCGCATTTCCAAATCAAAGGTAATTAACTTGTCATCATATAATGCTTTAATAAACTGAGTCGCAAAAAAGGGATTTCCCTTGGTTTTTTGAGCGATTAATTTGGTTAAGGGATAGGCAAAATATAATTCACACTTGAGGGTATCTGCCACTAACCGATTTAGATTTAATTCGGTTAAAGATAGCAAATTAATTGTATTAACTATTGCTCCACTTTTCACCAGTTCGTCTACCGTTAACATAAAAGGATGAACGGGGGAAACTTCGTTATCTCGATATGCTCCTAAAATCAACAAATGACTGGCATCATTCATCAAGAGTTGTAATAACTTCAGGGAGGCCGAATCTGACCATTGCAAGTCATCTAAAAAAATCACCAGCGGATGTTCAACACTGGTAAATACTTGGACAAACTTTTGGAATAATAAATTGAAGCGATTCTGTGCTGAACTTCCCGATAGTTCTGTCACTTCCGGTTGTTTCCCAATTATTCTTTCTAATTCGGGAATTACTTCAATAATTACTTGCCCATTTTCCCCCACAGCGTTGAGAATCTGGGTTTTCCATGTTTGCAATTGCAGATCGCTTTCACTCAGCAGTTGCCCCATTAAGTCGCGGAAGGCTTGGACAAATGCACTGAAGGGAATGTTGCGATTAAATTGGTCAAATTTGCCTTTGACAAAGTAGCCTCTTTGCTTTACTATTGGCTTATGCACTTCATTGACAACAGCGGTTTTTCCAATCCCAGAGAATCCCGCTACCAGCATCATTTCTGATGTGCCATTGCCGATCCGCTCGAAGGCTTCTAGTAGGGTTTTAACTTCGTTTTCTCGTCCATAAAGTTTTTCGGGGATGATGAAGCGATCGCACACATCCCTCTGGGCTATTTCAAAACCTTCTATTTGACCGCTGTCTTCTAGCTGACTCAAACATAATTCTAAGTCAAATTTCAGCCCCAACGCGCTCTGATAGCGGTTTTCTGCATTTTTCTGCATCAATTTGCTGACAATCTGGGAAAGTACCTGCGGGATTTCCGGCTTGATTTCATGCAGCGATGGCGCTTGTTTGGCAATATGAGAGTGTACCAATTCCATCGCATCATTCGATTGAAACGGCAACTCTCCCGCCAGCAATTCGTAAAAAGTCACGCCCAAAGAGTAAAAATCAGTTCGATAGTCAATGCCGCGATTCATCCTTCCCGTTTGTTCTGGTGACAAATAGCCGAGTGTGCCTTCCAACACGTTAGGATTGATCAGGGTTTGAGTTTCCCTGGGCAGCAAAGATGCAATACTAAAGTCAATCAGTTTGACTTGTTTTGTTTGGGGATTAATTAAAATATTAGCGGGTTTTATATCTTTATGAATTATGCGGTGACGGCAGAGTATATCTAATGTATTGCTGATGTCGATCGCCATTTGCAAAAATTCACTCAAATTCGGTAGAGTTTCCCCTTGTTCCGTCCATGCTTTCAGAGAGATTCCCCCGAAGTCTTCCATTACCAGCGCATAGCTGTTTTGGTAAGCTTCTAAGCTGTATGTTTCGATGATTCCGGGTAAATTGAGGTTTTTGGCAATGGTATATTGATTGCGAAATTGCACGAGTTCGCTGAAGCTGGGATACTCGCTATGCAACACTTTGATGCCGACGGGCCGTTTGTCCGAGAGGCGAGTTCCGCGATAAACTAGGGTGCGATTTCCTGAGTAAATGCGATCGAGCGTTTGATAACCTGTCAATGTAAAATTTTGAGTGGTCATACTTTTATGATTATTCACCTCATCTCCGGGGTATTTGTAGCTTAACAGAAGCAAATTCAATTTCCAGCCCAGTGATTATTAAGTATAATTAATATGATATAGATCGCTCAACTGGTGTGATTTATATCACTGAATAAGGCAATTTTTAAACTCAATAAATTCTCTTTTCATTAAAAATTAAATAGCCAAATCCATATTGGAATCGTGAATAATAAAGTTTGATGAGCGGATTTTATAAAGATAGGACGATCGACTAAATATTGACTAAACTACTTATAGCCTTTCTCACATTCGTGAGATACGAATTTTGACATGAAAAGCTTGCTAGTGTAAGGGTTGTAGCATAACTCAGCATACCTCATCTTTCTGAGAAACGCTATACGTACATCCACTACTTTTACAAACCGCCACTAAATATTAATACTTATTCAGCCTAGCAGATAATTTTCCCGACAGGCCTTGACACCGACAAAAGCGTGTGTCATGATAGTGTTGAGGAATAAATCAACATAGGTGAAAACTATGGCACGGCACGCAAAACAATCATCTCAGGTCAAAAGTTCCAGCAGCCAAGCAGCCTCCAATAATCGCACCAAATTTACCCTCTACAATTTTGCCGGAAATGCCAAGGCATTCTATTTAGTCGATCGCCTAAATCTCGAAAGAACACCAGGCGATATCCCCGAAAAATCCGTCGCCCACAGCATCATCATCATCGATCGTTCCGGGTCAATGTATTATGACTTAAAACCGCTGAAAGAAACCCTGATCAAGCTTTTAACCTTAGACGAATACAACAATTACCAGCTAATTGTCAGCCTAATTTCCTACGCAGACAATGGAGACGTAATTTGTCACTTCCAGCGAATTCCCATTCAAGAAGTGATGAAGTTTGACTCTGAATACATCAAAGAAATTAAAAAAATCCACACCGCTGGCTGTACCTGCATCTCGCAGTCCATGCAGCTTGCTAAATCTCTAGTGAAAGCCGGAGAAGTGACAGCGATAAATTTGCACACAGACGGTTATGCAAATGATCCCAGTGCTAATTCCGAAGCTGCAAAACTAGCAAAAATTTGCGAAGAACTTAAGGACATGGATGTGTTTGCCAACACGATATCCTATGCCAGTGCTGACTTCAAACTTCTCTCGAAAATCGCCAACACCTTATCGGGAAATTGCATCCGCGCTGGCGAAGTCAAAATGGTTTATGATGCTCTTTATGACAGCACTAAACTGTTAGGTGGTTCCGTGGCGCCGCCGCTGGAAGAACCGTTAATTAAGGAATACGATTATCAAGTTTTTGTTTCCAAAACGGGCAAGAAAATCACCGGTTCATCGAGTACGCTGAAAATTTGCGGGCTGAAAGCAGACGATGCAGGACTGTTTTACAAATATCAGCAAGTCACCAAAGATGAGTATGACAAATTAGAAGTTCCGGTTGCTCAAACTGATGAGTCGGTGTTTGCTTTTGCGAAAGCTAACCTGGCTGACGGTAATTTGAATACTGCGAAGTACGCGCTGGCGAGTACCTTCGACGCTACTTTGACCGAAAAACACGCTAAAGCTTTGACAAATGCCCAAATAGCGGGGTTTACGGAGGATTTGGAACGGGCTGTGTTTGTCCCGGATGTGTTGCAAAATCATGTAATTGGCGATCGGGTAAAAGTCAGCGATAAAATTTCCCTGCTAGAGTTAATCAAAATATTCGAGGAAAACAGCAACAGCATCATCATCAACTTAAAACACTTGCAAGAAAACTATCAGCGCAAAGGTTTGAAGCGAATTGAAGGGAAGCGAGACGAAAACGGCAACCTTGTCAAGCCTTTGCTGAAAACAGAATTCTTAGATGGCGGCGAATACGCGCGCATGGGTTCATTTGCGATCAATCAAAATACCGCTACCATCAATATGCTGATTACCAGAAAAGTAAAACTGGTAAAAGTTGAGGATGAAAGTGCGATCGCAGAAGTGGCGGGAATTCTGGTAACAGACCTGAATACTTTCAACAATTATACCATTGTCAGTGACGGCGAAGTTAATATCAAGTCGCTCAGGATCAAAATCAGCAGCAAAGCAGTCTTTGATTTGCTCAAAAAATGCGGTGTAATTGAACAAGACGGCTTACCTGCCGGAGATTTCGACTTCCATTCAGAGTATGATCTTAACTTAGACAGTTTGCCTCTAGTGCCTTTTGACGGACGTTACAGCAGCCTTGACGGAGTGTTTGAGGAACTCGCAAACATTAAAATTCTCTCCAGCATTCTCTCGGCTCATTTGAAGGAAGCATCCGAGAGTTATACGGCTCAACAGTTGGAAGAGTTGAAACAGCACTATCTGTCGAAAAGCCTTTACGTCAACTTTCCGACGACGACGGAGTACACAGAGTTGAAAAGTGCGATCGTCAATGGTACAGTAGATTCACGAGTCAGCTACAAAATCGACATCGGCAGCAAAAACATCCTCAACTTCGGCAAATTGCACTCAGCCAACAAATTTCTCGATCGCCTTTACGAAGTTTACCACAAAAAAACGGGCGAAAAGCTAGCAAAACCCACCTTCGACATCACCTTAGATCAGCCAGTCGTCTTCGCCCACAAAACAGTTTCAGCCCGCACCAAAATCACCAAAGTTGACGACTTAATGAAACTGATCTTCGATGACTTTCTGGGCTTAGAAAGTAACGGAATTGTTAGCGCTACCTTAGCAAAAGTTGGTGCAGACAGTTTGCTGAGACTTTTGCAAGCAAAATGGCAAGAAGAAGATGTCAAGCGAGACGAGTTTGTAGCTGCTTTAGCTAGTGCAAACGAGCGACTGGAAGCTTACGCCGAAAAAGTGTACAGCGAGAAAGTTTCCCCGCTAGTTTTCTATATAGGTTCGACTGGACTTATCCCGGATGAAATGGAGGCAAAAGCCGCGACTGCTGAGGAAATTAATGCTAAATATGGCAACTTGCAATTTTCTAAAGATGAACAAGAGGGGATGTTTTTTGAAGTCGGCGACTGCATGATTAGCGTGTATGCTAAGAATGAGTATTTCACGGTAGAAAAGTAGGCATTAAGGTGGGTATTTGCCCACCTTGGTTAAATGTCGCTGATTGCGTAGTCGATAGTAATAAATCAGGTAAAAAAATATGGATACACCACCACTCCCACAACCAAAACTCGATCGCACACCGATCACTTTCGATCAATACGCAGCCTACACACCCGAAAAACTAGAACTATGGGATGGTTTCTATAACTATGGAGGGCAAAATCTCACAGGTTTTTATCTTGCAGTATTGGCAAATATGGGCTTACGGGAAGCTGTGCGCCATGTACCGCTTTCACTATGGCTAGAAGCAATTCAAGAGTTAGCTTTGCAAAATCCTCAACTCAACTTTGATACTGAAACTGGGGAAGCTATGCTTAACCGCTTGAACCGAGGATTGGAAGATTTGCAAGCAGTTGCGGAGTATTTGGAAGAACAAGGTTAATCGCGGGCACAAACAGCAAAAATGAAACGCTATTCGTTTATAGTGTAGGGGCGGTGGATGGTGCGGGCCCGCCCTCCACTTAAAACGGAATTTCCTCATCTTCATCTTCCACAGTCTTAGCCGTCATCCGCCAACTGGTAATATACTCAATTTGCACATCAATTTTGTTAATCGCTTCCCCTAACCGCTTTTGAATGTATTGAGTCAGTGTCACCATAAAATCCAACTCAACTCCCACAGATTGCACAAGTTTAGCCAAGCTAGCAAAATCTACCTTCAAAATTGAGGAACTGGATAACTTAAAATGAGGAGTATTTCTTTTATTTTGCACCAACATTGCTTTTTTAATTCGTTCTTTTAGATGCTCAACTTCTGAATCAAGCAACTTCCATTCAGGCAAAATTTCTTGATACCTTTTCCCCAGCAGTGTTAAATCCTCACTCTCCGGTGCCGGCACAATTTTCTTAGTAGTTGATTTTCGCGACTGCTGTACATTAGAATTCAGCCGCCAACTAGCAATATCCTCAATTTCCAAAGATGGATCAGTGATAATTTCCCCTAATTGTTTTTGAATTTCTTTCGTCAGCGTTACCGGAAAATTTAACTCAATTCCCTGAGTTTGCGTCAGTCTCGCCAGCGTCATAAAATCAACTTTCATCGTTATCGAACTGGCAAGCTGAAAATAAGAACTATCTTTGAGCTTTTGCGCCATCATCCCCGCTTTAAATCGTTCTTTAACTTCAGCAATTTCTGAATCTAGCGGCTTCCACTGAGATTCTATTTCCTGATATTTTTCCCCCAATGCTGCCAAGTTTTCCGTTGCGGGTTCGGGGTAAGATTGGGCAAGGATTTCTAGCAGGCGCTGATGCACTCTAGCTAAATAAATCGCGTCCATCTTGGCATATTCTAGCTGCTTTT
>Ga0209490_10002660_pt1 | contig 16824 bp, 18 predicted proteins | sample MAT06_FD_187209 | JGI IMG/M metagenome (GOLD analysis project Ga0209490, IMG submission 187209) | Freshwater microbial communities from Lake Fryxell liftoff mats and glacier meltwater in Antarctica - MAT-06 (SPAdes) (version 2) | ecosystem: Environmental > Aquatic > Freshwater > Ice > Liftoff...
GAAACGAAGGTGGCTATTTTAATACCGATCTAAATCCTGACCTGCTCATTCGAGAAAAGAATTCTCAGGACAATGCTACGCCTTCTGCAAATGGTATCGCTATTGCCAATTTAATTCGCTTGAGTTTGCTGACGGAAAATCTGGAATATTTGAATAAGGCTGAATTAGCACTTCAAGCATTTGCAGGAGCGATCGCCAAGTCACCAATTTCCTGCCCTAGTTTACTCACCGCCCTAGATTGGTGGCATAACCAAACACTTGTCCGCACTACTAAGAGAGTTTACAGGGAGCTACAGTCTGAGTACAATCCTGTGGCAATGCTCCAAGAGATTACAGAATTACCGCCCGAAATCTCTAAAGAAGCGATCGCTATGGTGTGTAAAGGACTAGCTTGCTTAGATCCCGCCATTACTCATGAAAAGTTAAGGCTCCAAATTACTGCGACTCAAACTCGAAAGTGAGCAAACTCGACTCTAATTTGTAACCAGTTATACACTCATAAATATCCTAAAATTAAGCGAAAAGTTAGCAAGTATTAACAATTCCAGATCCTAAATAAATTATTTTTTAGAAGCCAAGAAAATAGTTTTCCACAGGGTTTTCCACAGGTTTTGGGTAGTTTTCCACAGATCGAAATTAAATAATCTGATACGGGATATGGCTTGAAGTCAAAGTGATCTAGGGGTTGGGGAAAACTATCTGAAAAGATTGAAGTGTTGCTAAATGTAACAAAAAATTAGTTAAATGCTCGATTGCAAAGTGTCAAGTCCCTAAAAATACAGTTAAATTTACCTAGGCGATCGCATTGACAAGCCATGAAATTAGGCACAGAATGTAAAACCTATTAGCCAACCAGAAGTTGAGGCAACCTATATGAATTCAAATGTCAGCATTTTGGCGGAAATCCCTGAAGAGCTTCATGAAACCCTCAAAAGCTACCTTGAAGTCCACCCCGATTGGGATCAAGATCGAGTATTTTCGGCGGCATTATCTTTATTTTTGTTGCAGAATGGTAATTGTGAGACTGTGAATTCATCGAGAAGCTATCGCAGTGCCGCTAAGGTTTATTTAAATAGCTTATTTCAACATTCTGCCTAGAAGTTTTTGATATGCTTGCTAGAAGGTTTAAAATGTATGTCTGCACATTGCATCAATAAATTAAATTGATCTAGAAGCTCAAAATTATAATCAAAGGTGTATGGAAGGAATTGAGTCCCTGTTTTCAACTCAAGCCATCATGGTCATGCTGCTGGGTGCATACGGGGTGGCAATGTGGATGTTTTTAACCAGTGCCCCCAAGGTGCATACAGTCATGGTTTCGGATTTGGAGCAGGCAAAAATTTTTTATGAAAGCCAGCTAGAGTTACCGATCGCCAGTGTACCTTTACATTATTACTATGGCTACGATCAAACCCTTGGTGCTACTATTGACCCTATTTATCTGCCATCAGAGGCTCGAAGTTTTCAAAGAACGAAGACCGCTATGAAGCCAGAAGGTTTGTGGTACCAACTCCAAAAAAATACCCAACTCCATATAGTTCCTGGTGCCCACCAAGGCGATCGCAATCGTGACCGTCATGTATGTTTTAACCGTGATTGTGTAGAGCAGGTATTATTACGCATTCAGGTATTAGGAATTAAGCATAAGATTCGTAGTGAAAAACCATTGAAATTTTTAGTGAAAGATTTTGATGAAAATGTGATTGAAATTGCTGAAGTGATTTCCTAAGTGAGTATGCGACTGCAAACCCTTGACCGCTTAGCGATCGCTGCAATTACTATTCTCACAGTCCTAATTAGCATATTGCTGTTTAATGGCGATCGCACTACACCGTATATTCGAGACTTTAGTTGGCATAATCAACAGGTGAGTGCTACGGATCAGGCATTTATTCTGACCTTTAGTCGCCCGATGAATCACAAAAGCGTAGAACAGAACTTAAAAATTGAGCCACGCCTAGAGGGTAAATTTAGCTGGTCAGGACGCAGAATGGCTTATACCCTTACAGATTCCATCACCTACGGGCAAACTTATAAATTAAACCTAGAGAATGCCTTCGATAGTTTTGCTAGTGAATTACGAAGCTATACGCCGATTAAGCCCTTTAATAGTGATTTTTCCACTCCCGATCCTGCTTTTGCATATATTGGTAAAACTGGAGATGAGTTAGGGCGATTGGTTGTTTACGATCTAACTAAAAATACTAAGCAAATTTTAACGCCCACAGACTTAACCGTTCTTGATTATAGAATCTATAGCGATCGCTCCAAAGTCCTCTTCTCCGCCGTACCGAAAACTACGGGTTTTATTAATCCTTTAGAGCAGAAACTATACACCGTAAACCTAAACTCAGCTAAAGTTACCGAACCTAAGCTAGTTTTAGATACAGGCGATTACCAAAACCTCAAATTCGACCTATCCGCCGATGGTAAAGCGATCGTGGTGCAAAGACTAAGCCGAGTCAAAATTGGCAACTATGGGCTGTGGGTAATTCGAGAAGGAGAAGAACCAAAACCTTTAGACAATCAACCAGGTGGAGATTTTCTAATTGCTCCAGATAGTGCCTCTGTAGCGATCGCCCAAGGGGAAGGCGTAGCAATTTTACCCTTACAGGAAGGTGGCACTCCCCTAGATTTTTTACCCCGATTTGGTACAGTCTTAAATTTTAGTCAAGATGGCTCCGAGGCAGTAATGGTGAAGTTTAATAAAGACTATACGCGATCGCTATTTCGAGTTACTAACCAAGGTGTACAAGAGGAGATCATGAAAACTACTGGCTCAATTTTAGATGCTCAGTTTGGTCAACAAAAGCAAAACCTCTATGGCATTTTTACAGACCTAAAACAAACCGCAACTAGTTATCAAGAATCCCTCTATATTGGCAAAATCAACCTCAGAACTCGGCAACTCCAAAAAATTCAAGACCTCCCATCGTGGCAACGAGAAACTAAACTTAGTCTTGCTCCCGATGATACGGCTTTGCTATTTGAGCAGTCCTTAAAGCGATCGCCCAATCCCTTAGATGAAAAGACTAAGATCAAATTTTTCCCACTGCCAAAATTCTGTGATTCCCCAAAACCACTAAATTCCATAGCTCAATTAACTCCTGATGCCTGTCTAGCCGATGGATTTTCTGAAATTCTTGGTACCCATCCTCAATGGTTGCCCTGATATACTGCAATATTATTTATCTAAAAACCTATGATTCCTGGTGAATATTTTGTCGAGTCGGGTGAAATTATCCTAAATGCCGATCGCCCCGTAACCAGATTAACCGTTGCCAATTCAGGCGATCGACCCATTCAAGTAGGCTCACATTTTCATTTCTATGAAGTTAATGATGCCCTCGAATTTGATCGAGAATTAGCAAAGGGGCAACGCCTAGACATTCCTGCAGGTACAGCCATTAGATTTGAACCAGGAGATGAAAAGGAGATTGCCCTAGTTCCCTACGGTGGACTAAGAGAGGTCTATGGTTTTAATGGCAGAATTGAAGGGAAATTAGATAATTAAAGTTATGCCTACTCAAGAGATTTTATTAATTAATTCTGGCTACTCTTGGGCTAAATCTTCCATCTATGATCGCTGTTAATCTCGCAAGCTTCCCATTTTGATCAAATCCTCGCCCGTAAGTCTACAAATCCGCCAGTCGGGTAAAATCTTGGCTCCGATCGCTTCATAAAAACTAATTGCGGGTTGGTTCCAATCTAAAACTGACCACTCTAGACGACCACAGCCTCGGTCTATAGCTAAATTTGCTAAATATTTAAGTAAAGCCTTACCAATTCCTGCACCCCGATATTCTGGTAAGACGAAAATATCTTCTAGATAAATTCCCGACTTGGTGAGAAATGTGGAATAGTTTTGGAAAAATAGAGCAAATCCCACAATTTGAGTATCAACTTCTGCAACTACGGCTTCGATTTTTGGGCGATCGCTAAATAAATCTAGTTTTAATGCCTCGACTGTGCCTGTAACAGCGTGAGTAAGATTTTCGTATTCTGCTAGGGCTTGGATCAAGGCGAAGATTGCGGGGACATCATCTGGGGTGGGCGATCGTAAACAAAAGTCTAAACTTAAAGAATTATTAGACATTGATCCAGCTATTTTTAGGGGATATTTGGAATGTTTCTATGGGGAGGCATTGGCACCTCCCTTCATTCAAACTTATAAACTACAGATTAGGAGGAAGCAGAACTTGGTCGATGACGTGGATGACTCCGTTGCTGGCAGGAATATCAGTACTGGTTACAGTAGCGCCATTAACCATAACCTTGCATCCATCGACTTTCACAGCAAAGGTTGCACCTTCAACGGTTTTAACAGTACCAGTCTTAACATCTTTAGCTAAAACTTTACCTGCGACTACGTGATAGGTTAACACTTTCACTAATTTTGCCTTGTTCTCAGGCTTGAGTAGCATTTCTAAGGTTCCCTTGGGTAGAGCTTTGAAAGCGGCATCTGTTGGGGCAAATACTGTGAATGGTCCCTTGCTAGAGAGGGTTTCTACAAGTCCAGCCGCTTTAACTGCGGTTACTAGAGTTGTGAAAGATTTATTTCCACTGGCTACATCAACAATGGTGTTTGACTTGGCAGTGCTCATTCCCTGAGGCTTAGCTTCTTTTTTCTCAGCAAAGCTAGGCAGGGCAGAAAACGTATTTACACTACCCAAAATAATAGTAGTAACGATAAATAAATTTTTTAGGACAGAATTAGACATTTTTTTCCTCGGTTTGCAGATATTTAGTTAAGATTGGACGTTAATTTCTTTCTTAAGTCCCTATGACGCTTATTTAATGGTCTATAGTTCCCAACAGGTATACATTTTTATCAAATAATTTTCGTCAAATATTTGGCAAGATCAAAACTATTGCATGGCAAGAATCCGTTTTACGATATTTGTTGTGGAACTTGGAATTTCAATTTGGACTAAAGCAATTTTGCCACCATATTCTCTAACAGTTGGGGCTTCGGGTAGATTTTCCATACTGTAGTCACCACCTTTGGCATAGAAATCTGGAGCGATCGCTTTAATAGTTTTAATGGCTGTAGCTTCAGGAAAAATGATCACGGCATCCACTGGTTTGAGTGCTGCCATCACTTCTGCTCGTTGTTCTTCTGGGACAATCGGACGACTTTTACCTTTGAGTTCTTGCACTGAGCGATCGCTATTTAAGCCCACAACCAAAGTTTTCCCTAATGCTTTAGCACTTTGCAAGTAGCGGACATGACCGACATGGATCAAATCAAAGCAGCCATTGGTAAATACTAAAGGTCGCCAATCGGCAGGCGATCGCGTTATTAACTCTACAAATTCCTCAAGTTCAAAAATAATTTTGGGCATAGTTTTCTTCTTTAGTTCGGCTTTTTTAGTGGAGACGATTAGCCCAGATTAAAAACTGGCACATTTAATTTAACGATTCAGGATTTAGCAAACTACGATACACCTTATTAGCTACAATGAGTAACGCTAAAATTTTCAATGTTTTTTATTCTAAGTAGAGATAATTAAATGAGTGAGACTCTAATCAAAGTTCAATCAATAGTTGCTGAACAACTAGGCGTAGAAGTAGCGGAAGTTAAACCTGAAGCCAGCTTTCAAAATGATCTAGGAGCCGACTCCTTAGATTTAGTCGAAGTTGTAATGGCACTAGAAGAAGAATTTGAAGTAGAAATTCCCGATGAAGATGCTGATAGCATTCGCACTGTGCAAGAAGCTGTCGATTATATAGATCAGAAAAAAGCTGCCGCCTAACTTGCCCAAACTTAAAGACTATGGAAAACTCTCAGCCCCTCTCTCGTGTAGTTGTAACTGGTATGGGTGCAATTACACCTATTGGCAATAACCTTGAAGATTATTGGCAAGGACTCATTAACGGTAAAAATGGCATTGGTCATGTTACCCGCTTTGACACCTCTAAACACGATTGCCGAATTGGGGGAGAGGTTAAGGGTTTCGATCCCCATGATTACTTTGAACGCAAAGAAGCAAAACGTATGGATCGCTTCTCCCAATTTGGTGTAGCTGCCAGTTTACAAGCGATCGCCGATGCTAAATTAGAAATTACACCCCTCAACGATACCCAAGTTGGCGTAATTATTGGCAGTGGCATTGGCGGCTTGCAGGTATTAGAAGATCAGGCGCAAATTTTAATGACCAAGGGACCCGATCGCTGTAGTCCATTCATGATTCCTATGATGATTGGTAATATGGCAGCAGGTCTAGCCGCAATTCATACGGGGGCAAAGGGTTTTAACTGTTGTACTGTCACCGCCTGTGCTGCTGGCTCCAATGCGATCGGCGATGCTTTTCGATTAATTCAACGGGGTTATCTCAAAGCTATGATCTGTGGTGGCACCGAAGCCGCGATTACACCCTTAAGCTTTGCGGGATTCGCTTCGGCAAGGGCTTTATCTTTACGCAATGACGATCCTGCCCACGCTAGCCGACCTTTTGATATGGATCGCGATGGTTTTGTGATGGGTGAAGGTGCAGGAATTTTAGTTTTGGAAAATCTAGAGCAAGCGATCGCCCGTGGTGCCAAAATCTATGGAGAAATTATTGGCTATGGTGCTACCTGTGATGCCTACCACATGACGGGAATTGCGCCTGGTGGTGAAGGGGCGGCTAGGGCAATGTCCTTGGCACTAAAAGACGCAAATATTACCCCCGATGCCGTAGATTACATTAATGCCCACGGTACTAGTACACCTGTGAACGATCCCAGTGAAACCGCCGCCATTAAAACTACCTTTGGCGATCATGCTCATAAGGTGGCGATTAGTTCCACTAAATCTATGACGGGGCATTTACTTGGTGGCTCTGGGGGAATTGAAGCCGTGGCAGCAGTTCTAGCTGTAAATCGTGATTGCGCTCCACCCACAATTAACTTAGCTAATCCCGATCCAGCCTGCGATCTTGACTATATTCCTAATGTGGCAAGATCGATGCCGATTAATGTGGTGCTATCTAACTCCTTTGGCTTTGGTGGTCATAATGTGAGTTTAGTATTCAAGAAGTTTGTTGAATAGTTAGTTATCTTCCCAAAATATATTTCAATCAGACCGACAGGACTCGGCTTTGATTTTGCCTTGTCCTAATCTTTTCCTCTTTGTTAAGTTTTATATGCAGTTGCCATGCTAGCTTCTGAGACTTGCTTTGCTGACCACTGCGACAAGGTATATTAGTTTTATCAAAAAAATTCTTAAAGGAATAATCATGACAACCTTAATCCAACTGCGCCAAGCCTTAGCCCATCGTCAGGCTTTAAAAATTATTAGTGGCTTACAAAACTTTGATTCTGTATCCGTAGCAATGGTTGTGGAAGCTGCTACTTTGGGTGGGGCAACTTTTATTGATATTGCTGCTGATCCTGATTTAATTAGACAAACTAAAGCCCAAACTAACTTACCTATATGTGTATCAGCGATCGCTCCTGAGAAATTAGTAGAAGCGATCCAAGCTGGAGCAGATTTAGTAGAACTTGGCAATTACGATAGTTTCTATGCCCAAGGACGAGTATTTTCAGGGTTAGAGGTAATTGCCTTAACAAAAGCCACAAGAAACTTACTACCAGAAACCTTACTATCTGTAACTGTACCTCACACTTTGCCCCTTGATCAGCAGGTAACTTTGGCTGAAGAATTAGTAGCTTGTGGGGCTGATATCATTCAAACCGAAGGTGGTACCAGTAGTAATCCAGCTCATAGTGGGATTTTGGGTTTAATTGAAAAAGCTGCTCCTACCCTTGCGGCTGCCTATGCTATTAGTCGGGCTGTATCTGTACCTGTACTTTGTGCTTCAGGATTGACTGATGTTACTATCCCCATGGCGATCGCATCGGGAGCATCTGGTGTAGGTGTTGGTTCGGCAGTAAATCAACTTAAAGATCAAATTGCCATGATTGCCGTGGTTCGGAGTCTCAGAGAATCATTAAATGCTGCTAAGGTAATTTCCAGATAACCCCCACATAGTAATTAACCAAGACTGAGGATTAACTGCTTCAGTCTTTTTTTTAGGTTAAGATTCGGCTCTATATATTCTGAAGATTAATTTCCAGATCTTTTGCCGCTTCTTTGCCAATGTCAGGTAGGGTCATGACTTTACCTAGTATTTTATCTCTTGGCGTACCTTGCCATTCTCTCCACGGCAGCTTGGATCGTACTATCTTGTTTAGCAAAACAGAATCTCAATCCATTGGTGCGATCGCAATTAGGATTGGTAAAACAATTACCCGGCACGGCGGCAACTCCTGCTTCTTTTGCGAGTCTGAGGGCGGCGGCATTGGCATCATCGGCTAAAACCGAACTATCTGTCCAAATATAGTAGGCTCCCTTAGGCAGAACAGGCGATAAACCAATATCTTTAAGAGCAGAAAAGAGAAGATCGCGCTTACGTTGATAATCCTTCGCCATATTTTGATAATAGTCCTGCCCAAATGCTAAAGCAGCGAGAGCAGCATATTGGAGCGGTGCGGGGGCGCAAATCGTCAGAAAATCATGGATTCTACGCATGGCTGCGGTTAAGGTGGGGTTAGCCACGGTATAGCCTAGTCGCCAGCCTGTCACACAAAAGGTTTTAGAAAATCCATTTACGACTATGGTGCGATCGCTCATTCCTGCCAGACTCAGCATACTAATATGGTTCCCCTCGTAGAGAATATATTCATAAATCTCATCGGTAATTATATAAACATCATAGCGATCGCAATATTCCGCCAATAATTCCAATTCCGCCAATGTCCACACCTTACCCGTAGGATTTGCAGGACTATTTAAGATTACTGCTTTCAAACCTTTAGCAAAAGCCTGATCGAGCATTTCTCTGGTGATTTCCCAATTTGGAGCTTGTAAAGTAATAAATTCTGGAATGCCCCCCACAGTGGCAAGGTTAGGAATGTAGTTTTCGTAAAATGGCTCAAAAATTAAACAGCGATCGCCTGGATCGAGAATAGCCATCAGCGCAATATTTAAGCCTTCCGTTGCCCCACAACACACGGTAATTTCTGTATCAGGATCGACGGTGACATGATTATCCCTTTGCATTTTGGCAGCGATCGCAATTCTCAAGGGTTCCAATCCCCAAGTATCAGCATATTGATTATGATCGGCGGCGATCGCTTGTTGAGCAGCAATTTTTAAAGCTTCTGGTGCAGGAAAATCAGGTAATCCCTGAGCAAGATTAATAGCTCCATATTTGCCACAGTAGCGAGATGCCTCCCGAATTTGGGATTCTTTGGTATTGATTGCCCGTTGGGAAAGGTTTAGATGTGATTTCAAGGATTTATAAGTGAGTATTTAGTTTTTTATCTTAACTGGTTGCTGGATTTTGAAATAGGGTCAGCAATTTTCATTTTAACTTCAAGGCTTGTGGAGTTCATCACGGATAAGGTAGTAGATTCAAATTTTGAATGAAATGATAATCCCTTTGCTTCTTTGAGATGAAAGCGATGATTCTGGATTAATGGTCATTTTATTTCCGCTAAGGAACGTACAGAGAGGATTTCATCTGATTTAAGGACATGAATGGCTGATTTCGGCACAATAACAGTATTAATTGACTCGCCAAGGGCATTAAATATTTCCAGAATATACCCTTCTTCGCCGCCTGTGGGATGGGGAACGATATCGATAAAGGTGGCAATGTCTCCTTTTTTTAGATGATACTCGGGGAGGTCTTGGGCTAAGGAAACTCGCTGATATAGTTCGATCATGACTTTTTCTCTTTTTTGGGTTTTAGGGTGATAAATTGAAATTTCTTGTCAATTTTACGTTCTAGCCAAACTGTCACAACTGAAAGGTTACGCTCAACGCCTTTTAAGTCCCCTTCTACTCGATAAAACACGCCATACAGATTACTACTATCTTCTATTGCTTCTACAGTTTGGATCAATTCTAAAATAGCGGCTTGGAGTTGCTCTGGGTTAGTTTGAGTAAATCCACCTTGGGCTAAATATTTAGATTTGTCGTCTTGCTCTCGATAAGCTAGGAGGTATTGGCTAATTTTTGCATCGGGAATAATCAGATCAGGGGGAAGTTTCATATTTTACTCCTTCGATTCTCGGTTGCGATTATATTCCTTATGGTGTATCTGTAGCCTTTATTTAGTATTTTGCTTGTGCCGCATTTAATTATAATTAGCTAAATAGACAAGCCTAGCTTAAGTCCGAGGGCAGCGTGCAAAAACATTAAAGCGATCGCAGCACTACCTAAATAGGCGTGAGCATTACGCAGTATAGGTTTATTCCCTGCAAATCCTGAAACCGCGATCGCTGCATTAATAAACAATAAAATCAATACGGCTGATCCAGTTAAAAAGTGGGGACTTTCTAACAAAGGCTTACCCTGCATGACCAAAGATAAGAGTCCGCCTGTATATCCTGCTGCCAAAAATGCGGTCATTAATGGTGCCAGTTTGCGATGATCGTCACGACTTTTCATGGCAGCAGTAGTATCAGTAACCAACCGACCACGCCAACCCGCTAAACCGACAAAACTACCCATCATAAATATCACGATCGCCATAAAAAAGGGATGTCCCCAATGCACAATCGGTTGTGGCACTCCTAGATTTTTAAATACTTGGGCAATAGGATCTAAAACTTCGGTCAGATTCATGATTTTAATTTAATCTATTCTCGATCTCTGAGATTTTAACCCAATTAAGCCTAAATACTTCCTCTAGATTGCTTTTAAGCTTTAGATTCAAATTCAGGAGCGTATGCTTTTAACAGATTGCTAAGTTGAGGCAGAACCGCATCTGAGGACTTAGGCTCGATCGCCGCTCTTTCGGGAAAGAACTTAGGACGATCTAAACTCCGATCAATTGCCTCTTTAACTTGTTGCATAATCAAAGGATGTAAATCAGCTAAAGCCCGCTTACGTTGATAACTAGCCCCTTCTTCGGTGGTGGCATAAAGTGGAGGCAACCGATTTAAGGCATAGGCAGCAATATCACCTAAATCTAGAACTGTATTTGTAGTAGATTCGATTTCCGCTACCCTTGCCACCGACTCACTTAAAACCAACTCTTCCATCACATTAATAAACTGCTTGCGCGGTACTGCTACAACTTCTCCAGTGAGCAAACTACCCATCAAGCGATCCAATGCCATATACTCTTCTACTGAAAGTTCTAAAGCACTGTCACAGATTCGCCCCACTTCTGCTTCCATAGCTGGAGTAAGGTAGCCATCTTGGAGGGCTTGTTCAACAATTGTTTCTATACTTGACTTTTCCACGAGTTTTTCTTAAGGCACATCTATAGGAATAGTAGTATATTCTGGCAGCGATACTTGAAATAAACCATCAACACTTAGAAAAATTACTAACCTGATGGCACTACCCGGATTTGCCATTAAGTCACCCCAAGGTAATGATAACTCTAAGCATTCATCTAAGCCCATTTTTGCTTGATTAAATATCCCTTGCCATTGGTAGCCTTGAATCGCTTGCTCTAACGTAATAGTTTGACTGGAAAGTTCAATTTTGTGATGGTGATGAAATAAATAATTTAGTGGTGGCACATCTGGCAATCCAGCGATCGCCACAGGGCTATTGTAGTGAGATTGCTCAGGATAAAACCAACACAGGTGCAGAGTGGGGAGAATCTCACGACTGAAGAAGGAAGCAAAATCTAGGCGCAGATAAAAATGAAAATGATCCAGCCCATACCATAGCCTCTGGACAATACTACTTTGGTGCATTGACCCTCTCATAGCACTAACCTCAATTCGGGCTGCGCCTTGCCAATCTTGCCAATCTACTTTGCCATTAATCATGGGATGAATAAAGGATTCAGGTCTTTGATTGGTAGGAATATCGTGGGGTTCGAGGGGATAGAGCAAACTAGCAGGAATTGCCTCATTTAATGCTCGATATAGTGCCTGTAAATGCTCTCGAAATAGTTGATCAAAGACGTGATCTAGACTGGAACTATGTCCTGCTCCCAACCACCAAAACCAATCAGAGCCTTCGGCAGCAAATAAATGTTCCCAGACTTCAGGATTATTTGCTTGGGTGGCTTCGGGATGATTAGCTAATACCTGTCGAGCTTCTGCTAAGAGATCCCAAGCCCGATTTTTGACAGGATCGCCAATCCAAGTCGTAAAGTTAGAATCAATCCAAGACCCGCTATGTAATTGGTGAGGAGGGATCTTATCCACAGGCGGAAATTGGGCAATGAATTCCGAAACTGTGACTAGTTTTATCGACTCTTCTTGGGATAGCTGCCCATAGAGGGTTTCTAAAAATGCCTTGCCATCTTGGGGATAATATTCCCAGCAATTTTCTCCATCTAGGGCGATTGTCACTAACCATGGGCGATCGGGATGGGAACTATTTTGGCGTTCTGGATCATTCTGCCATTGGGCATGAATTGCCTTCAGATGGTCACATAAATCTCTAGTTGCTGCGGCTGGGGTCATGGAGCTATAACTAAAGCCAATTAAATCAGAAAGTCGATGATCCCGAAAAACGATCGCCAAGTTACCATGAATAGTCTCTAGGCTGTAGGGCTGATAGAGTATATGGGGATCGCTAACATGACCATGCTCGTTGCGATGAAAATAGTTACCTAAACTCCAGCCTAATACGCCTTCGTCGGAACATAGCCATTGAAATCCCTGTTTAGCTATATCGGGCAAAATTGCTGGACTAACCGACTGTTCAGATGGCCATAGTCCTCGGGGCAAACTCCTAAAATGATCTTGATAAATTTGTTTGGCTTTATCTAAGTGCAGATTAATATCTGACTCCCAACGAAATCGAATCCCAGGGAGCATCATATCTGGGACTGCAACTCTGGCGGATTTAGAATCAGCTAGTAAGGGCATGATGGGATGAGTGTATGGACTGGTAATAATTTCTAGCTGCCCCGATTTTTGCATTTTGTGGTGTTGAGGCAAAATTTGGGCAAGGATATCCCTTTGTTTGGCATAAATGCGCTGGCGATCGCTAAGGTTAAAATTCTGACCTTTTTGGAACCAAGCTTGGATTTGGGGGTCAATTTCTCTGAATAAAGGATCGATCCATGTCAAGTTATACCAAGCTAAGAGATCGCTGTAGTCATTTTCATTCCAGTTTTCAAGACACCAGATTACCCCAAAGTGATTTTTCTGTTCTAATAATTGGGCGTAGCGAGGATAGGGTTCCACCATGTGGCGATGGTAAGCATCAAAAAATCTCTCTATGACAAAGAGTTTTTGAAATCTATCCATCCGCCCCACAGGGGTAAGGGTGAGTTCGAGATAGTGATCGAATGCTCTACCATAGATGTAATCCTCTAACTGGGTAATTAGAGATGGGACAAGATTTACAGTTTGATGTAATTTAGGAAATTTTTCTAAAGTTAATACCAAATCAAGGTAATCTTTCACACCATGCAGTCGTACCCAAGGCAAAAGATACTTCCCAGCGATGGGACTCTTGTACAAAGGCTGATGCTGATGCCAGACAAATGCAACATACAACGGGAAAGACATAATTTTATGACTGGCTTAACTTTTAAGAATTGTGACATATTCCATAGACGAGTTTGTATCTATTTAAGCAGTATAGGTCTTGGTTTGAGTGGGTTTTTAACGGTAGGATGTACGCAAATTCCGCCTCATAGCTTCTCTAATCCTACTGTAACTTCATCAAATGTAATATCTGACGCTTCATCTAAAACTCCTAAAGAGATAAAAAATGTGGATAAAGCTCAGTACTTACCAATCTCGGCTAGGGCTAAACTTGGCGATCGCATCATTAACTTAGAAGTAGCTCTCACTCCTACCCAGCAATCTAAAGGTTTAATGTTTAGGTCAACTCTAGCAGATGATCGGGGAATGTTATTTATCTTTAATCCGCCAATGGCAATTGGATTTTGGATGAAAAATGTGCCTGTGCCTCTAGATATGGTATTTACGTTTGAAGGCAAGATTGTGGCGATCGCTGCTAGTGTGCCGCCCTGTAAAACTAACCCATGTCCAATTTATCCATCAACACCTGTAGTCACAGATCAAGTCATTGAATTGCGATCGGGGCTAACAAAGGAAATGGGTTTAAAGCTGGGGGACTCAGTAACAATTGAAAAGCTTTAAGTTGCTACAGCTAAAATCTATCTTCCAATTGCAGGGGTGACTAATTCCTTGGCAGGTTCAGGGATTGCTACCTGTTGTGAATATTTACTAGTAATAATTCTGGCTCCACGTTTACGAGTGAAATAGTTGAATCCCCATTGCACCATAACAACTAACTGATTATCAAACTCCACTAGATAAAGAATATGGAGAAAAGTCCAAATTAACCAAGCGGGTAAACCAGTAAGTTTCATGAATCGCAAATCGACCACAGCCGCATTCCGCCCAATCACCGCCAGACTACCGCGATCTATATAACGAAACTTAGGTAAAGGTTGATTTTGTAATTGAGCTTTGATTAACTTCGCCACATATTCTCCTTGGTACATCGCCACAGGTGCAACCCCAGGTAGAGGTTTACCATCCTCTTGATGGGCATAATGGGCAAGATCGCCAATCACAAATAAATGAGGATAGTTGGCTATTGATAAATCTGGTTCCACCATAACTCGACCGACACGATCCAGATTTGCCCCTGCCTGTTTTGCTAGAATCTCTCCTAAGGCTGAAGCTTTTACACCTGCTGCCCATAAAATTGTTTGAGCTGGGACTGATTCTAGGCGATCGCCACAGCGAAAAGTGACAACATGATCTTGAATATTAGTAACAATTGTTGCTGTTTTAACAGTTACTCCTAGTTTGGTGAGTGCTTCTGAGGCTGAAGCTGATAAATCTGGGGCATAGGGAGGTAATATCCGCTCAAACCCTTCTAGTAATAGTATTTGGGCTTCAGTTGTATTGATATTACTAAATTCATTATGGAGGGTGTGATTGGCTAATTCCCCGATCGCTCCTGCTAATTCCACACCTGTAGGTCCACCACCAACTACTACAAAGGTTAAAAGGGCTTTACGTTTTACAGGATCAGGTTCTTTCTCTGCCGATTCAAAAGCATCTAAAATCCGTCGGCGCATATTAATGGCATCCTCTACGGTTTTTAAGCCAGGTGCCCACTCTGACCAGTGATCGTTCCCAAAATAATGATGACTTACACCTGTCGCTACAATTGCATAGTCGTAGACGATTTCTTCGCCGCCACTTACATAAATTTTCTTGGTGTTGGGATCGATATCTGTAATTTCTCCCATTAAAACCGTTGTATTTTTTTGGTTGGCAAGTACTCCACGCAAGGGTGAAGCGATATCGGCAGGAGAGAGCATGCCAGTGGCAACTTGATAGAGGAGAGGCTGAAATAGATGAAAGTTCCGTTTATCAATTAAAGTAATTCGAGCATCAATTCCTTGTAGTTTCTGGGCTGCATAAAGACCTCCGAATCCTCCGCCAATAATGACAATATGTTTTTGGGTCACTGTGCTTTTCCAGAATTTAGTATAGGTAATTATACTACATTAGTTTTTAATTTGCCCCACCTAATTTTAAAATTACTGCTTTTATTTTTAGTAGTCGGTTTATGAAAGAACTGGTGTAATTGAAATCATAATTATGAGATTTATCGACACTTATCACTAAAAGTTACCGAATTCACATCCCACTTGTGCTATAACTTTGCTGTCTTGTTTGAAAATTCTGAAGATTATGTTAAAACGTGTAAGCCAAGGAGTTGTAAACAGCCTCTTTATATGGATAGGAATATCAGTAGGATTAGATTTTGGGGTTTCTACTGTTTCTGCTCAAACCAGAACTTTATTAAGAAATCAAACTGGAAATCAACCACCGAGACTTAACGTTATTCATGTCAACCCAGTTTTAGGTAATGACTTAACGGGTAAAGGCACAATCCAATCTCCCTTCCGTAGCATTACTAACGCCCTACTCCGAGCCAGATTAAATACTACCATCAAGCTAGCATCAGGTACTTATACAGTTGCTAATGGTGAAGTATTTCCTTTGCAATTAAAATCAGGAATAACTATTCAAGGAAATGAAGCCAACCAAGGTAGAGACACAGTAATTTTGGGAGGAGGTGATTTTATTTCACCGACATTAGCATCTAAAAACATCACCATATTAGGTGCGGATTCTTCAGAACTTCGGGGCGTAGCTGTAACTAATAGAAATTCCCGTGGTTATGGGTTATGGATAGAAGGAACCAGTCCTAGGATTATCGGTAATACTTTTAGAGGCAGTACTCAAGATGGAGTTGCAGTATTAGGTAAGTCCACTGCCCTTATTTCTAAAAATATTTTTACCACAAATACGGCGAATGGGATATCCATTGAAGGTATGGCACAACCAGAAGTTAATGGGAATCGCTTTGAAAATACTGGATATGGTATTGTCGTCCGCAAAGATGCTTCCCCACGCCTCCTTAATAATGCGATCAGCTATAATCGCTCAGGCATCTTGGTACAATCTGGTTCTAGTCCGATTCTGCGTAGCAATGTTATTGAAAGGAATCGTCAAACTGGAGTCATAATTTTAGCTAATAGTTCTCCTGATTTAGGAAATGTCAATAGTGCGGGGAATAATATCATTCGGAATAACCTACAAAGAGATGTGCAATATACTGGCACTAATGCGATCGCTGCTGTCGGAAATCAAATCTTACGCATCAGTGGAAATCTGCAACTATCTGGAACTGTACAAGTTAATGCTACCCGTTTACCCAGCCCTAGCTTAATTACACCTATTAATCCTTCAAATCCTAATACAGTCAGGACAGTACTTCCTAACTCGGTGATTGTGCGTAGCACTTTACCCGCAGAATCTGCTCAACCTTTACCTGCAAATACTAGTATTGAT
>Ga0209490_10002662_pt1 | contig 16821 bp, 15 predicted proteins | sample MAT06_FD_187209 | JGI IMG/M metagenome (GOLD analysis project Ga0209490, IMG submission 187209) | Freshwater microbial communities from Lake Fryxell liftoff mats and glacier meltwater in Antarctica - MAT-06 (SPAdes) (version 2) | ecosystem: Environmental > Aquatic > Freshwater > Ice > Liftoff...
CTCTTCACAGTCACCACAGAAGACGCAACGCAGCAAATTTACTTCATAAATGCTCGCGTAGCGCTCGCCGGGTGATGTCGGCTGCTCGGGATCGTTTTCTGCTGCTTCAACATAGATGGCGCCAGTTGGGCAGGCGGCTTCGCACAGCATACAGCCAATGCAGCGCTCCATGCCATTTTCGTAGCGGCGTAATTCATGTTTACCCCGGAAGCGAGGATAGAGCGGCACCGGGCTTTCCGGATACTCTACTGTAATTGGCTTCTGTGACAGGTGCTTGAGCGTAACCCCCATTGCCTTGCCAATCTCTAACGCGCCCTGGAGAAATTTGTTAAAACCCATAATCTGTTTATTCCTTAGCAGTTAGGAAATGGGTAAATGGGTGATTTGTGATTACGTAATGACCAATCACCGCAATTACTAATTACTAATTACCAATCACTTAAAGAAGAGCACCAACAACGCCGTAATCATCATATAGACCAAGGAGCCAGGCAGCAGATATTTCCAGGCAAAGCCCATTAATTGATCATAGCGCGGACGGCCGATGCTGGCGCGTACCCAGATAAAGATGAAGAGCAGTACAATCACTTTGGCCAGCAAGACAAACGGCCCTAAGATTGGCAGCGCATCCACGATTCCAAAGGGCAACTTCCAGCCACCAAAGAAGAGCGTGGCCATAATTGCGCTGGTGGTAATCATGTTGATATATTCGCCCATGAAGAACATGGCGAACTTCATACCACCGTATTCGGTTTGGAAACCGGCGACCAATTCATTCTCTGTCTCTGGCAGATCAAACGGGCTACGATTGCACTCGGCAAGGATGCAGATGAAGAAAAACGGGAACATCAGCCAGAGCCAGAGCCACTCCCACCACATGCGCGGTGTCTCGACCAATTGCACCAGACTAAAGCCACCGGCCAACATCAAAACGCTGAGCAAGAAGAAGCCAAGTGGCAATTCATAGGAGATCATCTGCGCCGACGACCGCAGCGCGCCCAACAACGAATAGTTGTTGTTGCTGCTCCACCCGGCCAAGATAACGCCATAACTTTCGACGCCGGCAATGGCCAAAATCCACAAGAAGCCAATGTTGACATCCGCAATCGCCGGCGTATTCTTTGTGATCGGAATGACAGCCCAAATCACCAGCGGTGGGATAAGGGCCAGCACAGGCCCCAACAGATAGACGACCTTATCTACATGGCCTGGGATGATCTCTTCTTTGAAGAAAGCCTTCAAGGCATCGGCGGCCGGCAATAACAGACCAAAAGGACCGGCGCGGTTAGGACCGTAGCGGATCTGAAAGCGCGACAGCAACTTCCGCTCATACCACGTAAGATAGGCAAAGGCAGTCAGCAACACAAAGAATAGAATGATCGTCCTTAGGACGGGGAAGATGACTAGATTTAGCCAATCCATAGCGCTTCCTTGCTAATAATTAATGGCTAACAAGTAATAAATAATTGTGAATGATGGACCACGCCACACTTCTACACTTACTTATTACTTGTTAATTATTACCTATTACTTATTTCTCAATCCGCACATGCTCAACATCACTACCGTTGAGCAGCGCGCCGACCGGCGCACCGGGCAGGCTCTCTGGGATCCAAACCGTGCCGGGCTTGACTTGCGCATCAAGCTTGATCGCCAGGGTCAGTTCGCCGTGGGCACTGGTCACTTGTACGGGGCCACCATCCGCCACACCCAACCGGGCCGCATCACCTGGGTTGACACTTACAACCGCCGGGAAGATCCTGGGCTTCATTTGCTCAGTTTGGCGGAAAAGATTGCCACCATCAAATAAGACCGTACCGGTAACCAGGGTTAATGGATAGTCACCGTTCTGAGCGAGATTGATCTGGTTTGCTTCATGGCTCTCGGGCTGTGGGCGTACGGCATTGGCATCCCACTGCAAACCTTGATCGCCCAATGCGTCCCAAGTCAGACCCTCGTACACGGGTACAGCTTTGGTAATCTCAGCCGTGATGCCCTTTTCATTGGCATAGGGCCAGTTAACGCCCATGCGCGTGGCCAGATGATCAAGAATCATCCAGTCTGGAGCGGCCTTACTTTGGGGATCGCGCACTGCCTTCGGCGCACGTTGCACACGCCGTTCCAGGTTGGTAAAGGTGCCATCGCTCTCTGCCCAACTGACCGCCGGCAAGACTACGTCGGCAAGTTTGGCTGTTTCAGTCAAGAAAAGCTCCTGCACGACCAGAAAGTCAAGTTTATCCAGATTAGCAGCCCATTCTGGCCGTTCACTAGCTGGGTTGGCGCCCATTACAAAGAGCGCTTTTAATCCGCTGCCCGCGCCATCAAGCATTGCTTTATAAGTTTTGCCTGGTTGGCTAGGCAATGAACCACCCCACAGCGTTTCTAAACGCTGGCGGGCGGCGCTGTCATCCAAGCTGGCATGGCCAGGGAGACGGTTGGGCAACACACCCATATCGCGGCAGCCCTGGCTGTTGGCTTCTAAACCAACATAGGCCAGCCGTTCGTAATGACCAGTGATCAACGCCAGGTTGGTCAGGCCATTCAACGTGTTCTGCCCTGCTTCGCCACGCGCCACCATCGGCCCATAGATGATCAAGGCGTTTTGGCTTTTTGCCAAGGCAGTCGCAGCACGGGCAACTTCAGCCGGATCGACACCGCATAAGTTGCGCAGCAGTTCTTCGATTTCGGCAGCAAGGGTGGCCGGTTGCTCGCCTTCTTTGGCCTCTTTGACCGCCAATGCGGCTGCCGTCAAACCATTAAGCAGCGTAGCCTCGGTGCCAGGGTTGTAACCCAGGAAGGGGCCTTTATAACGGGTCAGTTCGATCTTGCGCGGGTGGGCGATAATCAACTGGGCCTTACCGCGCCGGACAGCGCGCTTCAAATGCAGATCCAAAATTGGCAATTCTTCGCTGGGGTCAACACCAAAGAGGAAAATTGTATCTACCTTGGGGTTAGGACCGTATTGCGGTTTCATCACATCAGTCAGCGCCGGCAGACCAGTAGCTAGGGCGGCGACATCACCGCCATCACGATGGTCAATATTGTTTGTGCCGATCAACTGGCGGAAGAAGCGTTGCAAGAGATAATTGCCCTCGTTCGAGAGCTTGGCGCTACCAAGCGCGCCAATGGCGTCTGCACCGTGTTGTTGCTTGATACCTTTTAACTTTTCGGCAACGACTTGCAGAGCATCGCTCCAGGTGGTTGCCATTAATTCGCCATTGCGGCGCACCAGGGGCATCGTCAGCCGTTCGGCATGGTTTACCCAAGCGTGGGCAAAGCGACCCTTGTCGCAGATCCATTGGTCGTTGACGGCCATGTTTTCGCGGCCAATGATACGGCGCAGTTTGTGCGTCCGGCTGTCCAGGCGCACGTTGCAACCGATCGAGCAGTGGGTGCAGATGCTGGCGGTGCGCTCAATCTCCCACGGTCGATAGGAGAAGCGGGCGACGCGATTCGTCAAGGCACCCACCGGACAGATGTCGATAATATTGCCGCTGGTCTTGGCGTTGACCGGTTGCCCAGGCTGAATGTCGATCAATGTTTCGCCACCGCGTTCAAAGAGGCCAAGTTGAGGCTTATCTTCCCACTCTTCCAGGTAACGAATACAGCGCCAGCAAACTACACAACGCTCCTGATCCAATACAATCGATTCGGAGATCATGTAATTCTTGTTCTTATGACGCTTGGGCTCGACCAACGCACTGATGCCGGGACCGTAACGCATGGTCAGATCTTGCAGCGGACATTCGCCACCCTTGTCGCAGATCGGACAGTCCAACGGGTGATTGAGCAGGATGAAGCCCAGGTTTGCCTCTTGTGTGGCCTTGACTTGCGGCGTCTCGGTTTTTACGACCATGCCTTCGGCGACCGGCACAGAACAGGCAGTTTGCAACATCGGCCCGCGCGGCCCGGTGATCTCCACCAGACACATACGGCAACAAGCGACCGGGTCAAGCTTGGGATGACTGCAAAAGACGGGAATTTCTATCTTTAACTTGGCCGCGGCATCAACGACTAATGTCCCCTTGGGCACAGCGATTGGGCGGTCATCAATGGTCAAATTGATTAAATCTGTCGTCATGGGTTACTGATTCCCTTGCTTGGGCAATACTTGTGATACGTCGATCTGACAGTCTGGAAAGGCGAGTGGTGTAACCGTCTGGCCATGGATAAACGTCAACTTCGTCCTATAAGCAGCTTTGCCAATCGCCGAGATAAATGGGTCGCGATAAACCTCGAATTGTTCATCGACCAGATTCACGATCCAATATTCAACAATGCCAGATGCAGCGTAGAGTTCTAATTTTTCTTCTTGATCTTTTTCCAGCGTTGAGTCTGAAATTTCAACAATCAAGAATATATTTGCTGCATCTGGATGCTGATCGGCATATCCTGCGGGTCGTACAGCAGCAAGTGCTACATCTGGCTCTGGTTGAGATGAACGTACTTCCAGTGATACTGGTGACTGAATCCGAATTCTGGCCCGTTTTAAAAGTTGGGCAAAGAACAATTCCACTAGTTGATCAACACACTCAGCGTGTTTAGGATTAATCGGACTCATTTCTTGTACGAATCCGTTGATGAGCTCAAGGCGTTCATCTTTATGAAAAAAGCCCATGGCAATGAGTTGTTGATATTCTGCCAGGCTAAAGCGCCGCAGATGCAAACCACCAGTCAAAACGGTAGCCTGCACGCTTGGAACACGATATAGGTTCGGTTCGCTTTGCTGCTTTTGTACAGAGCGTTCTTGAACAGCAGCAATCATAGCTTAACCTCGATCTCTATTAACAACGAACTATGCATTTCCACTAATGAGTCCCTTTTGCTTAAGTAAACGAATATAATCTTCGTAACTCATAGAACATTCAATCAGTTTGCGTAGCTGTTGTTCGCTTACTTTGAGCTGGCTTCGCATCTTTGCCACAATAATTGGCGAAATATCCCCTTGACCATGTGAGATTCGTGTTCGTATGATCGCACGACCCTCGTAATAAAGTGTTGCTGTCTTGTGATGCGATGTTTGAGTGACCAATTGAAGTTTATCAAACAAAGCTTCAGCTTCACGTTTCTTAAGCTGCAACTGGTTGAAGCTCCCATTCAATTACAATACGATTCAAATAATTCCAGATCGCCTGTAAGTGTGGTCCCAGGTTGGCTTGATCCAATTTTAAATCGAAATACGTCTCTACAATAACAGCGCGTAAATCATCCAGTGCTTCTGCTTCTGTATCACCATAACCAAATGTATCCAAATCCACATTGCTGGCAACGACTATATCATCCTGTTCTTCAACGGTAACGAATAAGGGCGCAACCAAGCGCAACTTTGGAATGCGCAGGTCTTGTAATACTCGAACGTTATCTTGAACAATGGCAGACATAACAATAACCTCTCCGCAAAGCAGTAGCAGACAAAAAGTATGCTCTTAATTCGCTGCTACGACGGTATCGCGCAAGATCGGTGACTCACCGATTGGCTTGAGCGTGCTGTCGGTCAGGCCGCTTGATTGCTCTACGTCGGGCCGGTAGATGGGCCGGATTGGGATCATCGGGCCAATGCTGTCGGGATTTGTCGCCTGGATCTTATCCAGAAACTCGCTGCGGAACTTGATCAGACCACTTTGGAGTCCCCACACCGCGGCATCACCAAACGGACAGAAGCTTTTGCCAGCGATGAAGGAGGCAATCTTTTCCATCAATGGCAAATCTTGTTGGCGTCCGCCACCAGCCTCAATGCGTTCCAAAACATCTTCGAGCCAGCCGGTGCCTTCGCGGCACGGTGTACATTTGCCACAGCTTTCTTCGCGATAGAAACTCAAGGTGCGACGGGCAACGGCTACCATGTCAGCGCGTTGGTCCATGACAATGATCCCAGCCGAACCGAGCAGTGAACCGGCGGCTTGCACGCCTTCAAAATCGAGCGTTGTATCCATTTGATCAGCGGTGAGTAGCTTCATCGACAAGCCACCCGGACAGATCGCCTTTACAGGCGCATCATCAAGTTGTGGCCCGCCACCGTAGGTAAAAATCAACTCGCGCAGTGTTGTACCATGCGGCAGCTCATATAAACCTGGACGCTTTACATTGCCGCTCAGACAAAAGAGACGCATGCCAGAACTCTTCTCTGTGCCGAAGGTTTTATACCAATCAACGCCGCGCTCCATAATGTGCTTGACATTACAGATCGATTCAACGTTGTTGACAATTGTTGGCTTGGCGTAGAGACCTTCAACGGCAGGAAAAGGTGGCTTCATCCGTGGATGACCGCGGTAACCTTCCAGACTAGTCAGTAGGGCCGTTTCTTCACCACACTCATAGGCACCAGCGCCGCGATGAATTACAATCTCTAAATTTTTTCCCATCCCAAAAATATTCTGCCCCAAGTAACCCTTGGCTTTGGCTTCTTGGATGGCAGCCTGTAAGCGTGTATAACCAAAATAGTATTCGCCGCGGATGTAGATAAAGGCCAACTCTGCCTGAATAGCAAATGCGCTAATCAATATACCTTCGAGTAACTGGTGCGGGTCATACTCCATAATAATGCGATCTTTAAAGGTACCTGGCTCGGATTCATCCGCATTGACCACCAAGTAGCGCGGCATTGCGGGTGCCAGGAAGCTCCATTTGGTGCCAGTGGGGAAACCGGCTCCACCGCGGCCACGCAGACCACTAGCCTTGATCTGATCAATCACCGCGGCGGGCTGCATCTCGCTCAGCACCTTCTTAGCCGTGGCGTAACCCCCATCTGCTTCGTAGCTTTCCAGCGTGTGGCTGTTTTCCTTGTAAACACGGGCCGATAAATAACGTGGATCCATGCCAGCCACGGTGTAGGGGCCAGCGGCCTTGCCTTCACCGTTTGCATCACCAGTCGGGGTCCAGCGCTCTAGGGTAGAGAAGCCTTGGCCGCGCTCGATCACCTTCAAGAACTTGCTAACATCTTCTGCGGTATGCATCTCTTCAAAGTAGCGGATCTGGCCACTCTTTTGTTCGGTTACTGCCACCATTGGCGCCGTGGCGCACGAACCTAAACATTCCATGTGGTCGAGCGCAAACTTGCCGTCTTCTGTCTGCTGGCCATGATGGATGCCAAGCTGATCTTCCAGGTGGTGCATGCACTGGTTGGCCCCGCGCAACATGCAGGGTACATTAGTGCAAACCTCAATATGATACTCGCCTTTAGGCTCCTCGTGGAACATATTATAAAAGCCCACGACTGCGCCAACTTCGGCGGGTTCCAGATCGAGCATCGCGGCTAGTTCATTTTGGGCATCGACGCGACAATAGCCAAATTCGCGCTGGATCACATAGAGCGCGGGCAAAATTGCCGAACGTTGACGCCCTGGCGGATAGAGATCCATCCACTGTTTAATTTCGGCACGAACGGATTCTGATAGCATAAGCGTTCCTATGGTCAACTATTCGTAGTGTGTCCACATGCGAATAACTTTGATAACTTGTTCTTCCTGATAAATTTGGTAAACGAGTCGATGTTGAAGGTTAATCCGTCTTGAATATGCGCCAGTTAAATCACCAACTAATTTCTCATAAGGTGGCGGGTTTTGAAATGGATTGATCCTCAGAATTTCAAGCAATGTTTCGGCTTTAGACCGCAGTCCAGTTTCTGCCAGTCGTCTGGCATCCTTTTGTGCTTGTTTGGTAAAGACAATTTGCCACAAATTACCACTCTACCACTGTCGAGCACTCTGCCAGCGGGGTTTGTAGTCCCTCTTGGATCGAAGCGCGCAGATTGGGTATAGATAATAAGTAGAGTGTCTCTTGAATTGAGCGCCACTCTTCTTCTGAAATTAGAACCGCAGTGCTTTCCTGCCCGATAATATGAATCGGCTCGTGGAATGCTACGGCCTCATCAATCAACTTGTATAGATTACCGTTTGCCTCACGAATGGTGATTGTTCGCATTGTTTTATCCGCGTCCCTATCGATCGACTTCGCCGAGCACAATATCGATCGTGCCGATATTCGTGACGATATCTGACAACATCTCGCCCTTGCTCATCTTGCTGATCGCAAAGAGATTGTTGAAGCTAGGGCCGTGGACATGCAAACGATAAGGTACACCGGAGCCATCGCTGTAGACAAAGTAGCCTAGTTCGCCCTTACTCGCTTCGATACCTTGATAGCACATGCCTGGGGGCACACGGAAACCTTCGGTCACCAACTTAAAGTGGTGGATCAACGCCTCCATGCTCACATCCAACTCGGCGCGCGGGGGCAGGCTGATCTTGCGTTCATCGGTCCGATAGAGACCATCGGGCAGGTTAGCCACGGCCTGTTCAATTATGCGTACACTCTGGCGCATCTCTTCCATGCGATTCAGATAGCGCGCATAACAATCACCGGCATTGCTCACTGGCACTTTGAAATCATAGTTTTCATAGCCGCCATAAGGCATATCGCGGCGCAAATCCCAGTCTACGCCACTGCCGCGCAACATCGGGCCACTCATGCCCATATTAATGGCATCTTCACGACTCAGATAACCAATGCCTTCCAAACGTTTGCGCCAAAGCGGGCCACTGGTGAGCATCGCTTCGTATTCGTCGAACTGCTTGGGCAGCATTTTGAGCAAATCTCTCAGGTTTGTAAGAAAGGCCGGGGGCAGGTCTTTCCAGACCCCACCAATCCGTATGTAGCTCAGGGTTAAGCGTGCGCCGCAGACCATTTCAAACAGGTCCAAAATACGTTCACGTTCGCGCGTCGCGTACATCAGCAAACTCATGCCGGTGCCGGAAACGTCTAGCACATGGGTGGAGAGCCAGAAGAGATGGGATGCGATGCGCTGCAATTCGCTCATAATCACGCGAATTACTTGCGCTCGTTCGGGAATTGGCAAGCCGAGCAGCTTCTCGATCGTCAGCACATAGCCATAATTATTATTCATGGCCGAGAGATAGTCCATGCGATCACTATAATAGACATAGTCTTTATAGCGTTTGTTTTCGCCCGTCTTCTCGAAGCCACTGTGTAAATAGCCCAGATCGGGGTCAATATTGATCACAGTTTCGCCATCCAATTCGACGACCAGGCGCAAAACGCCGTGTGTGCTGGGATGGTGCGGCCCCATATTCAGAATCATGTGCTCGCGATTCATGCCGGGCGGCAGCGCGGGCGCAATACTTTCCGAAGGCAGAATCTGCTTGCCCAGCGTCTCGAATTCTGGATCATCAAAGGTCATCGAGAAGGGAACCGGCTCGCCGCCTTCGGGGATTTCCTTGCGCAGCGGATGATAAGGCCAATGCGCTGGCATCAAAATGCGGCGTGGGTCGGGATGGCCGGTAAAGGTGACACCCATCAAGTCCAGCACTTCGCGCTCCGGCCAGTTAGCACCCTGGAAGATTGGGGTCAAACTTGGCACTACGGGCGAATCGCCACCGGGTGCAGGACAAACAATCATCAAGTGCTGCTTGCGTTGATAAGAGCGTAATTGGTAGACCAGATGGAAACGCTCGGCCCCACCAATGGGCAGCTTGGAACGGTCCAGCGCCGTCACATCGATCAGCCCTTCGTAGCTCAGGTTTGCCTCATTCTTGACGAAGTTCACCAAATCTAGCAAATTATCAGCATGGACATAGACGACCTGTTGGCTATTGTGCTCGCCAGCAGCAATAATATCTTCGCCAAAACGCTCGACAATGCGCTTGGTATCTTCAGTTTCACCACTTGGCAGACCTGCCACCGCCGGAATTGAGATGTCGTTCAGATTGGGCAGCGTTTCGTACGGTCTACGGATAGGAGAGACATTTAGCATTGGGTTCTCCGGATGTAATTATGCCAATTGTTTTACATGCAACGAGTCAAGCGAATCGATCTCTTCCGGCTTCATAAAGACAGGAGTTGCTGGTTGCTTGTATTTGGCAAAGGTCTCTTTGCTCTGTTTCTGGTGTAGTTTTTCCAGCGCATAGAGCAAGGCTTCTGGTCGCGGCGGACAACCTGGCACATAAACGTCGACCGGTATGATCTTGTCCACGCCCTGGATAATCGCATAGTTGTTAAATGGCCCACCGGCGCTAGCGCAGATGCCCATCGCGATCACCCATTTGGGTTCTAACATTTGATCGTAGATGCGCTTGATGACAGGCGCCATTTTGTTGCTGACGCGGCCAGAGACAATAATCAAATCAGCCTGCCGTGGGCTTGCCCGAAAAAGCTCGGAGCCGAAGCGCGCAATATCATGACGCGCCGTGCCAGTAGCAATCATCTCCATCGCGCAGCAAGCGAGACCAAAAAGGAGCGGCCAAGTGCTATTTTGCCGTCCCCAGTTAACCAGACTCTCTACAGTTGTTGTAAGGATGCCTTCGGGCAGTTTTTCTTCAAGACCCATTTTGACCTCACGAATAATTAAATGTGAATAAATAATTACTAACGGTCTTACGGTTGAATCCGTTACTCATTAACTATTCACAATTCACGATTAACGATTACTCCCAATCCAGCGCGCCTTTTTTCCATTCATAAATCAGGCCAACGATCAAGATCAAGAGAAAGAAGCCCACGGGACCAATGGCAAAAAGCATAGAATAGTTGTCACGCAGCTGACGCATGACAGCGGCCCATGGGTATAGGAAGATGACCTCAATATCAAAGAGGATGAAGAGCATTGCGACCAGGTAGTATTTAATTGGGAAGCGGCGGCGGGCGTCGGCATAAGGAATCATGCCGGATTCATACGCTTCGTATTTTTGCTTGTTATACCGCTTGGGGCCAAGCAGGGCCGGCAAACCAACAACAATGCCACCAAAACCAATCGCAACAATCAAGAGAATTAAAAGGGGTAGATAAGTAATAGCCATGATCAGACCTCAAATAAATAATATATTATCGAGCCAATATGTTGTGACATTATATTATGACAATATATTACGACAATATATTAGACATTATCGGGAATAAGGAATTTACACGAGAGCGGACAATTTGCCCACCAGAGGTAGGAGCTTATTCCCGATAATGTCTATTACATATTATCCATATATTGCTAGATTTACAATTCGTCTTTGCTATTTTTCTTACTATAAAATTGTTCAATTCGATTGTTCATTCTATCACGAGCGCGCGAGGCTGTCAATTTTATAGGAACAGGCTTGTGAAAAAACGAACATGACTTTTTTAGATTTGTCCCCCCGCCAATTTTTCTATTGCAATACAAGTATGCTACCATACGTTGGCGTTTGTTATTTTCTACACAATCGCTTTTGGAACATAAAAACTATTCGGTTTCGGCCACTAAACCAGCTTGTAGCGGTGCCCAATTTTCGCTACGGGGGGAGGTAATCACGTGCTTGCCCAGTATGGCTTTATCCTGATTTTAAGCATTTTTGCGTTTGTATTGCCGACGGTTGCGATCTTGATGGGTGTGCTGTTAGGACCAAAACGCCCGGACGCGATCAAGAACGCCACCTACGAAAGCGGTGTCGAGACAATTGGTGATACGTGGGTGCAATTTCGTGCCCAATACTACTTAATTGGTCTCATCTTCTTGATCTTTGCTGTGGAAGTAATCTTTCTTTTTCCCATTGCCCTCGCTTATAAAAGTATGTCTCTGTTCGGTGTGGTAGCAACAATTACTTTTGTTGTTATCCTCCTTTTGGGCTTGGCTTTGGAGTGGCGCAAAGGTGCGCTGGAGTGGAATTAACTATCAGTCATTCGTTTTCAGTCGGTCAGTGTAGCGTAGAGTGCCTGCAAAACTGCTCGCTGAACAACTGATCACTGCTCACTGTTACCAAGTGGAGAAGTAAAGATGGAGCAATGGAGCAAAGCCCTTTCCGATCTTATCAATCATCTTTTGGCCGGGCTGGGGCTGCCTGACTTTGTCGGGGTAATTATTGCCTTTGTGATTGGCGGCCTGATTTTAGCCAGCATTGGCCCAGTATTGGCCTTGGTCTTAATCTGGTTATTACGCAAGGTTGTCAGCCGTTTGCAAGACCGTATCGGTCCCAATCGAGTGGGTCCCTTTGGTTTGTTACAAACCATCGCCGACGCGCTAAAACTGTTGTCCAAAGAAAATATTCGGCCGACCAATGCCGATTGGATCGCCTATAATTTAGCGCCCATCCTTTCGGTTTTTGGTGTCATCTTGTCGCTGGCAGTAATGGCGATTGGGCCTGGGATGATTGCTGTAGATCTCAATGTCGGTGTCCTTTATCTAACCGCGCTGGGTTCAATTGGCATTATGGCCGCGCTGATGGCCGGTTGGAGCAGCAATAATAAATACGCCTTATTAGCCGGCTTTCGTGTGGTGGCGCAGTTGCTTAGCTACGAAATTCCAATGGTATTAGCCATGTTTGCGCCGGTGCTATTGGTGGGCAGTATGCGGCTGGGCGCGCTGTCAGAAGCACAATCACTACACATTTTTGGCTTTAATACCGGGCTTGGTTGGTTCGTCTTTTTATTGCCCGGCGCCTTTTTGATCTTCTTTATCGCGTCGCTGGCGGAAGGTGAACAGACGCCGTTTGACTTATTAGAAGCCGAATCCGAGTTGATTGCCGGTTTCCACATCGAATATTCGGGCATGAAATTTGCCATGTTCTTCCTGGCGCAATTTCTAAATAGCTTCTTCCTCGGCGCGATTGCCGTTATGCTCTTCCTGGGTGGCTATCAGGGACCATTTGTCGATCAAATTCCAGCGCTTGGCATTGTCTACTTCTTGATCAAGGCATTTGGTTTATATATTGTCACCTCCTGGATCAAAGGCACCTTCCCCCGTGTTCGTGTTGACCAAATGATGTCGTTTGCCTGGAAGGTCCTGGTACCGTTGGTGTTGGGTCTGATTCTCTGGCAGATGATTGCCTTGAAGTTGCCGGGTGCAGTGATTGATGATGCCACTGGCGAAGTCATTCGTTATGGTTTTTGGAACTACGCTGCGGTTTTGGTTGGCAATCTAGTTGTACTGGCGATTGTTGCCCGAGTGCTTGGTAAGTACTTAACCAATGAGAAAGCTCGCACCAAGCGCGCTTTCCAACCGAAGTCACTGATCGGGACAATGCAACCTGCTTCGTCAGGTGATTAAATAAATCATTAGTTGTGGATAATTACTGCCTAATGGGTAATGCAGCTCAACGAGATCATTCATTAACCATTAATTATTAATTATTCATTATTCACAATTAGTAAGGTGACCTAATGGAAATCCTACAACAACTCTTCCCATTGCCGCCGATTCCAACTTTGCAACAGGCGGTCTTTATCCCAATGGCGCTATTCACCGCATTTTGTGCGCTGATGGTCGTTGGTGCGCGGAATCTATTTCACAACGCACTAGCATTGGTGGGTACGCTCTTTGGCGTGGCCGGCATCTATGCTCTACTAGAGGCTGAATTTTTGGCCGTCAGCCAAATTTTGGTCTATGTAGGCGCCATTTCGACGCTGATCACGTTTGCCATTATGTTGACGCGCGGCATGATGTATGGCGCGACCTCCCAAGTCAACAAGCAGGCTGGCACAGCGGTGATTATTACGAGCCTCTTCTTCCTCGTGTTGGCCGGCCTGGTTTCGGGTGCACCGTGGCCTACTTTTGGGGTCGAGCTTGGCTCCGGTGAACAGATTATTGCTAACTTGGGTAAGTTATTTGTCACTACCTATTTGATTCCGTTTGAGTTGCTGGCGTTGCTGTTACTCGTATCGCTGGCCGGCGCCATTCTGCTGGCGCGTGATCGGCGCTAGTGTGCGGTTATCCATAGTGTATGGCTAAAAACTCCTGATAGCTGAACACTATTTACTATCTTACTGATTACCGTTTACTAATCTGAAGGATACATCCAATGGTTTCCCTAAGCTGGTACTTAATTCTAGCTGCTTTTGTCTTCAGTTGTGGCCTGTACGGCGCCCTGGCCCGGCGCAATGCCATTGCCGTCTTAATGAGCATCGAATTGATGCTCAACGCAGTCAATATCAATCTAGTTGCTTTCTGGCGCTACAGCGAAAATGCTGCTACTCGCCTAGATGGTCAGGTTTTTGCGCTCTTTGTGATTGCAGTGGCTGCGGCTGAAGCCGCGGTCGGTTTAGCCTTAATTATTTCAATTTACCGGAATCGTAAAACAGTCGATCTGGACAAGCTCGATTTGTTGAAGGGATAGGCGTATAGTGTGTACTACGTAAATATGCTGGTTAGTGATAAACGAGTTATGAGCCATAGACTATAGCTACACATTACGAAGTACGTTTTATACAATTGACTTTATCATGCCAAAACAAACGCTTACTGGTACGCTGGATGAACAGTGCGAATTCCTTTATAACATGGCGCAAGAGAAGATGGCGCAAGGCAATTTTACCGGCGCGGTCCATCTGCTAAAGGAAATTATCAAACACGCGCCCCAATATCGAGATGCAGCTAGCTTATTGGTGGAAGCCAAACGCAAAAAGTCAATCCAAACCACCTTGTTGGTGGCTGCATTCGTGGGTGCTGCCTTATTCATCGGGATTGGGACACTGCTCGAAGTACGCAATGACTTTGTATTCTTGATCTTAGCCGTGGTCGGCGCGATTGTGGGGTTTGGAGCTGGCAATTTTTTGCACAGCTTTCAAAACAGCGCCAATGCTTGACGTCATCAGCCGAAAGTGGCAAAACAATGGGTTTGCCCACTTTACATGGATGAGCATGCTTGATTTTTATTATTAAACTTTGCTTAGTTTGAAAACGATAATTTCACTAGTATAGAATTCATCGCTTTCACACAATTGTAAAGATAGAGAAAGCCCGAGACGAGGTTGATCCATGGATGGATTTCTAAATTTAGCCTGGTTTGTACCAGTTCTGCCCTTTCTTGCCTTTGTGGCGATTATTTTATTCGCCAATCGTAACAAGACAGTCAGCGCTTTAATCGCGATCAGTGGTGCTGTGCTTAGCTTTCTATTAAGCTGGCCAATCGCCTTTAGCGCATTTTTCACGGATCATTTTGGCGAACATCCGGTAGAGGGGCAACTCTTCTCAATCCCGACCGGCGCCAGCAAGATTCTAGTTGGCTATCAGGTCGATCCGGCTAACGCGTTGATGCTCTTCATGTCTTCGTTTTTGCTGGTCATGATCTTCATCTATGCCAGCGGATATATGACGTTTCCAGCCCATCTGAACCCTAAGGCTTATCCTGTCTCTTATGCACAGGGCAAGGATCCGCGCTATAGCCGCTTTATGGCTTATATCAGCCTCTTTGCGGCTGGCATGTTGGGGCTGGTCGTCTCTAACTCGCTATTGACCTTCTTCATCTTTTGGGAAATCATGGGTCTGTGCAGCTACCTGTTGATCGGCTTCTGGTACGAGAAGAAATCAGCGCAGGCTGCGTCTGTTAAAGCCTTTATGACCACCCGTGTTGGTGATGTCATTATGCTGATCGGCGTGATGTTCCTGTATACGCAGGTCGGCAGCTTAATGTTTAGCGACATCCTCAATGCAGAAACCTTGCATCATCTAGGTGAGACCATCGTGTCGATTCCGTTCTTAGGGCTGAGTGTGCCCTGGGTAGCGTTGATCGCGGTGCTAATTTTCTTTGGGACGGTCGGCAAGAGCGCCCAATTCCCGCTGCACGTCTGGTTGCCCGATGCGATGGAAGGCCCAACCCCCGTTAGCGCCATGATTCATGCCGCCACGATGGTTTCTGCTGGCGTCTTCTTGCTGGTGCGGATGTTCCCGCTCTTTGCTGTAGCCGGTGAGGTTTCGCCGGGGACGATGAATTTTGTGGCCTTCATTGGCGCATTTACTGCCTTATTCGCCTCAACAATTGCCGTGGCCCAGTGGGACATCAAGCGTGTACTCGCCTATTCTACCATTAGCCAGCTTGGCTTCATGGTAGCAGCGATTGGCATCGGCGCCTATATGGCCGCTCTCTTTCATCTGCTTACCCATGCCTTCTTCAAGGCGTTGCTCTTTCTCGGCTCCGGCAGCGTGATCCATGGCGTAGAGCATGGCCTCCACCATGTACATAAGCATGGTTCGCATGATGGGCACGCGGATGTTGGCGGCGAGCATGGTGGTGACGAAACGCACAGCCCCGCAGATACTGGACACGGGCATGGCGCGCAGATCATCCACCGCAAGGATGGTGATCTCAATCCCGAAGACCCCCAAGATATGCGCAATATGGGCGGCTTGCTCGCGCGTATGCCACGCACCGCATGGACCTTCATCATCGGCGGCTTGGCCCTGAGTGGCTTTCCGTTTGTCACGGCTGGCTTTTGGTCCAAAGATGAAATTTTGGCAAGCGCCTGGTACGGCGGCAACACGATTGTTTTTGCCGTACTGGTGATTTCGGCTTTCTTAACCGCGTTCTACACAGCGCGTCAGATTGGTCTTACCTTCTTGGGGACGCCGCGCACCGAGATGGCAAAACATGCCCCCGAGAGTGTACCCAGCATGACCTGGCCACTGATGCTGATTGCACCTTTTGCGATTGGTCTAGGCTTCATTGGCATTCCAGGCGCTAACTGGCTAGAAGGTTTCTTGGAACCTTATATTGAGCATCTCGAATTTCACCCGCTCCACCCAGAATTCAGCTTCATCCCCATGCTGTTTTCGATTGTCGTTGCCCTGGGTGGTTTGTGGACTGGCTATCGTGTCTACGGCAAAGGTCTGGCAGTAGATCAGATTGATCCGTTGCGCAACGTGTTAGGCCCCTTCTGGATGGTCTTGCACAATAAGTATAAGATTGATGAAATCTACAACGCGACCATTGTTGCCTTTTCACTTGCCCTATCGAAATTCCTTTACTGGTTCGATGATCTGTGGGTAATCGATCCGATTGTCGACGCAATCGGCGCGGCCGGGATGGCGTTGTCGAAATTCGCAGCAGCATTTGATCGGCTGATTGT
>Ga0209490_10002666_pt1 | contig 16811 bp, 15 predicted proteins | sample MAT06_FD_187209 | JGI IMG/M metagenome (GOLD analysis project Ga0209490, IMG submission 187209) | Freshwater microbial communities from Lake Fryxell liftoff mats and glacier meltwater in Antarctica - MAT-06 (SPAdes) (version 2) | ecosystem: Environmental > Aquatic > Freshwater > Ice > Liftoff...
TGAGAGCAGCCCGATCGCCCTGCTCAGCTTCGAGAGTATAATTCCGATGTTGCGGAATTTGATATCAAGCAAAATTTAAAAATCAAAACTTCCGATTTCCCCCTCTTTTTCAGCATCCTCTAATACGGTAGGATCGGAAAATAGTCGGAAAATAGTCGGAAAATAGTCGATCGACTAAACCTTAAAACCCTATAGAAATTATCAGCGTGCCAAGCTCAGACCGCAAACCACTACTCCTAGATTTTGAAAAACCACTGGCCGAACTCGAAACCCGAATTCACCAAATTCGCGAACTCGCCGCCGAAAACAACGTTGATGTCACGGACGAAATTCGCAAACTAGAAGCTCGCAGCGCCCAACTACGACAAGAGATTTTCAGTAGCTTGTCCCCCATGCAGCGCTTGCAACTAGCCCGTCACCCGCGCCGCCCCAGTACCCTCGATTACATTCAGGCAATTAGCGACGAGTGGATCGAGCTCCACGGCGATCGACGCGGCGGAGACGACCCGGCCCTGGTTGGCGGAATTGCCCGCATAGACGGGCGTCCCACAGTGATCATTGGCCATCAAAAAGGGCGCGACACCAAAGACAATATTGCCCGCAACTTCGGGATGGCTGCTCCCGGCGGCTACCGCAAAGCCCTGCGATTGATGGAACACGCCGATCGCTTCGGAATGCCAATTTTCACGTTTATCGACACTCCGGGGGCTTGGGCGGGCTTAGAAGCCGAACAGCTTGGACAAGGAGAGGCGATCGCCTGTAACCTCCGAGAGATGTTTCGCCTGGATGTTCCGATTATCTGCACCGTCATCGGCGAAGGCGGTTCCGGTGGCGCATTGGGTATCGGCGTCGGCGAGCGGCTGTTGATGTTAGAACATTCCGTTTACACCGTCGCCACGCCTGAAGCTTGTGCAGCCATCCTCTGGAAAGACTCTGGCAAAGCTAACTTGGCCGCAGAAGCCCTCAAAATTACTTCCTGGGATTTGAAAAACCTCGGCGTTCTCGATCAGATAGTGCCCGAACCCGTTGGTGGCGCTCACTCCAACCCCCTCAAAGCTGCTTCTCTGCTCAAAAAAGCTTTGTTGGAAAATCTAGCAGAACTAAGTCAGCTCACTGGCCAGCAGCGCCGACAACTCCGGTATCAAAAGTTTCGGGACATCGGTGTGTTCACTGAAATTGCTGCTTGAGCCGATCGAGGAGAGAGTTATGAGTCAAAAACCTCTTAACTTCAAGCGAGTAACTCATAACTCGCAACCGATAATTCTGCTAATCCGTCAGCAGTGTTATAATTTCTCAGGTGACACCGGCTTAACAGTTCTTAATGTTAATTTCGTAATTAACTGTTATCACCCGCAGCCAACAGCTTGCTAATTTGCCGAAGCAGGCTGCAACGCTTTAAAGATTTGCCGATCGAAAGTATCAGGAAAATTAATGAACAATGCGACGACAACAAAGCAGGCTCTGATTACCGGAGCGAGCAGCGGTATTGGCAAAGCGACGGCTCTAGCGTTCGCTGCTGAAGGCATAAATCTAGCTTTAGTTAGCCGAGAGTCCGAAAACTTAGAAGCCGTTGTCGCAGCAGCCAGAAAAGTCGGAGTGAAAGCAGAAGCTTATCCCTTAGACTTGGCAAAAATTGAGCAAGTGCAAAGCAGCATCAGCGCGATTGCCACTCAATTCGGGCCTGTAGATATCCTGGTCAACAGCGCTGGGATGGGCTACACCGGCTCCTTGACGGAAACGTCCCTAACTGACTGGCAGAACGTTATAGACCTGAATCTGACTAGCGTCTGGCAGTGTATTTTAGGCATTTTGCCGGGAATGCGCGATCGCAAATCTGGAATCATCATCAACGTATCCTCGATCGCCGGCAGCCAAGTCTTCCCCAACTGGGGAGCCTACTGCGTCAGCAAATTCGGTCTCATGGCTTTGTCTAAAACCTTAGCCGCCGAAGAACGAGCGAGCGGAATCCGCGTCACAGCCATCTGTCCAGGTTCTGTGAACACTCCCATGTGGGACACAGACACAGTGCAAGCCGACTTCGATCGCACTGCCATGTTAACCCCAGAAATCGTAGCGCAATCAATCCTGCACGCAGTTCAATTGCCGGCAAGTGCAGTAATTGAAGAAATCACCCTCATGTCCAACGCCGGAGTTTTATAACATTCCCAGCACGCACTCGCTGTTTTTTTTCCAGAATTCAACAATCATCGAATCTATATCAATCCAAAATCCCAAATCCAAAGTCGATCGACCCTCACACGAAATTATTATGACAATTGCATCTTCCAACGGTTCCAATGGCTCGACGAACTCAATCTCGACTGACAGCATGAAACTTTCAGAAACCGCAGACAAAAATTCCCCGCGCATCAACACTAGACCCGATCGCAATTCCTCGAACGGCCAACCCAACCTGTCGGCCCCCTCAGAAGTAGGCCAGGAAGAAATGATGGCTGCCGTTCGGACAATGCTGCTAGGAGTAGGAGAAGATCCAGAACGCGAAGGATTGCTCAAAACCCCAAAGCGAGTAGCAGAAGCAATGCGGTTCCTCACCAGCGGCTACAGTGAATCCCTCGAAGAACTCCTCAACGGCGCGATCTTTGACGAAGGCCACAACGAAATGGTACTGGTACGAGACATCAGCGTATTCAGTATGTGCGAACACCATATGCTGCCGTTTATGGGTCGAGTTCACATCGCTTACATTCCCAATCAAAAAGTAGTGGGACTGAGCAAATTAGCCAGAATTGCCGAGATGTACAGCCGCCGATTGCAAGTACAAGAACGTTTAACGCGCCAAATTGCCGAAGCAGTTCAGACAATATTGGAACCGCAGGGAGTGGCTGTAGTGATGGAAGCCAGCCATATGTGCATGACGATGCGGGGCGTGCAGAAACCTGGTGCTTGGACGGTGACAAGTGCGATGTTGGGAGTGTTTCAAGAAGAACAAAAAACTCGCGAGGAATTCCTGAATTTGATTCGCCATCAACCGGCATTCTTTTAGTCATTAGTCATTAGTCATTAGTCATTAGTCATTAGTCATTAGTCATTAGTCATTAGTCATTAGTCATCAGTCATTAGTCATTAGTCTGTGGGCTTTGGGTGCTTGACTTTTGACTGTTTTGGGATAGTTGGCAGGCAAATTCTAGTGACGATCGACAAATAAGCTCATAAAATAGACGAGTGACTTATGGCTTTTGACTAAATGAATCCTATTAAATTCGGTACAGATGGCTGGCGCGGCATTATTGCTGACGATTTTACCTTCGATCGCGTGGCGTTAGTAGCTCCTCTAGCGGCACAAGTTCTCGCACAAACCGGCGGCAATGATGCAACCAGCGGTACTGTAATTGTCGGTCACGACCGCCGATTTCTGGCTGAAGAATTTGCCCTCGAAGCGGCTGTTGCCGTCCAGAACGCCGGATTTGACGTGCTGCTGAGTGATTCTTTCGCTCCAACTCCGGCTTTTAGTTTGGCTGCGAAACAATTAAATGCTTTGGGCGCGATCGTCCTGACAGCCAGCCACAATCCCGGTTCATATTTAGGGTTAAAAGTCAAGGGCGGATTTGGCGGTTCAGTTTCGCCAGAAGTGACTCAACAAATAGAAGCAAAACTCGATCATCCGGCCCTAATTTCAGCAACTGTCGGCAAATTGGGGATTTTCAATCCTTGGCCTGCTTACTGCAAAACGCTGCGGGCAATGGTGGATATTGAGGCGATTAAAAATGCGATCGCCTCTAACAAAATTACAGTATTTGTAGATGTGATGCACGGTGCGGCAGCCGGCGGATTAGCACAAATCTTAGAAGTTCCAGTGCATGAAGTCAATAGCGATCGCGATCCGTTGTTTGGTGGCGGTGCTCCTGAACCTTTGCCGCGCTACCTGTCGCAGTTGTTTAGGGTGATGCGAACTCACCAGCGAAAAAGCTCTGGTTTGTCGATCGGGTTTGTGTTTGACGGAGATAGCGATCGCATTGCGGCTGTTGACTCCCAAGGTAATTTCCTCAGTTCACAAATCCTAGTTCCCATCTTAATCGAACATTTAGCCAAACGGCGCGGGTTTACTGGGGAAGTGATTAAAACAGTCAGCGGTTCTGACATTATGCCCAAAATTGCCGAACTTTACGGCTTACCATTGTTTGAAACGCCGATCGGTTACAAGTATATAGCCGATCGAATGTTAACCACTCAAGTCCTAGTCGGCGGCGAAGAATCCGGGGGAATTGGCTACGGTACGCACATCCCCGAACGGGATGCTTTGCTGTCAGCGCTGTATTTGTTAGAAGCTGTTGTCAAATCCGGGGAAGATTTGAGCGATATCTATCGCCGACTGCAAAAAGAGACTGGTTTTACTTCAGCATACGACAGAATCGACTTGCACTTAGCAAACATGGACGAGCGATCGCGCTTGCTGGATTTGTTGGAAAATCAACCTCTCACAGAAATAGCCGGCAAAGCAGTTGTAGACTGCAACAAAGTTGACGGATACAAATTCCGTTTAGCTGACGGAAGTTGGCTGTTAATTCGGTTTAGCGGTACTGAACCGGTGTTGCGGCTGTATTCAGAAGCGGCGACATTGAAAGAAGTGATGCAAAACTTGAATTGGGCAAAAAGTTGGGCGCAGAAAAATTAGAGTTTTTAACCGCAGAGACCACAGAGGTCGCAGAGGAAAAGAAGAGATAGAGATGAATAATTTCGATTTCAACGGATTTGATATCACTTATTTCTCCATTCTTCTTCTCTGTGTTCTCTGCGCCCTCTGCGGTTAAAATAAATCTTTCTTATTCATAAATGAAAGAGTATTGCTATAGAACCCACATTCGGCATCCTCAACTGTCAGAATCGGTTTTTACTTGTGTTTATTCAACAATTAAGCTGTAAATTATACTTGAGTACCGTAGATAAACGGAGAAATTTTTTTGAAAGGCATAATCGACTGATGACAAATAATCAATTACTCATTGTAGCTACCAGCAATCCCGGCAAAGTTAAGGAAATGCAGGTTTATCTTCAGGATTTGGGGTGGGAGTTGCAACTGAAACCGGAAGAGTTGGAAATAGAGGAAACTGGCGAGACTTTTATCGCTAATGCTTGTTTGAAAGCTTCGGAAATTGCTAAGGCGATGGGTGAATGGTCGATCGCCGATGATTCTGGTTTAATGGTAGATGCACTCGACGGTCAACCGGGGATTTACTCGGCACGCTACGGTTCCAGCGATGCTGACAGGATCGATCGACTCCTCACAGAATTAGGAAGCGAACAAAACCGACAAGCACAATTTGTGTGCGCGATCGCCCTGGCCCGTCCCGACGGTACAATTGCCCTGCAAGTAGAAGGCATTTGCCACGGTGAAATCCTGCACAGTCCTCGCGGTACGGGAGGTTTCGGGTATGACCCGATTTTCTACGTGCGGGCACAGCAACAGACTTTTGCGGAAATGACACCAGAAATTAAGCGCTCGCACTCCCACCGCGGCCGAGCTTTCCAAGCTCTAATACCACAACTGGCGAACATTGTCAACCCCAACTGAGGCAAAAAGCAAAAATAGGGGCATTGGATATTGACACGCTTGGTATCAGAACTAAACAGGAAAGAGGTTTTTCGTTGGCAGTTACCAATGACCAATGACCAATTACCAATGCCCAATGCCCAATGCCCCATGCCCAATGCCCCAGTATCTTAGATTGCCTCCAGGTTCTTTTCCCCAGTCCGAATTCGGATAATTTGTTCTACAGGAGAGATGAAAATCTTGCCGTCGCCAATCTCGCCCGTGCGGGAAGCAGCGATAATTTTATCAACTACCATATCAACTTGATCGTTTTCCACAACAATCTCGACCTTGAGCTTTTGCAAGAACTCAACGGTGTACTCAGAACCGCGATAGCGTTCAGTCATGCCCTTTTGACGGCCAAAACCTCTAACTTCCGAAACAGTCATCCCCACAATGCCAGCATTGACGAGGGCGATTTTCACTTCGTCAAGTTTAAAGGGGCGAATAATCGCTTCAACCTTTTTCAAGTTTCTCACTCCTAACATTACTACTTTCGTTATATTACTTAATCGGAGTGACATCTTTAGACATCTCCCGTAATTCTTGTGGAACAGGCCCGGAAGCCTGTTCAAAACAGGCTTTTTAGGAGATGTCTTTTTAATATCACAACCAATACCAAGTATTTTGTCAAATATATTACCCTATGTTGTACTCCCGATGTCGTGGACGACAACTTTTTACAATATTCTCGGATGGGGGCAGGACGTGGGCGATCGATCGACCGATCGGGGTAGAGTGAAGAAAACAGCAGCCGAGACCCCGCCGATCTGCTAAAACAGAAAAAGAACGTAGGAAACAGGAGTTTTACAAGTTTCCACGCTCGTCATGTCAGATTTGCACGTATTGCTGAAAACTATAATTGCCAGAAGCGGTCAGTTAAGATATTCCTATGCACCCAGCCAGCCCTCCCCCTGACCGCAGCGGGCTTGATGCCCTACTGAGAAATCGCCCCTTCCTCGCCTTGTGGACGGGCCAGTTGTTAGCCCAAGTGGCGGATAAGATTTTTTATGTATTGCTGATTATTCTGCTGAAAACAGGCGGTTACATACCTGCGCAGAATTTTGAAAATTCCATGCTGTCAATGGTGATGATTGCCTACACGGTGCCGGCGATCGTATTTGGTTCGGCCGCTGGTATCGTCGTAGACCGCTTTTCCAAAAAGCAAATGCTGATCGGCTGCAACGTGATTCGAGCCGTGTTGATTGGATGTTTGCCGTTTTTGCCCAAAACTTTTGTCGTGTTGTTGACAGTCACGTTTTTGGTCTCTACCGTAACGCAATTTTTTGCTCCCGCAGAGGCGGCTGCCGTCCCGCTGGCTGTGGGGCGAGAGGGACTGATGGCGGCAAATGCTTTGTTTGCTTCGTCCACAATGGGCGGGATTATTATCGGGATGACGATCGGCGAACCGGTGTTTACTTGGATTAAACACAGCTACGGATCAGCTTATCAAGAGTTTTTCCTGGGCGGGTTGTACCTAATATCTGCCGCTTTAATCTATGCCATGCGGATCAAAGAAACTCATGTCGGCAGTAATGCAAAAAACATCCATCCTTGGCAAGACTTCAAGGAAGGTTTGCGCTATTTGAAGCACAATCGACTTGTTAGCAATGCGATGGTACAATTGACGATTTTGTATTCGGTGTTTGCTGCGCTTCAGGTACTGGCGATCGCACTTTCGGGAAAAATAGGTCTCAAAGAAACTCAATTTGGGTTTTTGCTGGCTGCGGCGGGAGTCGGAATGGTCTTCGGCGCGGCGTTTTTGGGGCACTGGGGCGATCGAATGCACCACAAACCTTTGCCGTTAATTGGTTTCTTGATGATGGGTTTTGTGTTGGCAATGTTTGCCTTCGCCAGACAGCTTTGGCTGGGATTCGGATTGAGTGCTCTGTTCGGTTTTGGCGCTTCCTTAATTAACGGCCCGATGCAAGCCCTGATTCAAGAAAAAACTCCAGAATCTATGCGGGGCAAAGTCTTTGGCTTGGAGAACAATGCGATTAATATTGCCCTCAGCTTGCCTTTAGCCATTACCGGCCCGCTGACGGATGCTGTTAGTAAAGCAGTGGGTTCCGATGACCTCGGCTTGCGGATCGTGCTGATGAGTTTGGGCTTTTTAGTCGCCTTGATGGGTATCGCTGCTTGGCGCTATACCCGCAAAGTCTTAAAGGATGCTCTGTGAAGAGTTGACAGAGGGAAGTTCGGCAGCGGATTGTGTAACGGATGTAACGGATGTAACGGATAGAATTCCCGATTACCCATCATTGATTGCCGATTACCCATCACTTCTGCTGTCATTAGGAATAAGGAAGAAGGCAGAGGGCTTTGTTGTGGCGATCGATCTATAATATCGTGGACGATCGATAACTATAACAAAAACCGTTTGTAGTGCGTCCTGGTGTCCGCTGCATATTGCGGACACCAGGACGCACTACGAACCAATTTTATAGTTGTCGATCGATCGGACACGATATGACGTAGCAACCGCCCTGATGTTGAGGACGTTTTTGATTGCTGAAACAAAGTTTTTCTTGTATAATTCCGAATGACGAATGCTCTACAAGCGTCAGATCCGGTAAAACGATCGAGAAACCGCGATTTCCTCTATTTCTTTTCTTCCTCTGCTGTTCCACAATGACTTGCGATCGTCCGATCGCACACCGCCCCAGCGCGAAACTTTTTGTAAAATATCCGCCATTAAATTCTCAGAGTTCGATCGTAGAGATTAAAGTAGTATAAAAGCTTTCATTAAAAATCATAATTAGTTTGAGGACGAAAATTCAGTGCAACTAAAAACTAAAGTAGCCGTCAGGCGTGCAACGGGTGGATTTGCTTTGATCGACAGCTTGATCCGCCACGGTGTCAAGCATATTTTTGGTTATCCCGGCGGCGCAATTCTACCGCTTTACGATGAACTATACCAGGCTGAAGAAACTGGCGCGATCAAACACATTTTGGTGCGGCACGAACAAGGCGCAGCCCACGCGGCCGACGGGTACGCCCGCGCTACCGGACAAGTTGGGGTTTGTTTCGCGACTTCCGGGCCCGGCGCAACTAACTTGGTGACGGGGATTGCGACGGCGCACATGGATTCGATCCCGATGGTAATTATTACCGGTCAAGTGCCCCGTCCGGCGATCGGCACTGATGCGTTCCAGGAAACTGATATTTACGGCATTACTCTGCCCATTGTCAAGCATTCCTATGTAGTGCGCGATCCCAGAGATATGGCGCGAATTGTGGCTGAAGCTTTCCACATCGCGAGTACCGGGCGGCCTGGGCCGGTGTTGATTGATGTGCCCAAGGATGTCGGTTTAGAAGAGTTTGAGTATCTGCCCGTGGAACCCGGATCTGTGAGAATTCCGGGCTACAGGCCAACTGTCAAGGGAAATCCTCGGCAGATTAATCAAGCGATTCATTTGCTGAAGGAAGCGAAGCGTCCTTTGCTTTATGTGGGCGGTGGGGCGATCGCAGCCGGGGCCCACGAGGAAATTAAGGAACTCGCCGAGATGTTCCAATTGCCTGTCACAACAACGCTGATGGGCAAAGGTGCCTTTAATGAAAACCATCCTTTGTCAGTAAAAATGCTGGGGATGCACGGCACTGCTTACGCTAATTTTGCCGTTACTGAGTGCGATTTGTTGATTGCTGTGGGTGCTCGGTTTGACGATCGGGTAACCGGCAAATTAGACGAGTTTGCAGCGCGGGCGAAGGTAATTCACATCGATATCGATCCGGCGGAAGTGGGCAAAAATCGCGGCCCAGACGTGCCGATTGTCGGAGATGTCCGGCAAGTTTTGATTGATTTGCTGCGCCGCTGTCGGGAAACAGGTGTTTCGGGTACTCCCGGACAAACTGCGGAATGGCTGCACAGGATCGATCGCTGGAAACAGGACTATCCGTTAGTTGTACCCCACTACCCCGACATTTTGTCTCCGCAAGAGGTGATTTGGGAGTTGGGTGCTCAAGCACCGGATGCTTACTACACAACGGATGTCGGTCAACATCAAATGTGGTCGGCTCAATTCTTGAACAACGGGCCGCGCCGCTGGATTTCCAGCGCTGGTTTGGGAACGATGGGTTTTGGGTTGCCGGCGGCGATGGGCGCGAAAATGGCGCTACCCAACGAGCAGGTGATTTGTATTGCTGGCGACGCTAGCATACAAATGAATATTCAAGAGTTGGGAACCTTAGCACAATACGGCATTAATGTCAAGATTGTGATTATCAATAATGGCTGGCAGGGCATGGTGCGGCAGTGGCAGCAGGCTTTCTATGGCGAGCGTTATTCGTCGTCGAATATGACTGTGGGGATGCCGGATTTTGTGATGCTGGCTGAGGCCTACGGCGTGAAGGGGATGCTGGTTTCGCGGCCGGATGAGTTGCAAGGTGCGATCGCCCAAATGCTCGCTCACGAGGGCCCTGTGCTGATGAACGTGAAGGTGACGCGGGACGAAAACTGCTATCCGATGGTTGTTCCGGGCAAGAGTAACGCTCAAATGGTTGGTTTGCCGGAACGCAGCACGCTGCCATCTGCGGAGTTAGTTTATTGTCCGAGTTGCGGCGCGAAGAATGTTTCGAGTAATAAGTTTTGTCCTGAGTGCGGGACAAAAGTTTAAGTAGGGACACAGCAATGCCTTGTCCAGCAGGGGTTTTAACCCCTGCCTCAAAGATCAGATAAGACGGCGGTTGAAACCGCGTCTACACAAACGAAGTCCGCCTCCGCGGACTGAAGAAAATAACGTAATTTTAACTTACATCTCATGGCTAAAGCCGATGAGTTTTCCGCTTGCCGAACTTTTTTTTATAAGCATATTTTATGAGCCAGTGTCTAAACCCTGATTGCCTATGGCAAAACCCGTCTGACTCTACAAAATTCTGTCAAAAATGTGGGAATAAACTGCTATTGGGCGATCGCTACCGATCGCAACAAATCATTGGACAAGGAGGCTTTGGGCGCACTTTTCTCGCTGTTGACGAGTATAAACCCTCAAAACCACCCTGCGTTATTAAACAATTTTACCCCCAAGCTCAAGGCACTTCTAGTATCCAGAAAGCCACTGAGTTATTTGAGCAGGAAGCAGTACGCTTAGAACAATTGGGTAAACATTCTCAAATTCCCGATTTATTAGCATATTTTAGTCAAGATGACCGACAGTATTTAGTCCAAGAATTCATCGACGGTGAAAATTTAGCCCAAGCACTAGAATCTCAGGGATATTTTCGGGAAACGCAGATTCGCGACTTGCTTAATAATTTACTACCCACCTTCGAGTTCATTCACTCTCGCCAAGTAATTCACCGGGATATCAAACCAGAAAATATTATTCTTAGGCAAGATGGGCAACTGGTTTTAGTTGACTTTGGCGCGGCGAAATATGCGACACAAACGGCTCTAGCGGTAACGGGAACGGTGATCGGGACTCTTGGATATACGGCACCGGAACAAGCCGCGGGCAAAGCGATTTATCCTAGTGATATTTATAGTCTGGGTGTCACTTGTCTGTATCTGTTAACTCAGGTTGAACCGATTGATTTATTCGATACAAGCGAGATGGAATGGGTGTGGCGAGAACACTTAAAAGCATCTGTAAGTTCGGAACTGGGTGTGATTTTAGATAAAATGATACTACCTGCTAGTAAGCGACGTTATCAATCTGCTGCTGAAGTTTTGCAGGATCTTGGTACTCAATCACGTCAACGCTCACCAGACTCCCTTAAATCGGCGCTGGGTGTTGACTATACTTATTTGCGGAATTTATTAGCAGCAGGGAAGTGGAAAGAGGCGGATCAGGAAACAGAAAAAGTGATGCTGAAAGCAGCCAAACGGGAGAAGGAAGGTTGGTTAAGTAACAACGACATTGACAAGTTTCCTTGCGATGATTTACGCACGATTGACCAGTTGTGGGTAAAATACAGTCAGGGTCACTTTGGCTTTAGCGTCCAGAAAAAAATCTGGTTGGAAGTTGGTGGTAAAGTTGATTGGGAGACTGAATGCAAGCTAGGCGATCGCGTCGGTTGGCGAAAGACGCGAAAAGGCCAAAAAAGTTGGTTGAAGTACGATGACCTAACCTTTAATTTGCAAGCACCATCAGGCCACCTCCCGTGGGTTCGTTGTTGCGTGCGGGTTGAGTTTGGTTTTGTGAGTTGGTGGGGTTGGTGGGGTTTGGTTTTCTTTTCTCGCATCGAGAGCTGTAAGCTCTAATCTATACTGTAACTGATATTGACACTCTCATTATTTGAAGAGCAATTAATAAGGAGAAACTACTTTGACAGCAACAATTATAGAAATCGGCACCTTAATTACCCGCGATTCGCAACTTCGTGGTGGCATTCCTATTATCGCAGGCACAGCTACATCCGTGCGACGAATTGCGGCGTTGTACAAACAAGGCAATAATGCTGAGGAGATAGCTAAAGATTTAGATCATCTTACCTTAGCCCAAGTTTATGCTGCACTTTCTTATTATCATGCAAATCAAGCCGAAATAGAAGCAGATTTAGCTGCCCAACAAGCAGAATATGAGAGTCTTGCAGAATTAAATAGCCAAAAAATGCCGGAGAAAACATGAGTAAAATTCGGCTGTATTTAGATGAAGATTCACGCAGCCAAAAACTTTTACAAGCTTTACAAAGTCGCAGTGTAGATGTCATTACAGTTTCCGAAGCTGCGATGTTATCTCGGAGTGATGAAGATCAACTGAGTTGGGCTTTTGTGAATCAAAGGGTAATTTATAGTTTCAACGCTAGGGATTTTTATAGAATTCATACCGATTGGCTAGAAAAAGGTGACTCTCATGCAGGAATTATTTTAGGTCAACAAAATTATTCTGCGGGAGAACAAATGCGTCGCCTTTTGAGACTGATTTCTGCTAAGTCTGCGGAAGAAATGCAAAATCAAATAGAGTTTCTCAGTGCTTGGAGTGAAAATTAAGCATATTAATCTATAATTACTCTTTTTATAAATATGAGGAACTCAACTAATGCGTTATGCCATTGTCATTGAAAAAACACCGAATAACTATTCAGCTTACGCGCCAGATTTACCCGGATGTGCAGCCACAGGCGCAATCCTTGCAGAAATACAGCAGCAAATTAAAGAAGCGATCGAATTTCACTTAGAAGGATTGCGAGAGGAAGGTTTACCCATTCCCGAACCAACTACGCTTTGTGAATATGTCGAAGCACGATAATCTCAGAAACCCGGTTTCTTGCTATATTTCTCGTCACTCAACGCAAAACTCGTAGAAACCGGGTTTCTCGCCCCCCATGTGTAAGCCCTGAAACTGTCCGCTAAGGCCAAAGAAACCGGGTTTTTTACCTAATCTGTGGGTGACAACGAAAGATTTTAGTAAAAAAACCCGGTTTCTGAGATATGGGAAAATTCGCGGGAGTGACAAATGAATCTTTATTTGGGAATTGATTTCGGCACGACTGGCGCTCGATCGACAATCATCGACTCCCAGGGTACAATCCATTGCGAGACAGAATACACTTTTGCCAACGATCGACAGTCGGAATTGCCCTCGGTGTGGCAAAATGCGCTGTGGGCTGTAATTGAGCAAATTCCCGCAACCATCCGCAATCAGGTAAGCGCGATCGCCCTTGACGGCACATCCTCCACAGTCATGCTGTGCGATACTGACGGTATACCCGTATGCGAACCCATTTTATACAACGATGCGCGCGGTGCAGCCGTTACAGAGACGTTGCGGGCGATCGCGCCACCCAACCACACAGTATTAAGCGCTACATCCAGTCTGGCAAAACTCCTGTGGTGGCAGGAGGGCGGCGTCGAAGCCCACCCCACAAAACAATTCAGTCTTTGTGGAACAGGCATCTTGCCTGTTGTCGAGAAGCTTTATTTCCTGCATCAAGCTGATTGGCTGGCATTTTTGCTGCACGGAAAATTAGGAATTAGCGACTATCACAATGCTTTAAAACTCGGTTTTGACGTTGATACTTTGTGCTATCCGAATTGGCTAATCGAGGGAATTGCCGGCGCTGTAACGCCTAAATTGCCGCACGTTGTGGCACCGGGCACGCCTGTGGGGGAAGTTACAGTCGAATTGGGCGATCGCTTCGGATTTCCCCGCCATTGTACAGTTTATGCTGGTACAACCGATAGCATTGCAGCATTTTTAGCAAGCGGTGTCAATTCACCAGGAGAAGCAGTAACTTCTCTCGGTTCGACATTAGCCGTGAAACTGTTAAGTCATACCCGCGTAGATGATTCGAGATACGGGATTTACAGTCACAAATTAGGCGATTTGTGGTTAGTGGGAGGTGCTTCTAATACGGGAGGTGCGGTGCTGCGAAACTTTTTTACTGATGCTGAGTTAAACAATTATAGCACACAAATAGATCCAAAGCAAGAGAGTTTGCTGGATTATTACCCATTGTTGAAAAAGGGCGATCGCTTTCCAATTAATGACCCGAATTTGCCGCCCAGACTCGAACCGCGTCCGACTGATTCTGTGGAATTTCTGCACGGTTTGCTAGAAAGCATCGCGCGGATTGAAGCGCGGGGATATCAATTATTGCAGGAGTTGGGTGCAACTCCTTTGACAAAGGTTTATACTGCTGGCGGCGGTGCAAAAAATTCGGTTTGGAGTGCGATCAGAAAGCGGTATTTGAAAGTGCCTGTGGAAACTCCTGTTCAGACTGCGGCTGCTTATGGAAGTGCGTTATTGGCGAAGCAGGGAAGTGAATCGATTTTAGATATTAGATTTTAGGATTGAAGAAAGCGACCTGACGAATCGATGCGGAATATTGTAACCTGGATACGGTTTACTTAAGGCTTTTTGACGAATTTCTTAAGTCAACCATATTGCGGTAGGGGCGGCTTGGGCTCAGAATTTATGAAATAATCGACTGTATCAAGGCAAAACCCGCCCTATAGTAGTAAACCATATTGCATTGTTACCTAGATACTTTTGGTCAGGTTGAAAGGTGGTAAATTAGGAGTGCGATCGCTCTTGATTAAAACTAAAATGAGAGGAAGCAAACATTCTGATATATTGTGTTAAGTTGTTATCCCTAAAAATCAAGGACAATGGCAAAGCTACCTGATGACATCCTGAACACAATTTTCACATTGCAGCGACGGCTAGTGGAAATCCTCAACGAAACAACTGCCACAGAATATATTTTAATGCAGCAGTTTGGGGAGACAGAAGCAACACTCCCCGAACTAGAATCTCTGGACAATATTAAGGAAAGGTTGAGAACATCTTACAATCGTTTGTACAGGCTTTTGCAGCAGGTGACAGAATCTCAACCCGCTGCGACTGCGGATACGTTAAACTTTCTGTATGGAACGATAGAAGACGGAGAGGCCATTGTCGATGCCTCAGCAGCAAGCATTCAAGAAATCAAAATGGATTGGAACTTACGATGAATCAACAACCTAGAATCCCCGATGCTGAAACCAGAAAGCGACACGTTGAAAATATCCGTGAAGTCTGCCGACAGCTTGACGCTTTTAATTTGAAGTTAGATGAAGCGATTGCCATATTTGAAGCTGACAACCGCCGCCAGCGTCGAGAACGTTTGGCGGGTAAATACAGGCGTGTGGAATCTCAGGTAGTCGAATAAGATATGAGATGTTGCATCATTCATTCTTAATAAGTCTTTTATGAACAGGCTCTCCGGCCTGTTCCACAAAGAGTGAATTTTATTGTGGAACAGGCCGGAGAGCCTGTTAAGCGAGAAGATTTCCTACGCGATCGCCTCAAGATGCAGACGGCGGTTGAAACCGCGTCTATACAAACGATGTCCGCCTCCGCGGACTGAAGAAAAAAATGTAATTTTAACCGTAATTTTAACCGCCCATTCTTCAACCCGCGGAGGCGGGTTTTGCCTGTATAGACGCGGTTTCAACCGCCGGATTGTCTATCAATGAAGATAAGACGGCGGTTGAAACCGCGCCTACACAAACGATGTCCGCCTCCGCGGACTGAAGAAAAGAACCTAATTTTTACCGCATTTTAACCGCCCATTCTTCAACCCGCGGAGGCGGGTTTTGCCTGTATAGACGCGGTTTCAACCGCCGGATTGTCTATCACACTCGCTGTAACTTCGCCGTTCTCGGATCGATGATTTTGCGGCCCAAACCTTTAAATTGAATTGCCAGATTAGTTTTATCGCCCACTCCCAAAACGTGGGTAATTTCTCCAACTCCAAAAGCATGATGAAAAACCCGTTCGCCCGTTTTCCACTCTGATTCAGAACTCGCGGAATTAGCTGCTGAATTATTAGTCTTTCCCTGAGATGCAGCCGTTTTAGTCGTCTTAGTTTTCTTCGCACTTCCAGCCAACAAATGTGTCGGTAATTCGCCCAAGAATAGCGAAGGCGTGCAGTGTTCGCGGTAGCCTCCCCAGAGGCGGCGTTCGCGAGTGTGGGTGAGAAATAGCAATTCCTGGGCGCGAGTAATGCCAACGTAGCACAAACGGCGTTCTTCTTCGATCGCCCTTGGGTCATCCAAACTGCGGAAATTGGGAAATAAACCCTGTTCCATTCCCACTAGAAAGACTACGGGAAATTCTAACCCTTTCGCTGAGTGCAGCGTCATCAGTGACACGCGGGAATCGTCTTCTTTTAAGTCATCTAAATCGGATGCTAAAGATGCTTTTGCTAAAAATGATGTTAGCGTCGGTTCTTCGTTTTGTTCTTCAAATTGGATCACCGCGTTGTACAATTCTCGAACGTTTGCGATGCGATTTTCGGCTTCTTCGGTTCCTTGGTTTTTCAAATCGTCAATGTAACCAGAATCTTCGATAATTCCTTGGACAATTTGCGACGCGGGCGTAGTTTCAAGTTTTTGTTGCCAATTACCAATCATTTGGGCAAACTTAATAATAGCTTTTGAGGATCGCCCTGCGAGAGTATTTACAGAAGATTCGTCGCTGAGGATTTCCCACAACGGTATCCCCAATTGAGTTGCAGCGTCTTCGATTTTACCAAATGTCGTATCGCCAATGCCGCGGCGGGGAGTGTTGATGATGCGTTTGAGGCTGACGCTATCGTCGGGATTGGCGATCGTCCGCAGGTATGCTAGGATATCTTTGATTTCTTTGCGATCGTAAAACTTCAGGCCGCCGACAATATTGTAAGGAATATCCAAGTACATTAACGCTTCTTCAAAGGAGCGAGATTGAGCGTTGGTGCGGTACAAAATCGCAAAGTTACTCCCGTGTTCGTATTCGGAATTTTGGCGCTTCAGAGACTGAATTTGACCCGCTACAAATTGCGCTTCATCTATTTC
>Ga0209490_10002667_pt1 | contig 16809 bp, 22 predicted proteins | sample MAT06_FD_187209 | JGI IMG/M metagenome (GOLD analysis project Ga0209490, IMG submission 187209) | Freshwater microbial communities from Lake Fryxell liftoff mats and glacier meltwater in Antarctica - MAT-06 (SPAdes) (version 2) | ecosystem: Environmental > Aquatic > Freshwater > Ice > Liftoff...
ACGCTGGCGAGCTGGCCGCCTTGTCCAAGACAGGCGTCAGAACCGCAGCGCGCAGCCCAGCCGCAAAGAAGCCTCGCCCCTGATCGGTCACGCACCGGGCAGGTCGATGTCCAGGATGCGAAAGAAATCAGCTGGGTCACTCCGCGGGCTGGGGTCTCTGTTTCTTGCTGCAAGCCAGCCCGTGTGTCGAGGCGCCAGCGTTCACCTAGCTTGACCAGGGGAAACGGGAACGGCCAGCGGTCCTGGCGGAACAGCAAAGTGGCCTGACCTTCGCGGTCGCTTTACACGACCGAGCCTTGCTGATGCGCGGGCAGGAAGCGGGCGCGATCCGTTGCGTCGGCGCCCGCACCTACAGGCCAACGTGCGTAAGGAACCGTTCGATCACCGCCGATTCAAAAATGGCCACGATGATCTTGAACTCGCCGCCGCAGTTCGGGCAGTGTTCGAGGTCGATCTCGAAATCCGACTGAACAGCAGGACTCCGGTGCGATACCGCATTGCTGCCGTTCACCAGTACCCGCTTTTGGCCCGGAGCGTGAATCCAAAACAGATCCAGGAAGCTGACTTTCGACTTGAGGGCCCGGCCAGGCAATGTCAGTTTACTGCGGACCTAATGGAAACCCGGTATCGGCCAGGAGCTGACATTCGTCTCGACTCAACATAGCCGACAGTAGATCGCTCAGACATGCGCACCTTCTGACTTGACGTGCAGCGCCTAGAGCGAAATCGCCTGCTTACGTTCCTGCGACGCTTCGCCGTCGCAGCATCATTTGGTCATGAAAGAGCACTGCATGAATCGACGGGAGCCGGAGGTGGCAACCGGGGGTTCGCATGCATTCAGCGCAGAACAGCACTCGAAGGGCATCGAGATTGAAAGTTCGGACCGTGCCGGGACTTCAGACCAGCCAGGGCACGAACCTCGTCGTCTGGGTCTTGTAGTCCTGATAACTTGGGAATCGAACCATCAGGGCGCGCTCCTCGATGGCGGCTTTGGCCGCGAGAACGACGAGCAATGCGAGCCAGAGCAAGACATCGAGAAACTGATGCGACATCACTGCCGCCCCGGCAGCGCCAAGCAACACCGACGTGTACATGGGGTGGCGAATCCAGCGATACGGGCCACTCGTCACCAGGGCGCCCCCGCTTCGAGGCGTCGGCCGGATGTTGAAGTTGCCCGGCCGATTGACAGCCAGTGTCCAGTTGGCCATTCCTGCCGATCCTGTCAGCAACGCCGCAGCCGCGCTGTCGAGGATTGGCAGTGCCACCCACGCCCGCCATCCGATGAAGGCTAACAGACCAAACTGCAAGCTGACCAGCAATCGACCGGCACGCTCTGCGGCATCGCCACCCAGCGTTCGGGCGGCCATGCTCATCGACGCGCCACCAAGCCGATCAGTGCCGAATGCCCGCTGTGGCCCTGTCCCTCTTGGACCTCGGCCTCGTACTCGCGCAGCTCGATGAGCGACAGGTCGGCAAAGGCCGCTTCAATTAGTTCCCGGGTGTACAGGTGCGACAGGATCGGTGGTCCGCCGGTCCGGTATTCCAGCTGCTTCGGCGTGTACCCCTGCAGGATGAGCAAGCCACCCGGCTTCAGGCTGCGAACGATGCGTTTGAACAGGCGTGTACGGGTCGCGGGGTCGGCAAACTGCACGAAGATCGCGGCCACACCGTCGTAGGCCGCTCCGGGCCAGCTGTAGCCATCCACGTCGGCGACCGCTAAGTTAACGGATACACCCTCGCGCTGTGCAAAGGCCCGCGCTTTCGTGACTGCACGATCAGCGACATCGAAGCCATCGACCTGGAAGCCCTGCCGTGCCAGCCAGACGCTGTTGCGTCCTTCGCCGTCGGCGACGCTCAGGATGCACCCGCCGGACGGCAAAGAGCAGGCATGTTCACGCAGCCAAGCGTTGGGTTCGGTACCGAACAGAAACTCGTCGCCCGCATAGCGGTGGTTCCAGGTTTCGGCGGCATCGGTGAAAGCGGGTGGGGTGCTCATTCGAAAAACTCAGCGTGTCTTGCGCAGCAGGCGCACATGCATGGGTCGGGTGAAACGCGCGCCGTCGCGCCCCTGATGCGGGATGTATCGAGCCAGGACGCGCGCCACCATCGCCGCATCGATGCCGTGGTCGGCGAAGGTCGGGCGCATCATGCGTTGTTCGAACTCTTTGAAACTGGCAAAGCCGACCGGAGACTCGAAGAGCTGATCGGCCGCCGATGCGCACCTTCCCGAGGCCACCGCCCGGTCCAGCGCTGCCTGGGCAGCGGCTCGCACTTCACCCTCGTCGTTGAACAGGCGGATCAATTCGTTCAGTTCACCGGCATAGACCGGTTCCGACACGTACAGCCAGCCGCCGGGGCGCAGCACACGCGCGAGTTCGGCCAGGGCCTGGTCCATCAGCGGCATGGCACATGGTGCAGTGACTTGAGCATGAGCGCGCCATCGAAGGACGCATCGGGAAAGGGAATGGTTTGGGCGCCGGCCTTCTCGAAACGCAGCCGTTCAGTCGGGACCAACAGGTTCTTGGCCAGTTGCCGCTCATCGACCTCAATGCCGACCACCTCGGTGGTGGGGTGGCGGCTGACCAGTTCGCGCGCCAAGTGTGCGGCACCGCACCCCACCTCGACGATGCGTGAGTCCGCCAGCTGGGCCAGGGTCTCCAAAAATTCGAGCTCGTTGGTGATGAGTGGAACCGTCATGGCGTTCATGTTGGCACAGCGCCCAGGTTCATCGGCGAACCTCGCGCTGCAGGTGTGCAGCGGCTGCGTACAGGCCGCCGGCATTGGTGACGTGGGTATAGCCCAGTTGCTTGAGCACCTGGCAGGCGCTGCCGGACCGCGCCCCACTGGCACAGTAAAGCACCAGCGGCGTCGCCTTGTCGGTGGCGAGCTCCGCGATGCGCTGCGCCAGCTGCGGCAGCGGCACGTTGATGGCGTGCTCGATGGCTGTGGCGTGGAACTCGCGTTCCGACCGCACATCAATGACCAGGGCGCCGGGCGATCCGATGGATGCCGGTTGCGGTTCAGGGATCCCCGTGACGTTGGCCGTCGATACGTCAGGCTTGGCGGGCGGCGCTGGCAGCAGCCAGCGTTTCAGTCGTTCGAACATGGGTGCGCAATGGCCTCAAGGTGGGTACTGAAGAAGCCTACGAGTTGATCTGCATGCGGTGCCAGCGACATGCGCAGGTCGTGGTCACCTTCGACCACAATCAGCTCGCCGCAGCGCAGCAAGGCCTGCAGCCGATGCGCGTCCGACAGCGGCACGGTCTGGTCTTGCTCTCCATGCACCAGCAGTACCGGGCAGTCGATGCGGGGCAATTGATGCTCTGGCGCGATGTGGTCGAACCGCTCGCCGATCACGGCTTGCACGTGTTCGAGGATCGCCGTGCCGACCCTTCGCCGCGGGATGTGGTGCGCCCGCAGCCAGCGTTCCATCACCTCGCGCGGATGGGCGAACGCCGACAGGCTGACGACGGCCCGCACGCCGCCTTGGCGAGCGGTGTGCAGCAACACGGCCGCAGCACCGACGGAGTGGCCCAGCAGGGCGATGCGGCCGGTGTCGAGGGCAGGATGGCCGCGCAGCGCGTCCAGCACATCGGCCAGATCATCTGCGAACCGAGGCAGCGAGCTGAACGCCTCGGCCGAACTGTCACCGTGGCTCGCCGCATCGAACAACACCACCGCGATGCCGGCGCGCACCAGGGGCCCGACCATCGGCGCCAGCGTGGAGCCGTTGGCACCCCAGCCGTGGACCGCCACCACCACAGGGGCCGGCTGGGCAGCGGTCGCCCCATGCGGCAAGGCCAGCCAGGCCGCCAGCTGTTGCCCGCGGGCGCCGTGGACCTGAAACTGTGCAACGCACCGTGCGCCGAACGTGCGCTGGTTCCACCCGGGTTCGTGGGGCAGGCGAGGCGCACGCAGTCCGCGCAGCAGCAGCCAGTGCAACACGGCATGCAGGGGATTCGGCAGGCGCCGTCGGGCTGTCGCTGCGCGAGAGGTGGCTTTCATGCGGGGCAGCGCATCATCGCGGAAAGTACATGCGGTCGCGGTCCAGCTTGTAGCTCCACGGCAGTCCGGCGTTCTTCCAGCCGTTGACGCTGCGCCTGCCGTCCTTGCTCATGTCGCCTTCGAAGCCGTCGACCACCGACCAGACCTGGGTGTAGCCGTCGTCGGCCAGCCGGTTGGCGCCGCGGCTGCTGCGGTCGCCCGAGCGGCAGATCAGCATCACGGTGTCGGTCTTGGACAAGCCCTTCTGTGTCAGCCGGCGGTTGACCTCGGGCACGAAGGCCTGCAGCGGCTCCAGCCGGTAGATGCCCCGCTGCGTGTCCCAGTCGGTCATCAGCTCCTGATGCTCGACGCAGGGCACCAAGGCGTCGATGCCGCTGGCCATGCCCACGAACATGGCTTCGGCACGAGTGCGCAGGTCGACGAACAGCACTTTGCCGGCACCGCTCTGAGCTTGCATGAAGCCGGGTACATCGGCAGCCAACAGATAGCGGCCGGCCTTGGTGCGCTTGGGCTCCGGCAAAGAGGCGCCATCGACAGCGGCCCGCGCCCACCCCGGCTGCAAGGCCATCCCGACAGCGCCTGCCAGCGCAGTGACGAGCCAGCGGCGGCGTTGCTCCATTGCCGCGTCGGCGGCCCGCGCCGCGTGCCAGGTCAGGTGTTGAGGATTCATCTGCTTGTCTCCGATGTTCTTCACATATCAGCGATTGATGATGGACCTGCGCCAGAGCACGCTGGCGGGCCAGGCAAAGGCCAGTGCTGCCACGCCGATTCCCAGCGCTATGCTGGCCAGGTTCGCCCAGTCGACCCAGTAGGCCAGCTCCTGCAGCGAAGACCGTGTCGTCGTCGGGACGATCAGAAAGCCGATCAGCGCCGCGGCTGCTGCAACTCCGGCAGCCACCGGCCACGCGCGGCGCCAGTGGGCCGCTGGCTGGCGCCAGGCGAGGACCAACAGCACGAGCCAGGCGGCGGCGCCGAGGGCCAGCAGCGGCCAGAAGCCGAGGGCGATCTCCCAAACGATGTTCATCGCGAGCCAGATTTCGTACATGGCATGCCTTTCGTGTTCAGACCCGGCCCTTGAGCACCGCCATGTACGCGGGCTTGAGCATGCGGTACTTCATCAGCCACGCAAAGAAGCTGTCGTTCAGCGGCTCGATCATCGGCAAACTGGGCGTGAGCCGGCCTTCGTAATCGAACTCGATCAGCATCGCCGAGCCCTCGCGCGTGATCAGTGGGCACGAGGTGTAGCCGTCGAAGGCCTCGTCGGCCTTGCGCCCTGCAATCACCTCCACCAGGTTGTGCGCCACCAGCGGTGCACTCTTTTTCACCGTGGCGGCGGTCTTGCCGCGCGGGGTGCCGTTGATGTCGCCGATGCCGAACACGTTGGGGAAGCGTCGGTGCTGCAGCGTGCCCTTGTCCACCTCAAGCCAGCCGCCGGCGGCGAATGGGCCTTCCTTCCAGGCCAGGTCGCTGTTCTTCACCGCGTCGGGTGCGCGCATGGGCGGCACGACGTGGATGAAGTCGTACGGCATCTCCTGCTTCTCACCCTCGGGCGACATGAAGGTCGCTCGACGTGCGCCGATGTCGATGGCTGTGAGCCTGCGTGAGAACTCGACATCGATGCCCAGGGCCTTCCAGCGTTCGAGCACGTTGTCGTTGACCACCTTGACGCCGAAGACGTTGCCCAGCGCCGATTGGAAGCTGATCTTCGAGCTGCCCAGCGTGCCTGCCTTGAACAGCCGGTCGCGCAGCATGAAGCTCATCTTCAAAGGCGCGCCGGCACATTTGAGGGGTGTGGCCGGCAGCGTCATCACGGCGTTGCCGCCCTTGGCGGTGAAGGCCTGCATGGCCGCCCAGGTGGCTTGCGCCGCCTGCGGGCCGGGGTAGACACTGGTCAGCCCGGGGGCCTTGTCGGTGCCGATGGCGCCGACGTCCATGCCCTCGATCTGTGCGTAGTCGAGCTGCACGCCGACGGCCACCACCAGGAAGTCGTAGGGGATGCGCTGCCCGCCCGCCGTGACCACGGTGTTGGCGGACGGGTCGAAGCCGGCAACCATGTCCTTCACCCACTCCACGCCGGCCGGCTGGTAGTCGGCGTTGCGGTCTTGCACCTTCTCCACCGGCCAGACGCCAGTGGCCACGAGGGTGTAGCCCGGCTGGTAGTTGTGTTCTTCCTTGCGGTCGATGATCGTGATCCTGGCACCGTCGAGCATGCGGGCCAGCCGGTTGGCCACGGCGATGCCGCCGAGGCCGCTGCCCGCAATGACGATGCGGGTGCTGGTCTTGACGGCCGCGCGTGCCGGCACAGGGGCTGCAGCGGCCCCTGCCAAGACCGGAGCCGCTGCCAGGACCTGAAGCCAGCGTCTGCGGTTCGGGTCCACGGCCGAAGGGGTGCGGTTCTCATTCATGTTTGTCTCCTGTTTGTGGGCCGGGCCCGCAGTGCCGGACCCGGACGCGCAGTGGGCTGCGCTGCTTGTTCCGGTGTTCAGAAGGCCAGGGTGTTGACGCCTGGCTTGAGCAGGTGCGCTGCCACCTCGGCCGGCTTGGCGGGGGTGACGCCCGCGATCAGGTCGCTGGCCTGATTGCCGGTGTTGGGCAGGTACAGGGCGCAGACCTCGACCTTCGCGCCAGCCTTGATCACCCCCTGCAGCATCTGCTGGGGCGTGACGTTGCGCGGTTTGAGCGTCGGCATCTCCTTTCCGACCAGCGCGATATCGCCGGCCGCGTCGCACAGCAGCACGCGCACCGCTGCCTTTTGCTCCAGGGCCTGGCCTGCCAGCACGAGGCCAGCGCCCTGGGCCATCGCATTGCCGGAGTGGATGTTGACGAACAGTTCTTGCGCGTGCACCGCAGCGGCGGTGGACAGCAGGGCGGCGGCAATGATCAGTGACTTCTTCATGGTTCGAACTCCAGTGGGTTGGTAGACAGGGCTGGGCAATGAGTGACGGTGGGATGAATGGGCTTGTCTGCGCGCGGATCACGGAGTGGCAGGGACAGCAGGCAAGCCCAGCGCCGCACGCAACTCGGCGGCCTGGCGTGCCATGACGACCTGGGCGACGCGTCCTGCGTCGATGCGCAACACGGTGGCGCTGCCGGGCACGCGCGGGATGTCGGACACCTGGGTGACTTGCGCGGGGTCTCGGACAAGCGCGATGGGGAAGGGCAGCTCGCGCAGCTTGGGCAACGCAAACATGCGCGTCGCCAGCGGTGGCATGCGGCTGATGTCGGCCACGTAGACCAGGCGCAGGCGATCAGCTATGCCCGCCGGTTCGGCAGCCAGCGCAGCGCTGACCATGTCGCTCACGGCCTTCTCGGCCGTGAAGACCACCCACCGAGTCGAAGGGCCGACCGCGGCCGGTTTGTCGTGTTGATCGCTCAGGCTCAGCGGGGGCATGGCCGAGCCGGCGGACAGCGGCGCTGCATGAGCCGCCAGCCGAATGGACAGGGCCACAGCGCACGGCAGCGCGACCAGGGCCGTCACCCAGAACGGCCGACTGCCGGACTGGCGTGTTGTGATCATCTTCATCGCGGGCACCTTGCGGCGTCGCCCGTGTTGACCATGTGCTCGGCCATGCCGGTGAAGGCGCTGTCGACCGCCTCGCGCAGCGCCTTGTCGGCCACCTGCTCGGCCAGTGCCTTACGCATGCAGAGCATCCACTCGTCGCGCTCCACGGCGCCGATGGCGTAGGGGGCGTGCCGCACGCGCAACCTGGGGTGGCCGCGCTCGCGGATGTACAGCGGCGGCCCGCCGAACCAGCCACTCAGGTACTTGAAGAGGCTGTCGGCGCTGCCGGCCAGGCTTTCAGGGTGCAGGCGGCGCACTGTGTAGGGCTCGGGCAGCTCGTCCATCAGTGCGTAAAACCGGCCTACCAGTGCGCGGATCGCTGGCTCGCCACCCAGGCGGGTGTAGACGCTGTCGATCGCGACCGGTGGGGAGGCTAGGGTTTCAGTCATGGTGTGTCGGGGCGTGTCGGGCTTGCAGGTTCAGCGGTACTGCCGCAGGTAGTTCCACTCGAAGCCGCGCTTGGCCCAATGCAGCAGGCGTGTGGATGGCAGCAGCCAGTTGCGCTCGGGCGTGCGCCAGATCAGCGTGCCGTGGTCGATGGCATCGACGATGCAGATCAGCTCAACCTTGAAGGTCGCGCTGGACGGCTTGCCCTGCAGGTCGCCGAGCAGGTTCTCGGCCGCAGTCGCCGCCTGCAGGTCGGCCATGTGAGCCTGCTTGGGCATCCAGTCCGGACCGGGGAAACTGCCCGAGTCGCCCACGACATAGGTGCGCTCGGTGCCGGGGATGCGGCAATGCGCGTCGGCCTGCAGCAGGCCGCCGGGCGAGCGCGGCAGCTCGGTGGCGTCGAACCAGGCGTTGCCCGTCATGCCGGGCGTGAAGAGGATCAGATCGGCAGCGAACTCGCCGCCTTCGGTGACCACCTTGTCGGCCTCGAAGCGCACGAGCTTGTGGCCCAGGTGCGTGCGGATGCCGCGCCGCGCCATCTCGGCCAGCAGGTGCTTCACGGCTTTGGGGCCGAGGCGGTTGCCGGGTTCGGTGCTGGGGTTGAAGAAGACGATCTCGAAGCGGTCGCGTCGGCCTTCGCGCTTGAGCTGCTCGTCGATGCCGAAGAGAAACTCGAACATCGGCCCGCCACGCACCGCGGTGGGCTCGTTCGGGTTGCCGGCAAAACCAACCGCGATGGTGCCGCCCTGCATTTCGCGCAGGCGGTCGCGGATGCGCTCTGCCGCGGCGATGCCTTCGCAAGGCGTGATGGCGTGTTCGATGCCCGGCAGTTTCTTCAGGAAGCGGCCACCGGTGGCGATGACGAGGGCGTCGTTGGCCACGTCAGCCAGTGTGGTGTGCACGCTGCGCCCGCCGTCGGACAGGCCAGTGACCTCGGCCGGCTGGAAGTCGACCGCCATGCGCCGCAGGAAGTTGTCCAGCGGCACGACCAGGTCGGCGCGCGAGCGCAGACCGCTGGGGATCCAGATGATGCCGGGCAGGTAGTGCAACTCGGCGCGCGGTGCCACGAGGGTGATTCGTGCGTCGCGATTACGTCGACGCAACTCACGCACCGTGGACAGCGCGCCGAAGCCTGCGCCCAGCACGGTGATGCGAGCCGGATCGCGGTGTGTGCTCATGTCGCGCTGGCCGCTGGGCTCGCGATGCCCTGGGCAAGGCGCGCCACCACCCGCTGCAGCGCGGCAGTCGCCGTTTCAATGGTGAGTGCGTAGGCTGAGGTCATCGTCTGTGTGCTCGTGTTGGGACTGGGAGGTGGATGGCGTTTCGGTCGAGGTTGCTGCTGCCGGCGGCAGGGTGCGGACCCGCGCGAGGAACTCGTCGCGCGTGGCACCGCCAAACCAGGGATGCCAGCGCCGCTGCTCCAGAACGTTGGACACCGCGCGCGAGCGGGTGGCGTGGCCGGTGAACAGCAGGGTTTCGGTGGGGCGCTTGAAGACATCGTTGACGACGCTGTCCCACAAGGCCTCGGGCAGGGCCGGGCGCGGCTGGAAGGGGCAGGCGCCCACGGCCAGCAGCCCGCCGCAGAACAGGCGGTCGCGCCACAGGTAGCTAAGACACCCAGGGGTGTGGCCCGGCGTGCGCAGCACCTGGACACGTTCGTTGCCGAACGTGAGGACGGCGTGCGAGGGTTCACCGCCCGGTTTGCCTTGCGGTTCCGACACCGGATGGTGGTGCTGGATGCAGGGGGCACCCAGTGCATCCAGCGCTGCGGCCTCGCCGGTCAGCAGCGCATCGTGCTCGTGGGTGCGCAGCAGCCATCTCAGGCGAAGCTGGTGTTCGTCCAACATGGCGTTGAATATGGGGACATCCGCGCCGCGAGGGTCGACCAGAACGGCCTCACCGGCGTCCAGATCGGCGAGCAGATAGCTCACCGCGCCGCTGCGTTCGTCGTGCAGAAGTCGAAAATACATGGCGCTGTCCTCTCGTTGGGCTTCACGCGGCGGCATCGTCGCCAATGAGGATCCGCGTCTCGCCTGCGTAACGGTGCGGCGGAATCTCCAGGTTGGTCGGTGCCGGCTTGTTCTTGAACACCCGGCCAGCACCATCGAAGGTGGAGCCGTGGCAGGGGCAGAAGAAGCCGCCCGGCCAGTCGACAGGCAGGCTCGGGTTGTCGCCGCCCTTGGGGGCGTCGCTGGGCGAGCAACCCAGGTGGGTGCAGATGCCGATGGCGACGAAGACCTCGGGCTTGATGGCCCGCGCGGCGTTCTTTGCATACGCGGGCTGCTGTTCCTTGGCCGACTGTGGGTCCGCGAGGTCGCCGTCGTGGCCTTGCAGCGCCGCCAGCATCTCCGGCGTGCGCCGCACCACCCAGACGGGCTTGCCGCGCCATTCCACCGTCTTGACGCCGCCAGGAGGTAAGTCAGAAATGTCGACCTCGACCGGGCCCCCCGCGGCCGTGGCACGCTCGCTGGGCGCAAAGGTCGAGACGAAGGGAATGGCCGTGGCGATGACTGCAGTGCCGCCCGCTGCGGCCGTGGCCAGCAGCCAGACGCGGCGCTCAGAATCGTTGGCGACGATATGGCTGCAGGCGATGGGGATGGCGGTCATGTTCGGCTCCTTGCCGGTGGTCGCGTCGCTTGGCACGCAGGATTTCGGGGATCGATCGGATGTGGAGCAGATGCGTTGTTCATTGGCGCAGCGTCAAGCGCAGCAGCAGGGCTATCGCCAGCAGCACACCGATGCTGGCCGCCCAGATGGCAGCCATCCACAGCAGCCGTTGCCACAGCGGTGCCAAGGGCGCATCGGCAGGCGGTGGCACCATGGCTGGCCAGCGAAAAGCCGAGAGGAACGAGGGAGAGGGCCGCTTCATGCGTGGTACCCGTCGGCTTGCACCTTGCCGCGGAAGACCCAGTACGACCAGGCGGTGTAGCTCAGGATCATCGGCAGCACGAGCCCGGTACCCCACAGCATGAAGACCTGGCTGCTGTGGTCGGTGGCGGCGGCCCAGATGGTCACGGCGCCGGGGATGACGTAGGGAAACACGCTGATGCCCAGGCCCACGAAGCACAGCAAGAAGACGCCCAGCGTCAGCAGAAAGGGCGCCAACTCATGGCCCGCCTTCAGGCTGCGCCAGAAAGCCACACTGGATATCGCCACGAGCACGGGCACCGGCGCCACCCACAGCAGATTCGGCCAGTGCAGCCAGTTCGAGAAGTAGTCGGCGCTGAGGAACAGCGTGGCGATGCTTACCGCCACGATGGCGGCCAGGGTCGCCGCGCCCAGCCAACCCGCCATCATCCGCGCCTGTTGCTGCAGCGCGCCTTCGGCCTTCATCAGCAGCCAGGTGGCGCCCAGCAGGGCATACGCCACCGCCACGCTGACGCCGGTGATCAGCGAAAACGGCGTCAGCCAGTCCCACCAGCCGCCTGCGTAGGCCCGGTCGCTGATGGCCACGCCCTGCAGCAGCGCGCCCAGCACCACGCCTTGCGACAAGGCGGCGAGCAGCGAGCCTCCGGTGAAGGCCAGGTCCCAGAAGCCGCGGTGCGCGGGGTCGCGCCAGCGGAACTCGAAGGCCACGCCGCGGAACACGAGGGCCAGCAACATCGCGATGATGGGGGCGTACAAGGCCGAAAAGATCAGGCCATACGCCAGCGGAAACGCCGCCAGCAGCCCCCCGCCGCCCAGCACCAGCCAGGTCTCGTTGCCGTCCCATACCGGCGCGATGCTGTTCATCGCGGTGTCTCGGTCGTGGCCCACCGCGAACGTGCGGAAGAGGATGCCGATGCCCAGGTCGAACCCGTCGAGCACCACGTAGACGAACACGGCGACGACGATGATCAGCGCCCAGATGACGGTCAGGTCGATGTTCATTGCGCGGCTCCCAGATCGGTGGCCAGTGCGTCGGGCCGCAAGGCCACTGCGGGCGTGGTACCTGCGCTGCGAACCGGGATGTTCGGCGGCGCCGATTCATGCACCACCGGCGGCTTGGCCATCAGCTTCAGGATGTAGAGCACCCCGGCGCCGAACACCGCGAAGTAGACGATGACGAAGGCCACGAGCGATGCAGCGACAGCGGGCGCAGCCAGCGGCGAAGCCGACTCGGCGGTGCGCAGCAGGCCCTGGATCGTCCAGGGCTGGCGGCCGACCTCGGTGGTGATCCAGCCGGCCAGCACCGCCACCAGGCCCGATGGCGCCATCAGCAGCGCGAAACGGTGCAGGGCCTTGCTCTCGTACAGCTTGCCGCGGGCCCGGGCCAGCAGGCTCAGCAGCCCCAGGCCGGCCATCAGGAAACCCAGCCCGACCATGATGCGGAAGGCCCAGAACACGGTCCCCACCGGCGGGCGGTCAGCGGCAGGCACGGTGTCCAGCCCGACCATCGGTGCGTTCAGGTCGTGTTTCAGGATCAGCGACGAGGCCTTGGGAATCCCGATGGCGTAGTCGACGCGGTTCTCGGCGCTGTTCGGGATGCCGAACAGAATCAGCGGCGCGCCTTCGGGGTGGCTCTGGTAGTGGCCTTCCATCGCCATCACCTTGACAGGCTGGTGCTCCAGCGTGTTCAGGCCATGCAGGTCGCCCAGCACGATCTGCAAGGGGGCGACGATGGTGGCCATCCACATGGCCATCGAGAACATCAGGCGCGCACGCGGATTGGTGCGGTCCTTCAGCAGGTGCCAGGCCCCGACGCCGCCCACCAGGAAGGCCGTGGTCAGGTAAGCCGCCGACAGCGTGTGCACCAGGCGGTACGGGAAGCTCGGGTTGAAGATGATGGCAAGCCAGCTGCCGGCCGAGATGTACTGCCCGTTGGCGTTCATCGCGAAGCCTGCGGGCGTCTGCATCCAGCTGTTGACCGACAGGATCCAGAACGCCGAAATGAAAGTGCCGAGCGCCACCATCAGCGTGGCGGTGAAGTGCAGCTTCTTGCCCACGCGGTTCATGCCGAACAGCATCACGCCCAGGAAGCCGGCTTCCAGGAAGAAGGCGGTCAGCACCTCGTAGGCCATCAGCGGGCCGATGATCGGGCCGGCCTTGTCGGAGAACACTGCCCAGTTGGTGCCGAACTGGTAGCTCATGACGATGCCCGACACCACGCCCATCGCGAACACCAGCGCGAAAATCTTGATCCAGTAGCGGAACAAGTTCATGTAGTCCTCGCGGCCGGTCTTGAGCCACAGGCCCTCCAGCACCGCCAGATAGCTGGCCAGGCCGATCGTGATGGCTGGGAACAGGAAGTGGAAGCTGACGGTGAACGCAAACTGGATGCGGGCCAGCAGCAGGGCGTCGGGCAGTTCGAACATCGGGGGATCCTTCCGGGTACGTCTATCAGTCAATACTTATCAAGACGCGTGCCACTTCGTTGCCAGACAGAAAGCGTCCTGGAATCAACGGCTTACGGTTTCTTGGGGGTCAACCCTGCCAGTCGGTGGGTGGGGCCTCCATGCCAGATTGGCGGCAAGCTGCCAAAATGGCAGCTAGGCCGCGTTGGCATACGAGGTGCGCAAGTTGGAAATCGCGCTTCATAGGCAGATACGCTGATATGCGGGTGCGCTTATGGACTCGGGTCTCCCTTGACCGATCACTCTGGTGACTCGACCTCTCTTCACAGACATGAACAGCGCCCAGATGCAGAACAGAGTTGCCATGCGTCGCCCGGCTCGCCCGGTGACTGATTGCCGTCTCCGCCGCGAGTGGCTTCGGCTGGCGGCGATGGCGGCCATTGCCCCAACTCTTGCCTCGGTAACGGCAGCCTGTGGCCAGACCGAGGCATCCACCGACGCCGTGAGCCTCGAGGCTGCGCGGGCCGAACACGAGGCAGGCCGCGCCGTGTTGATCGACATCCGGGAGCCCGAGGAACATGTCACCGGCGTGGCAGCCGGCGCACGGCTGCTGCCGATGCGGCAGTTGAACCAGCGTCTCGATGAAATCCCCACCCGCCCCGACCAACCGGTCCTGTTGATCTGCAACACGCAGAACCGATCGAGCGCGACCTTGCGGGCGCTGCGCGAAAGGGGTTATGGCCACGTGCGCTATGTGAACGGCGGCATGAGTGAATGGGCTCGGCGCGGCTGGCCGATGGTGAAACCCCCCGCCGGTCCGGGTGCGCGAGTCAATCCCTGAACCGAGACCAGGCTTCATGGACGCGCGTACGCAGACCATTCCCATTTATCGCCTGGACGGCGCGCATCCGCAGGCGCTCGCCTGCGCGGCGTGCGAAGTGCGCAGCGCGGCACTTTTCGGAGTGCTGGACGATGCGGGTCTCGACCGCATTCACACCCAGATCGCCTCGTTGACGCTCGCGCCGGACGCCACGGTCTATGACCGCGGCTCGGCTGGGTTGGCCGTCTTCACGATCCGCGAGGGTCTGGTGCGCTTCGAACGCAGCAGCGAGCATGGCGATCGCCGCATCGTGCGCATTGCCGGACGGGGGGATTTCATCGGGCAGGAGGCCCTGCTGGCACGGCCCTACGCCGATGACGCCGTGGCTTGCACGGCGGTGCAGCTGTGCCGGATACCGCGTGTGCTGGTCGACCAGCTGGCTCAGGGTCGCGACGCGCTGCCGCGCGAGCTGATGGTGCGGTGGCAGAAGGCGCTGGACGCCGCCGAAGCCTGGGTGTCCGACCTGTCCACCGGACCGGTACGCGGAAGGCTTCTGCACCTGCTGCGACGGCTGGCGGAGCACGCGGGGCCCGACGATGCCATCTGGTTGCCTCGGCGCGACGAGATCGGGGCGATGCTGGACATGACGGTCGAGACGGCCAGCCGCCTGGTCAGTGCCTTGCGCCGCGAGGGTGTACTCATGCTGACGCCAGGGCGCAGCGCGGTGCTCGACCGCGTCGCGTTGCGCGCCGCCCTGCTTGCAGAGGGCGCAGCATGATCCATCACACAGCGTTGTTGAGCAGCTGAAACATGGCCACTGTCCTGCCCGAACTCGTGTCCTACCTGGAAGGGCTGCCCGAACCGCACATCTTGTTCGATCGCCAGTACCGGATCCTGGCGGCCAACGCTGCCTACCGGCGCCAGTTCAGCCCGCAGACTTCGGTGGTCGGGCGCACCTGCTACGAGGTCTCCCACCACTTCAGTGTGCCTTGCGACCAGGCTGGCGAGAGCTGCCCGCTGGCGCGCTCGCGCGAGTCGGGTCAGCGCGAGCGGGTGCTACACCTGCACCACACACCGCACGGCGAGTCCTACGTCAATATCGAACTGGTGCCGCTGCGCGACGCCACAGGCGAGCAGGCCTACTTCATCGAGAAGATGGAGCCATTGCGGGTGGCGCAGGGGCAGCCCGCCGCGCAGGGCCTCATCGGCCGCTCGCCCGCCTTCCAGCGCATGCTGGAACTGGTGTCACGGGTCGGGCCGTCGCAGGCCAGCGTGCTGTTGCTGGGCGAATCCGGCACGGGCAAGGAACTGGTGGCGCAGGCTGTGCATGAAGCCAGCCCGCGTGCGGCCAATCCGCTCGTGGTGGTGGACTGCGCCAGCCTGCCGGAGACGCTGTTCGAGAGCGAACTCTTCGGCCACGAGCGCGGTGCGTTCACCGGTGCCTCCACCAGCAAACCCGGGCTGGTGGAGGCCGCCAGCGGCGGCACCTTGTTCCTCGATGAAGTGGGTGACATCCCGCTGCTCATGCAGGTCAAACTTTTGCGGCTGCTTGAAAGCGGCACCCACCGCCGGGTGGGCAGCACCGAGCTGCGGCGGACCGATGTGCGGGTGGTGGCGGCGACGCACCGCGACCTGAAGGGCATGGTGGCCAATGGGCGGTTCCGCGAAGACCTGTACTACCGGCTGAGCACCTTCCCGATCGCCTTGCCGGCGTTGCGTGACCGCGTGGAAGACATTCCCTTGCTGGCGGTGGCCTTGCTGGCGCGGGTGGCACCGCATCGCCGGTTGTCGCTGTCCGCCGGGGCGCTGGTCCTGCTGGCGCGCCACCCCTTTCCCGGCAATGTGCGCGAACTGCGCAACGTGCTGGAGCGCGCCTCGCTGTTGGCCGATGGGGCCACGATCGAATCCCTGCATGTCGAGCGCGCGCTGGGCACCGACGTGCCGTCGAATGGACGTCGCGCCCTGGCTGCTGCACCAGCTGATGGGTTGCCCTCGCCGGCAGAGGACGCTTCACTGCGCAGCGTGGAACGAGCAGCGTTACAGGCGCAACTCAAGGCCCACCGTGGCAGCCGAGCCGAGCTGGCACGCAAGCTCGGCATCAGCGAGCGGTCGCTATACCGGAAACTGCGCGACATCGACCCAGAGCCACCCCCCTGAAGGTGGCGGCAAGGCCGTTTTGATCAGCTCTTGGCTGTCCCGGCAAATTCGTCAAAGGCCTTGATCGCACTGGCGGCATACATCAGCGATGGCCCGCCGCCCACCCATATTGACGGCCGCGCCGAGGGCCTCATCGACCTCCTGGCGCGTACCTTCCAGCTTGGCCAGCGTCTGGGTGTGGGAGCCGATACACGGATCGCAGCGCAGCGCCACGCTCAGCGCCAGCGCCAACGCGATCAACTCTTTGGTCTTTTTCTTGGGCACGCTTTCGGCCGTGGCTGCACGGCCGAGATCCCCGAACGCCTTCAACACGTCGGGGGTGCCGGTTCTGAGACTTGCCAGGTCGGCGGAAACGGCTCGGGTCAGGGCTCTACCGCTGTCGGTAGCCGATGGCATGGGAAATTCCTTGAATGTCGGCTGCTTTCTCGTGCGTACGTCCCCCCCCGCGTCAGAATAGTTGTCGTCTTCATAGATCAACCCAGGGGGCGGCGATGAAGGACGGACATGGCTCGATACGGACAGACATTCAAAAGCAGAGCGGTGGCGCGGTTGTTGCCGCCGGAGAGCGCAGCGATCGACGTGGTCGCGCGCGAGGTTGGGATCGG
>Ga0209490_10002672_pt1 | contig 16791 bp, 14 predicted proteins | sample MAT06_FD_187209 | JGI IMG/M metagenome (GOLD analysis project Ga0209490, IMG submission 187209) | Freshwater microbial communities from Lake Fryxell liftoff mats and glacier meltwater in Antarctica - MAT-06 (SPAdes) (version 2) | ecosystem: Environmental > Aquatic > Freshwater > Ice > Liftoff...
CTCAACATGCGAAAGTGTGATGTTAATGTTTTTCGCGCCGGTCTCGCGAAGGGCCGCCGTTACTGCCGCCTGAGCGATCCGATAAGCGTTCACAGCGGCGTCTTGGCTTCTAACAAGCATTTGCCGATCGCACCGAAAGCTGCATGGTGTCACGCGGGTGGCCCGGTCGGCGAGCTCCTCAAGGGCCGACATCAGACCAGCGGAGTTTAATTCGACCGGATGGAGTCCGCGCGAGATTTCGCGGACTTGCAAAACCGCGTCATTGATCAGGCGCGCGAGTTCGTGCAAATTCCCGGCGTGGGGGGAACTTTCGCGGTCCAAAGCTCCGGCCAACGCCTTGGCGCCAAAGGACGCGCCCAACAAATGCTGGCAGAGATGATCGTGCAGATCCTGTCCGATCCTCCGCTGTTCGCGGTCCGCGGCATCAAGTAATGCCGTCTCAAGAAACTTTTTTTCAACGGCGTCCTGAAGCAAAAACAGTTGGCCCTCGTCATTGGGAAGAGTTGTGCTCCAAAGCTCGACTTCCAAAGTCTCCCCATTCGCTTTTTTGAACGCGGTGTTGGTGCGAAACGTTGCCGGGTGGGCGGCAATGAGAGAAACGCCGCCACCAGCGTCGGCAAGGATGTTTACCAAAGGATGGTGCACAACATCGTGCGCCTTCCATCCCAGCAAATCCTCGGCTTCCGCGTTCCAGCTTGCCACTCGTTGCGCGTGGCCCGTTTGAAAACAAGCGAGCTTAGAGGAAGTCAGGACCGGGCTCGAACTGCCCTCCACAGAGCTGGCAACGGCGCGTTTCGCGCCAATCTGAATTGAGTTTCCTTCGGAGTTGAGGGTGGAGGTCATCGGAGGGCTGCGCAGGTCAATAATCCATTAGGAGGCTTCAAATTATCAAACCCGTCCGCACGAAACAGCCCTAGTTGGTCGGGGGCCGGCGGCCGAAGACAAACGACAGGACAAACAAGATCACGAACACGAGAAAAAGCAATTGCGCAATCCATGAGGCGGTTCCGGCAATACCGCCAAAACCCAAAACAGCCGCTATGAGTGCGATGACGAGGAAGGTGAAAGCCCAGCTTAACATGAGATAATTGTTGTTTTGTTGACTGAAAGATTATCGCATTCAGGCCTCCCCTTGCGCGTATCTCCCCCGGCCATAATTATTTTTGTCGGACGTGCTCTATGGCTTCGTCGAGCAGGACATCGAGTTCCTCGGGCAGAAAGGGTTTGATGAGATGATGCTGATAACCAAACTTTTGGCTCGTTTCCTGATCGGAACGCCTGCCATATCCGCTCATGGCTATAGCGAAGGGGACAGGCATTTTCATCTCACCGATCCGTTTTATGAGCTGCCAGCCTTCGCCATCCGGCAGGCCGATGTCGCTGATCAAGACGTCGATGTGCAGGGCTGGCATGATCTCAAGCGCACTCGTCATGCTCTTTGCACTCTGCACATCGTGGCCACAACCCTTCAAATACCTGACAAGGTAAGTTAGGGTGTCGTCATGGTTTTCGACGATGAAGATTTTCAACGGACAGGAGGTCATGAGGTTGAACAACCGGAAATATTATCCAATCGTCTATCCTCAAATTTCGCAACTTGATTCTGACGACCGAAGCCGTCGCCAAGAGGGAGTGTTTGGCATTCGGCCCCCGTTTCCCCAGAATGCGATGCCGCGCTACTAGACCCTCGCGCTGCGATTTTCCGTCACGCGTCGGATCGCTTCCATGAGCTTGTCGCGATCGACAGGCTTTACGAGATGTTCGCTGAAACCCGCTTCGCGGCTGCGGCGGAGGTCGTCCTCCATACCGTAGCCACTCATCGCAATGCCGGGGATCGCGCTGTGGGTGCGCAGTTCGCGCATCACGTCGGTGCCGGAGCCGTCAGGCAGGCCGAGGTCGCTGAGCACGAGGTCGAAACTCTCGCGCTGGGCCACGGAGAGGGCGCTGGCGACATCGTTGGCGAGCGTGATTGCGAAGCCCGCATCGCGCAAAAGCCGTGCGAGGGCCTGCGCGGTATCCGCATGATCCTCGACCACGAGGACACGCAACGTTGCCGCTGACTCCCGATCTCCCGACTGGCCGTCCGGCATCGAGATCGCTGCATCGTGGGCAGCAGGCAGCTCGATAGAAAACGTCGCGCCCTTACCCGGACCCTCGCTCTCGGCATGGATCGAGCCGCCGTGGAGATCCAAGATTCCCCGGGAAATCGCGAGGCCGAGGCCGAGGCCACCGAATTTCCGTGTGATGCCCTCGGCACCTTGCTCAAAAGCATGGAAAATATGCTGGAGCACTTCGGGCGCGATGCCCATGCCGCTGTCGCGCACTCGCACCCCGCGGCGATCGTCTGAAAGCGAAGTGGTCACAATTTCGATCACGCCTCCCTCGGGCGTGAATTTGATCGCGTTTCTCAGAACGTTCCAAAGCACCTGCTGGAGCCGCGCGGCATCGGCGGCGACCATTCCGGCGTTGACGTCGAGGACCGTTTCGAGACGGATGCCTCGCCCCTGCAAGTCCGAGCGGCAAATGGAGCAGACGTGGCGCACGGCTTCGTTGAGATCGACTGGCGCGATTTCCAGCACAAGCTTGCCGCTGGTAATGGTGTTGAGGTCGAGCAGGTCGTCAATAAGCTTCGTTTCCAGCTTGATGTTGCGCTTCATCATGACGAGGTCCTTACGCACCTCGGAGGACAATTCGGGATTGTGCTCCAGCGCGCCGAGCGCCATGAGCACAGGCGTGAGCGGTGTGCGCAATTCATGGCTGAGCACGGCGAGGAAGCGGTCCTTGGCTGCGTTCGCCTTTTCCGCGCCCTCCTTCGCAACGCGAACTTTTTCTTGAGCGAGCTTGCTCTCGGTAACGTCTAAATTCGTCCCGACCACCCATTCCGCCTGCCCGTGCTCGTTTGTTCGCACGGTCTCCACGGCTTCAATGAAGCGGCGCTTGCCATCGTTGCGCCGGAGGATGCGAAATTCGCGGCGGCTTCGCCCGCAGCCGCGGACGGTGTCGTGCAGAACGCGCTCAGCTTCCGACAGGTCCTCGGGCAGCACTGCAGTGCGCCAGTCGCTATAATGCACAAACCCGTCCGCTGTAGGAGCGATCCCGTAAATACGGAACATCTGGGCATCCCAGCGGATCTCGTCAGTGAGGACGTTCCATTCCCAGATGCCCACCGCCGTAGCCTCAGTGGCCAGTCGCGTTCGATCCTCGCTTGCGCGCAGTTCCTCTGCCAGTTGCCGTTGCGCGGTGACGTCGGTGTTCGTGCCGAACCATCGCACAATTTTACCATCGGTATCGCGGATGGGAAACGCGCGGGAGAGAAACCAACGATACTCGCCGTCCTTGCCACGAAGGGGAAACGTGTCTTCCCATGGCTGACCGCTTTCGAGTGCCACTTTCCAAGTGGGCAACATCCGGGCCAGGTGATCCGGATGTTGCACTTTCTCCCAACCCCAACCCTGCATCTCCTCAAACGTCATGCCGGTATAGTCGAACCACCGCTGGTTATACCAAAAGAGAGCGCCCTCACCGTCAGCCATCCACGCGAGCTGCGCGATGTTGTCGGCCAAGCCGCGGAAGCGTTCCTCGCTCTCGCGTAACTTCTCCTCGGCCGCATATCGCTTACGGATATCGACGCCGGATGGGATCAGGTATTCGACTTCGCCGTCGTCACCGAAAACCGGTGCAATCAAAAAATCGATCATCACGCCCTCGTCGCCATGGGCGAACAGCGAGACATCGTAGCGAACCACTTCTCCAGCTAAAGCTCTCCTCATGGCATCTCGCATCTGCCCGGCAACTTCCGCATCGTAGCTCCACCAAGGCGCATCGGCAAAATGCTTCCCGATCACCTGTTCACGGCGGGTCTTGGCGATTACCAACGATCTGTCGTCCACTTCGAGCAAAATGCCATCGCGGTCGATCACGCCGACCAGGCCGAGTTGGTTGTTGATGACGCGCCGCAAGTGAGCTTCACGGGTGGCCAGCTCGAGACCCGCACGCTTGCGCTCCGTAATGTCCACAGCGCTACTGACAATCAACCGGCGGCCGCCGGGCTCACGGCCTAAGGGCGTGGATGAGAAATGCCAAATCCGCTTCTCGCCCGTGGCGGTAGTGACCGTCCATTCGCCGTCGTCCGTTCGAAATTCGCCGTCGAACAAGCCATCGATGTATTGTCTGGCTACCGAGTTCGCTTGGCCGTAAGCCTTTTGGGTCCAAACGCTCATGGTCGGTATGTCCTCAATGCTGTAGCCCGTGATGTCGGTCCATGCCCGATTGACGAGCAGGACGGCATCGTCTTCGGCGTATAGCAGAGTCGGTGTCGAGACGTCCATCAAAGCCTGGCGGAACTGCCTTTCGGCTTCTTGCAACTTTTGCTCGGCCTGTTTCCGCTGGGTGATGTCATCGAAAATGGCAACAAAGCAACCTTTCTTCGGGCAATACACGGAGACTGAGAGAACCAAGCCCAGAGGCTTGAAATCGATCTCGAATCGCTCTGGATTGCCAGTTGAAGCAACCCGGCCGTAGGTCTCGAACAAATCCGGGTTCAGTTCCCTGATTCCCGGGATGATCTGGGTGACTCTCTTCCCGGTGACGTTCTGCAAGCCAGTCAGTCTTCCAAAAGCGTCGTTCACCGCAAGATAGACAAAATCGTTCGGCTGGCCGTGCTCGTCACAGAGCATCTGGCAATAGGCAAACCCGTTCAGCATGTTCTCGAAGAGCGAACGATACTTGGCTTCGCTATCCGCGAGCGGCGTTTCATTCGCCTCTGCCAGCCGCGCGCGCAACTCGGCGTTTTCCGCGCGGAGTTGCGCTTCGGCAGAGCTCTGGGAAGTCACGTTGTCCATGGCGTTTAGACCAGGTGAAACAGCATATTTTCCTCGAAAATCATGTGCATGCCGGATTACCAAACTGCACGACGATTATCACTAGCGTGGCGAGTCCAACGAGCAGGCCAGTCATGCCGGCAGGAAGGGCGCACTTGATGTCAGGGCGTTTCGTCTTATTCACAAAGCAGCAGTTATTCCTTATTGCAGTGAACCTTTGCAACCGAAATTACGCGCGTTTGTGAATGCGTATCGTTTCCTGATGCCTGAATAGGGGTGTTCCCTGATGGCTTTCCTTTCCGCGCCCGTGCGGCATACAGCCATCAGGGGTGGCAGTTCCGAATCTTCCCGAGATGACCACGATTATGGAAAAGGGAACACAAGGAGGCGCGCCTGCGCCGGAGATCGACGAAAAATACGAGGCGGGCAGCCCGTCACCTCAAGGTGCCACGTATGATGGCGAACGCGGCACAAATTTTGCCCTGTTCTCGGAAGGCTCCGAGTCGGTGGAGCTTTGCCTGTTCAACGACAGTAGCGACGCGAAGGAATCGCTCCGCATTCCCTTGCGCGAACGCACGAACGGAGTCTGGCATATTTTTCTGCCTGACGTGAAACCCGGCCAACTCTATGGCTATCGGGTCCACGGGCCCTACGCACCGGAAAAGGGGTTGCGCTTCAATGCGAACAAACTCCTGCTCGATCCTTATGCAAAAGCCATTGGACGTGACGTGGCATGGGACGATTCGCTTTTCGGATATACCATCGGTGCGGAGGGCGACGACCTTAGCTTTGACGAACGCGACAGCGCGGCTTTTGCGCCGCTTGCGCTTGTGATCGAACCGGGTTTTGATTGGGAAGACGATAAACCTCCGGCGGTTGCCTGGCACGATACCGTGATCTACGAAGCACACGTGAAGGGTCTCACGATGCGACATCCCGATGTCCCTGAGGAACTTCGCGGCACCTATAAGGCAATTGGTTCACAGCAAATTATTGATTATCTTACCGGGCTAGGCATTACGGCGATTGAGTTGATGCCAGTGCAGTATTTTCCCGATGACCGCCATCTCGTAGAGAAGGGACTGCATAACTATTGGGGCTACAACACTCTGGGTTTTTTCGCGCCGCAGCGAACGTATGCCGCCAGTCAAGGGCACCCCGCCGGAGTCGTGCAGGAGTTCCGCGAAATGGTGCGCGCTCTGCACAAAGCGGGCATCGAAGTGATACTCGATGTCGTCTATAATCACACCGCCGAGGGCAGCGAACGCGGCCCAACGCTTTCCTTCCGCGGAATTGACAACAAACCCTACTATCGCACTATACCCGACAAGGAACGGTATTACATGGACTTCACGGGCTGCGGAAACACGCTTAACATGGTTCATCCCCACAGCCTTCAAATGCTGATGGACAGTCTGCGGTATTGGGTGACCGAGATGCACGTGGACGGCTTTCGCTTCGACCTTGCCTCAGCCTTGGCACGCGAATTGCACGAGGTGAATCAACTGAGCGCGTTTTTCGAAACAATCTATCAAGATCCCACCCTGGCGAATACTAAGCTTATCGCCGAACCGTGGGACCTCGGTGACGGCGGCTATCAAGTCGGGAAGTTTCCGGTGAATTGGACGGAATGGAATGGCAAATACCGGGACTCGGTCAGAAAATATTGGAAAGGAGATATGGGTATGCAATCCGAAATCGCTACGAGACTGGGCGGAAGTTCGGATCTTTACGAACACAGCGGACGCCGACCCTCGGCAAGCATCAATTTCATCACGGCCCACGATGGTTTCACCCTGCACGATCTCGTGAGTTACAACGACAAACACAACGAAGCAAACGGGGAGAGCAACAGCGATGGTGCCAGCGACAACGAGTCGTGGAACTGCGGCGCAGAAGGACATACTGACGACCTGGCAATCACCGAGTTGCGAGAGCGCCAGAAACGCAATCTCCTCGCAACCCTCCTGCTTTCGCAAGGTGTCCCTATGATTTGTGCCGGCGACGAAATTGGACGCACCCAGGGCGGCAATAACAACGGGTATTGTCAGGACACGGAAATCTCTTGGCTCGATTGGGATCTCGACGATTCGCGCAAGGTCCTCTTGGATTTCACCAGCCGCTTGGTTCACTTTCGGCGCGAACACCCGAATCTGCACCGCCGCAGCTTTTTTGAAAAGGATCCTGCCGTCGGGCCAGAGAGCGAGAATGTGCGGTGGATCCGCGCGGACGGGCAGCCAATAGGAGACAGCGATTGGGACGAGAACGGCTGGATGCGCACGCTGGGCATGCTCCTTTTCGGCGACGCGCCTGAGATCCGCGACGCGGCGGGCACACGTGTAGAGGATGACGATTTTCTCCTTCTGCTCAACAGCTTCGATGAACCTGTAGAGTTTCACCTGCCTGAGGACTTGGCGCATCAGGATTGGTCCGTGGCTTTTGATACTAATGTGCCGCAGCCGACTCAGGAAGTTGAAAAAGTTGAGACTGGCGCGATCACGCTGGTTGGGCGCTCCCTCGTTGTTCTGAGCCACGCACGGCGTTCATGATCTGGACGGCCACCTATCGCCTACAATTGCACAAGGAATTTCCGCTCGCGAAGGCGGCGGAGATCCTGCCCTACTTACGCGACCTAGGCATAAGCCACGTCTATCTTTCCCCCTGCCTCCAAGCCGCGCCTGGGAGCCTGCATGGTTACGACGGAGCCGATCCAGGCAAGGTGAGCGCTGACCTCGGCGGCGACGAAGCGTGGGCACAATTTCAAAGCGCCGTTCGGGGGGCCGGGATGGGAATTCTGCTCGATATCGTGCCGAACCACATGACGACCGATGCTACAAATCCGTGGTGGAACGACCTCCTCGCGCATGGGCCTTTCAGCGAGCAGGCCGAGACCTTCGACGTCTTTCCCTTTGCCAGCGGGAACCGCTGGGAAATCGCCATCTGCACGCTGGGCGAACCCTATGGCCACGTCTTGGAACAAGCGCAGCTCGCCATTGATCTTTCCTCGGGCCTGCCACGCTTGCGGTATTTCAAAGAATCCTGGCCGCTCTGCCCGGCCACCTGGGCTCCATTTTTCGCGGACTCCGCCGTGTCCGAACTCGAAACGCTGAGCAGTTTGCTTTCTCCCCAGCCGAATGATATCACGCGATACCGCGAACTCGCTGCGCGCGCGATAGAGGCCCTGCAAAACCAAATGCCTAGTGACGGCTCGCGCCAGCAGATCGAAGCGCGTTGCCTCGAAATCTCCCGAAACCCCGACCAGCTTCACCAGCTGATTGACCGGCAATTTTACCGTCTGGCGTGGTGGAAGCTGGAAGGCGAGATAGTCAACTACCGCCGGTTTTTCGACGTTGGCTCGCTGGTTGCCCTTCGCCCGGAGAACGGGCGCGTCTTCGATCTCATCCATGCGCGCATTGTGAAAATGATCGAGGCCGGGGAGATCGATGGTCTGCGCGTGGATCACCCGGATGGATTGCGCGATCCGCGCGCGTATTTCCAACGTTTGCGAACGCTGCTTCCCAAGGGACGGATTTACGCGGAGAAGATTCTCGACGCCGAGGAAACGCTGCCGGAAGACTGGGGTGTCGACGGAACCGTCGGTTATGAATTCCTTAGCAAGGTCAATCGCTTATGGATGGACGAAAGCAAGGTCGATGCACTGACGTCCGCCTATGCGGATTTCACCGGGCATCCTGTCAATTACCCGGCGCTCGTCCGCGAGAAAAAACTCGCCATCATCGCGGCACATTTCGTGTCAGACCTCGAACGCCTTGGCGCCCTCGCGGTGAACATCGCTCAGCTTCGCTGGGCCACGCATGACCTCAGCCGCCCGCAACTCATTCGCGCCATTGCGCTCCTCATCGTCTCACTCCCGGTTTATCGCACATACCTTGTCGTGGGTTTCCCGGTTTCCCCCACAGACGAAAAGATCATAAACGACGCTGTGGCTGCCAGTCGCGCGCAGGCCGAGGGAATCGAGCCTCAAGTCTTCGATTTTTTAGAGGCTTTGTTGACTAACGAACTGGTGGGCCCGCTGGAGGCTGATTTTATCGCGCGTTGGCAGCAGTTTTCGCCAGCGGTCATGGCGAAGGGCGCGGAGGACACGACGTTTTATTGCTACGACCGTCTGGTTTCCTGCAACGAAGTCGGTTCCCAGCCCTCATATCTCGGCATCTCAGCGGAAAAATTCCACCAATTTTGCTCTCACCTTCAGGCGCACTGGCCGCGCAATCTCCTGCCTTGCTCCACCCACGACAATAAACGCAGCGAAGACGTTCGCGCCCGCATCGACGTCCTCACCGAAGTGCCGGAAAAATGGAATGCCGCCCTCCAGCGGTGGGCGGCCATGAACCAGCCACTTTGGCAGGGCCGCGAGCCCGACCGTCATGCCGAGTATATGCTTTACCAGACGTTGATCGGCGCATGGCCAATCTCTCCCGAACGCGCGTGGGCTTACCTGCTCAAAGCGTGCCGCGAGGCGAAAATTCACACCACGTGGCACGAACCGAACACCGCTTATGAGGAAGGTCTGCGCGAATTCACCGAAGCTCTCTTGGAAAGCGCGGAGTTTATTAGCGCCTTAGAGACCTTCGTCGCACCGTTGATCCTCCCCGGACGCGTCAACAGCTTGTCTCAGACCCTCATCAAAATCACCGCTCCCGGCACCCCGGATTTTTACCAAGGCAGCGAGTTGTGGGATTTAAGCCTCGTGGATCCGGACAACCGGCGTCCCGTGGATTATGAGAGGCGTCAGGAACTCTTAAATACATGCACGCTCTCAGACGCGCTCGCCGACTGGGACAGCGGCCTGCCTAAACTATGGCTCATCAAGCGCGCTCTGGAAATTCGTAGCGCGGACGCGAAAAGTTTCGAGGGTGCGCACCAACCCCACAGTGCTCGCGGGGCACGGCTCGGACATTTGTTGATCTATCAGCGGGGCGAAGACGTTCTAGTGGCCGTGCCGCGATTCACGCTCACGCTTGATGCGGACTGGGGTGACACGGTCATTGTGCTCCCCTCGGGCCAGTGGAAAAATGTTTTCACAGACGTAACTCACGAAGGGGACGTTGCCCCCGCGATCTTCTTTGGGGATTTTCCGGTCGCTCTCCTGACCCGCGCATCATGAACTTCTCCGTTTGCTCAAAAACAGACCGGCAGCCGCTTGCTCGGCGAGCGCATGAGCCATCTTCTGGAACCCCCGATTCTCAAGGCCACCGCCGCGCTCGTCCTCCTCAGCCCTTTCGTGCCCATGAAAGATACTTCTCGGTTTTTTCAATCAAGGCATTCTCGGCAAAGGGATGGCTAATGCAATCGTCCGCTCCCACCTTGAAGGCCGCGCTCATCTGCTCGCTGTCCTTTTCGTGAAGAATCACGAGGACCCGGGTCCCTTCCACCGGATGCAGCTTCCGAATATCGTCAACATCCTTGATTCGGTCCACCACGATGACAAGAGGAACTGCAAACTCCTTAAGCTTGTCCTTCTCCGTGATGAGCATGAGGCTGGAATATTGTTTCTGCAGAATCTCCTCCGTTTCCCGCAGAAGAGCGGGATCAGAAATAAAGAGCGCAATGCGAGGAACGGATGTGTCGGTGGGTGTCATAATCGGAAATGTATCGCATCTCGCATGTTGAATGAGCTTATTGAAGATCTGGACGTCCGTATCGGGCGATCCCCAAACGACGGATGCCATCGCACTCAGCCCTTATAGACGCGTGAGAGCCTCCCCTGAAGTCCGTGGAAGCGCTGACTGACGATTCTACGCTAAGACACCATCTTTTCATGAGATTATTCCCTCACAAATTCGAATCAATTCGGGATCTTTACGTCCACGAACTGCGTGACCTCTATGATTCTGAAATCCGACTCCTTCAGGCTCTACCTCAAATGGCGGACGCCGCAAAATCAGTCGAACTGAAGGCGGTTTTCCTAAACCATCTCATCGTCACGCGTATTCACGCTGCACGACTGGAGGCGATCCTGCAAAATCTCGCCGAACACCCCAATGGCGAGAAATGCCAGGGTATGCAGGGACTCATCGACGAAGCATTCGAATACGTGAACGCCGCTGGGCCGGATGAGGTCAGGGATGCTGGCTTGGTGGGAGCCGCACACCGGATCGAACACTACGAGATGGCCGGATACTCGGCAGCCAGATCCCTCGCGTTGAGGATCGGAGACGAAACCGCCGCCGATTTGATGCGGTCGACGTTAAATGAGGAGTGCGAGGCTGACGAAATGCTTTTATCTGTGGCCGAATCCATCGGAGTAGCGGAAAAAAAGACGGACTTCGCAGCCTGTGACTCCGGCATTTCCAAGCCGGTCTAATTCGGCCTAAACCGGCTCCACAGACAAAACTGACGCTGGTCTCGCACAAAGGGTTTTGCCGCCACGCAGAACGTGGGAGCACCCGTGAATAGGTCCCTAGGCGCGGGGTCGACGACCCATAAAGAACGAGGCAATGAACAGGATCAAAAAGAGGACAAAGAGAACCTTTTCGATCTGTGCGGCCAGGCCTGCAATTGCCACAAACCCGAGAAATCCTGCGATGATCGCAATAATGAGAAAAACGATGGTGTAGTGGAGCATTGGAATCTTTTTTCCAGATCAGTTTCCGAAGCGTTCGATTCCGTCTCGCGCTTCTTCCTTTGTCTTGCCAATTCGCGCTTGAACGCGCCCGAGCAGCCCCTCCGCTGCGGCATGCCTCAATGTTCAAACCTAATTTGTTTTTGATTGAAATCAGCATGCCCAAACTGGATGGATATGACACGTGCGGCGTGACTCGTGCGCAGCCATGGGCCCAAGGTGTTCGTCTCGTGGCGATAACGGGACATGCGCGCGAGGACGTGCGCGAACGGGCGCAGCAGGCGGGATTCGACGATTACTTGCTAAAGCCCGTCGAATTTGAGGACCTTCGCCGAGTCGCTCTGCCATCCCAGCCGATTCCCTGATGGTTCGGCGAGACGAAACCCTGAGGCGCGGAGACTGACCAGGCACGATTCTTGTTGTATGAAAAACACACCACTCGTCATCTTATGTGCTGCCGCCATTTTTACGGGATTGGCCTTTGCTCAGCAAAACAACCCATCCCAGCCAGGGCCATCCACGGGAGGCCCGGCGGCCAATCGTCCGGACGGAACAGGTGCCAGCCAAGACGGATCACGCCCGGCGGCTCCTGGGATTCCGTCCGGCGCGCAACCCGCTAAGACGGCGGCGACTCCCGGGGTCTCCCCTGGACCGACTCCCGCCGTGAATCCCGCTCCAAGTCCAGGCATTGCACCTGTGCCAACTCCAGGAATCTCGCCCGCACCGCGGCCTAGCATGTCGCCCGTTCCGTCGCCGACACCTTTGCCCACAAGCCCCTTGTTGTCGCCTGCGGGAACGTCCACAACCAACACGACAGGGCGCTGAAGGCGCGCAAACCTGAGCCAGTCCTCAGGGCAACTTGTCCGAGCCGGACGGGTTTCCCTGAGCGGCCCCTCGGCATACGTCTGCCAGCGTTGGGGAAAACGAATTGCCATCGAACATCGTCATTACCATGAAAAACCCGTATAACAAAATCAATCGAAGCCAACCCAGTCTGGGCGATCTCGTGGCTGTTGTTGCCTCCTGCGCGCAAGGCGAACGCGAAACCTTGGCCGCCTTGCTCGACCTTTTCGCCAGCGGCCGTGTGAAAATCAAAGACCACGGGCATCTCAAGCGAGTTCGTCTTTCGGCTTGATGCTATGACTTTCGCGACGCGCACGCGCAGGGATGAGCATTGCTCAAACCTGCCTGCGGGTCACTGCCTGCAAAGTTTTTTTTAGTCGCTGAAAATCAATCGGCTTCGTTAGATGGTCATCGAAACCGGCGGCGAGGCATTTTTTGATATCCTCGGACATGCCGTAGCCGGTCAGGGCGACGGCAGGGATTTGCAGCGTCTCGCGCACCTTCCGTATAAAATCAATGCCGCTCGCATCGGGTAAGCCGAGATCGCTGAGAATAAGATCGAATTTTTGCCGCTCGATCATTTTTAGAGCGCCCGCCACCGTGTCACATGTCTCCACGGAATGGCCCATTCCGCGCATCACCTGGCTCAACACCTGCGCAGTGTCAGCATGATCCTCAAGGAGGAGAATATGCTTGCTGAGTACGGGTGCAGTCTCGGGTGCGATCGAGGGGGCAGTATGCCCGGAAGCCGCCACTGTCGGCAGCGTAAGCGTGAAGGTCGATCCTTTGCCGGGTCCGCCGCTGGCAGCTTGCAAGCTCCCGCGATGCACTTCGGCCAGTGCGCGTGCGATATACAAGCCGAGACCGAGGCCGCCCGTTTTAGTATCGAGAGCATCGCTGCCTTGATGGAAGCGTTCGAAGAGACCGTCGAGTGTGGCCTGCGACATGCCGGCGCCGGTGTCGGATACGATAATTTGCGCTTCGCCGGACGACGGGGTGGAAGTGCCAATGAAGATGCGGTCGCCTCTTGACGAAAACTTCACTGCATTGCCAATGATGTTCCAGAGTATCTGTTGCAGGCGCGCCGGGTCAGCACTCACAAAAGGGTGAACTGACGGGTTAGAGAAGGACAACTCCACGCCGTTCAAATCGCACTCCGATTTGAAAAGAGAGACGACCGCATGGATCATGGTGTGGACATCCACGGTTTCCATTTTGAGGACTAGTTTGCCATGTTCAATGCGGGTGATGTCCAAAAGGTCATCGATCAACTTTGACTCCAGTTCGACATTGCGACGTATCAGCTTCAGGTCGGGTTCCAGCTCTGCGGGCAGTTGCCGTTTGGCCTCCCAAGCAGATAAAGTCGCCAGCACAGGCGTGAGGGGCGTTCGTAACTCGTGGGACAGCATGGCCAGGAATTTGTCTTTGGCCTTGCTGGCTTCTTCGACTTCCTTTTTGGATTGCAGGAGATTGCGCTCGGCCTCCTTGTGGACGCTGAAATCCCGGAAAACCAGCACGACACCTCGCATCGTGCCATCTTGTTCGCGAATCGGTGCGCCGCTGTCGTCAATGGGCAGTTCACTTCCATCCTTGCGGATGAGCAGCGTATGATTGGCAAGTCCGACAATCGTGCCGGAGGCAAGAACCTTGTCGACCGGACTTTCCACCGGTTTGCGACTATCCTCATTGATGATACGAAAGACCTTAGCACAGGGTTCCCCTTGTGCTTGGTCCGCCCTCCAGCCCGTCAGATCCTCGGCGACCTGATTGATAAAAGTGATCCGGCCCGTCGTGTTCGTGATAATAACGCCATCACCGATGCTGGACAGGGTGACGGCTAAAATCTCACGCTGACGATCGCTTTCCAACGCAGCCACATACTGGAGGGACATCTCCCTCTGGATTCGTTTGAAGGCCCAAAACAGAAAAGACAGATTAATTAGAATTGTAACCAGAAACATCCCGGTTCGAAATGCAGTCGCATGGTCAGCTTCGGTATCTGCTTTTTTCCGCTTTTGGTCTAACTGCAGTTGAATCTGCAAAAAGGAGTGGCGAATCTCGTCCATCATCTCCTGTCCGAGGTTTTGCTTCACCATCGCCAGAGCATTCTCTTTGCGACCGGTTTGCGTGAGGTCAATCGCCTTTTGGAGTTCGGCCAATCTTCGGGCGACAAGCTCGTTCATTTCACCTTGAGACGTCAGATAGCCGCTTGATGTCAAATCTTGCAGTTCGACCATTCCATTCCGAATTTCCCCAACCGCGTTCCGAAAAGGATCGAGATACGCGTCGTCGCCGGTGAGGAGATAACCACGCTGCCCCGATTCGGCATCCTGAATCGCGGAAAATGTATCGCGAAGATTAGCCTGAGCATTGTCGCTTGCCTGCACCCTATCGCGGGCCTCCAGCACCTCGCGTCCCACAAAAAACGTGGTAATAACGCTGGCCGTGAGGACAATTGCCATCGCTCCAAATAGCGCTCGCAATTTATAAATCGTCGTTTTCAGAGTGTCCGGGTGTCGTCGCATAAGTTAAGCCGCTTTTTCGTCCCAAGGCAGCTGCTCAATTTTTACCGAAACGGTCATGCCCTGATACAGTTCCGTCGGCCCGGAGTAAGTTCCACTAATGGGCATGACGCCTCGCGGATGGGAGCTTACTCCGGTGACGATGTGCTTGCCCGAAGTGCCCTCTCCCAAGGTGGGATCCCATCCATACCAGCCGTGCTCGGGAAAATAAACCTCGGTCCATGCATGAGTGGCCGCTATTCCGGCTGCCGACGAGTTGCCGTCGAGATACCCGGTGGCGAACCGGCTGGCAATGTTGAGGGTGCGAGTTGCTTCGAGTAGCAAGGTTGCCATGTCGCGGCACGAGCCGGATTTTAGAGCCAAGGTTTCAAGTGGTGACTGCACCCCTCGGTCTTCCCGCCGCCGGTATTCGATGGTTCGATGAATCCACGTGCCAATTTCGCCAACAATGACGGCGGCATCCGTTCTGTTTTTCGGGAAAAACGTAGAGAGGACCCATTCGCGCAACTGGCTGGCCTCCTCTGAATAGACGGACGCTAGGTATCCTGTAATCACCGGGGCTTCGAGAGCGGAATACAACACCGGGTATTGCACCGGCAGTGCTTCCAGCGATTCGTGTGGAGAGGTTTGATCTCCCCGAAGAACGATGGCCTCGACACGAAATTCCAAGAGCTCCGCGCTTTCGGCAAATCGGGCATTCGCAATGGAATTTCCAAATAGATCCCGATGCCAAGTCACAGTCGCTTTCGGCTGGATCGCCAGCACCATCAGCTCGACTTGAATATCGTGCCCCTCACGGGGACGCACCACAAGACGGTGCTGACCAAAAGTTACCGGGGCAGCGTATCGGTAGGTCGTTGTATGAGTGACGCGGATCCGATTCACGTGTTTATTCGCTCAACGAAAATATCTCCTCGCTTCCGATTTCAGGTCTGAGAACGAAACTCTCTTTCAAAACTTTCTGCGACCGGCAATTACGTGAGCGGTTATCTAACAGCGTTGTTACCGGAGGACGAACGTCGTAACCTAGGCGACTCGAATGGAAAAATCTCATAGACTAAAAAGTGGCACGAGCATGGCGATTTTTAAAAATGCAGTTCCGATGGTGCGAGTGGGGTTTATGTGCTCAACATTCGCAGCCCGCTACCTTAATGCGTGTTTCACAATCGAAACGGCTGACTGCACAACAACTACCGATGGACAAACTGATCACTTCGAGAACGTAAGGCATGAATCGGTGCATGTCCACCTCGCCGCTAAAACGACCTAAGGGTTGCCCCTGAGTCATTTCTCAGGGTATTGCGAAGTTCATGGGCAGATGCCTGATCCGTCAATCGGTAATGGCACCGATTGGCGGCACGCGTGCAGACCATTACGGTGCGCTCGAACCAAAACCATAACCATGAATACCACACTTGAAGATTTTAATGAAACCGACGACGAGGAACTAATGAAGGATCTAGTCCAGCGTGTACCAGAAGCCATTGAGAGGTTGCACCGACGCTATCGCACGCTTCTGCGCTCCATTATCATGCAGGTTCTTCACGACGACGCCGAAGCAGATGACGTCCTGCAAGAGGTTTTGCTTCAGGTTTGGAATCGTGCCGAGAACTATTCTTCATTGAAGGGCAAGCTCGTGAGTTGGTTATGCACCCTTTCGCGCCGTCGGGCAATCGACCGCCTTCGGCAACACAGCGCCTATCGCCGCGCGACTGACCGATACGAGATATCCTGCAGTTATTTAGACAAGGAGGTCGTTCAGCTTCACCCCGTCGAACAGGAAGCCTCCTTGGAGGAGATTCGTTGTTTACTCCACCGCCACCTCACAGCGCTGCCACCAAATCAAGAGCAGGCTGTCCGTATGGCCTTCCTTGAAAATCGGAGCCAGCGCGAGATTTCGACCTTAACCAAGACGCCTCTCGGAACCGTCAAGACACGCATCGAACTGGGAATAAAAAAGCTCACAAATGCGTTCGAAGGCATGCGCGGTGAAATGGTGTAATTTTACCTCAGTAGAGAATAT
>Ga0209490_10002677_pt1 | contig 16774 bp, 18 predicted proteins | sample MAT06_FD_187209 | JGI IMG/M metagenome (GOLD analysis project Ga0209490, IMG submission 187209) | Freshwater microbial communities from Lake Fryxell liftoff mats and glacier meltwater in Antarctica - MAT-06 (SPAdes) (version 2) | ecosystem: Environmental > Aquatic > Freshwater > Ice > Liftoff...
CGGCTGTTCCTGCGGGCGCACGAAGGGCACCTGGCGTTGCAGCGGCTGCGCCGCGGTCAACCGCTGACACCGATGGATTTGGTGGAGTTGGCGCGCATGCTGGGTGAAGCAGGCGGGTCGCCTGAACTGATCCAGAAGGCTGCCGCCGAAAACCTGGGGCTGGGAATCTTCATCCGTTCGCTGGTGGGCATGGAGCGCGAAGCGGTGTCGGCAGCTTTTAGCAAAGTGATTTCGGGCACCTCGGCCACGCCCGACCAGATCGAGTTCATCGGGCTGATCGTCGACGAGCTGACTGTCACTGGCGTCATGGACAAGGCGCGCCTGTACGAGTCGCCGTTTCTGGACGTCAGCCCACAGGGGCCCGAGGGACTGTTCCCGGTGTCGAAGGTCGACGAATTGGTTCAGGTGCTGGAAGCGATCAGGCGATACGCGGTGGCCTGAAGCGGGGGCCTGCGCATATCAAGCGATTGGCAATCAAACGATTGGCATGCAAGCGAAGGATTCCCAGCGCGTCGCGTTCACCCGCGAGAGGGCGGACGGCGCCGCCTGCGAGCCCGGCAAAGCAGACACAAAAAAGCCCGGGCTGGCCGGGCTCTGATTTACTTCTGAAATCTTGTTTGTCTGCATTTCTGGCGGAGAGAGAGGGATTCGAACCCTCGGTACTGGAAGACCAGTACGCCGGATTTCGAATCCGGTGCATTCGACCACTCTGCCATCTCTCCGCAGTACTTCAAGGGTGTGGTCTCGCGCTTGGCGAAGCCGTTGATTCTAGCCCAGGCCACCTTGCGCAAATGGCGTGCGGGACGGCCCGTTCGCGTGAGAGAAGCGTCAAGCCCCGCGCAACACTTCCATCCCGCTCAGGTAGGGCCGCAGGGCGGCAGGAATGCGCACCGAACGGTCGGCCTGCTGGTGGTTTTCCAGCACCGCTACCAGCGCGCGGCCCACGGCCAGGCCGCTGCCGTTGAGGGTGTGCACGAACTCGGTCTTGCCTTGCGCATTCCGCCAGCGCGCCTGCATGCGGCGGGCCTGGAAGTCGCCGCAATTGCTGCAGCTGCTGATCTCGCGATAGGTGTTCTGCGCCGGCAGCCACACCTCCAGGTCGTAGGTGCGTACGCTGCCAAAGCCCATGTCGCCGGTGCACAGCAGCACCACGCGGTAGGGCAGCTGCAGCTGCTGCAGTACGGCCTCGGCGTGGCCCACCATCTGCTCTAGCGCAGCGTCGCTGTTTTCAGGCTTGGTGATCTGCACCATCTCGACCTTGTCGAACTGGTGCTGGCGGATCATGCCGCGCGTGTCGCGCCCGGCGCTGCCCGCTTCGCTGCGAAAACACGGGCTGTGCGCCGTCAGCTTGATGGGCAGCGCGGTGGCGTCGAGGATGCGTTCACGCACCGTGTTCGTGAGGCTGATCTCGCTGGTGCTGATGAGGTACTGCTCGGCCTGGTTTTCATCGCCACCGCGGCTGACCCAGAACATGTCGTCCTTGAACTTGGGCAGCTGCCCCGTGCCTTCCAGCACTTCGCGGTTGACGATGTAGGGCGTGTAGCACTCGGTGTAGCCGTGCGCTTCGGTCTGCACATCCAGCATGAACTGCGCCAGCGCCCGGTGGAGCCGTGCGATGGGCCCGCGCAGAAAGGTGAAGCGTGAACCGCTGAGCAGCGCGCCGGTTTCGAAGTCCATGCCCAAGGCAGCGCCGATGTCGACGTGGTCTCTCGGTGTGAAGGCGTACGTGCCGGGTGTGCCCCAGCGGCGCTGCTCGACATTGCCGGTTTCGTCGGGGCCGTCGGGCACGTCGGGTTGCGGCAGGTTGGGCAGGCTCATCAGCATGCCGTGCAGTTCGGTCTGCAGTTGCTCCAGCCGTTCGGCGCCAGCCTTCAGGCCGTCGGCAATGCCGTTCACCTCGGCCATCAGCGCGCTGGTGCTGTCTTCTCCACCCAGACCCTTGCCTTTGAGCACGCCGATCTGCTTGCTGGCGGCGTTGCGGCGCGCCTGCAGTTGTTCAGTCTCGGTCTGGATGGCCTTGCGTTCGGCGTCCAGCGCGCTGTAGCGCGACACGTCCAGAAAAGGCTGCGGATTTTGCCGGCGCTGCAGTTGCGCCACCACCGCAGGCAGGTCGCGGCGAAGCAGGCTGATGTCGAGCATGGTGAGGGCCTTTCGTACAGGTTCGGGTCAGCAGGCGAAAACAAAAAGGCGCCTGGGGAGCAGGCGCCGCGGTCTTCCAGGGATGCGTGCAGGCAAACGCAACGCCGCGGCTTCAGGATCGGGAACTGCTCACCTCGGCCATGCCGCGGTTGCCCAGCCCACGCGGCAGCGGGAAGTGCACGTCTTCCACCACGCCTTCCATGTTGCGGATGCTGGTGGCGCCGAACTCGCGCAGGCGGTCGATGACGGCCTGCACCAGCACATCCGGCGCGCTGGCGCCTGCCGTCAGCCCCACGCGCTGGCGTCCGACGAACCAGGCCTCCTGCAGGTCTTGCGCACCTTCGACCATGTGCGCCTCGGTGCCCAGCCGCTCGGCCAGTTCACGCAGGCGGTTGCTGTTGCTGCTGGTGGGGCTGCCCACGACGATGACCACGTCCACCTTGGGTGCCAGCACCTTCACGGCGTCTTGCCGGTTCTGCGTGGCGTAGCAGATGTCCTGCTTCTTCGGTTCACGCACATGCGGGAACAGTCGCTTGACTTCCTTCAGGATCTGCGCAGCGTCGTCCACGCTCAGCGTGGTTTGCGTCACCACGGCCAGCTTGGCACCTCGCGGCTGCACCTTGACGACGTCGGGCACTTCTTCCACGAGGTAGATGCCCTCGCTCAACTGCCCCATGGTGCCTTCCACCTCGGGGTGGCCCTTGTGGCCGATCATGATGAACTCATAGCCTTCCTTGGCGAGCTTGGCCACCTCGACATGCACCTTGGTCACCAGCGGGCAGGTGGCATCGAAGACATGGAAACCGCGTTGTGCCGCCTCCATGCGCACCGCCTTGCTCACGCCGTGGGCGCTGAACACCAGCGTCGCGCCGGGCGGCACGTCGGCCAGGTCTTCGATGAAGATGGCGCCTTTTGCTTTCAGATCATTCACCACATAGGTGTTGTGCACGATTTCGTGGCGCACGTAGATCGGGCGCCCGAACTTCAGCAGCGCACGCTCGACGATCTCGATGGCGCGGTCCACGCCCGCACAGAAACCGCGCGGTTCGGCCAGCAGCACTTCGCCGTTCTTTTCGATGATCACAACACCCCCAGCAGTTTCACCTCGAAGCGCACGGGTTGTCCGGCGAGCGGGTGGTTGAAATCGAAGAGCAGCCAGTCGCTGCCCAACTCACGCACCACGCCGGCATAGCTGCCCTGGCCGTCTGGCGTGGGGAATTGCACCACGTCGCCGACGTGGTACTCGGCATCGGGCTCGCCCAGCTCGTGCAGCAGCGCCAGCTTCACGCGCTGCAGCATCTCTGGGTTGCGCGCGCCGAAAGCCGCACCGGCAGGCAGATCGAAGGCCGTCTGCGTGCCTTCGGCCAGACCGATGAGCTGTTGCTCGATGGCCGGGGCCAGTTGCCCGGTGCCCAGCGACAGCGTGGCCGGCTTGTTGGCAAAGGTGTCGACCACAGCAGCGCCGTCAGGGCCCGACAGGCGGTAGTGCAGCGTCAGGAAGGAGCCGGGGTGGACGAGGTTCACGGGTGCAGACAAGAACATAGACAAGAGCACAGACAAGAGTGCAGACCTTTGGGGGCATGCCAGCGAGCGAAATGGAAGGTCCAACCCGTCGCATAGACTGAACCACGATTCTAAGAGCCGCATCTGAGAGCCGTCATGCCCCCACCGATAACCCCCGCCATCGCCCCCGAGACCGCGCCATGAAACACCTGCCAGCCGACCAACGACCGCGCGAAAAGCTGCTCGCGCACGGCGCTGCTTCGCTGGCCGACGGCGAACTGCTGGCGCTGCTGCTGCGCACCGGCTACAAGGGCCGCGGCGTGGTGGCCATGGCCGACGACGTGCTGGCGCACTGCAAGGGCTATGCAGGCCTGTTGAACGCCACGCCCGACGCGCTGAAGGGCGCCAAAGGCCTGGGCCCGGCCAAACGCGCAGAGCTGCTGGCCGTGATGGAAATGGCGCGCCGTGCGCTGGCCCAGCAGCTGACTGCCGCGCCGGTGTTCGACAGCCCGGCGCGCGTGAAGGAATACCTGGGCTTGAGCCTCGGCGGCCGCACGCAAGAAGTCTTCTCGGTGCTGTTTCTGGACGCCCAGCATCGGCTGCTGCGGCTGGAAGACCTGTTCTTCGGCACGCTGTCGCAAACCAGCGTCTACCCGCGCGAGGTCGTCAAGCGAGCGCTGCAGTTGAACGCCGGCGCGGTGGTGCTGGCCCACAACCACCCCTCGGGCGTGGCCGAGCCTTCGCGTGCCGATGAATACCTGACGCAGACGCTGAAGGCCGCATTGCAGCTGGTGGACGTGCGTGTGCTCGACCACGTGGTGGTGGGCCAAGGCCAGGTGGTGTCTTTCGCGGAGCGGGGTTTGTTGTGAAGCCGCGCGGCCTGGAAGCGCTGGCCGACGTGCGCAAGACGCTGCGCGAGCGTGAACGCCTGGCCGCAGAGCGCGTAGCCCTTGCCACAGCCGCACGCGCCGCAGAAGAACGCGCCAGGCGGCAATTTGCTGACGCCGTGGGCCCGGTGAAGGCGCTGCCGCCCAGCGACCTGGCCGCCCCCAGCGTGGCCCGCCCCACACCCGAGCCGCGCCAGCGCCTGCTGGATGAACAGGCGGCGCTGAGAGAGGCGCTGTCGGACGAGGTGGACATCGAAACACTGCTGCTCACCGACGACGGCCTGAGTTTTCGGCGCAACGGCGTCGGTCAGGACGTGGTGACACGGCTGCGGCGTGGCCACTGGGCCATCCAGGCCGAGCTGGATTTGCACGGTCTGCGCCGCGACGAGGCGCGCGACACGCTGGCCGCCTTCGTGCGGAGCGCGGCCCAGCGCGGCCATCGTTGCCTGCGCGTGGTGCACGGCAAAGGCCACGGCTCGCCGGGGCGCGAGCCGGTGCTCAAGGGCAAGGTGCAACGCTGGCTGGGCCAGCGCAACGAGGTCATCGCCTTCGCGCAGGCCAGCGGGCCGCAAGGCGGCGCCGGGGCGCTGATCGTGTTGCTGGCGGGCAGCGCCGGTTGAATCAACGCCGGTTGAATCAGCGCGGAAGCTGCTGTGGCCGCGGTGAAATGCTGATCAGGAACGCACCGGGCAGCGCAAACTGGCCCCACCCAAGCCGACCGCGACTGCGACCACCGCGAGTGCGTTGTTGAGAGGGTCCACTGGCACGCTGCCGCTGATCGCCTGCAGCACGGCGGCGCAACCCAGCAACACGAGGGCCGCTTCGGCAAACACCAGGCATTGGCGCGACTCCGGCAAGCGGTTGTTGCGTGCGGTCATCAAGAAGCCCAGCGAACTGCCCAGCGAGGTGCCCAGCGAGACGCCGGCCACCAGCGCCACCAAGAGGTAGGCCATCAGGTTCATGCGTGTCTCCTTCGTTGCGAACAAGACCAGCAGGCCGAGGTAGGCGATTTCGCAAAGTTGAATTACCGCAGCCCGCCTGCGGCCCCCTGCCGCCCGCCTAACTGACCTCCAGCGCCGCAGCCCGAGGCAGCGGCGACGCCAGTTGCCGGCGCAGGCTGGCTGCCCAGACCAGGCCCAGCACCAGGGCCAGCGCCACCAGCCCCTGGCCCGTGCGCAGCTGGCTTTCCAGCGAATAGGCGTTGCACAGCCGCACCTCGGTGCTGGCCAGGTGAAAACCCAACCAGGCCAGCATCGGCAGGCCGTAACCCAGGAAGAAGAGCTGCACCGCCAGCGGCGCCTGCACATAGCCTTGGCGCAGCGCCACCCCAGCCACCCACAGCGTTGCGAGCTTGGCCGCATCGGCCCCCGGCAGCACGACCGCGCGGTCGACCAGGGCCGGAATCATCCAGTAGGCGGTGATGCACTGCGCGAGCATGAAGCCAGTCAGGCCATAGCGATTGATGCGTGCCCACCGGCCGCCCATCGCCTGTGGCCAGGCCGCGGCAGCGCAGGCGCCGGCTGCCAACAGCAGCGGCATCTGCACCAGCATGTGCCAGACCATGCTCTGCTCGATCAGCACGCGCAGCGGCGGCAACGACAGGCTCGCCGCCAGCGCGGCCAGCAGCAGCGCCAGCAGCTTCATGGCGGCGCGGCCGCTGGCGACGGCGCTTGATGAGGAGCTTGTTGAGGCGCTTTTGCCAGCGTTTGCGCAAGCGTTTGTGCAAGCGCCGGTGCCGGTGCCGGTGCTTGTGCCAGCGCCGGTGCCGGTGCCGGTGCGGGTGCGAACGCTTGTGCCAGCACCAGCGCCTGCGTGCCTTCGTCCAGGCCGAGAATGCGCACCAGCCGCCCGTCTGCTGTCACGATGTGCAGCGCGGCGTTGTGCTCGAACTCGCCCAGCGGCGCCGGCACCACCATGATGCCGAAGCTGTCCAGCAAACGGCGGCGGTCTTCAGGTTTGGCCAGGCTTACCAGCTGCCAGATGTCGGGCTGCATGCGCATGCGCTGCGCGTAGGCGGCCAGCGCCTGCGGCTGGTCGTTGGCGGGGTCGAAGCTGATCGACAGCAGGCCCACGCGGTGCTGCAGACCCTGGGCCAGCACCTGCGTCTGCAATTGCTGGAACACCGTGCCCAACGCCAGGCACAGCGTCATGCAGCGTGTGTAGACGAAGTCGACGATCCAGACGCGGCCGTCTTGCGTGAGCAAGTCGCGCAGCGCCTGCTGCTGCCCCCGGGCGTCGACGACCTCGAAGTTCGGTACCCGCACCGGCGCCTGCGCCACGGCGCTGCGGCGCAGGGTTTCGGTGGTGTAGGCCGAACCGCCGGCCGTGGCCTGAAAGATCGCCAGCAAGCCGACCAACAGCACAGCCAGACAGGTGGTGAAGGTGCCGAGCAGGCCGTCGGCCGGGTCGGGCTTGGCCGGGTCGGGATCGACAGAATCGGGACCGGCCGGATCGCTGGCGGCCGCGCCGCTGGCGGCGTTCACGTCAGGGCGCCAGCGCCTTCAGCGCCGCGCCACCTTCGTAGGGGCCGGTCTGGGCCTTCGTGGCTTCGCGTTGGGCCGTCACCGTCGCCGCAACAACGGGTGCAGCCTGGTTGCCCCAGTCGCCGCGGATGTAGGTCAGCACCGCGGCGATCTCCGCGTCGGCCAGCGTGCCGAAAGCCGGCATCACGCCCTTGTAGGTGTTGCCCTTGACGACGATCTCGCCCTGCAGGCCGTGCAGCAGGATGCTGGACAGCACCTTTTCGTCGCCCAGCACCCACTCGGCGCCGGCGAGCGGCGGGAACACGCCTGCCACGCCCAGCCCGCTGGCCTGATGGCAGGCCGCGCATTTGGCGCCGTACAACTGCTTGCCGTCGACACCCGCTGGCGCACCGGCTGCGGCCACCACCGGCGGGCGCAGGTTGGCGACAGTGCGCTGGTCGCCATAGGCCGACGATTCGCCCGATGGCGTGGCGGCGATGTAGAAAGCGCCCCACATGCCCATCGCACCCAGGAACATGATGAAGAACCAGGGCAGCGGCTGCACCTTCTCGTCGGGGTCGGCGTTCTCGCGGCGCATGGCGGCGAATTGGCTGTCAGCGAAGTCGGCATCGCCCGCATCGGTGTCGAAGATGGCATTCGGGTCGGACCGGAGCTTGTCGTCCTTCGGCGCGCCGTCCGGGGCGCCGTCCGGGGCGCCCTTCGGTACGTCGTTGGGTGCGTCGTTGCTCGCCATCAGCGCGGGGCTCTGCGATTGACAGCCTGATCGTCCAGCGCCTTCAGCGCCGGGTAGGTGCGGTCCAGCGAAATCAGGTAGTCCACCAGCGCCAGCACCTCGGCCTTGGCGATGACCACCTGGCCCGGTTTGGCATAGGCCGGCGGCAGGTTCACGACCACCTCACCGGGCTGCGCCGTGCCCTGGCGCACTTCGAACAGGTACGGGTACGGCGGCATGATCGAGCCCGGCGTGTAGGCACGCGGCGCGTACAGGTGGCCCAGGTGCCAGTCGCGGCTGGGCTGGCGCGCACCGATGTTCAGCAGGTCGGGCCCGGTGCGCATGGTGCCCAGCAGATGCGGCGTGTCGTAGGCGTAGTCGGACGCCACCGACGCCCGGCCCCAGCCGCGCAATGCGTCGGGGGCCTGCTTGATGTCGCGCGGCTGCTGCGAATGGCAGTAGATGCAGCCGTTGGCGATGTAGCTTTGCCGGCCCTGCAACTGCACTTCGGTGTAGGGCTTCAGCCCCGGCGGCGGCTGTTGGTCTTTCAGCAACATGTAGGGCATGACGACCAAAAGTGCGGTCGCCGCCGACAGGATGATCATGGCCCCGACGACGAGACGCATCTCGTCCATTTCGTACTTGCCGACGCCGAAGCTCATGCGGCCACTCCTTTTCCGGGAAGCGCACGCGCGGCCGCCGGCGCTGCATCAGGCGCAGCCAGCAGCGCGGCGCCCAGGCGCCGTGGCCCGAACTTCCAGCCCATCATGAAGAAGTGCGCCGCAAACACCAGGTGCCCGAGCGTCATCAAGGCACCCCCGACCGAACGCGCCTGCAGATAGGGGATGGTGAGCGTCACGCTCTGCATGAACGGGATGTCCTTGTCCAGCATCGCCAGGCCCTGGTACCAGCCGCCGAACGACAAGCCGATGAAGTAGACCGAGAAGCCGCCCAGCACCAGCCAGAAGTGGGCCGAGATCATCCAAGGGTATGGCCATTCCCACTTCATCACGCGCGGCATGATGAAGTAGATGGAGCCGAACATCACCATCGAATAAAAGCCGTACAGCCCCAGGTGGGCGTGCGCCACCGTGTAGTGCGTGAAGTGGGTGACGGTGTTGACCGAGCGCAGCGCCTGGAGCGAGCCCTGCACCGAAGACGCCGTGTACAGCATCGCGCCCAGCACGATGAAGCGCAGCGTGGGCGAATACAGCAGCGCGCGGAAATTACCGAGCACGGTGAGATGCTGGTTGATGGCCACCGCCACGACGGGCACCACCATCATCATGCTCTGCACGATGCTGATGGTGATCAACCAGGAAGGCACCGGCCCGCCGATGAGATGGTGGCCACCGACCTGGCTGTAGAAGAAGGCCAGCGACCAGAAGCCGAGCAGCGACAGGTTGTAGCTGTGGATGGGCTTGCCCAGTACCTTGGGAATGAAGTAGTAGGCCGCGGCCAGCCCCAGCGGCGTGAACCAGAGGCCGAGCACGTTGTGGCCATACCACCAGTTCATCGTCGCTTGCTGAACGCCGAAGTGCAGGCCCGGCCAGTTCGCCACCAGGAAAAGGATCGGAAACCACAGCAGACCGGCCGCGATATACCAGACCGACACGTACAGGTGCGCGACCTTGCGCCGCAGCAGCGTCAGCCACATCGGGAAGCCGACCAGTGCGCCGCCGATGACGAGCAGGATGTCGATCTTCCAGGGGTATTCCAGCCACTCCAGGCCGTCCGAGTACCCGAGCGCGATTGCGACAGTGCCCGCCGTCACGCCCACGGTCCACAACGCGCCGCCCAGCAGCGCGTACTTCGCCCCCACAAGTTCGGTTTTCAGCAGCCGCGGAATGAGCCACAGCGCCACACCGATGCCGGCCATCGAACACCAGCCGTAAGCCACCAAATTGAGGTGGATGGGGCGAATGCGGCCGAAGGTGAGCCAGGCCTGGCTGACCCACCAGTCGGGCGCGTGCAGCTTGATCGAAGCGACGAGGCCGGCCAGCGATGCCAGCACCAGCCACACCACCGCCATCGTCAGGCAGACGCCGACGACGAGCGAGCTGCTCTGGTCGGCGCGCAGCCGTGTCCCCACCTCGAAAGCATTGCGCCGGTTATCGAGATGCGCCGGGTCCATGGCCTGCTGCAGTTCGCCGCGCTGCGCTTTCGTGGCCGCAGGGTCTTCGACAGTGCCGACTTCGTTTTTGTCGAAGATCTGCACAGCGGCAGCGCCGCCACTGCCGAACAAGCCCTTGGCCATCGACGCGATAAAGACAAACAGCGCAAGCACCGACAAGATGAAGGTGCCAAGCAGAACACTGACGGTCAGATCCATTTTTTGCGGGTTGCTTTTCTTGGTTTCCGGCGGCACTCCCCGATGGCGGCACCGGCCGACATGTTGGCAGCACCCGACGAACCCTAGACTGTCAGGGTTATCGCGAAGCCCGGCCTGAGCTTTGACCGTGGCAGGAGCGTCAACTGCCGGAGGTGACCCTCGGCAAAAAGTTGTTCAACCGGTCTTCTGCAAGACTCTGCGCACATATCTGCACTTGCAGTGCTCATGCAAGCACGCGCTTAAAGGCTCATTTCATGATCAGAGATTCACAGTTTTCCGCGCGCTTTGCGGCAGTCCGCCAGCACACGCAGCAGATTTGCGCGCCGCTGGCTCCAGAAGACCACGTGCCGCAGCCCGTGCCCGAAGTCAGCCCGCCAAAATGGCACCTGGCCCACACCAGCTGGTTCTTCGAGGCCATGCTGCTGCAGCCGTCTTTGCCGGGCTACCGCGTTTTTCACCCGCAGTTCGGCTATCTCTTCAACAGCTACTACGACGGCATCGGCGAGCGCGTACTGCGCGACGCGCGTGGCCACCTGAGCCGGCCCACCGTGGCCGAGGTGCTGGCTTACCGCGGCCATGTCGACGCCGCGATGCAGCGGCTGTTGGCCGAACCACTGCCGCCGGCCCTGGCCGCGCTGGTAGAACTGGGCCTGCAGCACGAACAGCAGCACCAGGAACTGCTGCTGACCGACCTCAAGGTGGTGCTGGCGACCAACGCGATCGATGTGCGCTATGGCGCAGCGGCCGCCGCACCACTGGACCTGGCGGCCGAACACGCCCCCGAAAGCCTGTCGGCCGAAGCCTGGGTCGGCATGCCCGCAGGGTCTGTCGAAGTGGGCCATGCGGGCGCGGGCTTCTGCTTCGACAACGAAACACCGCGCCACGTGCAGCATGTGCCTGCGGTGCAACTGCGCAGCACACTCGTCAGCAATGAGGAGTACCTGGCCTTCATGGCCGATGGTGGCTATGAACGCTTTCATTTCTGGCATGCCGAAGGCTGGGACTGGGCGCGCGGCCTGGCCGTGAAGGCACCGCTGCACTGGCGGCCCGACCCCGACCGCAGCGGCCGTTGGCTGCATTTCACGCTGTCGGGCCTGCAACCGCTGCCGCCGGCTGCGCCGGTGACGCACATCAGCTTCTACGAAGCCTATGCCTTCTGCCAGTGGGCCGACTGGCGGCTGCCGACCGAGTTCGAATGGGAAGCGCTGGCACCCCGCATGGCCTGGGGCCAACGGTGGGAATGGACGTCCAGTGCCTACCAGCCCTACCCCGGCTTTCGCCCCGCCCCTGGCACCGTGGGCGAGTACAACGGCAAGTTCATGGTCAATCAGCAAGTGCTGCGCGGCGCCTCCTACGCCACGCCACCGGGCCATGCGCGCATCAGCTACCGCAACTTCTTCCACGCGCCGCTGCGCTGGCAGTACACCGGCATTCGGCCGGCGCGCGACGCAGCGGGCGCACCCTGATGGCCGGGCCTCAACTCGGCGCGGAAGCTGCGGCAGCAGCGCCTGCCGGCGCCGCAGCAGGCCGCGCGCACTGGCCCTGGCGCTCGAACCAGTAGACCATGTTGCCCACCAGCGCCACGCTGCCCGATACCACGGCCGTGGCCGCCGTCACCGCGCCCAGGGCGACCAGCATGGCCTTGCAGGCGTCGCCGCCGCAGCTTTGAAAGCCGCCCAGCGCGGCCACCTCCAGCGTCATCTGGCGCTTCATCACCATGCACTCGGGGTCGTACACGTCGCGGGTCTGCGGCACCACCACGCAGGCCTGTAGCGCCAGACAGGCCAGTGCCACTGCCCAACGGGCGCGGCGCGGCGGTCTTGCGACAGCGGTGCACGTCATCGGTTTTTCATCCGGTCGGCAGTGCCGAACAATGACTCTGCCGGGCGCTGCGCGAGCGCGCCATCCACCTCACGCCGCAGCGCCGCGAAGTGCGGCTCCTGGTCCTGTTACGGCAGGCGCGCTATCTGCGGTCAACCCGGCCTCACAGGTCCATCAGCTTGCCGGCCACGGCCGACAGCGCCACCGACGCCGGCGAGCCGGGCATCAGTTCCTGCAGCAGCTGGCGGCGCTGCACCGATTCACGCACGGCCGGATCGGAAGGCACCTCACCCAGCAGTTCCAGGCGCACCGGGGCGTCCAGGCCGGGGTTGACATAGCGGTCGACCACCTGCTGCAGCTGCTGGCGCACAGCACGGCCTTCGCCGGGCTTGCGTGTCTGGTTGATGACGAGGTCGAAGCGACGCCGCCCTTGCGTCTGCGCCAGCACCTTGATGGTGGCGTAGGCATCGGTCAAAGAAGTGGGCTCAGGCGTCACCACCACCAGCACGTCGCGCGCCAGGCTCACGGTGTACAGCACGACATCGCTGATGCCGGCGCCGGTGTCCAGCAGCACGTGGTCGAAGCGCGGCTCTATTTCCGTGATGACCTTCTGCAGCTGTTCGCGAATCTCGAGCGTCATGCGCGAATACTCGACCATGCCCGAGCCGGCCAACAGCACCCAGAAGCCGCTGGACACCGACACGATGGCCTCGGGCAGCGAGTGCTTGCCCGTGAAGACGTCATGCAGCGTGATCTTCGGAAACAGGTTCAGCATGACGTCGAGGTTGGCCAGCCCGAGGTCGGCGTCGAGCACCAACACGCGGCGCCCGTTGCGCGCCAAGGCAGCGGCGAGATTGGCCGAGACGAAGGTCTTTCCCACGCCCCCCTTGCCGCTGGTGACAGCCGTGATCGTCATTCGTGGTCCTGAAACTGAAAGGTCTCGAAGAGCAGGCGGCGCTCTTCGTTGCTGACCACCGACACCGCCGTGGGCTCCAGGCGCACGAGGTTGCGGCCCTGGGCCTTGGCCAGGTAGAGCTGCTGGTCGGCGCGTTCCACCCACAGCTTGGCCGTGGAGCGCACCCATTGCGGCGCGAAAGCACCGCCGATGCTGACCGTGCACGAGATTTGCTGCCCCGGCGCCACCGGCACCGGCATGCGTTCCACGCGGCGGCGCACACGTTCTGCGACTGTTTCGCCGAAAGCGGCGGCACAGTTGGGCAGGATGATCGCGAATTCTTCACCGCCCACACGGGCCACGAGGTCCATCGGGCGCACGCTGTCGATGAGCGCGGTGGCCACGGCACGCAGCACGCTGTCGCCAGCGTTGTGGCCCCAGGTGTCGTTGACGCGCTTGAAGTGGTCGATGTCCAGCGTCAGCAGCAGCGCCGGTTCGCCGCTGCGGGCCACGCGGTCGATCTCGCGTGCCAGGGCCAGATCGAAGGCGCGGCGGTTGGCCAGGCCGGTCAGCGCGTCGCGGCTGGAAAGTTCCACCAGCGCGTCCACCACGCCTTGCAGCCAGCCGTCGCTGCCCGGCTCGCCCTCGGGCATCGGCAGGCCCGAATGGCCCAGCAGCTGCAATGCGCGTTCCATTTGCAGTGCCGGAGACGTGGGCATGGGCGTGGGCGAAAGCGGCGTGGGGTCCAAGGGTGGGCGGGGTTGGGCGACGCCGGGGCCAAGTGCCTCGGGCTGATGCAGTCTAGCAGCGGGGTTCTTACCGGCATGGCGTGGAAATACGCAGTCGGAAGGCCTCAAATCTGCGCTTGGCCTGGGGCTGGGCGCAGCCAGACTTCAACCAATCGGCCCCGCCTGACGAGCGTCTGCCGGGCGCCCCCGCTACCCATTCAGAAGGCTTGCCCCCATGCCCGCTGCCGTCATGCCCCCGCTGCCCAGCGCTACCGAACAAGAGTTCACCCTGACGCCCGCCGACTTCGAGCGTGTCCGTCAGCTCATCTACCAGCGCGCCGGCATCAGCCTGCATGCCGGCAAACAGGCCATGGTGTACAGCCGCCTGTCGCGCCGCCTGCGTGAGACGCAGTACGGCCGTTTCGCCGACTACCTGCAGTGGCTGGAACGCGCCAGCGGCGCCGAGGCCGAAGCCGAGTGGCAGGAGTTCGTCAACTGCCTGACCACCAACCTCACCGCCTTCTTCCGCGAAGAACATCACTTCCACGCGCTCGTGGAAGACCTGCGCGCCCGCGCCGCACGCCCGTTGCGCATCTGGTGCAACGCCGCTTCCACCGGCGAAGAGCCCTACTCGCTGGCCATGACGGTGGCCGAAAGCCTGGGCGCTTCGGCCCAGGTGAAGCTGGTGTGCAGCGACATCGACACCAAGGTGCTGGCCACGGCACAACGCGGTGTGTACTCGGCCGATGCGCGCGGCTTGAGCCCTGAACGGCTGAAGTGCCACTTCATGCGCGGCACCGCCGCCAACGCCGGCAGCATCCGCATCAAACCCGAGCTGGCCCGGATGATCGAGTTCCGCAGCTTCAACCTGATGAGTGCCAGCTGGTCGGCGCTGGGCGACCCCTTCGACCTCGTGTTCTGCCGCAACGTGATGATCTATTTCGACCACCCGACGCAGCGCAAGGTGCTCGAGCGCACGCATGCGCACATGAAGCCCGGTGCCTTGCTGTACGTGGGCCATTCCGAGAACTTCACCGAGTCCCGCGACCTCTTCCGGCTGCGTGGCAAGACCATCTACGAACGCGTCTGAACGCCGCGCGCGCACTGCTCGGCGCGTCTGGCTCAAGCCTGCAGCCCTGTGCGCCGATATCACGCCCAATGGTCTCCACTTCCTATGCCGCCACGCCGGCCGCGCCACTTCGGCCCGCATCCAACCGCCTCGACCGGTTGAAGGCGGCTCCACGCAAGAACGGCGAAGCTTCGTTCTTCTTCTACGACGCCCATTTCCGCAACGAAGCGGTGAAGGTGCTGCCGGGGGAGTTCTACGTCGCCGACGAAGACCTGCTCGTGATGACGACGCTGGGCTCGTGCATTGCAGCCTGTCTGTGGGACCGCGAAAAGCGTGTCGGCGGCATGAACCACTTCTTGCTGCCAGACACCGGACAGGGCACCGCCGCTGCCGACAGCGGCCGCTACGGCAGCTTTGCGATGGATTTGCTGATCGGCGAGATGGTCAAGCGCGGCGCGACGCGCAGCACGATGGAGGCCAAGGTGTTCGGCGGCGGCGCCGTCATCAGCGGCATGAACACCATCAACGTCGGTGAACGCAACACCAAGTTCGTGCTGGACTACCTGCGCACCGAACGCATCACGGTTGTCAGCAAGGACGTGATGGACATCTACCCGCGCAAGGTCTGCTTCCTGCCGGACAGCGGCAAGGCCATGGTCAAGCGCCTGGCTTCGGCCAACACCGAAGCACTGGCTGCACAGGAACGCGCTGCCCTGAACAAGGCCGCGCCTGTGATCGGCGGCGGCGGCAGCGTCGACCTCTTTTAAGCACGTTCAAAGAAGCGCGCCAAGCGTCCACCGAGGGAAACAGCACCATGAGCACCAAGACCCGCGTGGTCGTCGTTGACGACTCGGCCCTCGTCCGTGGGCTGCTGGCCGAGATCATCGACCGCCAGCCCGACATGATCTGCGTCGGCGCTGCCGCCGACCCGCTGGTGGCGCGAGAGATGATCCGCAACCTGAACCCCGACGTCATCACGCTCGACATCGAGATGCCGCGCATGGACGGCATCGACTTCCTGAGCCGCCTGATGCGCCTGCGCCCGATGCCCGTGGTGATGGTGAGCACGCTGACCGAACGCGGCGCCGATGTCACGCTGAAGGCGCTGGAACTCGGCGCGGTGGACTTCGTCGCGAAACCCAAGATCGGGGTCTCTGACGGCCTGCGCCAACTCGGCGCCGACATCACCGACAAGATACGCACAGCGGCCAAGGCGCGCGTGCACCGCCTGCCCGCGCCCACTGCCAGCGGCAGCACCGCACCTGCCAAGCCCGTGACGATGGCCTCGATGGGCCGGCTGTCCACCGAGAAAATCATCTTCATCGGTGCTTCCACCGGTGGCACCGAAGCGACGCGTGAAGTGCTGATGAACCTGCCGGCCGACTGCCCTGCAGTCATGATCACCCAGCACATGCCGCCAGGCTTTACCAAGAGCTATGCGGCGCGCCTGAACAGCCTTTGCCGCATCAGCGTGGCCGAGGCCAGCGACGGTGAACGGGTGCTGCCCGGCCACGCCTACATCGCGCCGGGCGGCTTTCACCTGTCGGTGGAACGCTCGGGCGCCAACTACATCGCGCGGGTGCAGGACGGCGAGCCCGTCAACCGCCACAAACCCAGCGTGGAAGTGCTGTTCGAAAGTGCGGCGCGCGTGGTGGCGCGCAACGCCCTGGGCGTGATGCTCACCGGCATGGGCGCCGATGGTGCCAAGGCCATGCGCAGCATGCGCGACGCTGGCAGCTACAACCTGGTGCAGGACGAAAACAGTTGCGTCGTCTTCGGCATGCCGCGCGAAGCCATTGCCCACGGCGCCGCGCACGAGGTGCTGCCCCTGACTCAGATTGCGCCGCGCCTGATCGAATGGCTGCGCGCCAACGCGGGCCTGGCGACCTCGCGCGTCTGAGAGGCTGAGAGTCTTTCGATCATGCCCACTCATCACACCAAAAGACGCCCGCTCGTCGTTGCAAATGCTCGCCATAGCCCGAGCTATGGCTGTGCTTTGCGCCTAGATCGGACGCCTTTTGACGCGCTGCTCGGTCACGCTCGAAAAACTCTCAGCCTCTGAGTCGGGTTCAGCTTTGCGCTGAATCGGCGGGCGGCAGGTCTGCGGGCAAAAACAGCGACTGCAGGTCAGACAGGAAATCGAAACCCCGCGCCGTCGGCCGCACGCGGTCCGCCGCTTCGTCGTGTTCCAGCAGCCCACGCTGC
>Ga0209490_10002679_pt1 | contig 16763 bp, 11 predicted proteins | sample MAT06_FD_187209 | JGI IMG/M metagenome (GOLD analysis project Ga0209490, IMG submission 187209) | Freshwater microbial communities from Lake Fryxell liftoff mats and glacier meltwater in Antarctica - MAT-06 (SPAdes) (version 2) | ecosystem: Environmental > Aquatic > Freshwater > Ice > Liftoff...
GAAGTGCGTTCGGCTCGCTCCAAGAACTTCAGGCTGCCTCACAGGCGTAGTGCCTGTCGTACAAGTGTTCGATGTGTACATTTGTACTGCGTAAGGTGAGTAAAGTAAAACTGGCAGCTCTGAAACCTTGTCTTACATCCAATACTTGCGGTGCCAGCCACCATCGAACGCCACATCCAGCGCCTCATCGTCATCGAACTGGGCGCGCTGGCGCGCCGGCAGCGCGGCGCGGATCGCGTCGGCGAGCTGGGCGACGGTGCGATCGGCGGTGCTCATTCGTCGTCTGTATCTTCGCTCTTGGCCGCGGACGTTGCGCCCTGCGTCGCCACCGGCCCTGTGGTAAACTTGGTGACAGCGCCGCCGGCCTACATCATCGCTGATGACCCCCATGCCTCTTGGTTGGAATGAGATCCGCACCAGAGCTGTCGCCTTCTCCAAAGAGCACGCGCCGGATGTACGCGAGCAGGCCGAAGCGCAGAGCTTCTGGAATGACTTCTTCTATGTCTTCGGTGTGGCCAGGCGTAGGGTGGCGATCTTCGAAGCGCCGGTGAAGAATCTCGTAGGGGCAAAGCGAGGCCGCATCGTTCTATTCTGGAAGGGTGTGCTCCTTGTTGAGGGAAAGTCGAAGGGCAAGGACTTATACGATGCCGCCGCGCAAGCCCGCGATTACTTCCCCGGCCTTTCCGATGAGGAGCTACCTCAGTACATTCTGGTATCTGCTCTGCAGCGGTTTGAGCTCTACGACCTGGACGTAGATCCCCATACGCCGCGAACATTCACCCTGGCTGAGCTGCACAAGAACGTAGAGCTGTTTGGCTTCATCGCAGGGTACCAGCGTCGTGAATTCAGAGACCAGGACCCTGCGAACATCGAAGCCTCAGAGCGTATGGGCAAGCTCCATGACATGCTCAAGGATTCCGGCTACGAGGGGCCAAACCTTGATCTGCTCCTCGTTCGTATGCTCTTCTGCCTGTTTGCCGATGATACGAGCATCTTCGATCGTGATAGCTTCCGGTACTTCCTAGAGGACAGAACCTCGGTCGATGGCAACGACGTCGGGGCTGAGAGTAGCTCTTGTTTCAATGGGCCAAATCTCTTTGGCGGCGTCAGCTTTGATGTGAGGCGCCATAAAATTCGCGGATGAGGTCGCAGATGTAGCGCACCTCATCCGCCCTAAGCTCGGGGAAGGCGGGTAGCAGCACCCCGTGCTCGGCCCCGTAGATGGCACCCGGGAACTGCGCGTCGTCGAGGCAGACTGACCTGCCGCGGCCGCGCCCGAGGTGGGCGAAGCAGGGCTGTCGGCGCAGCGGGTAGAAGAAGCTCCGCGGCTGGACACCCCGTGCCCCAAGATGGGCCATCAGCGCGTCGGCGACCTCGGCGATCAGCACAGCCTGGAATGGCACCGCCTCGACGCTGTAAACGACGGCGACCTCGACGCAGCGCAGCAGGCGGAAGATCCAGCTGAGGTGGCAGATCAGCGGACGGATGAGGTCGATGTGGGTCAGAACCGACCGGGAAGGGCGCCTGAGGCGTCGGGATGCTGGTCGGGGCGCCGGAGTTTATGCGGGCGATGCTGGCCGGCGCCACGTCGAGCACCGACGTGGCGAAGCGAAAGGGCGGCGGGTCGGGCCAGCGGATCAGCTCCACCAGCTCGTCGCGCAGACGGAACAGCTTACGTTGGGGCAACTTCGCGATGATCAGCGGCAGCGCGTCAACCTCGCAGATATGGGCGCGGGCGTGGCAGACCGGCATACGATAGGTGATGCCGCCGATGGTCACGGGCCGCACTCCGGCCCAAGACGCAGCAGCGGCCGCCTTGCGACGGCCGCTGGGAGATGAGTTGTATGGGGGCCGCAAGCAGGTGCGGCTGTGCCGGACCCCGCGGCTAGCGGAGGGCCATCGGCAGGTAGACCTTGTTCCCCGGCGGGGGTGGGGGCGCATCGGTGACGGTCCAGCTGAAGCTTGCCGGCGACAGGTCGACGTAGCCCTGCGCGTCGATCGCCCGCACCTGGAACATATGCGCCCCCTTGCTCAGACCGCTGTAGGCCTGCGGGCTTGAGCAGGTTACGAAGGGGCCGCCGTCGAGCCGGCACGCGTACCCGCCGATGCCGCGCTCGCCCGGCGTGCCGGTGAAGCTGAAGCTCGCGCTGGCCGTGACGGCCGGGTTCGTGGGGCTGCTGGTGATGGCCGTACCAGGCGGGTTCGGGGTTGAGATATCAACCGTGATGCTGCGGGTGAGGGTGGACACGCGCCCGGCCAGGTCGATCGCGCGGAGGGTTACCGAGAGCACCTTGCCCTCGGGGTCGGTCACCGGCAGCGCGGTGCGCCAGGTGCCGTTGCCGAAGGTCACGTCGGCAAACGGTCCGCCGTTGATGCTGATCTGCACGGCGGCGAGGCCGACGCCGTCGCTGGCCGTCCCGTTGAAGCGGAGCACATCGCTGCCGGGGCCGTAGGTGTCGCCGGCGGTCAGGGGCGAGTCGTCCAGCGTGACAGTCGGCGCCTGCGTGTCCAGGGTGAACGTGACCGGGAACAGCGTCGTCTGGACGCGCCCAGTCCAGTCGGTGGCGCGGGCGACGAGGGTATGGGGCCCCTCGCCGCGCACCGTCACGCTGACGGTGCGCTGATTGCGGGTCGTGGCGTTGGCCTGGGCGAAGGTGGTCGTGTCCACCACGGCTCCATCGAGGCTCAGCGTCACTGCCCGCAGCGGCTGGTCGGCCTCGGCGACGACCACCACGCTGACGGCACCGTCTGAGGCGATGATCGCCTGGGGCGCTGGCCCGGCGATCACGGCCCGCGGGGCGCCCAGGGCGCCCGGTGCGAGGGTCAGCGGCGTGTTCTGTGTCGTGCAGTTGCCGTTCACGTCGCAGGCCCGGGCCGTCCTGGTGGCCTGGCCGACCGGCTCCCACTGGGTGTAGGTCATCGCCAGCCCGCTGCGGAGCGTCAGATCCGGGAAGAGGCCCTGCACGATCGGGTCGTCGTCGAAGGAGCGGGTGGGCGGCGGGAGGTTCGTGCCCGGGCAGGTGAAGCTCGCGTCGCTCAGGTAGCGGTCCTGGGCGGCGCACACATAGCTGACGCCAGCGCGGTAGCCGCTGATGGCGGGGTCGAAGTACACGGCGCCTGTCGGCTGCGCGGTGAGCACCATACGGGGGGCCCGGGTGTCGATCACGCCGCGCCACACCTTCGCTGTTACGGCACGATTGCCGAGCATGTCCCTGCTGCGTAGGTCGAGCTGGTACTCGCCCTCCAGGTTGGCGGGGATGGGCAGGCTCCAGGTGGCGCTGGTCACCATGGCCCCGCGCTGGGACAGGGCCGTGGCAAACCACTGGCGGTCGGCGGCGGCGTACATGGCGCTCACCTCGGCGGCGGACAGGGCGTGGGCAGCGATGGTGATCTCGTCCAGGTCGCCCTGCAGGAGCAGCGGCGGTCCGCCGATAACCTCGGTCTGCCCGCCGAGCTGCAGCACGTCGCCGCTGGCGAAGCTGCCGGTGACGGCCTTGCTGTCCCGCAGCACGCCGTCCACGTAGAGCCGGGCCTGGCCGCTCGCGCGGTCAACCGTGCCTACCACAAAGTGCCACTGGTTGTCGTTCACGGCCGGGCCGCCGCTCGCGCGGGTCTGGATCGAGCCGTTGCCGAGGTCGAATGCCGCCGCGCCGTTCACGAGCCCGAGGCGGTAGCTCTGCTGGCCGCGCCCCTTGCGCACGATCACCGCATCGGACACTGCGGTCTTGATCCAGCCCGCGACGCTGAAGCTCTCCTGGGCGTCGAAGTTCAGGCTGGCCGCGTCGGCCACACGGAGCGGCTGCACCACTCCATTGAAGGCGAGGCCCTGATCGACGCGTCCGGGGCCGCCCGCCACGGCGCAGGTAGGCGCCTGGTCGCACGCGGCGTCGTTGGCGCGGCCCGAGCTGTCGGCGTAGAACACACTCCCCGCCGCCTCGTCCAGCCGCAGGCGCAGCACCGCGTCGGACAGCGGCACCACCTGGTTGATCGGTGCGAAGCTGGCCTCCAGGCTATCGATGCCGACCGGGCTGTTGATATCGCTGATCACGCCCCTGACGCTGAGCGTGCCCGTGATCACGGCACGGGCTGTATCGGCGGCACTCAGGGCCACCTGGGGCGCGGCGGCGTCCAGCACCAGCGCGGCCTGGCTCTGCGACTCGTTGCCGACCACATCGTTCGCCCGCAGCTCCACGAGATAGGCGCCGGTTGGATCCGCCACGTCCACAGGGAGCAGGTAGGCCGCGCTCCACTGGCCGCCGGCGGTGATGCTCACCGGCTGCCAGCCGTTCGTCGTGGCGGTGTCCTCGCTGCGGCGCACCCGCACCTGCACCGAGTCCAGCACCAGGCCGCTGCCGTCGCGGATCTCGCCGTTGCCGCTAAAGAAGCCGACCTGGGGGTCGTCGATGAAGCCGCCCACCGTCACCGCCCAGCGGCCGGCGACGGTGCGGGCCGGGATGAACGGCGTGCTCGGGACATTGAGGAAGTTGATCCTGGGCGTGAAGCCGTCGGCGCGCACGGTGACGCCGGGGCCGGGCGTCTCGACGTTGCCCGCGCCGTCGGTGGCCCTGGTCTCCACCACGAATAGGCCGTCGTCAATGGAGAGCGGGAAGCTCCATGTCTCGCGGCCGTCGGCGAGCCGCCAGGGGCCGTTGTTGACCCGCACCTCCACTTTGCTGATACCGGAGCCGCTATCGCCGGCGGTGCCGCCGACGATCACGGTGACGGGCCGGCCCGAGACGGCGCCTCTGACGTACTGGTCGTTCACCAGCGAGGTGAGGCTGGAGGTCGGCAGGGCCCCATCAACCATCACGGGGAAGCTGCCGCTAGCGATGATCGTGCCGCCGTTGTTCGGCCGCTGGCCGACCACCTGGCTGGTGAGCGTGCGTGGGCCAGAGGCGGCGTTGCCCGCAACCGTGACCGGGCTCGCCTGGCTCACGCTCTGCGACTCGTTGAAGGTCGCCGGGTTGAAGCCGAGGGTCGCGTTCAGGGTTGTGCTACCGAGGCCGGCGGGCAGTGTGACGGCGAGCTGGCTCGGGCTGAGCGCCACGCGGGTGACAACGGTGGTCGTATAGGTGAAGCTCTGGCCCAGGCCGACGATGCCATCGGCATCGCTGCCGCTGGTGATCACGCTGATCAGCGGGGCGTTGGCGACATCGGGCGAGAAGGGGCGGTTCTGGCTATCCACCCGGTTCGCCGGGCTCGGGTCGTTCGCCAGCTGCTGCTCGACGGCGTCGCTGATGCCATCGCCGTCGGCGTCGACGCTGAGCGGCGAGGAGGAGACGCGGACCGTGAGGGCGTTCGCGCCGCCAATCGTCACGTCCCAGCCACCCTCCCAGGTGGCGGTGGGCTGGCAGGTGACGGTGTTGAAGCGCTGGTGCCAGACCTCCTGGGCGTCGGTCACGCCGTCCTGGTCGCTATCGGCCCTGGACGGGTTGGTACCGAGCTGGGCCTCCTGGGCGTCGGTCAGGCCGTCGCCATCGCTGTCGCAGGCAGCCAGGTTGTAGGCGGCGCCACGGGAGCGGCGGTCGAGCTCATAGGCGTCGCTCAGGCCATCGCCGTCGCTATCAGGCTTCGTGTCGTCGGGGTCGAGGCCGCCCCGCGAGGCCGGCAGCAGGCCGTCACCGTCCAGATCGCTGATCGTCGGGAAGGCGATCGAGCCGCCCCAGGCGAGCCGCTGCCCCCCGTCGCCGCTGCTGGTGGTGGCGAGGAAGCCGTCGAGGGTGGCGGGGAAGACGTCGAACGAGAGGGGCTGGAGCGCGCTGGAGCTGCTGTCGGCCAGGTCGCGGGTGTAGCAGACGCCGAGGATCAGCAGGCCCCAGCACTCATAGGCCGGGATGGCGTAGCCGAAGTTCAAGGTGAGGGGGAAGGCCCGGTTCAGGCCGGCGTTGAGGGTGAGGCCGGTGAGCGGCGGCGTCACCTGGGCGGCCTGCCCGCGGTACATCGGGCTGGCCAGGTACTTGCGCTCCTCGCGCACCCCCTGCCAGGCGCTGTTCATCTCGTTGCGGGCGGCGGTGATCGTCTCCTCGCCGGCGCCGGTCAGGCTGTACTTAAACGTACTGGTGCGCAGGTTGTCGGCCGAGTAGAGCCACATGTAGGGATAGATCAGCAAGCCGTCCTTGGGGTCCGGGTCCTTGTGGACCACGGTCGTGGTGACGGCCATGGTGACGCTCAGCCCGTTGCCGGCGGAGAAGCCCCTGGCGGGGTCGGTGAGCTTGACATTTGGAGCGCCGGTGGCGAGCAGGTCGGCGCGCCCGGTGTCGATCATGGGGCTGTAGTTGTAGAGCGAGTAGGTCAGGCCCTTGATCGCAGCGTTGCCGAGGGTGAAGCAGGCGCCGCCGAGGCCAGGTACGTTGCGCAGCGCATCCACCCCCAGCTCGCAGATCGCGGTCAAGATCGCGTCGATGACCGCGATGATGCCGATGAGCAGGGCGCCGATCAGGGTGGCCGCGAGGACGAACAGCAGCACGGCGTAGATCGTGGCCGCGATCGTCTCGGCGAGGGCCCGGTTGAACTCGGGGCTGAAGGCGGAGACCTTGTTGGCGACGATGCTGTAGATGAAGAAGCCCCAGGTGACGGCGACCGAGATCACCAGGCCGATCACGCCGGCCGCCTTCGACGCGCCGGACAGCTCGTTGCTGAGGGTGAGGGCCGCCGCCCCGGATCGCCCGATGCTTTTGTAGGCGTCGGCGAACGATTTGAGCGTGAGGAACGGCATGATGATCGAGAAGACGCTGGTGATGCCGATCACCAGCACCTTGAAGGCGATCTTGCCCCCGAGGTTGTCGGTGAAAAAGTTGAAGTACAGGATCGTAATGATGGTGCCGAGGGCCAGGATGACGCCGAGCGCGCCAAGCCCGATGAACTGATTCAGCCGCCCGCTGGCGTTGAGATCCAGCAGGAATTTCGCCGCCGCCTGCACGCCCTTGGAGACATCGCCCTTCAGATTCTTGTACAGGGCGCCGAGCTGTTTGAGCGTCGGGAGCTTTTGGGCGAAGCCGGCCGCGATGACCTCATTGGCGATCGCCTTCACCCCGGTGCCGGTAGCGCCGAGGGCTGTGCGCACGATGCCGGCGTACTCGGGGTCGCTCTTCATCGAGTAGAGCGAGGAGGTCAGCACCTTGTTCTGCTGCACCACCCGGCTGATGCCGGTGGCCAACTGGCTCACGTACAGGTTCATGAGCAGCACGCGGCCGGCGCCGAGGTCGCTGTCGGCCGGGTCGTCGCCTGGCAGCGCCTGGCTGGCCGGCGAGCGCCGCTCAAGCTCATTCCACCATGTCTCGCTGTCGCAGACCGCCCAGACAGGCGTGGCGGCACTGGGCGCGCAGAACGGCGACCACTGGACGCGGGCCGTCGTGTTCACCGTCGCGGGGGGCTGGCCGGGGGGCTGGAAGTCCACCGTCAGGCTGGCGCCACTGACCGTGATTGTGCCGTCGGCGGCCCGGCGCCCGTCGAGGCCCACCGCCCGGGCGCGGTCCTCCTGCGCGAACAGCAGCAGCGGCTTGATGCTCTTGTCGCCGGCCCAACGGGGGTTGAACTGGGCGCTGAGGATGCGGGCCGTCTCGGTCATGGTCGTGGTGATCAGAGCCTGGTCGAAGGTCGCGTACTCCTTGCGCTCCACCCGCAGGGTGTTGGGGATGGCCCAGCGCTGGTCGTCGCTCACTGCGCCGTTGCCGAGGCGGTCGAAGCGTCGGGCGATCTCAGCCAGATCCACGTCGCGCTGCCCGTTGCCGTCCTGGTCGCGCCCGCCGATGAAGGCGTTGTCGAGGCCGGCGGCGAGGGCGGTGAGGGCCCCATCTTCCTTCAGGTTGGGGTCAACGGCTGGGTCCTCGTAGGCGACGGCGATGCCGGCGCCGTTGTCCTCTTTGACATTGAGGCCCGTGAGGGTCCAGCTATCGTAGTAGGTCTGCACCATCTGAGGCACGTTGCGAATATAGCCGTCGCTGGGGCAGCCCTGCTGGGCGGCATTGGCCCCTGTCGGGTCGCATGGCACGTCTGTCAACACCTGCACCACCCACGCCAGCCGCACCTGGTGGGGCGTGGCCCACGTGCCGGTGGGCAGGTAGCGCATGCGGCCGCCGAAGGCGATCCGCTGGCCGCTCTTCTCGTCGGTGATGATGTTCAGCGGTACGTAGACGACCTTTGTCGCGCCGTTGGCGGTGAAATCGTTGACCGTGATGTTATAGGGGCTCAGGTCGCTCTGGGGGGGCAGGTTGGCGCTGTTGGCGTTGAGGCGGATCTCCAGCATGGGGATGAGCTTCATGTCGCCAAAGGACTCATTGCCCGCCGGCGCACGGCCCTGTGAACGGGCCAGATCGGCGTAGGTCCTGCCGTCGGTATCGCGCACCTGGCCGCTGGCGTCGAAGGGCCAGTCCAGCACGTTGAAGGCGAACCAGAGCCGCTTCTGGTCGGCGGGGCGGAGCTGGAAGTCCACGAAGGTGGGCTTGCCCGACGCGAGGTTGTTCACCCGCAGGTTGAAGGGGGTCGCCTCGCTGAAGGCCTGGTCGATCCGGGTAAAGGGCGAAAGATCCTTCGCGTCGGGCACGCCGTCGTTGTCGTTATCGGAGTCGAAGGCGTCGGGGAGGCAGACCACGGCAAGATCGGGCGAGCTGCAATCACCGTCGGTGTCGTCGGGAATACCGTCGTTGTTGAGATCGTACTCCTGGCCGTCGCTCAGGCCGTCGTCGTTGCTGTCGATGCGGTTGGGGTTCAGGAACCAGCGCTGGCCGTCCAAGGTCGCCCCGCGGAGCTCGACGCCGTCGGTCACGCCATCGGCATCGGTGTCGGCGTCGGTCGAACTGGTGCCGGCGCGCTCCTCCTGGTAGTTAGTGAGGCCGTCGCTGTCGCCGTCGCTGCCATCGTCCGTGAGCAGCACGTTCGCTGCGGCGGGGCCAGAGATAGCTAGCTCGGCAGCCGGTTCGGCCGGGGGGACGGGCGTAGCCAGTGGGTCGGCGTGGGGGTTGAACGGCGGCGCGGCGAGGCCCTGCTGTAGCTGGCGAGCCTGGGCCTGCTCGGCGCGCTCTGCCTCCTGGACGGCGGCCTGGGCGACCTGGGCGTCGAGGAAGCTGCGGACGCGCAGGCTCTGGAGTAGCGGGCCGGCCAGCAGGGTGACGATCAGGGTGACGGCGAGGGCGCCGCCCAGCCGCCGCGAGCGCCGGTAGCGGATGAGCGTCCAGGTGCCGGCCACGGCGAGTAGCAGTGCTGCCCCGGCCGACGGGTCTGGTAGAGCGGCGGCTACACCAGCGAGGAAGCTGGCGCCCGCGGCGCGCCCGTAGTCGGAGAAGGTCAGGTTGATCGTGGCGCTGACGCGCTCGCCGCCCTGCTCCGGGAACTGGAGCGTGAGGATCTGGCGCAGGGGCAGCCCGTCCTGGCCTACCCACAGCTCACCGCTGCCGGCTATGTCGCGGTAAGAGTGCGAGGCGTCGGCCTGCATGCCGGCCGGTACGACCTCGCGGTCACGCAGCGCCCGGTCAAGCTGATCGCGCAGATACGTGGCGAGGGTCGGGCCGTCGAGGCCAAATGTCAGCCGCGTGAAGGTGATGCCGGCCCGCGTCTCGGGCGCGTGAGCCTCGACGTCGCGGGCGGCGACGAGGTAGGCCATCAGGTCGCCATCGGGGGCGAAGCCGTCGGTGAAACCTGGCCGCTCCTGCCAGGCGCCGGCACCCTCGCGGATGAGGGTTTTGCCGCCCTCCACGCGCACGCCGAGGCCGCTCTGGCCCTGGGAGACGGCGCCATCCTGGCTCCAGAGCCGCATCTCGGCCTGCCGCTCATCCAGGCTGATCTGCCCCTCCAAATAGAGCTGATCGGTCTGGCTGGCGCGACCCACATTCGCCACCGTGCTGCTGGGCGTGGTTACCTGAAGCATGTCGCCGGAGAAGCGGTAGGAGCCGGCAACGCGGGCGAGGGCCAACGCCGCCGCCACCGGGTCGCCCGCGACCGCCCCCCGCCGCTGCTGGGGAAAAAAGAGCCAGAGCGCCCCGAGGCCGAGCAGCAGCACGATGACGAGCGATACGGCATTGCGGCGGACGGACGGGGCGGGCAGGTGCGCTCCTGGTGTGGCCTCCACGGTTCTGCGATGTGGGAGAAGATTCACTGGAGACCTTTTCTTCTATAGCAAAGAGCAGTACGATTGCGCCCCAGTGGGGCGTGCGGCGGGCAGGCAGCCCTGTCTGTGCAGGCTCAATGGTGCTGCCCGCTGCTGTAGTGGCGGATTGTACGAACACGATGCTCACGCCGGGCAGAGGATTCTCGGAGATGAACAGACCACACCCGCACGGCATTGAGGGAGCGGCGGGGGGTATGCTTCGAGCCAGGCGCGTTAAGCGGACGAGCTGTTGCCGAAGTATATCAAGTGTACGTATGGAGATCGTATGGCCGGCACCTGTAAAGAGTAAAAAGCGGTGAATTCGCGCCGTGCCTGTCCATACGTCTGGGGCGCACCCTCGACGATGTGCTATAGTAGATGGCAACCCTGTCTTAACCTATACGGACTTCTGAGTGTTGAGGAGCTTGTCAGTGTCTCGCCTTACCCTCGCGCTCCTCGGCGGCTTCGCGGTCACCTGCGACGGCCTGCCGGTCACCGGGTTCGAAAGCGGCCAGGTGCGCGCCCTACTGGCCTATTTGGGCGCTGCGCCCGGCCACACCGCCACCCGCGCCCACCTCGCCGACCTGCTCTGGCCTAATCACCCTGAGGCTGCCGCCCGCGCCAACCTGCGCCATGGGCTCTCGCGGCTGCGCCACGCCCTCGCCGACCACGACCCGGCCCGCCCGCTCCTGCGGGCCGATGCGCGTGCGATCGCTCTAGACCCCGCCGCCACCATCTCCGACGTCGCCAGGTTCGCCGCGCTGGCTACCACCTGCGCCGCCCACGGCCACCACCGCCCCGAGCGCTGTGCTGTGTGCGCCCCGCGGCTGCGCGAGGCCGCGAACCTCTACCGTGGTGCGCTCCTGGCCGGCCCGTCCCTGTCCCGCAGCCTGGTCTTCGAGGAGTGGCTGCTTGCGACGCAGGCACAGCTGGAGCGTCAGGCTCTTGAGGTCTTCGCCGCCCTGACGCGCGCGGCGGAGGATGCGGCGGACTACCAGCAGCTGTGCTATTTCGCCCGCCGCCAGCTTGAGCTCGATCCCTGGCGCGAAGCGGCGCACCGGCAGCTTATGTTCGGGCTGGCCCTCGTAGGCGATCGGGGCGCGGCCCTCGCCCAGTACCGGGCCTGCCACGTCATGCTTGCGAGCGAGCTCGGGGTCGAGCCCGACCTGGAGACGCGGGCGCTCTACGAACGTATTCGGGCCGGCGCCCTGGCACCGGCCGCCCGCAGTCTCACGGCGCCCCGCCACCACCTGCCGGCCCCCCTGCCACCCTTCGTCGGCCGCGAGACCGAGCTGGCGGCCCTACAGGCGGATGAGAGCGGGCGGCTCCTCACACTGACCGGTGCGGGCGGCGCCGGCAAGACACGGCTGGCCCTGGAGTTCGCCCGGGCCAGCCTTGCCACCTATGCCGACGGCGTGTGCTATGTCGCACTGGCGCACCTTGCGTCCGTCGACGCCGTGGCGCCGGCGGTGGCGACGGCGCTCGCCCTCAGCTCCAGCGGCGATATGCTGGCGGCGCTGCTCCACTTCCTGGCCGATAAACATTTGCTGCTGGTCCTCGACACCTTCGAGCACCTGCTCGGCGGCGCGCTCCTCGTCACGGCGATCCTAGAGGCCGCGCCACGGGTGCGGGTTGTGGCGACGTCGCAGGAGCGGCTAAACCTGCGTGGCGAGCATGTCTATCTAGTGGAGGGGCTGCGCTACGAGGCGGGGCCCAACCAGGGCGACGCCCTGGACGTGCCGGCGGTGCGCCTCTTTGTCCAGAGTGTCCGGCGCGTCCAGCCCACGTTTGCCTTGAGCGATGCGACGCTGGGGCCGGCGCTGGAGATCTGCCGGCTGCTACAGGGGATGCCCCTCGGCCTGGAGCTGGCCGCGGCCTGGGCCGATAGGCTGCCGCTGGCTGAGATCGCAGCCGAGATTCGGCGCAGCAGCCGCTTCCTTGAGGCCGACTGGCGCGACGTGCCCGCGCGCCAGCGCAGCATGCACGCCGTGTTCGAATGGTCGTGGCAGCTACTGAGCGCCGAGGAGCAGCGGGCGCTGTGCCGGCTCACGATCTTTCGCGGCGGCTGGACGCGGGAGGCGGCCGCGGCCGTGGCGGGGGTGCCGCTACAGATGCTCACACGCCTGGTCTGGAAGTCCCTGGTTCGCCGAAGCGACCTTCATGGCGCGCCCGTGCGCTACGAGATGCTGGAGCCGCTGTGGCAGCTCGCGGCGGAGCGGATTCCAGCAGAGGCCAGGGACGACCTCGCGGCGCGCCACAGCGCGTACTACCTGGGCCTGGTGGCCGGGCACGAGCAGCGCCTGGCCCGTGACGAGCCGCACCTCGCGGTGGCCGCAACCCAGCCGGAGCTCGACAACGTCCGCCAGGCGTGGGCGTGGGTGACTACCTACGCCCCGCTGCTCGACGCGAGCCTGTACGAGTTGGAAGAGCTTCACCTCTTCCGCGCCCGGCTCGTCCTAACTGTGACACAGCTCGTCCACCGGCAGGACGGGGCAGCGGACGAGATCCAGCGCATCCTCGATGGCGTGGGCGTCATTAGCAATTGATAGTGTGGTGCAGTGAGAGTATTATTGTAGCAGACGGCGGGCACCGTGAGGAAGGGGAAACTCCCCCGGCGGCCCACCCTGTCGAGCAGGCCTACGACCGGCTCGGCTACGCGCCGGACGACCCGAGCACCTGGGCGAAGGATATTGTCTGGATGGATCACATGAACCAGCATGGACGTGGTCGGGGGCGAGGAGCGTCTGGAGCAGCAGGTGATGAGCATCGAGTCGAAGCACTTCACGACGATCAACTCCTTCACCTGGTCCGACGCATTCATCATCGCCAAAGGCGCCGCTCTGATGAGCGGCACGACCTATGACATCGAATTCGTCACCGGCTGCTACGAGCTGCAGCCGAACAACGCCCTCTCGCGCCTGCTGTTCGAGAGGCTGCGTGAGGCCGGCCCGCCCGCGTTCACCGACGAGGAGCAGGCGTTCGCCAGGCAGCTCCAGGCGACGTTCAACAGTGCAGGTACGTGACCGTGTTGGCCGTGCTGGTCACCTCGCGCATGGCCACGGCCTGGCCCGCAAGTGTGTAGTACTTCCGCACCGCCCCGTTCGAGTCCTCCTCCCACAGGCCGCCCAGGTAGGAGGTCGAGACCGTGCCGCGCCCCTTTTTCACCCGCGCGTCGTCGGCGTTATAGCGGTAGGTCTCCGTCACGCCGCCGCTGGTCACCGTCAGGGGCAGGTTGGCGCTGCTCCAGGTCAGGCTGCGCCCGCCGCCGCTGGTCAGGTTGCCATTGGCGTCGTAGGTGTAGGCGCTGCCGCCCACGCTGCGGGCCTGGTGCGGCGCTGGCGGTCCGCGAAGGACTAAACGCCGATGAGCGGTCGGCCCGCCTGATCAGCCTTCGTCCCCTTCGCGTGGAGCACACCCGACTGCTGGTCGAATGTGTGACTTATTGACCTACACCGTCAGGGAATTGGATGCGGACGAGCTTCCAAATGTCACCTTCCTTGCGCAATATGGCAGTGTAGCTGCGCGATGGCGTGCCCTGAGCATAAATAATGGGCTCTTTGGGAATAGCCGTGAAGGGGTCCATATTTAGTGGGTGCTCGCCGACCAGGGACTGAAGCGGCGATAGCCGTCCAGGTCGAGTGTCAGCCGTTGAAACAGCCGCCCCACGGTACGGATCCCATAACAGCGCCGTTTGAGCACCTTCAGCTTGTTGTTGAGCCCTTCGACGAACCCGCTGGTCGCGTGATGCGTGAAGTAGTTCGCGATCAGGTCCTGCCAGGTATCCAACAGCTTCAGGAAGCGCTGGAAACAGGTCAGCCCGCTCCGCGCCACGCGCTGCCGCCAGAACCGGACGCGCCGCAATCCATCGGCTTTCGAGCGGGCCGTGTCAAAGATCCGCGTCAACTCCTCGCGCAGCGTGTAGGCCTGCTGGAGCGCGGGGCTATACGCGAGCAAGCTATCCAGCCGGTCCTGTTCCGGCTCCGTCAGATCCTCGGCGCGCTTGCGGAACGGCCACAGCGTGCGCTTCAGGTCAGCACGCGCGGCATCTGGCAGCTCCTGCCGCAGGCGCCGGACTTCCTGCTTCCGCAGCTCATCCACCGCGTTGCGATACTGGCAGGCCACGTGAAAGCGGTCAATCACGACCGTGGCGTGGGGCAGTACCTCCTGCGTGGCCGTGACGTAGCCCTCCCACATATCGGTACAGACCGTTGTGATGGCCTCACGCCGGGCCGCTGGCATCGCCTCCAACCAGGCCACTACGCTCGCCTTCAGGCGATCGGGTAGCACCGCAAGCAGGTGCAGCCCGCCCTGCGCCGTCCGGCCAGTCAGCACGGCAACAAAGTTACGGTGGCCTTTGGTGAGCGCAATCTCGTCGATGCCGAGGGTCGTGAACGGTGGCAGGGTGGCCCAGTCAACCGACGTGGCGATCCAGCGGTCAAGCAATCCGAGCAACGCGTCATAGGTCACATCCTCCTTGGCGACGACATCGCTGATGGTGCTGTTGATGAGTTGGACCATCAGATGCCGCTCGTAGGCCTTGGTATGCAGGGCCTGCGGGTCATACCAGTCGAGCTGCTGGGTGGTGGTCGGGTGGTCGGTGCAGAAGGGGCAGCGGAACCGTTTGGGGCGGATGCGGAGATAGACCGGGCGTCCGAGGACAGGCAGATGGCGCAGCAGGCGCGGTTTGTCGCTTGCGTGGAGGCCCGTGATGGTCCGCCCACAGCGGTGGCAGGTCGTACTCTCCACGGTACTTTCGAGCGTCAGGATGAGCTCGCCGGCCTGCGTCAGGTCCGTCTGGAGCACCCGGACATCGGCGATGTCGAGCGGGATCGAGAAGAAGGGCTGCTTGGGCATCATCGCCTCCTGGTCACACGCACCATGCTTGCGGGTCATGGTGCCACAGCGACGGGCTGCCCGCAACCACTACATCTAGTGCCTTCCACGGCAAAGCCTAAAGAACCAGAGTTCATCATGCCACTCAAGCGTAATCGCAAGATTGCGCTGAGTGTGGCAGACAAACAGCAGGGTCGCTACGTGCAACTGGGGACACTGGACCTGAAACCACACACGGTTTGTGAGATGTACCTCGAAGGGGTCGAGTTTCCACTCCTTCTGGTGCAGCAAGTCTTCGTCAACGAAGATGGAAGCACGGGTGTGTTGTATTTGGTGACCAGTGATACCAGCCTCACGTGGGATGACATAACCACAATCTATCGCAAACGATGGAACGTGGAGCCGTACCATAAGTCGCTGAAGCAGAATGCCTCCCTCGAACGCTCGCCAACGCACACCGTCACCACACAAACCAACCATTTCTTCGCGGCACTTGACGGATACATCAAGCTTGAACGGCTCAAAGTGAAGACCAAGCTCAACCACTTTGCGCTCAAGGCCAAGCTGTATGCGCAGGCGCTACGAAGTGCGTTCGGCTCGCTCCAAGAACTTCAGGCTGCCTCACAGGCGTAGTGCCTGTCGTACAAGTGTTCGATGTGTACATTTGTACTGCGTAAGGTGAGTCATCACCCAGACCTGATCGAAGACCTGAAAGCTGTTGATCAGCGAGATGATCGTGACGAAGAAGGTGGTCGGGGCGAGCAGCGGCAGCGTGATCGCGCGCAGCTTCATCCAGCGCCCGGCCCCATCCAGGCTGGCCGCCTCGTAGTACTCCTGCGGAACGGCCTGGAGCCCGGCCAGGAACAGCACGACCACGAAGCCAAGATCCTTCCAGACGCTGGTGAGCACGATGGCCGTCATTGCCCACTGCGGGTCGAAGAGCCAGCCGGGCTGGGGCAGGCCGAGCAGGCCGAGCAGATAGTTGATCAGGCCGTAGCGCGGGTTGAACAGCCAGCTCCAGAGCAGGGCCACGGCCACCCACGAGGAGACCACCGGCAGGAAGAAGGCGCTGCGGATCAGGCCGATGCCGCGCAGCGGCGCGTTGAGCGCCAGGGCCACGCCCAGGCCCAGTAGCAGCACCAGCGGCAGGTAGCCGGCGATAAAGCTGAGCGTGTGGCCGAGCGCGGCCCAGAACTCGTTGTCGCCCAGCAGCCGGCTGTAGTTCGCCAGGCCGATAAACTCCGGCGGCGTCAGCAGATCCCACTGGAACAGCGTCAGCACGAGCGAGGCCAGGATCGGCAGCACCGTGAAGAGTAGCAGGCCGCCCAGGCCTGGGAGCAGAAAGAGCGCCAGCCAGCCAAGCTGAGACGGTCGCCGCGTACGCACCATAGCAGAGTCTCCGCAGTGAGTGAGAGCGACTTCGGTCACTGAAGGAAGGAAGTTTCAGACGAAAAAAAAGGCTCACCCAAGCGAGCGAATCGTCAGCGAGGGGCGCTCCTCGTCGCCACGGCGCAAGGCGGGCTGAAACAGCTCGCCAAGCAGCAGGCTGGCCGCGCCGCGCGCCCAGGCCTCATCGCCCCAGGGCTCGCTCACCACGCGCAGATCATCGGCCAGGCCATCGAAGCAGTGCGCGCGCAACGTCTGATGGAACGACTCGCCGACCAGGCCCCCGGCGCGCAGGCCCTCGCCGCTGATGATCACCAGCGCCGGGTTGAGCACATTTACCAGGTTGGCGACCGCCAGGCCGAGCGTGCGTCCGGCGGCGGCGAAGATCCCCTGGAGCAGCGCGTCGCCGCCGAGGGCGATCCGGATCGCCTCCTGGATCGTCACTGGCGAGCCAAGGGCCGCC
>Ga0209490_10002685_pt1 | contig 16753 bp, 14 predicted proteins | sample MAT06_FD_187209 | JGI IMG/M metagenome (GOLD analysis project Ga0209490, IMG submission 187209) | Freshwater microbial communities from Lake Fryxell liftoff mats and glacier meltwater in Antarctica - MAT-06 (SPAdes) (version 2) | ecosystem: Environmental > Aquatic > Freshwater > Ice > Liftoff...
GCTCTACTCCATCCCCTACGCATTGTGGCGGGATGGCGCAACTTGGCTCGGCGAAACGTAAAAAACACTCCTTGCTCGATGGGAATTTAGAAACCCCATCCTCGCGTAGCAGGTTGGGGTAGTTCATCCTGAGTCATTTTAGATGCTCGATTGCTTCTTCGATTGCTTCTTCCTCATCGGCTGATTGAATATTAGGGGAAGTTCTGATAGTCCCACCCAGAATAGCCCCAATAGCCCCACCAAAGATAGCCCCAATTATTACAGCAGGCAAGCCAATTGATGAGAGGGCTACTCCCACAAGAACTCCACCTGAAGCGCTTACAATTAACTGATTCCCGCGTTCTTGTATACTCTCACGCCTTGCAGAGGATTTTATGTTTTCCAGCCTTGACTGCGATGATTTACGCATAAACAAATAGCAAATTGCTTGCTCTAGAAATTTAATTCTATCTCTTCAAGCTGTTGACGAGGAGATGGGTTAATCAAAAGTATCGATCGTTGATTAGTTGTTTTAGGGTGGGGAGTAGGTCGGCGATTGCGCGATCTTGGGCGAGCACAACAGTTGCCATTTGCCGTAGATGTTTTAATGCTTCAGGCTCGGAATTATCCTCAACCCTACCGTCAATAATAATGATCGGGAAATGAGCAGAATTAAGACCGACAAGAGTTTTAGTCAGGAGTTTGACCCAACTATGATTTGCGGATTCTGAATGCGATCGCTCGTGCAAGGTAATTAAGAGTGCGTTAATATTGCGAGTCTCAAGTTGTTGGGCTACTTTTTCAGGATCATCGGCAAGCTGCACCTGCAATCCTGCTAGTAGTAAGTACTGATGTAAAGACTGATGCAGAGATTGGGCTAGAGGATCGGAGAGCGCGGGGCTAAATAGCAATACTGTTGGTATTTGGAGATATCCCATTGCCCGTTTGATCGCCTGATCTAAACCGACTGATGTGATTCGATCGACCGTAATATCTGGAGAAGCGTGTAAGTCCAGTTGGGGGAATTTTAATCTCTGCGCCTCTGTGACTTTTCCCAACACAGCGATCGGGAGGTGTGAGAGTAAATCTTGCTGAGCCAAGTCCTCAAGATTTTGACCCAATCGATCGAAATGACATTTAAGTAAGATTAAATCGGGATGCCAAATTTTTGCGATCGTTTCGGCATCATCGGCATCATCGGCATGTAATAGCCGATGCCCCAATCCCTGAAGTTGTTCGATCACTTCTTCATCAGCGTCTTTGCCAATATACAACAGGGTTAGCGGCAAGGTTTTCGGCGCATAGTTTGCCAATACTGCACTTAGGTCGCTATCTTGAAAAGGTTTCAGCAAAATGCCATCCGCTTGGGGCATCTCTTTATCGGTAGAACTGACTGTCATTACTGCCCGAATATTTGTGGTAGTGGGATCTTGCTTGAGGAGAGCCAGCACATCCCCACCTGACAGCATCGGTAGATCGGGGCTGAGCAAAATTAAACAAGGTTGTAATCGCCGTGCCTTTTCCAAGGCCTCTGTGCCAGAACGGGCAACTACGACGCGATAACCCCAGGCAGTTAAAGTTGTGACCAGTCGATCGACATCTTGAGGCACTGTTTCGACGATTAGCACTAACCGACTAGGCATTGCCGACACTTGCGTAGAACTCAGATCGATCGACTTGGGTGGAGTTGGTGGTAACAGGATCGTAAATTGGCTACCCACACCCTCCTGCGATACAAAAGTGACATCACCGCCATGCAGTCGCGCTAAATGACGAGTTAGGACTAAGCCCAAGCCAGTGCCGTCAAATCTTCTGGTCATGGGATTTTCGAGCTGTTGAAATTTCTGGAAGATCAAATTTTGCCGATCTTCGGGGATGCCGATGCCGCGATCCCAAACTGTAAGCGCAATCCAGCCTTCCCAACTTCGCACCGTTAAGCCGACTTGGGGTTGTTGAGTGGCTTCGGTAAATTTCAAGGCATTGGATAGCAAATTCACTAGCATCTGCTGCACTCTCACGCCATCGGCGACTAGGGTGGCAACCGCAGGATCGATATCAAGGGGAATCTTAAGTTCTAAAGGTTTACCGTCTATTTGATTTAAGCCTTTGATTAATGAATCCTGCTGGTTTAGTCTTTGGGCTTGCTGAATACTTTGTTCGCATAAATTCTGGGTAGAAATTGGTTCGGAATTCAGCTCCAGTTGACCAGTTTCGGCTTTTGCCAAGTCCACAATATTGTCAAAGATCGCGGTGAGGTGTTGACCACTGTGATGGATCATGTTGACATAACGGCTCTGGCGGTCGTTTAAATCCCCGATTGCCTTAGAACTAAGTAAATTTGCAATCCCGATCACCGAAGTCAAAGGTGTTTTTAATTCATGGCTAATACAGGCAAGAAACTCGTCTTTGAGCCGATTTAATCTGATCAGATCGGCGTTTTGACCTGAAAGTTCTTCAGCTAATTGTTCCTGCGGCGTGATGTCTTGGGCGATCGCAATTCTCAGCCCCTGTAATTCCCCTGTCATTGGTGCAGTTTCGATCTGCCATGTGTGTTTGTCGCCATCCGAGGAGATACAGCACTGGTAAAGATTATCTTGCCCGATCAAATGATCGCCCTTGGTCAGGGTTAGATCTAAATGGTCGCGCCAAGCTTGATTCATGCCCAACACCTTGCCCTTGGTGTTGTGAACTACTAGAGGTAATGGCAATAGTTCGATTAAGCGAAATAACTGCTGGAGTGACTGTTCTGAACCAGTTGTTTTTTGTTGAACCAGTTGCCGCATCAAAGGTAAAACTTCTACGACCCCGACATACTTACCTCTGGCATTCACCAATGCCCAAATACTAGCGGAGTAGTGATATTGAGAAATTCGATCGATAAATTTACCAATAGTTGTGTGGTGGTCGATCGAAGGTAAAGGCTGCAAGTCTAACTCAGCTAAACTCTTACTGCTATGGGCAGAGTAATCATTGCCAGAACTATTTGGAGTTAACCAACCTAAAACAGATTGAGAGTCAAACAGCCCCTGAGGTTGCTCGCGTTGATTGAGCACGACAACATAAGCCCAGCCACTTTGAAGTAGTGACATAGCTTCTAGCCCAGTTACTTCCAATCCACAGGTGATTGTCTGAGGCTGGATAACTCGATCTAGAGTCTGATTTAAATCAACAGGCTCGATCATAAAACACAACAAAAATATCGAAAATTAACTTTGCCAAATCTTCAATTTGCTTAAACTCAATCTAATCAAATCCAAAAAATTTGCTGGCATCAACAATTTCACACGGTTTGCTGCAATAAATGAGAAAATAAAGCTTAAGATCACAACTATGTTCAAAAGCAATCAAATCTAATTAATCAAACATCTAACAAATTCCTGCTCATAAATTTCTATTTATAAATTTCGGGCTATAAATCTCGGTCAATCAACCCTAGTCAAAGCTTGCCAAGTGTCTTCGTCTTCTCCTAGTCTGCAAATCTGCTGTTTATACACAGAAACATCAGGACAAACATCATTATTTGGCGAGTTGCTTAGTAAGGCACTTCCTCCAGATCGCTATAGCCTCACGATCGTCTCAAGCCTAGAGAACCTGATTGAAGTATTTACCCACCAGCATCCACATGATGGTCTGGTGATCTGGGGACAGCCTGAGACTGTAGCTCATCAACTCGAAAGATTTGGTGTTTGCTTGCCTACAGTTGTCATCCTGTCACCGCTTGGTTTAGATATTGCGACAGAAGCATTTAGCGGCTTTCTGCACGAATATTTAAAAGAATTTAGCAACGCTGTGATCACTCTGACCTCAGAACAACTTACCGAACTTCCTGTGGCGATCGATCGATCGATTTCTACATTTTTAGAACTTTCGCCCTACCTAAAGTGCAACTTGCCGATCAATCTACCTGACTCGACAATTTTTATCTCGGTCGCAGCCCAACAGGAGCGTCTAGCGGAAAAACTCAAAGCTCGATTAGGATACCTAGGCATTTACTCCAAACGTGACCCTGAACAGTTTGTCCGCCGTCTTTCAGCATCCGATCGGGAAGTTTATCTGAAGAACTTGAAGAAGATTTATCGCTTGATTATCCTAGAATACTTTAAGGATAAAGCTAATGCGATCAACCAATTAATTGATGAGTTTGCCAATTTAGCTTTTTTAGGGGATGTTTCGGTGTCGCAGGTTTTAGAAATCCACATGCATCTGATGGATGAATTTGCTAAACGGTTAAAACTGGAGGGACGTAGTGAAGAAATATTGCTGGACTATCGCATCGCTTTAATTGATGTGATTGCCCACTTATGTGAAATGTACCGTCGCTCAGTTACAAGAGAAGCATAATTAAAGAAACATTAATATCATGAGTCCAATTCGTAAATCATATGTACTGAAACTTTATGTGGCTGGGAATACACCCAACTCCGTTCGTGCTTTAAAAATGCTCAACGACATTCTCGAAAAGGAATTTCAAGGAGTCTACACGCTCAAAGTAATTGATGTACTCAAAAATCCTCAGCTTGCCGAAGAGGACAAGATTCTTGCCACGCCCACCTTGGCAAAAATCTTGCCGCCGCCTGTGCGTAAAATTATTGGCGATCTTTCCGATCGAGAGAAAGTATTAATTGGTCTTGACTTACTTTATGAGGAGCTAACTGACAATGCCTAATCCCTTGACTAGTTCTGCGCCCGATCATCAGGTGCTAGGCGTTCATAAGTTGCGAACCATGATCGAAGGTCTTGATGACATCACGCAAGGTGGTCTACCGATGGGTCGATCGACCTTAGTAAGCGGGACATCGGGGACAGGCAAGACTTTATTTGCAATGCAGTTCATCTACAACGGTATTGTCGAATTCGATGACCACGGTATATTCGTCACGTTTGAAGAATCCCCCGCCGATATCATTAAAAACGCCTATAGCTTCAACTGGGATTTGCAAAAATTTGTCGATCAAGGCAAGCTATTTATTCTTGATGCCTCTCCCGATCCTGATGGTCAAGAAATTGTCGGAGATTTCGACCTGTCTGCCCTAATTGAGCGAATTCAATACGCCATTATCAAATACAAAGCAAAACGCATTTCGATCGATTCGATTACAGCAATTTTTCAACAATACGAGTCGATCGGTTTAGTCCGTCGTGAGATTTTTCGGCTCGTAGCACGGTTGAAATCCCTAGGTGTAACCACAGTTTTGACCACTGAGAGAGTCGAAGAGTATGGGCCTGTTGCCAGATTTGGGGTCGAAGAATTTGTGTCTGATAATGTCGTAATTTTACGCAATGTTTTAGAAGGAGAGCGTCGTCATCGCACCGCCGAAATCTTGAAATTACGCGGCACAACCCATATGAAAGGTGAATTTCCGTTCACGATGACAAATAAAGGGATCAATATCTTTCCTTTAGGAGCCATGCGCTTAACCCAAAAATCTTCCAACACGCGAGTTTCTTCAGGGATTCAAACCCTAGATGAAATGTGTGGTGGGGGCTACTTCAAGGACTCGATTATTCTGGTCACAGGTGCAACAGGAACGGGTAAAACGTTGATGGTGAGTAAGTTTCTCGAAACTGGCTGCCAGAATGGTGAGCGCGCTATCCTATTTGCCTATGAAGAATCACGCGCTCAACTTACCCGCAATGCTCAGTCTTGGGGAACAGATTTTGACGATCTAGAAAATCAAGGATTATTAAAAATTATCTGCGTCTATCCCGAAGCTACAGGCTTAGAAGATCACTTACAAACGATTAAGTCAGAAATTGATAGTTTTAAGCCCTCTCGAATTGCGATCGACTCGCTCTCAGCATTAGCAAGAGGCGTGAGCAACAATACTTTCCGTCAGTTCGTGATTGGCTTAACGGGATATGTAAAGCAAGAGGAAATCACGGGTCTGTTTACGAACACGACCGATCAGTTTATGGGTTCGCATTCAATTACCGAGTCGCATATCTCGACGATTACTGATACGATTATCCTGTTGCAATATGTGGAAATCAGAGGCGAAATGTCTCGTGCAGTCAACGTGTTTAAAATGCGTGGTTCTAGACACGATAATCGGATTAGAGAGTACATCATCACCGATCAAGGAGCGCAAATCAAAGACTCCTTCCAAGGCTTTGAGCGCATTCTCAGTGGTTCGCCGACTCGTGTATCGGTGGATGAAAAGACTGAGCTATCACGCATCCTTCGCGGTGTGCAGTCAGATCTAGCTTGATTCTAGAGATTAAAGTTATTGCCCAAATTCTTGAAGTGATCGAATTTTTATTGATTTTTGTTTTCGCCCTGACCAATCTGGCGTTTATGCAGTCGGCTCAAGCATCAGGCTTTGACGGTTTTGCGGTTAAATTTTATGATGGCGATAACATCACAATCGTCCAAAGTGGGATTAAAACTAAAGTTCGTTTGGCTTGTATCGATGCTCCTGAACTTAAGCAAAAGAGTGGACAGAGTTCCAGAAAAGTCCTTAAGTCTTTAGTCGCTGGAAAACGCTTTCGCTTAAATGTGTTGACGAAAGATCGATTTGGAAGATTAATAGCCGAAGTTTTTATCACTGATAAACACAGCGACAAATACAGCTATAACGTGAATAAAGCCCTAGTAGAGCAGGGACATGCCCATTTCTACAATCCCTCTAGCAAAGGATGTGAAGGATACGCAAGTGCTGAACAAGTGGCTCAAGCCCAGCACTTGGGAATTTGGCAAGATGGCGATCGAATAGAATTGCCTAGCGAATTTAGACGAGAGAACTATTAGCAATCGCTTATCTTGCCACTTAATTTTGCCAATTAATCTTAAAGTCAAGCCTAAAATCATGGCTGGTATGGAGATTACAGAAAGTGTAAGTTCAATAGCCAGCCAATCAAATAACAGGACAGGATACTGCCAAAATTAACGCTTCAGAATGTAGTAACCGAGGCGATCGGCAACTCTATCCCACAGACCATTCACCTTGCCCTTAGATAGATTCTTCGTGACTCTATCCTTGGCGATCTTGAACAGCTCAATCTCCAATTCTCCGTACAAAACCAACACGACATCTTCGATGCTTACAGCTTTGCCTTGACGCTCTTTCAGAATCATGCCAACCGCATCAGTGAGGGTTTTACCCTGATATGGGGCGGTGAATTGCAAGAGAGAGTTGCGTCTAGGACGACCTTTAGCAGGTGTAGACGCATCTTTAGCCTTAGGAGTAGCCTTGATTTTTGCTGTAGCCTTTGGCTTAGGACCTTTCTTCTTCACTGTTTCAGAGGCAACAGCGATAGTTGGTACAGATTCAACAGGAGTAGATTCTTGGGCTACAGCCACTTTGGGCTTGCGACCAGGTGTACCTTTCACTTTTACTGGAGCAGATACTCCAGATGGGAGACTCAAGCTCTTTGTTGTTCCCTGTAGTAGAACTTCGACAGCATGAAGTTGAGCACGAGCTTCAGTAACTACAGGCTCATAATCAGCCAGTAGCTTTTGATAGTGGAGACTCAATGACTGAAGGTTGTCAGAGAACTTGCTTGAAGACGATAAATCTAATGGAAGACTTAAACTCATAATTGAAATCCAAAACGATATGATTAATTAGTCTATAACAGATGTGTATTAAGAGTTGAACATATCTATCCAATTTTTTCAATCTTTTTTGGAATTATTTTTGGAATTGAGCTAAATCTAGTAGTAATGTCTTGGTCATTTTTTTGTGTTTTCCGCAATAAAAGTACCTGAAACATATGGAGATAGGCGTTTAGAATATCTAGCAGAAAGAGCTTAGATCGAATAGATGTTCAGCTTAGAAGAATTTCGATCGGGATAATTTTTTGCGAGGATCTAAATATTTGGGCAGTATCCCCTGAAGTTGAGATATCCTGACATAAATCCTGACATAGAGTAAGCAAACTAGATCAGGTTATTACTAAACGATAGACCTTCGACTTGATCGATCGGAGTCATCCAGATTTTGTTTTGGTATGGTTTCCAGATCGCACTCATGACATAGCAATTGCGAATGCAAACAATATGGACATGAGGTATGCCTGAATATTTTGAGCAAACTCGTAAAAAATCTAGAGTGCGAATTAGTCGGCTATGCAGGAAATTAGCCATCTCTTCATTGCAGTTCTGACGATAGATTGGTACGGATTGGGGACTCGAATCACCCCTTAGCTCATAGATTAAATGGGTTTTGCCTTTAAAATCAATTTTTCGAGACTTCACTGTCCAGTCACATAACACAGCAAAACCCAACACAGCCATGCCCAAATCAATATGAAAATCACGCATTTGAAACTTGGTATTGCTGCTCTGGTCATTGTGTGTGTTGTAGTTAGTCCATTTATGGAACTGTTCTAAACACTCATCACTGATGTCGATCGTGGTTCTGTAAGGTGATGCTGCTGTCATTCCTTTAGTTTATCTAACATCAACCTGAGTATCTACGCGAATACATATTTATGTTCTAGCCTGCGGATTTTGTCAGCTCATCTTTCCTTCAGATTCAGCCGTCTCAAGCAGTATATCCTAAGCAAAGAATAAAACCTAAGCTCTCTAGGTTTGGAGTTATAGTGAGTCAGGGTAAGCGATCTTAGCGGCGGCTAAACTTTTGCTTACATATATCGTACCCACTTCTGGTTAAACAAATATCAAGATCTGACTGGTAAAAATAGGTTAGTAAGGATTTATGCCCGATCGATCTTTAACTTTAACTAACGATCGAGCTAATCAACAAGTCGCGATCGAATTTCGTGATGTCAGCTTTTGCCTAAATCATCGCCCGAAAGATCGCCAGCTCGTCAAACAACTTGATTTTGAGATTTATCAAGGTGAATTTTTAGTACTGCTAGGACAGAGTGGTTGTGGGAAAACTACGACCTTGAAGTTGATTAATCGCTTGCTCGATCCTTCGCAGGGTGAGGTGCTGGTTGAAGGTAAGTCCACGAAAGTATGGCAGCCAATTCAATTACGACGGCGGATTGGCTACGTGATTCAAGAAACAGGCTTATTTCCCCATTTCACAGTGGCGCAAAATATTGGACTTGTGCCATCACTGGAAAATTGGAGCCTCGATCGAATCACAGGTCGGATAAATCAGTTGCTAATCATGGTGGGACTACCCGCCGAAGAATTTGCCGATCGCTACCCTCATCAGCTTTCAGGTGGTCAAAGACAAAGGGTTGGCGTGGCACGGGCTCTTGCTGCCGATCCGCCAATCTTGCTGATGGATGAGCCATTTGGGGCATTGGATCTGCTGACTCGAATGGAAATGCAACGAGAACTGAAGCATTTACAGCAACAATTGGGCAAAACGATCGTGTTTGTCACGCATGATATTCAGGAAGCCTTGTTTTTAGGATCGCGGATTGGATTGATGCATGAAGGGCGATTGGTAGAGTTGTGTACGAGATCGGATTTTCTTCGATCGACAGTACCGCAAGCCCGTATTTTTATAGAGTGCCTCAACGATTTGCAACGATTAGCGATTTGATTTGAAATTATGGGCTTGACTGAGTTTTTCGATCGCTATGGGTTGGAGATCGCGCAACGGACATGGGAGCATCTCTATCTGGTTGGGATCTCTAGTTCGATCGCGATTTTGGTGGGAATTCCGTTGGGGATTGTGGCGACCCGACAACCGCGACTCGGTAAATTCGTCTTGGGGTTTGCCAATGTCGTCCAAACCATCCCCAGTCTTGCTCTATTTGGGGTTTTGATTCCGATTCCATGGATTGGCGGCATTGGGGCGCGGACGGCGATTGTGGCTCTATTCCTTTATGCCCTTTTACCGATCATTCGGAATACCTATGTTGGGATCACGGGGATCGATGCTGCTGTGCGATCGGCGGGGATCGCGATGGGGATGACCGATTGGCAGTTATTGCGTCAAGTTGAACTCCCGTTAGCGAGTGGCGTAATTCTGGCGGGTGTGCGGGTGGCGGTGGTAATTTCGGTGGGCTTAGCTCCTATTGCGGCGGCGATCGGGGCGGGTGGGTTAGGCGTTTTTATCTTTAGAGGTGTGGCGGTGGTGGATAATCAACAGATATTAGCGGGTGCAGTTCCTGCGGCGGTGATGGCGTTAATTTTTGATTTGGGCTTGGGTGGACTAGAACGAAAGCTAAAAGTTATAGATAGATAGTCATGATCAAAAAAGTTTTTTCTGCTCTCGGTTTTGTTGGGGCGATCGCAATTTTAATCGGGGCGATCGCGTCATGTAGTTCTCAAAATCCTGAAAAGCGCGTGATCATCGGCTCCAAGAACTTCACAGAGCAGGTGATTTTGGGTGAACTCTTGGCGCAACAGATCGAAGCTAAGACCGAGATTAAAGTCGATCGAAAGTTTAATTTAGGTGGCACATTTGTCTGTCATCAGGGCCTCCTCGCTGGTGAAATCGACATCTATCCCGAATATACGGGCACGGCCTTTACGGCTATTCTCAAAAATCCACCGATCGTCGATCGACAAAAAGTTTACACTCAGGTCAAACAGACTTACGCCCAGCAGTTTGGTCTAACTTGGACAGAGCCACTGGGATTTAACAATACATTTGCGATCATCGTGCGTGGTCAAGACGCTCGCCAACTTAAAATCAGTACAATTTCAGAGGCGGCAAAATATACGCCACAATGGCAGGCTGGTTTTGGTTACGAATTTACCGAACGTGCCGATGGATTTACAGGATTAGCCAAAACCTATGGACTCAAATTTGCTGAACCACCAAAATCAATGGATTTAGGTTTAACTTACCGCGCCCTTGCGGACAAGCAAGTAGATCTGATTGCGGGTGACTCGACCAACGGATTGATTTCTAACTTGGATCTAGTAGTGCTGCAAGATGACAAGCAATATTTCCCGCCCTACGAAGCTGCCCCAGTAGTTCGCGCTGCAACTCTGACCAAATATCCCGAACTAAATCAGGTAATGAAAGAACTGGGCGGCAAGATTTCGGATGACGATATGCGACGATTGAACTATCTGGTGGATGCTGAGAAAAAAGATGTGAAACAAGTAGTGCAAGATTTCCGCAAGGCGAAGAAATTATGAACCCTCCCCTAGCCCCTCCCTCGAGAGGAGAGGGGGAAATCTAGAAAACGGTACGCATATGGTGGGTTAATAGCGGCATGACTGATTCGATCTATCTTTCTAAGTCTGATTTTAAAGTTGCTCAAACCTGCGCGACCAAACTCTACTATAAAAAGCTGGGCTATCCCACGGTTGAGCGCGAAAGTAGGTATACCAGAATGCTGTCTAGCGGTGGCTTTATCCTTGAGAAAACAGCACAGCTTTTATATCATGAAGGCATCAAGATTCAATCCGATCGAGGGCTTCAAGCGTGTATTCACCAAACCGCACAATATCTCCTGCAAGAGAATGTAACGCTGTTTGACGCGGCGATTTATGCCCAACACAAGTTAGTTAGAGTTGATATTCTGATTAAACAGGGCAATAAGTTTAGTCTGATTGGGATTAGGTCAAAGTCATTCAATACTGTAGAGAATGCTGAAGCACTTAAATATCGTGGTCTAAATCTGTTCAGGCATAAAAAAAGTGGTCGGGTCAGCAGCCATTGGCGGGGATATATTGAGGATATCGCCTACCAAACTTATGTATTGCAAACGGAATTTCCCGAAGCTGAGATTGTTCCTTACCTCTGTATGCCCGACTCCTCACAGCTAGGTAAGATCGAAAGATTTGCGGCTGACTTTAAGATCAGAGCCATAAATCCTCATAGCAATTTCGATGATATCGAAGTGGACTTTCTCGGTGATATCGATCGACTGCGAGCAAATCATTTTCTCACGGTGGTGAGTGTGGCAGATGAGGTGAATGAACTACTGCCGAATTTGATCGAACTCGCTAATGTCTATGTCGATAGTTTGGCGGATGGTTTGCGTAAGATTGCCACTCCGATCGATAAAAATTGTAAAAAATGTGAATTTAGAGGTAATGACTTCGATCGACGCGATGGGTTTAAAGATTGTTGGGGTGAACTAGCCGAAGTCGAACCGCATATCCTCGATCTATATCAAGGTGGCAGAGTTGGGGGGAATGACAATCCTGTGGTTAACAATTTGATCGAGCAAGGCAAAGTGAGTTTGTATGACATGCCGATCGACCTGCTGGAAAATACGGTTTACCTAGAACGGCAGCTTGTCCAAATCGAAAATACCTTCAACGATCGAGAGTGGATTTCGCATAACCTCAAAACTTCGATCGCTGCTTGCAAATATCCTCTGCACTTTATCGATTTTGAAACCGCCCAAATGCCGATTCCCTATCACAAGGTTAGTAAAGATAGCGACGTTGGGATTAAATCTTACGAGCAAATCGCCTTTCAGTGGAGTTGCCATACGATCGAGAGTTATGGCGAAGCCCCGATTCATTCTGACTGGCTGAGTGTGGGCGATGTCATCCCTAATTTTGAATTTGCCGAAACCTTGATGGCTCAGCTAGGTGATACTGGCACTGTGTTTACTTGGGCGACTCACGAAAACAATGTCTTGCGAGATATTTACTTTCAGATGGACGATTACGGTTACGAGAATCTTGAATTAAAGACGTGGCTGAGCAAAATCGTCAAATTTAACAACTGGAATAAAACTCGACTCGTAGATATGAATGCGATGACGCTGAAATATTATTTCCATCCCCGCATGAAGGCTAAAACTTCGCTGAAATCAGTTTTACCTGCGATCTGGGTAACGAATCCATATTTGTATCAACTGCCTTGGCTAGCGACATATTTCAAAGCTGAAAACGGCAAAATCCTCAATCCCTATGATGTTTTGAGTTCGATCGAAATCTCAGAACAGTCGATCGCGATCAAAGATGGTACGGGGGCGATGACGGCTTATTTAGAAATGCTGTTTGGTCAACATAGCGAAGACGAAGCGATCAAACAAAAATGGCAAGATCTACTCCGCCAATATTGCCAACTCGATACGATGGCGATGGTAATCATTTGGACACACTGGAATCATCTAGTGGAGTTATCTGGTAGATGCCGAGAGTAGAGCGTGAGGTGTAGGATGGAAATAATTACTTTTCAGGAGTGGTTTTATCGAAACTATTCATGGCGATCTACTTGGGTTAAAAGCCAATCAACTTAAGCAACTCCAACGACTGTACGGACAAAGACTCCCCCTTGAGCGATTCACAACCCCAGAATTTGCTCAGCGATTGGTATCGATCGCTTTCGACATTAGGCGACCGATTTGTGCATTTATTAATCGGCGTGGGCAGGTGATTCGAGTGGGACTGGGAACCCCGACCCAGACCAAGATTCCCACGATCGAAATCCCACGTTATGGCAGCGATCGACTTTGTGGGCTGCGTTGTATTTGGGCAACCTTGAAAAACGAACCACCTAGTGCGGCTGACCTGACGGCGATGGCCTTACAGCGATTGGATGCATTGGTGACGCTGACCTTGAATCAGACAGGTTATGTCGATCGAGCCTATATTGCTCACCTTGTGCCAGATGTGGTCGAATCCACCACGACTTGGACTGTTTCTGCACCTCAGACGATCGATTTGATCGTTAAGCAAGACTTTTTAGATCTGGTCGCAGGTTTGGAAGAAGAGTTCAGTCGTGAATTTACGTCTCAACTAGTCGAAGACGATCGAGATCGCGTGATTTTGGTCGGTCTAATTACCAGTAGTCACACTAAGCGCACTCAACAAGATCCGAAAGAATCGCTCTTGGAACTCAGCCAACTGGTAGAAAGTGCGGGCGGTCAGGTGTTGGATTCAGTTTGGCAAAAACGCGATCGACCCCATCCTCAGACGGTTTTGGGTGAAGGAAAAATTCAGGAAATCGCTTTGACCGCTCAGACTCAGGGCGCGAATTTAATCGTATTCGATCGAGAACTTTCGCCCTCTCAGATCCGCAACTTGGAACGCACAATGGGGATGAGAGTTAGCGATCGAACTGAAGTCATCCTCGATATCTTTGCCCAACGAGCGCAGTCAGCCGCAGGGAAATTACAGGTAGAACTAGCACAGTTGCAATATCGCTTGCCGCGTTTGTCAGGTCGAGGACAGGCTCTGTCACGCTTGGGTGGAGGCATTGGCACACGCGGCCCAGGCGAAACAAAACTAGAAAGCGATCGACGTGTAATCGAACATCGGATCACCCATTTAGAAAAACAGGTAAAGCAACTACAAGCCCAACGCGGTCGGATGCGGCAACAAAGAGTCGATCGAGAAATTCCCACAGTGGCGATCGTTGGCTATACGAATGCGGGTAAATCTACCTTACTCAATACGCTAACGAAATCGGATGTCTATGCTGCCGATCAGTTGTTTGCCACACTCGACCCCACCACTCGCCGCCTGATCCTGCCCGATCTGCGGATGGTTTTGCTTACCGACACGGTTGGATTTATCCACGAATTACCACCACCTTTGATGGATGCGTTTCGGGCCACCTTGGAAGAGGTGACAGATGCCGATGTCTTGTTGCATGTGGTCGATGCTTCTCATCCTGCTTGGGAAGCCCAGATCGAATCAGTCAACCAGATTCTTAAAGACATGCCGATCGAAGTCGGCCCAACCGCGATCGTGTTTAACAAGATCGAACGAGCCTTAGATCTAGAGACAATTCAAGCCAAGTATCCTAAAGCGATCTTAATTTCGGCTTTGCAACGTCAAGGTTTAGATGAGCTAGTTAGCACGATCGTATCTCTAGTTAAATATGCTGTGGGAACTTTCTAAGTCTCGATCGACGTCAGCCAACCGAAATCTAATTCAATCCAGCGTAAAATATTTTCGATGATAGGTTTTTAACATAAATTTATTTGATAATTGAGAATCTAACACTCTGACTTCGTTTAAGATCGGCATACGTCCGATTTTTAAGGGATATTTATGGCTTACAGCAATTTTACAATCGAAGAAGTCGAACTCCGCTTCGACTTACAATTGCAAGCCGTTTCCTTTCTACCAGAAACTACCCCAATTGCCCCTAGTGATTTGCTGGTTCGCTACTTAGAGCGAGGTTTAACATTGGCCAAACGGAACGTCTCTGAAAAAGCCCAATCCGAATTTATCATCGCCCCCATTCTGCTTGAACTCGAAACCCTTCTGAAAGACAGCATCAGCCTTTTCTCTGGCGAAGATTTTACAGTCGATCGATCTCTTGGACTCAGTGGTATTTGCGACTTCCTCATTGCTAGATCACCCGCCCAGCTTATTATTAAAGCCCCCGTAATTGCCGTAGTAGAAGCCAAGAAGGGTGTGCTGCGGGATGGTTGGGGTCAGTGTATTGCCGAACTCGTTGCTGCCCAAAAATTCAATCTGCAAAGACATCAAGAGATTCCGTTCACTTATGGAATTGTCACCAACGGACTGCTGTGGCAATTTATTCGACTTTCTGGACAAACAGTCTCGATCGAACCTGCTGAAATTCCGCTTCAACCCCTAGATCGACTGCTGGGAATCCTCTCTTGGCTGGCTCAAAATTAGCTAGCAGCTACAATTTTGACGATCGATCTAATTGCCAATCACGGGCGGTTTGAGCAGCTATCCAGAGGCGGGTATATAGTCCATTTTTTGAACGAGAAATACACTCAACCGCGCTGGTGTTTAACAAGATCGAACGAGCCTTAGATCTAGAGACAATTCAAGCCAAGTATCCTAAAGCGATCTTAATTTCGGCTTTGCAACGTCAAGGTTTAGATGAGCTAGTTAGCACGATCGTATCTCTAGTTAAATATGCTGTGGGAACTTTCTAAAGCCCCTAAATCCCCAATTCTGGGGACTTTGATTTTCAGAACCCCCAGAATTGCGATGCACTGAGCTTGTCGAAGTGGGGCAGGGGGCTGGGCAGATTCTTTAAAGGAAATATCCTAAGTCGATCATGGCTGGATTATTGCTGGCACTGGCTTAAGGCTTGGACTAAATCTTCGATCGAAATTGGTTTACTAATATAACCATCCATACCTGCGTTGCGACAAGCTTCTCGATCTCGATCGAGTTCACTAGCAGTCATGGCAAAAATCTTGATCGGGGCAGATTGGCGATTTAATTCTAATTTGCGAATTTGTCTGGTCGCCTCTAGTCCGTCCATTTCTGGCATTTGGACATCCATCAGCACAACATCATAATCTTTGGTTTGCCATGCTTGCAGCACCTCTATGCCATTAGAAACAACATCAGCTAGATACCCTAATCGCTCTAGGATTCGGACTCCAACTTTTTGATTGATCCGATTATCATCAGCAAGCAGAATTTTTAGCGGAATTTGGTCGGCAAGTTTGTCGATCGAATTCGATCGGGGTTGAGCAGATAGTATCTTTAGCGAATCACATAAAGCACTATAGAGGCGTGATGGCTTGATTGGCTTGTAAAGGATGGCATCAAAATTAGCGGGATTGCTACTTTCAGATCGCGTTGCGCTCACCGTCGTCAATAAGATCGAGCGTAAAGACTCACAGCCAGAAATCTCACGCATCTTTACTAAGTTGATTGACCCAGAATCCAAAAAACAACTATCGATAATTGCCAGATCGAACTGCCCACCTTGGGAGATATCTCGTTGCAGACAAGCTAGTACGGCTGCTCCATCTGGGGCAAGAGTAGTTTGCATACCCCAATTCTGGAGATATTCGTCCAAAATCTGGCGATTAGAGTGATTGCTAACTGCGACCAAAATCCGTTTACCGCGAAATTGTGCCTGCCGTTCTCGATCGACGATCGAGGCATTAAAAGAATCGATCGATTCATGTGGCGGTGCTATCAGCGTGAAGTAGAAAGTTGCTCCTTGAGATTTATGACTAGAATCAGACTTCCAGTCGGGTG
>Ga0209490_10002701_pt1 | contig 16713 bp, 16 predicted proteins | sample MAT06_FD_187209 | JGI IMG/M metagenome (GOLD analysis project Ga0209490, IMG submission 187209) | Freshwater microbial communities from Lake Fryxell liftoff mats and glacier meltwater in Antarctica - MAT-06 (SPAdes) (version 2) | ecosystem: Environmental > Aquatic > Freshwater > Ice > Liftoff...
GATGGGCGGCAGCGTCGGTTCACGGTAGGTAGCGCGGTCAAGAATCGTCTGTGGGTCGAACACCACGACATCGGCATCCGCGCCGATGTTGAGTCGTCCTTTATGTGTCATGGCCGACACGCGCCGCTCCATCCGTTTGGCGGGCTCGATGGTCATCTTGCGCAATGCGTCCATCAGCGTGAGCGTGTGTTGTTCGCGCACATATTTCCCAAGGACACGTGCAAAGGTACCGGCCACACGCGGGTGCCCGATCCCATTCGACAGGATACCGTCGCTGGCAATCATCGTGAGCGGGTCCCTTACCGCTGCCGCGACAATGTCTTCGGTGTTGTTGTAGTAGACGATCATCCCCCCGATGGCGCGGTATTTGGCGAATGACGTGCGTGTCAGTCGTTCGCCGGTCTGCGCCCACTCGAATCGGGTGAATTTCTTGTCAGACCACGACTGCCAGTCGTCGTAGCCTGCGGCCTCGATTTCAGACATTGCCGCGGTGTAGGGATACACCTCGGTCGTGACGTCGAGCGTGCGCTGTCGGGCACCACGAATCAGCGCCAACCCCTTGGGCGTGTCTTCGCCCAAACTGCTCTGGATATGCACGATATGCGCCGATGCGCCGGTCGCCGCCGACGCCGCAATCACTTCCTCGATCTCCAGGAAGTAATAAGGTGCATCGACATCGCGCATGTGCACGTGCACCGCGGCGCCATAGCTGGCCGCGACCTTGAAGACCGAAAGAATCTCCCACGGTGTCGCGGCGGGCGTGAACTCAATCAGCATGCCTGCCGCGACCGCACCACGTCGAAATCCCCGGTCGACAGTTGCCACGATCTGTGCCAACTCCGCCTCAGTACTGGCCCGTGACTTGGCCGCACCAATAGGCGTGCTGGTTCCGGAATCGTGCATGACCTGCATGCGAACGGCGTCGTGTCCGACGCTCACGCCGTGGTTGATGATCGACGTGCCCGCGCGCTGGTCATACCACGCATCGATATCAAGGGTACCGCCTTCGAGTTCCAGCGCCGTAGTGGTGCCGTCGAGTACCTCGACTCGATAGCCGGCCGTATCCTGCGCGTGTTGATGCAGGTCGATAAACCCCGGCGCCACAACCATTCCGCGCGCGTCCAGCGTGTCGCGGCCGGTCAGTGATTGTGGCGACATCGCGCGTACGCTGCCATCGATGATGCCAAGGGCACGTACGCTGTCGAGGCCAGACTCCGGATCCATCACCCGACCGTTGAGAATCACCAGGTCGTAGACGGCAGTGTCGTCGCGTTGCGCTGTCGAACACGCCGTCAGCAAGGACAGCACGACGGCGAGCCTGAATCTGAGGGCAGGGGACATGATCAAGTGTCGCGCACAGACCATTCCTTCGATAGTCTGCTCGATACAATGAAATCCACTTCGAGCCCGCGCGATCACGTGTCCCACAGCAGAAAGGCGGCGACTCCTCTGGCCAGCCCCATCAACGCGCATCAGCGCGAGGCAGCATCCAGGAACTGTGCCGGCGAAAGGGCAACATCCGGAAACGCCCGAAGGACCGCCCGGTCAGTCGTGATCAGTGATATGCCAAGCGCCATAGCCAGCGTCACGTACTCGCAATCGTAGGTCGAGCATTTCGACCGCACTGCCAGTTCGAGGACGGCGCGTGAATCGACGCCGCCTTCGCGACCGTCGAGCACCTGACCGAGGCGCAGCAAGAGTGCCTGCTGCCGTGGACGCGACCGCCTCCGTATCGGGGTCGTCTGCCGCGCGCTCGGGCGGACGCGGGACGCGTACTACAAGCGTCGCCGCCGGCGTATCGCGCGGCGTCGCGAGGACGCGGTAGTGCTGGCCCAGGTGGATGCCGTCCGGGCTGTGCAGCCGCGCGTCGGCACGCGCAAGCTGCACGCGCACTTGGCGGCCGCCGGCGTTCGCGTCGGCCGCGACCAGCTGTTTACCCAGCTGCGCGAGTCGGGGCGCTTGGTCACGCGCAAACGGCGTGCGACGCAGACCACGTATTCGCGGCATGGTTATGCGGTCGCCCCCAATCGGCTCAAAACGATGACGGTGACCGCCCCGCGGCAGGTCGTGGTCAGCGACATCACGTATCTCCGCCTCGCGCGTGGCCACTTTGCGTACCTCTTTCTCGTGACGGATCTGTGCTCGCGCCACATCGTCGGCTGGCACGTGAGCCGCGATCTCTCGCACCACGCGGCGCTCATCGCCCTCGACGCCGCGCGACAGACGCTCGGGGCCACGACGGGCGTGGTGCACCACTCGGATAGGGGGAGTCAAGGCGGATTCAACCGGTCGTCGCAACACCGGGTTATGCGACAGATTTTAAATGTTCGTTCAGCGCCTCTGCCGGCGTCTTCCCTCCTAACGTTTTGCGCGGCCTGTTGTTGAAAGCCAGTGCTACCGCTTGTAGCTCTTGCTCACTCCATCGAGACAGATCAGTGCCCTTGGGGAAGTATTGGCGCAGCAGCCCGTTCGTATTCTCGTTGGTGCCGCGTTGCCATGGACTGTGAGGGTCCGCAAAGAAGACCTTCACACCGGACTCGATCGTGAAGCGAGCATGATCGGACAGCTCCTTGCCACGATCCCAAGTGAGTGACTGCCATAAGTGGGCAGGCAGTTTCGTCACGGCGTGCGCGAGCGCGTTGGCCATGGTGATGGCTCCGTAACCCGCCAGCGCTGGCCCATTCTTCGTTCGGGGCGTCAGCCCGTAGCCGGTCTCGCGCGGCAGGTGCACGAGCATGGTGAAGCGGCTTGAGCGTTCGACCAGTGTCCCAATGGCCGATCTGTCCAGGCCGATGCTCAAGTCGCCCTCCCAGTGCCCCGGAATAGCACGATCCTCTGCCTCAGCAGGGCGGCTTGAGATCATCACCTCGTCACTCACATGGGCCCAGGCTTTGGCCTGGGACCTGGCGCGTGGCGTGCGCAACGCACGCCCGGTGCGCAGGTAACTGACCAGTTCACGCTTGAGGGCGCCACGGCCTTGAATGTAGAGCGCCTGATAGATGGCTTCATGGGAAATGCGCATGGACGGATCATCAGGGAAGTTAAACCGGAGACGGTTGGCGATCTGTGCCGGTGACCAGCCATTGACCCATTTGCGGTCACCGCGATGTGGCTTGTTGCGACCGATGAACGGTGTTTGTCGAGGTCCAGCGACCTCGCGCCCACGTGCATCGTGGATCGCCCCTTCGAGGTGATCTTGGACATAGTCGCGCAGACGTGGGTTCGTCACCAGTTTGGCTGGCTTCGGCCGCCTAGCCACGAGCTCGGCCTTCCAGTGCGCGACGGACGCCCGATACTCAAGCTTGCCGCCACGCGTTGCCGCGTTGCGTTTCAACTCCCTCGAGACCGTTGAAGCGCTTCGACCTATGCGACGAGCGATCTCCCGCACACCGACGTCCTGTGCACGCAGAAGTCCGATCTCTTCTCGCTCCGCGAACGACAGGTACCTGCCGCACACCGGTTTCGCCATGTCCAAGAGTATGCCTCCACGATGCCGAAACCAACGAGTGCCGACCGCCGGCGACACGCCAACCGCTTCGGCCGCCTTCTCGCTGGTAATTCCCGTCGCAATCTGTACCCAGAACTGACGCTCGACTTCTCGCCTATGCGAGGGAGCCCCCGGAGAGCGCATGGCATCCCTCCCGGTCAACTGCTTCATCCATCCAGCGGGTCGCCCCATAAACACCTCTTGGTTGAAGGTGTTGCGACGACCGGTTGAATCCGCCCAATACTGTTGCCACGACTACCTCGCGCGCCTGCACGAGCTCCGCATGATCCCGAGCATGACGGACGAGAACCATTGCTATCAGAATGCCGTGGCCGAACGGGTGAACGGCATTCTGAAAGATGAATTCGACTTGGACGTCGAGTTTCCGACGGTCCATGCCGCGCAGCAGGCCGTCGCCCAGGCCATCGAGACCTATGGCACGGTGCGCACCCACTGGAGCCTCGGCCTCCAAACCCCGCATGCCGTCTTTCACCAAGCAGCCTAACCGCACGAGCACCACCACTTTCTGTGAAGACATTTTTCAGGACTAGACACCCTCCACCTCCACCCTCACCCCCACCCCCACCGTTTCCCCCACCCCCCCACTCATCCTCTCCGTCGCAAGTCCACCCTCCGGTTCCATCCATGAAACCCCAGATGCTGCATCCATTGTCGCACGTGTACCAGCCTGACGGCGACCCGCCGTCAGCACTCACGGTGGTACCACTTCGCAACTTTGTGCCTCCCGGGCCGAACGCACGGAGCGGCGATCCGGCTTCGCATTGCACACCGCCGCAATCCAGCGTATTGGCTCCTTGGTTCCAGTAGCACGTGAAGGACCCCGTAAACTCTGCAGACGCGACCATCCCCAATCCTGACATCGCATCGGAGTGCTGACGGTCCGCGAACCGCCTCCGCATGAACGGCAGCACCTCCTCACCAACCGGAAGCACACGGTCGGTTTGACTCACCCGCTCCTTGGTCGCGCGATCAAATCGCAATGCGGAGTAGCCGCCCAGCACGGCATCCGCTCGCGATGCCCGCTTGCTGAACCCGGGGCGTTCCCGCCATGACCGCTGCGCCCAGCTCGCAACGCGCCCCTGCGCATCACGTACCGCGTTGCGCTCCAGACAGAGTTCGCGATTGCTCGCCGTCAACGCCAAGCCAAAAGGGAGTCCCGGTGATTGTCCACCGAGTGAGGTGCCAACACCTGCGCCATTCGCGTCTCCCAGCGCGCGGTGACCGGACGCGTTCAACGCGTCTGGGGGGAGGCTACAGGCGCATCAACCGAGCACGCCGACAACGCGAGGCCAGCAACAACCACTGCCATCCACTTCGAGACGCGCATTCTCATCGATACTCCTTTGCGAAGAGCGAAAACGATGAAGCATTGAGTACCACGCGTCAGAGTATTGGTGTGGTCGCCGATCCTGTCAAGATCGGCGTGGGGCGTTCGTCACCGCTGGCGCGGCGAAGTGTAAGAAACCTGTATCGGAACTAGTTCGACCCACCCGTTCGCCAACGCCACTCTCTGGTGAGCGAGGTACCGCACGCCGCATTCAAGGACGCGGGCGCCGCCGCCAAATCTACGCCTTAGCAGGTTGCTGAAAAAGTACGTGAAACGCGTGAAATATTCCTGGCGTGCGCGAACGAAGGTGGTCTCTTGGCGCGACTCTTCCGCACGAGGGTGCGCATGCGTGGTTCGGATGTGCCGCAGACGACGATGTTCAGACATAGCTCGGTCGAGGATCGCATTCCCGCCGATACGGAAAGATTGCATCGTCACGCGCGCATTTTCAGCAACCTGCTAGTATTTGAATGGCACTCGACGGATGTACTCGACATCATCGTCATCGCGCACAACCAAGAGCAAGTGGGCGGCACCGAATCCGGCTAAACGCGATTTGGCAGGAAGCCGTACCCTCTCAGAGATGGTAGCGTCGCGAGAAAAAACATCAAAAGCCGGCAAACTTTCCGCGAGCGTTGTGCGTCGTACCCACAGCTTCCCATCGGGAGCGAATCGAATCGTGCTGAACGCGTCGCCATGGATTGCGGGCAACACATCAGGCCAGTCATAGCGACCGTCGCGAGGAGCTTGGTCACCGCGCTGTCGCGCGAGTTCAAGCACCATTTCCTCACGCGTGCGGCGCGTCAGCATTTGCGCCGGAACGGTCATGATCGAACTTTGCTTTTGCGCTCCGTCTAACGAAAAGAAGGTGACGCGATATGGGCTGCCGGTCACCACGGCGACCTGTCCATCTAGCGCGGCAGTCCAGTAATCGGCGGGAGACAGATACGGTGGAGCGCTGGTCCCACTCGCTCGCGCCGACACCCCCGAAGGAGCTGCACCAGCCCTCAAAAGCGGTGGCGCACGGCGTGATACCTCGCGTGGTTCGCTGGCGTTGGGAAACCACTCGGCAATCACATCGCCGCCGCGGCGAGCCGAAGCATACATCACGCTACCGGTCGAGGTTGGTATCCCTGACGATCGGCGCGCGATGTAGTTCAAGGAAGTAGGTTCGCCCAGCGCAAAGGGCTTTTCCAGTGTTCCATTGGCGCCGATGACCAACCAGCGTTCGTTCGAGGCGTCATCAATGGCGACGCGTCCACGTCCAAGATTGAGCAACCGTACCGGGTATGCGATCTCGAGAGGTCCAGATCCCGCTCGACCAATTTGCACCGAGGTGTCTCGATCGAACCATACCCGATCAACGCGTCGCTCTCGCCGATCTATTACGACGATACTGCCGTCGCGCAGTTCCTCGGCCGTCCTGACCATCGTAAAGGTCGTTGCCGCTTGTTGCCCCGGTGCGGATACCACGCGCACAGGTTGCGATTGGCAAGGAGGAACGAAGAGCAGTAGAGCACTCAACGCAACATACTGGCAGCACGCGAACAATGTCCGAAGTCTTGATGCCATGTTAGCGGACCTTCCGAGGAACTGCGGTTGTGATTGAACCTTGCAGATCAACACCGGCAATGGCTTTGCTGAGTACCGCTGTCGAGGGCGACCCGAGATTTCGCTGATTGACAAAGACAGTTGGCGTACCGGACACACCCAGTCGTTCCCCGAGACGCTCGCCCGCCGAGATGCGATCGACGGGATTGGGACTCATCGCACAACGCGCGATTTCGAGCGTATCAGAAATTTCGGCTCGTCGAGCCAGTTCTCCCCAACTGATGATTCCTAGCGAGTCCTGTTTTTCAAAAGTTGTAGCGGCGAAGCGGGCTGCTCCGCCTACTATGCGAGCACATTCGAAGGCTCGAGCAGCGGGTTTAGCAAATCGATGCATCGCGAGTGGAAAATGTGCGAGACGGACCTGTACGTCCGGTGTGAGCGCAGCGGTGAGTCGTGTGTCGAAGGCCCGGCAAGCTGGGCATTCAAAATCCGTGAAAACGATTACTACGATCGAATCACTCTCGTCGCCGTGCACTCGCTCGCTGATACTTATGACCTCATTCCAGTCCGCTCGCGATATCTCGCTCACAGGTAGCGTGAGGTCGGGCGGGGTTCTTGGTGTAGCAAACCACGTACTTTTAATGAGTGACGCCGTCATCACGATCGCCGCAGCGCCAATCGCAGCCGCGACAAAGGTATCCATCCGAGAAGACATGCAAAGTACCTATCGTCAATGGTAGTGGCGGTCTCCGAGGACTGCGCGTCCCCGGAGACGTACGCTCGAGGCGAGGCCCTTCGCTAGGAATTGTTGCAGGTGATGGTGTAGTCGCGTTCCACGTCATCAATACCAAGGCACGTCTTCGGATCGCACCGACCGCCTTGCGGCTCGCAGAGGGAGGTGTAAGAACACGAGTCGGCACACCACACGGTCCCCTCCAACGTTGATTCAGATGCCGACGCGATTGAGTTGGCGGTCGCCAGCGCGCAGACTGCGAGTAGCTGAAGCAACCTCTTCCGGTTATTCATTTTCCGCTTCTAATCAGGATGGGAGCCTTCGGCCGGTCGTCCATTGCCAAGGCGCAATACTGTCCAGTTAGGATGACGACCGCCGTTCCCCGTGCTTCGGCGGTCGGTGCCGGACGATGATGTGGATCGTGGTACGACGTCGGGTCGTCCGTTGGCGACGCCGCGGCCGCAGCGGATAATTACTCATCTTGCGCTTGACGCCGCGCGGCACGGCGCGGCCGCGACTCGAGCTCACCACGAGGTGCCGAATCTCGGCGAGGACGTGCTGCCGGGCCTGCTGCTGGCGACACAGGTCCTGAGGGGGGAAGAGCCGCCACATGGGAGCGTGTGCGGCGGGTCACGTGGAGCGTATGCGTACACGACACGGTGTCGGGATCCCGGGCGCGTGGCAGCGCGCCGATGGCGGCTTCGTGCATCAGCGCGCGGAGGGCGAAGTGGGTGAGCAGAAAGCCCCACGCCTCTTGGTACACGAGGTCCGGCGTCTTACTGCGCAGCACGCGCTGCGCCCCGCGCAGATGCGTCTTGAGTGCATCAAACGCGGTCTCCATTTCCCAGCGCTCGTGATACAGCGCCGCGAGTTCGTCGGCCGGCGCGCAGGCGGGCTCCAGGATCGACGTCACGAGGCGATAGCGGGCGCTGGGCGTCGCCCCACCCGAGGCGGTGTACTCGATCACGCGCACGGCCTGCGCCGCACGGTGGCGACTCGTGCACGCGGGATTCCATCGGAGCTCGCTCCGATACGAGCCATCGGCGTAGCGCTCCAAGACGGGCAGCGTGAAGGTGGCCGGGGCGCGCCACACGAGGGCCGCGCCCGTCGTCACCGCCGTGCGCCAGAGATCGAAGCTCAAAAAGCCCCGGTCGGCGAGGCAGAGCATCTCGCCGGTGAGCCCCGCGAGGACGTCGACCGCCAGCACGCGTTCGGACGTGCCATACGGGCCCAGCCGCGCGCCCGTGATCGCATGCGTGCCGTTCTCCAGAAGGCCGACCAGCCGCAGCTGCGGAAAGGCGCCCGTCGTATTCACGCCACGCGCACTCGCCGGCCGGCCAAAGGCGGCCGCATTCGCCGCCGTGTCGCCCACATCCAAGGTCGTGCCATCGAGACTCATCACGCGCCAGCCCCGATACCACGCGCCCGGCGTCCCCGCCGTCGCGATGGGCGCGACGACCGCGTGATACAACGCTTCGAGCGGCGCCGCCCCCAAGCGGATCCGCGCCTGCGAGATCGCCGACTTCGTCGGGAGATCCGTCGTGGACAGCTCGCCGAGCCACCGCGCCCCTTCGACCACGCACCGCAGCACTTCCTGCGTCGAGACCTCGGCGTACAACGCCATCGCCAGCACGTAGTACACCATCACATGCGCCGGCAGCGCCCGCTCCCGCTCGTTCACGCGCTCCGTCTCGAACAACACCTGATCCACCAGCTCGCGCGGAAACTGCGCCGCTAATACGCCCAGACTGATATGATCCGTCAGTCGCATCCCTGCTGGGATCGTCGCTGCCGTCCGCGCCATGGCTACCTCGGGAGTCGAGTAGATCCAAAGATAGCACATTTTACTCTAACTGGACAGTATTGTGCCTAGGCGCGTGTTTCAGGCCTGTATTTCAGGCCTGTATTTCAGGCCTGTATTTCAGGCCTGTATTTCAGGCCTGCTCCATCGCTATATCTAACGGATGGTTTTGTCAAGCCTCATTTAAGTGCGCACGGAGTCGGTTTCGACGGGACCGGCCATCGCGCGTGGCGATGAATGACCAAGGCACTCAGAAGAGAGCGCGACGGCCGACCCTGTTCACGATTCGGAGCGAGTGGCAGTTGATGGAGCAGCTCAACTACAATTTGCTCTTTCGCTGGTTCGTGGGCTTGAATCCGGATGATGCGGTCTGGGTGCCGACGGTGTTCACCAAGAATCGGCAGCGGTTGATCGACGGCAATATCGCGGACGCCTTCCTGCAGGAAGTGCTCAAGACCGCCGAGACGCACGGCCTCTTGTCGCACGAGCACTGCACCGTCGATGGGACGTTGCTGGAGGCGTGGGCCAGTCAGACGAGCTTTCGCCCGAAGGATGATCCGAGTGCGTATTCCGGTCAAAGCGGCCACCTGTTCCGATTTAATTCGGCCACCCATTCCGGTTCAATTCGGCCAAGCATTCCGGACCAATTCGGCCACCTCCAGCGGGTGAGTTCGCGGTGGTGTCATGTTGAGCGCAGGATCGGTTAAGGTGTCTCGGGAATTGGTGCGGGATCGGCGGGGTGTGCGCCGAGTTTTCTCAAGGATCCTCCGGTGAGGGTGATGCGGTGCGCGTGATGGACCAGCCGATCCAGTATCGCATCGCCGAAAGTGGCATCCCCGACGCATTCATGCCAGTGCTCGACCGGGACCTGACTGGTCAGGAGCGTCGCGCGTCGGCCGGTGCGATCTTCAATCAGCTCCAGCAGATCCCGTCGTTCCCGATCGCCGATGGGGGCCAAGCCCCAGTCGTCCAAGATGAGCAGATCGGCTTTGCCCAGTTGGGCGAGCACTTTGCTGTACGTGCCATCCGTGCGGGCGATGACGAGTTCGGGTAACAAGCGTGGCAGTCGGAGGTACCGCACCGTATACCCATGTCGACAGGCGCTTTGTCCAAGGGCACAGGCTAACCAGCTTTTTCCAGTACCGGTTGGACCGGTAATAAGGAGGACGCCGTGTTGCTGGATCCAATCGCCAGTCGCGAGGCGCAGGAGTTGGGATTTCTCGAGCCCGCGCTTCACGCGAAAGTTCACGTCCTCGATTGAGGCGGCGTGTCGCAGTCGCGCCAGTTGCAAGAGCCGCGTGAGTCGACGATTCTCGCGGGCAAATTGTTCCCGCTCGAGCAGCAGCGCGAGCCGATCTTCGAAATCCAGCGACACGACATCCGGCAGGCGACGTTGTTCATCGAGCGCTTCCGCCATTGCGGGCAATTTCAAACGATGCAGCAGCTCCGTGGTTTGTTGGGCGAGCATCAGACGACTCCGGGGATGAGTGAGAGTTGTGGCGCGGTCGCGTCAGTGATGGGGGCATCGATGTGTGCATCGGCGTAGTACGCGGGGCCACGCACGTTCTCGTGCGTAGCGGGTAAGCGCGTTTCGACCGCGAGCGGTTCGAGTGGCGCTTGATCCAGTCCGCGTTGCAACATCGAATGGATCGATCGATACGTCATCGATTCTGCGTGTTGGGCACGGACCGCAGCGGCTTCCAGGCGCGCCTCGCCGAAACGTTTCCCGAGGGAAAACAGGCCGAGACACGCGCGATAGCCTTGTTCCGGATGCGGCTTCGAGGCGAGGATATGTTCGACGACCGCGCCGGTCGCGACGCCAATCGATGCGCCCCACTGCACTAAGCGCGATGGCGACCATTCGGCATGCCGTTGATGCGACTTCGGCCGATGCGCGGCGTCGGTCGAGTAGCCACCGGCCGTGTAGCGGCGGACATGCGCGGCCACGCGTTTGCCGCGATGGAGAATTTCGACCATGCTCACGGTGAGACGCACCGAGACGCGCGCGCGCACCAATTGGTGTGGCACACTATAGCAGTGCTTGTCGACCGCGATGTGATAGTCGATGTTGACCTTGGCGTCGCGCCACTCCGCAAATTCATAGCGGTCGACGGGGAGTCGTTGCAGCGCGGGGCGATCCGTTTCGGTAAAGAGCGTGTCGCGCGATCCGGGGAGTTTTTGAAAGGGCCGCGCATTCAGCGTGTCGAGGCGCTCGTGCAGCGCGGCATTCAGTTCGGCGAGCGAAGCAAACCGCTGGTGGCGCATCGGCGCTAACAGCTCGCGCTCGACAATTTGCACGGCGGTTTCGACTTTGGCTTTGTCCCGTGGCCGGACGACGCGCGTGGGCAAAATCGCCGTGCCGTAATGCGCCGCAAATTCCGCGTACGTCGCATTGATGACCGGTTCATAGTACGACGCATGCGTCACCCCCGCGCGTAAATTATCGGGGATGATGAGCGCCGTCACGCCGCCAAAGAATTCCAGCATGCGCACGTGTGACGCGATCCAGTCGGGCAGCTGTTGGGTCCACGTCGCTTCCGCGTACGTGTAGTTGCTCGCGCCGAGCGCCGCGACAAAGATTTGTGCCGCACGGACCTCGCCGGTCGTTGGGTCCAAGACGTCGACCGTCACGCCGGCATAGTCGACAAACGTGCGTTCGCCCGCGCGATATTCCTGACGCATCACCGGATCAAGCGTCGTGCGCCAGCGCCGGTAGTGTTCGGCGAATTGACTATACTGGTAGCCGGCAGGCTCGGTCTGCTGATATTCCTGCCATAACAAATACAGCGTCACGCCTTTGCGTTTCTTTTCGCGCGCCATCATCGCCCAATCCGGCACCGGCCGTTTTGGCGTCGGGAGGCGGACGTTGCACGTAAACAGTGCGCGCTCTAACGCCGCTTCGTCGACTTCCGCCGGGAGCGGCCACGATAGTCCACTCGCGCGAAAACGCGCGAGATAATCCTGCACCGTACTGCGCGGCACGCCTAAACTGCGCGACGTTTGCCGTTCACTCAGCCCGCTCTCCAGCCGGAGCCGCAGGGCATTCATCATCGTTCGCATGGGGATCCTGTCTCGTGGCACAGTGGCTCCGGTTTGAGGTGCCGGAATGACGCCACTAACTCACGACTTGGGATCCTGTGCTCGGCATTTCACCACCAGCCTTCACCCCCAGGCCGGAATCCTCCGGAATAGGTGGCCGGATTCGTCCGGAATGGGTGGCCGGATTCGCCCGGAATGGGTGGCCGGATTCGCCCGGAATGGGTGGCCGGATTCGCCCGGAACGGGTGGCCGGATTCAGCCGGAATAGGTGGCCGGATTCGTCCGGAATGGGTGGCCGGATTCGCCCGGAATGGGTGGCCGGATTCGCCCGGAACGGGTGGCCGGATTCAGCCGGAATAGGTGGCCGGATTCAGCCGGAATACGCACCGAGTCCACCGCCGTCTGATGGCGATCCGAAGAATCCCACCGTGAACTTTCACGGGGAGAGACGGTCGAATGCGACGCATGAATCGGTGACGGATCCCGACGCGCGGCTCGCCCGCAAGAGCCACGGGCAGACCAGCACGCTGAGTCATCTGGCGAGTGTGGTGATTGACAATCGCCATGGGCTGATTGTCGCCACGGATGTGCGGCCGCCCGCGTACGACGCGGAACGCGATGCCGCCATCGAAATGCTGACCTCCCTCGAGCCCCATTCGCAGCGCCGCACCGTCGGGGCCGACAAGGGCTACGACACGACCAAGTTCGTCTCGGGCGCGCGCGCCTGCGACATCACGCCACACGTGGCGCAGAATATTCATGCGCGGCGCGCGACCAGTGCGATCGATGGCCGCACCACGCGGCATGCGGGGTACGCCGTGAGCCAAGTGAAACGCAAGCGCATCGAGGAAGGGTTTGGGTGGGGAAAGACCGTCGGCGGGTTGCGGAAACTGCATCATCGGGGGCGCGAGAAGGTCGCGTGGATCTTCACGTCTACCAACGCCGCGTACGATCTCGTACGCATGCGCACGCTGCTCCGCGCGAAGGTCTGCGCGTGAGCGCCCACGCGAGCGCGCCGATCGGGGCGATCCAGCACCACACTGACGGCCGCGGGGGCCGTGGACGAGGTGTGCAGGGCGCGCCGGTTACCCCAATACCCACTCTCCGACGCACGAATCGCCCTCGATACGGAGAAATTGCACCGTCACGCGTGCTTTTTCAGCAACCTGTTAGGCTGTTGCGAACACCTGAACGGCGCATTCGGCAACGCAGCCGTTCACCACACCCGCGTCATCACCGCTGAACACTGACGTCCACATTCGGATCAGAGTGGGCAGACGGCAGCGACGTGAGCCCGAACTCTTATGTCGCGGTGGGGCATCTCCGGCGCCATTCAGCATTCGGCCGGCATGCGCACGTCGAAGACGATCGTGGCGATCAACAAGGACAAAGATGCGCCGATTTTCAAGATCGCGGACTACGGCATTGTTGGTGATGTGTTGGAAATCATGCCGGCGTTGACGGCGGCCGTGAAGGCGGCGAAAGCGCAGGGGTAATAGCGAAAGTCGGCGGTGCCGAGATTCCGGCACCGCCGCGACGTCCCTCCAATGCGAATGCCTACCAACGCCGCCTTATTGCGAACTCCTGGCGGACGGCGGCACAGCGAGCTCTGCCTCGCAACTTGTACGGCGCGACGAGGCGTAGAGAGGACGGAGGTGCGTTGAATCCAGTGTCCAGGCGACGTCTAGGCTCGGAGAGAGCCCACTCTTGTCCGACGCCGGCGCAGCGTTCGCGTATCGCTGAATCACGAAAACGCTCCCTCTCCCATGAGGCCACACGGCAAGTCGGGCAGATTGCAGGTCGCCGTGTTTGAGAAAGCACAGCGGGACAACGTTCAATACCGCATGCACCGCTCGGCTTCGTTCATTCCAGGCAACCGAAGCGAGAGTATCCGACTGCGGCGTCCACGTGACTCGAACGTCAGTCGCAACCGACTCGATGTCGACCGGCTCGCTCGACTCGCCACGCTCACCACAATATTCAACGCGGGCCGCGCCAACCTCCTCGCTCAACCCATGCTTTTCTCGACGCGCTAATGGTCGCATTTTGGCTATCGTTGAAAGGCGACTTGGAAACACGAGACCTGCCAGGGTTGGGTCACCAATCGCATCGGCAAAAATCCGCCCCTCGTGCTTGTCCGTCCCGCCGCAGCCCAGCAGGCCCATCGACAGCGAAATACGAAACGCCTGCCTTCGTCGACGGCCAAGGCATTCATGACTACGCGCTCGAAGACGAGCGGTGAGGAGCGGAACGATATTGTCGTGGAGGTCCATGTTCTTCGCTCGCGTTTCGTCGACATTTAGGTGCCCACCGCGCAGCGCATCCCTGTGCATCGCGCTCGGACGTGCGGTTCTCTCTGCATGCTAGAATCCAATGGCCTCGCACGCCGGTAGAGCGTCCTCGCGAAAGTAGAATTGCAAGGTCGTGTCGAGCATGACGAAGAGGGTGACCTCAAATGGGCCGGGTCCACCCTTGGTGTCGGTGAACTCCTCTTGCGGGGATCTGCGTTGAAGAAGCAGCGTTGCTTGCGGAAGTTGCCAACGCGCGGCAGCTGTACCGCGACCTCGATAACACTGGGGCTCACCCGTCGTGACGCTCCGCAAGGCGTTACGTACGCGATCCCAGTAAATGCTTGCCTGAGCCGAGTCCGAGAACGCTGATCTCGCTGTCACCATGGAAACAACAGCATCTGTTGCGACAGGCTCACACGGAGCCAACGTCGGCTCACGTGGGAGACGTTTGAAGCGCTATTGCATCGATTTCCACTTCCACGTCCTCGGATTACGCACCCGTGTTTGTCATGACATGCTGTATCGGGGTTACCTTCGCGAAGAGCCGTATGCGGGAAATCCGCCCGTACGGATCTGTGAGGGCGAAGCCGAATGGCCTAGCTACTCGACCACACTCCGCGGACAAAGCCGCCGTTGTTGCGACGCGGGCGGTAACACCCGTAGACGGCGTCCGCGTTTCTAACTCGCCGACTACCGTATTGTGGGAAATATGCTTGGGGTAGTGTCGGCGCTCACGGCGGCAAAAGCGAAGCCTGACTACGGCAACGGCGGTGCCGGGATTCCGGCACCGCCGTTGCGAGTGACCGGAGCGGTCGATGTTGAGTGGAGGGATAGCTGAGGGGAGTGCTGCCGCTTTGCGAGTATGTTGCGCTTACGACGCTAACGGAACGCGGCGAGAGGGCAGCAGCGAGCAGGACACAACGGCTGACGAACATCATCGCCTCAGTTGCATCGTCGCGCGCTCGTCTGGCGGCGCCGATCGCACGTATGAACTGGTCGTCACCACCTTCGAAAGCACTCGCAACGGGTCTGTATTCGCGATCAGCACTTCGTAGGTGGTCTCGTCAAACTCATTCGGTACCTCGAGCTTTGCAAGGATCGCCACCGTAACGACGATGGTATCGCCTCGTAACACTGGGCGTTGAAACCTCAGTACTGAAGCCTCCTTTGACGTGGTACCGAACAATCGTGTGACACGACGATACGTCGTCAAGTCATGCAGCGGCATGACTGGCAACGGATCGCTGAGTCGGGGCCGATACGCGCTCTCAGGCGGACACCGCTCGTCGAGAAGCTGCCGCTGACAGAGCTGTGATCGAAGTATTCGAACCTTGGTGCCGCTCGTGAGCACCGCCGAAACAGCGATCACTGAGGCTTCGCGGTCACGACCAATTGGCAAAGGCCGTCCGGTTCGCACGATGAATTCCTGCGCGCTAATCGGATGCGCGGCTTCGAGGGCCACAAGCGATATGGTGAGCACGACTAGCGACTTGAAGAGGCGGTTCACGTTACCATCCACAGGTAGTCGCGACCGCCTTTTGCGCGGACCCCTCGGCCGCCTGTGACGCCACATGTGTCATCTCGTGTTTAAAGATCTGTAAACGGTTGGCCAAAGACGTCGTCACGAACTCACTCGAGTTTTGAAGCTGGGTGCGCTCCACTCCATGATCAGAAATATGAATCTGCATTGTGGATGTATCTTGGTAGTTATGCGTGTCTCCAACGCTGTAGTGGTTTCGTCCATCTGAGCTCAGTTCGGCCGACACTAGCAACTCCGGGCCGTCAAAGAGCTTCACCCTATTCGACGCAAGAAGTGAGGTGCCTAACCGATACGCCTTGTCGCAAATGGGAATTCCGCGATTCAGGCCGTTGAGAAACGACTGAAACGTCGATCGTTCTTGTGTGGAGATGTCTCGAAGGCTTCTAATGCAGGTGAGCGTGGCCTTGCATCCAAGAAGTTCACCGGTAGCGGTATCTGAGACTGTTTCAGCAAAAACGCACTCCCCCAGTTCGCGCAAGTAACCGGGCTCACAAGGCGGCACCATGGTCGAATCGCCGCCAGTCCCCGTCGACCCGCCTCCTTGGTCTCCGCCGTTCCCGCCGTCCCCCCCGCCGCCCCAGTCATCATCCTCTTCGCAATCCCAACCCCCGGTGCCGTCCATAAAACCAAAAATCCTGCACCCGTTGTCGCACGTGTACCATCCTGACGGCGACCCCCCGTCGGAGCTCACGGCGGCACCGCGTCGCGACTTTGCTCCGCCGACTGCACGGAGCGACGAACCCGAGTCGCATTGCACACCGCCGCAGTCCAGCGTGTTGGCGCCTTGATCCCAGTGACAGGTGAAAGATCCCGTGAAGTCTGCCGACGTGAGCGCGCCCAGTTCCCGCACCGAGCCACCGCTCGGACGGTCAGGGAAGCGCTGCCGCATGAACGACAGCGCCTCGTCGCCTGCGGGAGGACGC
>Ga0209490_10002703_pt1 | contig 16700 bp, 19 predicted proteins | sample MAT06_FD_187209 | JGI IMG/M metagenome (GOLD analysis project Ga0209490, IMG submission 187209) | Freshwater microbial communities from Lake Fryxell liftoff mats and glacier meltwater in Antarctica - MAT-06 (SPAdes) (version 2) | ecosystem: Environmental > Aquatic > Freshwater > Ice > Liftoff...
ACAACCCAGCCAGGCGGGACTCCATCGCCCAAAACGCATCCTCACTCGCCACTACCAAAGAATATGTCAGCGGCCACCGATCTAACGATAGACACGCCGGACTGCCAACGATGAGCAATAATCACCCAAATGGACTAGGTATTTCATTACGGTTACTTAGCTCGACCTCGGCCCGAGTCCGAGACCAGGGTAATGGCCTTACGTTAAGCCAGTGAAGTCGCGACACGCCGGGTTGGTTGCCGATCGGGGTGATCCTCTGCCGGGATGGATCGGTGGGTGGCGCATGATGGCTCGGAGGGGGTGTCTCCGGAGGGTTGGTTGCCCGATCGGGTGTTGGTGGGGGCGTTGACCAAGGCGTTCCCGCCGGGGTTGGTGGATCGGGTGGTCGGCACGACCGACACTCGGGAGGTCCGGCGACGGTTGTCACCGGCCCGGTTCGTGGCGGACTTCGTGTTGGCGTTGTGGCTGTTCCGGGGCCGCAACTGCGGCTACGGCCAGGTGATGATCAAGCTGGTGGACGGGTTGTACTACCGGCGCCGCGCCCGCGACCTGCTCGATGGGGTGGCGACCGATCCCGAGGGTCGGGTGATTGCGGGTGAGGGCCGGCGGTGGCGGCGGCCCAACGTGTCCTCGTTGTCCCGCGCCCGCGCCCGGTTGGGTGCCGATCTGGTGCACATGCTGTTCGACGAGGTCGCCGGCCCGGTCGGCGCTGACGGCGCGGCCGGGGTGTTCTGCTGCGGGCTGCGTGTGGTGTCGGTGGATGGCTCCAGCACCGATCTGCCCGACACACCCGTGAACGCCGAGCACTTCGGTCGTCCCCGCAGCGGGACCCGGGATGGGGCGTTCCCGCAGGTCCGCTGGCTCGCCGCGGCGGAGTCGGGCTACCTGGCGCTGCTCAACCCGGCGCGGCGCGGCGCCGACCCGGCGATCACGGTGCGGGTCATCTAGTACACCGTGCACACCACCTCACCCGAGGGCACCGAGAGCTTCTCGGAGGTGTTCGCGCTGGTCACTGACCTGCTCGACATCGAGGCCTACCCGGCGCTGGACCTGGCGTGCGCCTACCCGATGCGCTGGGGATGCGAGACCGTGATCGGGCACCACAAGACGGACATGGGCGAGGGGATGCCGGTGCTGCGCAGCCGCGATCCCGAGGGCGTCGCCCAGGAGATGTGGGCTCTGTTCGCGGTCTACCAGGCCATCCACACCCTCATCGGGGCCGCCGACACCGTCGGCATCCCACCCGAAAGATCAGCTTCCCGCACGCTCTGACCGCCGCGACCGACACCGTCTCGGCGGCCTTTCCCCACGGTCTTTTCAAGATCGATCCGAGCGGTGAGCAGGCGCTGAGCGCACCGATGGTGATCATTGGCGGACGGCTCGGTGATCTTCGGCGTGTCACGGCGGGATGGGCGACGGAGCTCCGGTAGCAGGAGGAGTCCTCTCGCAAACTTCTCGCCACCGGAGCTCCGTTGCCGCTTCATCCTGCCGTCGCCGAGTCCGGGTTCGCGGGGCTCGGTGCGGTCGCGTCGGGTCCGACCGTCGCCACGATCTCCCCGCACCGGCCCGGGTGTGCGCTGAGCTGCTGCAACGGTTCGCCTCGGTGTCTGATGGTCGCCGGGACCAGGGCCGGGTTCACCCGGTCGCGGTGGTGCTGGCGCTCTGCGCGGCCGCGGTCGTGGCGGACATGGCCTCGTTCACCGCGATCACCGGCTCGGCCGGTGACGTCCCGGCCGAGCTACTCGTCAAGCTCTACGGTCCATCACGAGCCGCAGACCCCACGAGAGTGGGAACAGTGGCTCACCCTCAGCCGCAAGGCGATCTACCACCAGTGGATCACGCCGCAAGCGACGGTGCTCGGCGACGACGGACGCATCACCAGCTACCACCTCGTGCACGCCCGCTGCCTGTCACGACACCATGCCGAGCAGGCAGCGGCACGGCGAGTCTGCACCGCCCGCGAGCCCCCAGGGCTTGCTTGAGCCGCGTGCGGGGCCAACTCACAAGCACGGTTCTGAGGGGCCCCGGCGCAGCAATGCGCCGGGGCTACCCGACCGAGCCCTGCGCGGGCCGGTGATCGGACGCAAGAACTACTACGGCTCGGGCTCGGTGGTCTCCGCGCAGCCGGCCAGCCGGGCGTGGACCGCCACCGCCACCGCCGCACGGGCCGGGCTCAACCCGCTGACCTACCTCACCGCCTAACTCGACGAATGCGCCCGAGCCGGCGCCACCGCCCCGACCGGCCACGCACTGACCCGGTTCCTGCCCTGGACGGCGAGCACCGACGACCTCACCGCCTGGGCCAACGGACCCGACCTCAACCCGCCAAGGACGACCACCCAGTCGCCGACGGGCACAACGCGCTGCCCTGACCACACCAGGACGAGCGGGACAGCCCAGCCGACGGGAACTCCGAATACTTGCCATCCACCGGCGTGCCGCCAGCGAAGCCGACGCTGTCACACAGAGCTACGATCCGTTACTCGGAACGGCTCAGTGAATCATGACAAATGGGTGGTACGCCGTTCACTCCCGATACTTGCCTGACCAACATGAGGACTGCTAAGGTTGAATCTCCGATCAAGCCTGTGTAACGGGCATACCTCACCCGTTCCCGCTAGAACCCCGATCTCGGTGTTGCTGCGACGAAGGGTTACGGAACGTTTGAATGTCGGCAGGCCGGGACCATCATATGAAGGATGTTGGTTTTGGCGATCAGCCCTTTCACGATCGGTACATTCCCGGACCCAGAGGAGATCGTCATGAAGGCCATGGTGGCTACGCTCGCTGACCGCGCGCTCGCCCTGATCGTCCCCCGCGCCGAGGCCGAGGCCGGGTGCTCCTACGTCTGGTTGTCCTGCAACGGCGGCTGCACGGGCGGCCTCAGGTACCGGAAGAGGTGCATGTCCGGCTGCTCGGGTGTGCCCAACCACTGCTACCCCTGCAGCGTGACGGGCACCTGTTGATCGTCGGCGCGGCGAGTGCGCTCGCCGTGGTGTTCGCCGCTGCCCTGTGGGGCAAGGTATCTCACGCAGGTTTCGTCGAGTACCGGCGGAGCGCGGGCCTTCTCTGGCCCGGCTCCACCCCGCTGACGCCGACGATGCGGCACGTCCTGGCGGTCGCCGTCCTGGGAGCCGAGGCGGTCGTGACCGTTGTCCTCATCGCCGGTGTCGTCCTCACTGTGCCTGGAGGTGGATGGTGGGCGGTGTGGGCCCTGTCGGCCGGCTTCCTGGTGGCGGCGGTGCTGCTCGGCGCGTTCACCGTCGGGCACGCGGTGGCGCGCGGCCGTGGGCGGGTCGTGCCCTGCGCCTGCTTCGGCCGCACCACGACGACGGCACCCGCCGCCGCCATGGTGCGCAACGGGGTGCTGCTCGTCGTCGCGGTGGCAGGTCTGGTGTTCGCGCTGCTCGATGCCGATGTCGCGGCGGCGGAGGAAGTTCTGGTGGCGGTCCTGGCCGGCTCGGTCTCGGGTCTGCTCCTGGTCAACATGGAGGAACTGATGGGCGTGTTCGGTTCGTCGCGCGTCGCACTGCGGGAAAGGCCCTGACGTGACCGGCGTGGTGCTGGGCATCGTCGTAGTGCTGACGTTGCTCAACCTCGTACTGCTGCTCGGTGTGGTGCGCCGGTTGCGCGAACACGAGACCCGGTTGGCCGCCGTGCCCGGCGAGGATCCGCCGCGGTTGATCGCTGCGGCCGGCACGGTCGTCGGCGCCTATGCGACCCGGTCGGTGGACGGTCGGGCCGTGGACAGCGAGTCGCCCTGGGAGCTGATCGGCTTCTTCTCCCCGCAGTGCGACGCCTGCCACGAACGCCTGCCCGAGTTCCGACGAACGGCGGCGGGTCATCCCGGGAGGGGGCTGGCCGTGGTCGTCTCCGACGGTGGCGACACCGCGTCGCTCGTGGCCGAGCTCGGCAGCACCGCGACGGTGGTGCTCGAACAGCACGACGGTCCACTGTCCCGCGCGTTCGACGTGCGCGGATTCCCGGCGTTCGCGCTGGTGGACGGAGACGGAACGATCAGGGCGAGTGGGTACGAGCTGCCGTTGCAGCCGGCGTGACCGTCCTCCGGGTCGCCGCCGGCCGGCTCGGTACCGCCGTTCGACTGGCCGCCGCGGCGCACCCCGGGGCGCTCGTCGGCTTCCTGCTGACCAGTGTGCTGGGTGGGCTCGCGCCGGTCGCCACGGTGTGGCTGGCCAAGGTCACGGTCGACGGGATCGCCGCCGGTGCGGGCGTCGGTGAGCTGTGGGGGCTCGGAGCAGCTTTCGCCGCGGTCGGCCTCGCCGTGGCCACCGTCGCACCGGTGTCGACCTACCTGCAGGCCGAGCTGGAGCGGTCGGTCGCCATGCTGGCCAAGGACGAACTCTACCGTGCGGTCACCGGCATCCCACTGCTCGGCACCCTGGAACGGCCCGGCTTCCGGGACCGGCTCCGGCTGGCGGAACAAGCCAGCCGAAGCGGCCCGGTCCAGGTCGTGGAGTCGGCCCTGGGTCTCCTACAGTCGGGCCTCACGCTGGCGGGAATGCTGGCCGCGGTGGCCGTCATCGAGCCCTGGCTGGCGCTGGTGTTCCTCGCCGCCGGCCTACCGGCCCTGATAGCCGAGATCCGACTCAGCCGGCGTCGGGCCGAGATGGCGTGGCGGATCAGCCCGGCCGAGCGCCGCGAGTTCTTCTACACCGACCTTCTGACGAGCCTCAGCGCGGCCAAGGAGCTGCGTCTGTTCGGCCTGAGCACCCTGTTCCGCCGCCGGATGCTTGCCGAGCTGGGGGCCAGTCACGCCGAGCAGCGTCGGTTCGATCGGCGGGAGGGCGCCACCCAGGTAGGGCTGGCCGCCGTGTCCGCCGTCGTGGCCGGCGGTGCTCTGGTGTGGGTACTGCTCGCAGCGGCCCGCGGCGTGCTCGGTGTCGGCGATGTCGCCGCGGTGATCCTGGTGGTCGGGAGTGTGCAGTCGGCGCTCGCCGCGGCGGTCAACCACGTGGCTGTCGGGTACCACGCGGGCCTGCTGCTCGACCACTACCTCGCCCTCGTCGCGTCCCCGGGCCGCACGGCTCCCCTGACAGCTCCCCCGGCAGCTCTGCCCACGGGGTCGGCCGTCGATGGCGCTCACGTCGGCGTGGAGCTCGATGACGTGTGGTTCCGCTACGCCGACGACCTGCCCTGGGTGCTGCGTGGCGTCTGCGCGACGATCTCGCCGAGCGAGGCGGTCGCGATCGTCGGGGAGAACGGCTCGGGCAAGAGCACACTGGTCAAGCTGCTGTGCCGGTTCTACGACCCGACCCGAGGCAGCATCCGCTGGAACGGTGTGGACCTGCGCGAGATCCCGCTGCCCGAGCTGCACAGCCGGATCGCCGCGGTCTTCCAGGACTTCATGACCTACGACCTGAGCGCCGGGGAGAACATCGCGCTGGGCGACGTCGACGGTCGACCGGAACCGGACCTCTCCCACGCGCGTATCGAGGACGCCGCACGCCGGTCGGAGGTGCACGAAGCGCTGGTCGCCCTTCCGGACGGCTACCGGACCCTGCTCACGCGAGAGTTCGAGGACTTCCCTGGAAGCGGCATCGAGGGCGTACTGCTGTCCGGGGGGCAGTGGCAGCGGCTGGCGCTGGCCAGGGCGTTGCTCCGCGGTCGGCGCGGGTTGCTCATCCTCGACGAGCCCAGCTCGGGACTCGACGCGGAGGCGGAGTTCCGCATTCACCAGGAGATCGGGCGCTATCGGCGGGGCCGCACGAGCGTGCTCGTGTCCCACCGCCTCAACGCCGTGCGTGATGCCGATCGCATCCTCGTGCTCGTGGCCGGGCAGATCGCCGAACACGGTCACCACGACCAGCTGATGGCGGCCGACGGGACCTACGCGGGCCTGTTCCGGCTGCAGGCCGCGGGCTACGAACAGGTCCCGACACCGTGAGCCACACCTGGACGGGAGGAGTCGGCGTTGTCGGGGTCATAGGACTCGCCGCCACCGTCGTCGCGTTGCGCCGTGAGTGGATGGTCGTCACCGTCGTCGGCGGCAGTATGTTGCCCTCGCTGCGCGAGGGTGATGTCGTGCTGGCCAGGCGCCGACATCCCCGGCACGCACGGGTCGGCGATGTGGTGATCTTCGAGCCTCCGGGCGTGGACGACGGTCGGTGGATGATCAAGCGCGTGGCCGCCGTGTCCGGGGACCCGCTTCCGCGGCGGGTGCCCGGCGAGGGCCGTGTGCCGGCGTCCTCGCTCGTGGTGCTGGGTGACAACGGCGGGCTGGACTCCCGGATGTTCGGCCCGCTCCCCTTCCGACGTGTCCGCGCCGTCATGACCCGGCCGCTCCCGGCCGTCGGGGTCGCACCGGCGTCGGGCCGGGAGTTCGCGCTCGAGGACTGGTCGACCTCGAACCCTGCTCTGGGCTTCGGCGTCGGGGCCACGCCCTCATCGGAGGCCGCGGAGAATCCAGGCGGCGCCCGAGCTGAGGTGCCGTCCGCGATCACCGGTGTGCAGCCCGCACCCGCCGCCGCCGGGCCCGCCACGGGTCCGGATCGGCCCATCACGAGGCGGCACCTGTTCCAGCACGGTCCTCGCACACGGATCTCGCTGAGGAGGTGGTCCTCGTCGACGAGGCAGCGCTGAGGGGATGTCGTCCTCCGCCCCGACCATCACGGAGGCGTACTCCGTGCGCGGCGCCGGGGTGCCCGGAAACGTGCTCCCCGCTCCTCTCACCAGGCCGCGGTGGTTCGGTGCGACACAGATGATCTTTCCGGGCGACGGGATCAGCGGGGCGTAGGTCACGTCCTGCACTTGAAAGCCCTGCCGGGCGCCACCCTGGCATCGTCCATCCCATCGGCACGATCGAGCAAGGCACGGATGCCGCTCAACTGCGTGCTCTCCGTCGGTAGACCCGACAAGCCCGATGGGCAAGTTCGAGGGACCTGTCGAGTACCGCGTCCGCCGGTCACAGTGCCCGGAGTCGGCACCGCCCTCGGCGCGCCTCACCACACTCGCGGGCGCCGGCGTCGATACGGTCGAGAAAGGTGCGCGCCCCGTGTCGATCCGGACGACTCCTGTTCGACGCCAGAGCAGGAAGGCGCGCCCCGTACCTGAAGGGTACCCCGTGAAATACATGCTGATCATGCGCGCCACCGCCGAGGCCGTCGAAGCACATGGACTTCGAGAAGATCATCACCGCGATGGGTGAGTACGACCCGCTGCCCGCTCGGCCCCGGCACCAAGCTCGAGGTGCGGCGAGTCACCGAGGCGAGCGACTTCGCGGACTTCGCCGACAACGAGTACATCCAGAAGGAGGCCGGGTGGCGCAAGGAGCTCGGAACCGAGTGAGACGGGCCCGGGTGGGCGAGCCCGGGTGGGCCGATGATGGCCGACATCCGGCGAACGGTCGACGCCGTCTGGCGGATCGAGGGCGGACGTATCGTCGCGACGCTCGCCAAGGTGGTCGGCGACGTCGGCCTCGCCGAGGACCTCGCACAGGAGGCTGTCGCCGACGCCCACGAACTCGACGAGCAGAGCGTCGAGAACTGGCAGCCGATCGACGACGACCTCCTCCGCCTCGTGTTCGCGGCATGCCATCCCGTCCTCGGGCGCGAGGCGCAGGTCGCGATGACGCTCCGCGTCGTCGGCGGCCCCACCCGATCACGACGTCGCAGCGGGCGGCGTGTACCGGAACGGCGAGGCGATGACCACCACCGACTTCACGGACCTCGCCGAGACCCCGGAGGCCGTGGCCTCGGCGATCGGGACCATGACGACCAACGCGGTGCATGTCGCCACGCTCCTCAAGTCCTCGGCCTACCCGCCGGCCTGACTGTTGTCGACTGTTCGTCGCGGCGTTGATCAGAACGGATATAGTCGGCACCGTCCGGCGCACTGCCGGGTCACCACGACAGAGATGAGGGATTCGATGCCCGTCAGCCTGACCAAGGGCGGCAACATCAGCTTGACTAAGGAGGTTGCCAAGACCCCCGGCGCGGCGCCGCTCACGGCAGTGACCGTCGGTCTCGGATGGGACGCCCGGACCACGGACGGAGCCAAGTTCGACCTCGACGCCGTTGCGCTCGGCCTGGGCGCCGACGGCAAGGTGCTCGACCAGGGCAGCTTCGTGTTCTTCAACAACCTGGTCGGCGCCGGCGGCGCCATCCAGCACGCCGGTGACAACACCACCGGTGAGGGCGAGGGCGACGACGAGCAGATCAAGGTCGACCTCGCCAGCCTGCCCGCCGGGCTCGACAAGGTCGTGTTCGCGGTGGTCATCTTCGACGCCGAGAAGCACGGCCAGACCTTCGGTCAGGTGCGCAACGCGTTCGTCCGGGTGGTGAACCAGGCCGGCGAGGCGGAGATCGCCCGATTCGACCTCAGCGAGGACTCCTCGACCGCCGCCGCGATGATCTTCAGTGAGCTCTACCGCAGCGGGGAGGAATGGAAGTTCCGCGCGGTCGGTGACGGCTACGCCGGTGGTCTCGGAGCGCTGGCGAAGGACTACGGCGTCGACGCCTGATCCCCCTCGCCGATCGCCGGTTCGCTGCACTCCGCCGGAAGATGTGCGAGCCGGCGGTCGGTGAGTGCTCGGTCGGGCTGCGGTTCGTACCGGGGGCAGTCAGGCCGTTCGTTCACGCCCCCGGACCAGCAGGTGAGGTCGACGTCACCGGCCTGGTGCTCGACTCGACGCGGCTCGCTGCGCGCGGGTTCGACCGGCCGCCCACCCCCCCGGCTCCCGCTCCCGTCCCTTGGGGCGCGCCCGCATCCGAACCGGGCTGCCCGACCATCCGAGCACAGCTCCGCGCAGGATCCTCCGCCGGGCGGATTCGCCGTGCCCCGCTGAACCAAGAGCTCAGCCGCGTTCGTCGGCCTGGGCCGGCGGCCGCGCATCGTCCCCTGACGACGCGACGGGGGCCGGCTTGCGCAGGCTCAGGACCATGGTGACCGTGAGAACGACGGTGATCACGGCCAGGCTCACCAGCGAGGGGATCTCGGGAACCGCCTGGCTGATCGTCTTGTGCGCGGCCTGCAGCACGAGCTTGACCCCGATGAACCCGAGGACGATCGCGAGACCCTTGCTGAGCAGGTGGAACCGGTCCAGCAGCCCCGAGAGCAGGAAGTACAGCGCGCGCAGGCCCAGGAGGCCCTGAACTCCGGCCGCTTCGTGCTGCCGATCCACGACCGCCCGGCCCTCGTCGAGGGCACCACCTTCGTCGGCAGGCTCTTGGACACGGTGCCCGGGCCGCTCGTCAAGAACGAGGCGTTCCCCGGCGCGCTCACCGAGCAGATCCAGGCCTGACCGGTCGGCACGACCGATGCGCGACACAGCAACGGTGCAGCCACCCGGCCCGCTACCGCACCGGGCGGCCGCTGGGGGATGTTCGCCTACACCTCCGCGGACACCGGGGTCGACTACCTCACCGAGATCGACATCGGCATCTGGGAACAGCAGCTCGGCGACGAGGCCTGGGAACTGTGGGTGGCGGCCAAGCGCGAGATCGCAGCCGCGTCCCTGCGCCACGGCGGGTCCATCAGCGCCTGCCACGGCTCGTGCCGGGAGGGCGAGGTCGACCTCGTGCCGCAGGAGCCGGGCCGACGCTTCGAGGTGATGCTCGACGTCAAGCGCGCGCTGGACCCGAACAACATCATGAACCCGGTCAAGTACCTGCTCGACCTGGCCTACCCGGGCGATGTCGACGCGGCACTGGCCACGCTGCGGGGTACGGCATGGACTGGACCACCCAGAAGCCGCTGTCGCGGGTGCAGGAGGGCGTGCACGTCATCCGGACCCTGCTCGACGACGGCGCGATCACTTTCGACGGCGAGTTCTTCACCTACAAGGGCCTGTTCACGTTCGCCCGTCCCGTCCAGGAGCACCTGCCGGTGAAGATGGGCGCGCTGCGCGGGCCGAAGTCGTTCCAGGTGGCCGCCGAGTTCTCCGACGGCTGCCATCACGCCCTGAGCTACACCCGCGGCGCCTACGAGTACATGTACGAGAACGTGAAGATCGGCGCCGAGAAGGCCGGCAGGAACGTCGACGACCTCGACATCGGCGCCTGGGTCGTGTTCGCCACCGGCAAGGACTCGACGATCGCGAAGGACGCCGCCCGGTCGATGGTCGGCCTCTCGATCGGTGGAAGGAGAACCGCGCCATCGAGGTCTACGGCTTCATCCAGGGCATGGACCTCTCGGTGCGGACCACCGCCGGAGGCCCGACGGCGCCCCCTGCGGGGTTCGAGGAGCCAGCCGCGCACTCCCATGATTGACTCCCATCGATTGCGGGCACCAAACGGTTGTGGACACTGAATCGGTCGACGCCGAGCACGCGCGCCCCGATGGCACCTCGGATGAGCTCGTCGCCGCCAACGGCACCCTTTCCGAAGCCCTCGAACGGATCGAGCGCGCCCGCGGAGCCCTCTACGAGTTCCACCAACTGATGGGCGGCGCCGACGCACTCCTCGACGACGTCGTCGACGGCCTGCGCTGCACCGGCCACGACGACCTCGCCGACCGCGTCCAGGACGAGATCCTCGGCCGCAACGTCATCGAGGGCCGGTGGACCTTTCAACTCGTGGAGGAGTTCGACGACGGTTACTACACCGCCTTTCGCGACCTGGAACGCGCGGTACGGGAGCACACGATGGGCGGCCGGCGGCACGTGCTCGAGGCCGAGATGAAGCAGCGCCGCCGGACCCGAGGGCGCGCAGGCCACGAAGCCACCCCGCCCGGGAGTGGGTGACCCTGTGGGTCGGGGCCACCCGCGAACCACGGTTTGGTGTAGCGGCTGTCCGCTCCCTGAGCTGGTCGTGTGAACCGTCGGCGTCCGGGTACCCGCCGCCCATGACCGACAAGAAGCGACGACCACGCACCGGCGACCACGTCGAGTGGCCCACGCACGGCACCTTCACCCAGGGCGAGGTCGTCGAGGAGATCACCGAAGACGCAGATGCGGCGGGCCGTATCGTGCGGGCCTCCCCCGACGACCCGCAATACCGGGTACGCAGTGACAAGAGCGGGCTCGACGCGGTGCACCGGCCCGAAACGCTCGACAAAGCGTGAACTCGGCGTCGGGGTGACCACGAGGAGGGACAACCCCCTCATGGTCAGCCGCGTGATCCCAGAAGCGGTACACGGCCGCGACGCCGACGCACTCGCCGTTTCTGGGCACGAGCGCTCGGATAGGACGGCCTTCGCCGGTCGGACGGGGCCGCGGGAACCGTGAGCGCACTGATCTACATGTTGGCTCCTACCGGCCGCCTTCGCCGCCGGGCTCGTCATGCTCGGCGTGGTCGGCAGGCCGGAGACGGGAGGCCGCACGGCCACCGCGCAGGTCTGACCCGTGTGTTCCCGGCCTCGCGGTGGGCCACGTGGTGCGCCGCCGGCAGTCGGCGGGACACAGCGCTGCAGGCTGCCTCCCCCGGCACTGTCGGGGCGTCACTCGTCAGGCCAGCGGCTCGGTGCGGCCGTGACGGCGCAGGACTCGGGCCACCGCCTCCAGGTGGTCGCTGATCAACTGCCGCTCGTCTGCGGTGAGGCCGGCGGCAAGTCCGTCCAGCTGGTCGATCAGCGGTTGTACGGCGTGTTCGGCCTGCGCACAGCCCTCCGGGGAGATCTCGACAACCACTCGACGGCGATCCGTAGGGTGGTCGGTCCGCCGTACGAGGCCCGCGGACTCCAGTCTGTCCAGCACGGCGGTGGCGGACGGCGAGCGCATGCCCAGCCGCTCGGCCAGCTCGCCCGTACCCAGGGGCTGCCCGGCCAGGAGATGGTCCAGGGCGGTCAGGTCGGTGAGGCTGAGCCCCATCCGTCGGGCGATCACGTGGTTGGCCGCGGCCGCCGCTAGCAACAGGTCCCTCAGGGCCCACGATGGGGAGGACGCGCGCATCGACTCCCCGTCCGGCGCGCCGCTGAAGTCGGCCACGTGATCAGCCTAGCCCGTTCGGGACGAATTCTGTAGTTTAGACTATCTTGTAGTCATACCTATTGTCTCGGCAGTCGAGTTAGCTCATGCGCTCGACACCGCCGAAGGGGAAGCACATGACACGACCGAGGTACTCGTCGCTCCCAACGCCAGACCGAACAGGTGCTCACCAACCTGGTGGAACAGCTGGGTGGGCGGGTGGAGCGCCGTCGACAACTGGCCGGCTTCCGGCAGGAGCGCGACTCCGTCGCCGTCCGGGTCGACGGACCAGACGGTGGCGAGGAGGGTGCCGAGGAGATCCGCGCGAGCTGGCGGCGCACGGGCGACACCCGGACCAGCCTCACCGACATGATCGGATTTTCCGTGTACCGCGTGAACCAACGGGTCGTCGACCAGTACCGCCGCGGCCGGGTCCTGCTCGCCGGCGACGCCGCCCACGTGCACACCCCCGCCGGTGGCCTGGGCATGAACACCGGCATCCAGGACGCGTACAGCCTCGGCTGGCGGCCCGCAGCGGCCGTCCATGGCGCCGACGACAGCCTGGTCGACGACTACGAGCGGGAGCGCAGGCCCGTCGCACAGGCGCTGCTCTCCAGCACAGACGGATTGCAGCGGCTCCACAGCATCCGCAACCGCCGGGCTCAGCGCGCCCGTGACATCGCCCTGAAAGTGCTGCTCGACCTTCGACCTCTCCGCCAGGCGTTCCTGGTCCGCGCGGGCCAACTCGACGTCACCTACCGCACCGGGGGCAACCGATCGTGGCGCCGCGGGGTCCGGGTCGGCGACCGCACGCCCGACGGCCCCGCCCACCGCTGGCCGGACGGGAGCCCCACGTGGCTGCACGACCACCTGCGCGGCACTCGACCGACCCTGCTCCTCCTCAGCGGCGCCCGTACACACAGCGAACACCGCCTCGCCGAACTGGCCCGACACGCAACCGCGGCTGACGTGCCCGTCGTGCTGATCGTTCCGGACACGGCGACGGCGGCGACAGCGGCCCGCCCGGTCGATCTGACCCTGGTCGACACCCACGGCACGCTGCCGGGAGCACACCGGAACCTTCGTCCTCAGGGCAAGAGGTTGGCCCTCCGCAGATGACGGCCACGGGGTGACGCAGCTCAGCAGCCGAACACTCCACGCACGCCTTGTGCCGGGCGAAAACCGCTACTCCGATCCCGGCGGCATGCCTTGCTGGTCGGGCTCGCCGGAAACTGGGTGGTCAGCGACTCGTATCGGCGCGAGCAAGCCCAGTTCGAACGCCGTCGACTGCAGTCAGCGGGCTGCGCCGCAGTTCCCACACCGGCCGCCAGGTACGATCAGCGAAGAGACCCGACCGCCGCTGGACGCTGCTCGACCGCCCGCGACCGGCCCTGCGACAGGTGCCGCGACACCCGTCGACCGGTGGCCGCACCATCGTGTGTGTGGGATGTCCGGCCCCGCGGCGGCGGTCTCCCGCAGATCCGTGGGCTTTGTCGCGTCTCGGAGGAGCCACCCCGGCCTCTCCCCGCAACAACGCCCACCGCCCGACCGCAGCACCGTGCGCGGCTCGGCTGCCACGGCAGCCCGGCCGGCGTCCAGGAGGAGGAGTTCGTGGCTCGACGAGGCCAGCCCCAGACCAGGGCTCGCCGTAGCGCCCCGCGGGACCGACGACGCGGCCGCGACCGCGACGACGTCATGTCGGTGCTCACCCGCATCGTCCGGGAGGTCGAGGCGGCCCTGCAGAACGGCCGGGTGACGCCCGCGACGCGCACGAAGTTCCAGGTCGTCGCACTGCTGCTGCGCGAGGAGCGCACCCGGGTCCAGGCAGAGGAGACCCGCAACGAGACGTACCGGGCCGAGCAGCTCAAGCGCCTCGACGGCATCGCGACCACCCTCGCGATGACCGCCGTCCGTGATCCGGCGCTCCTGGCGCTCCTTGCCGAGGACGCCGTCGTCTCCGACGAGGCCAGGTCGCTCAAGCGGGACACGCTGCGGACCGCGGGCATCGAGACGGGCGCCGACGAGGCCCCGCAGACGGAGCTCCCGGCCGCCGCCACCAAGCCCCGGGTCGTGCCGCAGTCGGTCGTCTCGAGGCAGCTGGCCAACCCCTTCCTCGCCCCCGACTTCGCGGCCCCCCGGCCGAGCACACCCCGTCCGACGCCGCTGGCCGAGTGGGAGCTGCTCGGCCCGCTGCTGCGTTCGTTCGAGCGCGCCGGCGGCGGAGCCTCCGCGTGCATGGACCTCCCCGCACCGTCCTCCCGGCACGCGCCGCGCAGCCTGGAGCTCATGCCGCACCAGGCCCAGCTCGTCGCCGCGGCCACGGCCGGCCACCGGACCTTCCTGCTCGCCGACGAGCCGGGTCTGGGCAAGACCGCTCAGGCGCTGCTCGCCGCCGAGGCCGCGAACGCCTACCCCCTGCTCGTCGTCGTGCCCAACGTCGTCAAGACGAACTGGGTACGCGAGGCCGGACTGTGGACACCCCGCCGCTCAGCCACCATGATCCACGGCAACGGTGACTCGATCGACGGCTTCGCCGACATCGTCGTCGTCAACTACGAGGTGCTCGACCGACACGTCGGGTGGCTCGGTGACTTCGGCCTCCGCGGGATGGTCATCGACGAGGCCCACTTCATCAAGAACAAGAGCTCCCAGCGCTCGCAGCACGTCCTGGAGCTCTCCGAGCGCATCAGGTCCCGCACCGCGCGCCCGCTGCTGATGGCCCTCACCGGCACCCCGCTGATCAACGACATCGAGGACTTCCTCGCCATCTGGCAGTTCCTCGGCTGGATCGGCGACACGAAGCCGCTCGCAGAACTGATGCACGCGCTCGACGAGACCGGCATGACACCCGCCGACCCGAGGTTCCACACCGCCGCCCGCAGTTGCGTCATCGACCTCGGCATCGTCCGTCGCCGCAAGGTCGAGGTGGCCGCCGACATCCCCGCGCGTCGCATCGCCGACCTCCCCGTCGAGCTGGACGGGCCGGCCGGCCGGTCGATCCGAGCAGCCGAGCGCGACCTCGCCCGCCGGATGATGTCGCGGTACTCCGACGCTCTCGCCGGCCGCCGGTCCGATGCCGTCGTCGAGGGCATCGACCACGACCTCGTGCGCCGGGTGGCCAGGTGGGAGCAGAAGGACGCGGCCACGTCGACGACCGGTGAGAATGTCTTCAGCATGATGCGACGCATCGGACAGGCGAAGGCCGGCCTCGCGGCCGACTACGCGGCACAGCTCGCGCGGAGCGCAGGCAAGGTGGTCTTCTTCGCCAAGCACGTCGACGTGATGGACGTCGCCGAGGAGACATTCGCCAAGCGGGGGGTCCGGTTCTCGTCGATCCGCGGCGACCAGACGCCCACGTCGCGGCAGCGCAACATCGACGCCTTCGTCGAGGACCCCGGCGTCGCCGTCGCGGTCTGCTCGCTGACCGCGGCCGGCGTGGGCATCAACCTCCAGGTGGCCTCCAACATCGTGCTCGCGGAGCTCTCCTGGACCGCTGCGGAGCAGACCCAGGCCATCGACCGCAGCCACCGCATCGGTCAGACCGAGCCCGTCACCGCATGGCGCATCATCGCCGCACAGACGATCGACGCCAAGATCGCCGAGCTGATCGACAGCAAGGCCGGCCTCGCCGCCCAGGCCCTCGACGGATCGCAGGAGGAGGTCGCGTCGTCGGCCGACGTGCAGCACGAGGCGCTCGTCGCGTTGCTGACCGACGCGCTGTCGGCCGCCCCGACGCGCCCGGACAGCTGACAGGGGCGAAGCGGCGTACGGGTTCCGGAACGCGGCACGCATCTGACCGGCGGTCAGCCCGGCCTTGTACGAATCCTGCGGAGGCGGCGGTCCAGGGCGCGCGCCACCCGAGTCGCTGCCCTCATGGCACGACTCCGACCTGGCACGACTCCGACCTGGCACGACTCCGACCTGGCACGACTCCGACCTGGGACGCCGACGTCGAGGGGCACCGCCACCTGCACCCGGCCCGATCACCCATGTCCTCGACCGGCGAGGCACAGCGACACCACCAGGTCCGCCGCGTGCCGCACCACCGAGCAGTACGCGACCGCCGTCGGCGACCGTCCGCCGCCGTCGTTCCAGTCGGCGAGGACCTCGTCGAGAACCGTGAGCACCCCGGCAGGGTCGCGACCGTCGCGCCCCAGAGCGCGCACCGTGCTGCGGGTCAGCGCGGTGGTCCGTGCCGCCTGCGGACCCTTGCCGCACACATCCCCCAGCACGACGCCCCACCCCTGCGGCACAGGGAAGGCATCGTGGAAATCGCCGAGCACCTCCACCCCGCTGCCGGCGGGCCGGTACGCCCCTGCCAGTGCCGTACCGGGCACCGTCGGCAGGCCGGCGGGCAGCAAGTTCTCCTGCGGCACCGCAGCGAGGTCCCCGGCGTGCCGCGCCTCGGCCTCGGCGGCCCGGCGGGCCGCCCGGGCGTCGTCCACCGCCATCCGCAGCGCCACCTCACCCGCAATGGCGTGCGCGAGGGTCTCCAGCACCTGCAGGTCGGTCGCCGACCAGTCCCGGGGTCGGTCCCCGACCACGTAGAAGGTACCCAGTACCTGTCCGTCCGGGGTACGAACCGGGTAGCCGGCCCAGGCGATGACCCCCATCGATTCGACCGACGGGTTGTCGCGCGTGACTGGATGCACGCGGGCATCGGAGACGATCAACGGGCGGTCGGTACCGATGACGTACCGGCAGAAGGACCGCTCGACCGTGTTCTGCCTGTCCTCCAGCGTGCCGCCGCTGGCGGTCACGCACGCCTTCCAGAATGAGCGTCGCTCGTCGACGACGGTGACGAACGCGGTCACCTCGCCCAGCATCATGGCGGCCAGCC
>Ga0209490_10002708_pt1 | contig 16675 bp, 10 predicted proteins | sample MAT06_FD_187209 | JGI IMG/M metagenome (GOLD analysis project Ga0209490, IMG submission 187209) | Freshwater microbial communities from Lake Fryxell liftoff mats and glacier meltwater in Antarctica - MAT-06 (SPAdes) (version 2) | ecosystem: Environmental > Aquatic > Freshwater > Ice > Liftoff...
CTGCGGAGCGCCGCGGCGCCAGATGCGGCGGCCAGGCAGACCAGAGCCCCGATCAGCGTGAAGATCGTGGGGATCCATTCGAGCCATTGCGACCAGGCGTAGCGATCGCTGACGACCTCCCCCAAAGCCCACCCGAACATTCCGAGCCAGGCGCAGGCGGAGAAAAGCTCGGCGAGGAACCCGGAGAGCGCGATCAGGAATCGCCACGGGCGCGGCGCCGGTTCATAAGTGGCGGAGGCGGCTGGATCGGTGGTGTGGAGGATCACGGCGGTGAAAAGGGTATCGACGGTATCGGCGGTATCGACGGCGGCGACTGCGGCGGCGGCGAGGCGAGATCGATGAGACGGCGGCCTCGGGGATCTCTTGCGGGTTACACTGAGGTGTGAGCACGAACCTGAAAGATCGGCGGATTATCGTGACTGGGGGCGCGGGGTTCCTAGGGCGTTGCGTCATGGAGCGGCTGGCGGCCCGTGGCGTGCCTGCGGTCAACATCTTTGTGCCGCGGCGGCGCGAATATGACCTGACGACCGAGTCGGGGGCTTCAAGGCTGTACGCCGAGGCGTTCGCGGGGAACAAGGCGGACGTAGTGCTGCACATGGCGGCCGAGGTCGGCGGGATCGGGGCCAACCTCGCGAACCCGGGTCGGTATTTTTACGCGAACATGGCGATGGCGATGCACCTCATCGAACGTGCGCGGCTCGACGGGCTGGTCGAGCGCGGCGGGAAGTTTGTGCAGGTCGGGACGATCTGTGCCTACCCGAAACACACGCCGGTGCCCTTCCGCGAAGAAGAGCTGTGGAACGGCTACCCCGAGGAGACGAACGCGCCGTACGGCGTGGCCAAGAAGGCGGCGTGGCAGATGCTCGACGCGTATAAATTGCAATATAACATGAAGAGCGCGTACGTGCTGCCGGTGAATCTGTACGGGCCTTGGGACAACTTCGACCTCAAAAGTTCGCACGTGATCCCGGCGCTGGTGCGCAAGTGCGTTGAAGCGACGCGGCTGGGCGAGTCGCGGATCGTGTGCTGGGGGACGGGGCTGGCGAGCCGGGAGTTCTTGTATGTGGATGACGCGGCCGAGGGCGTGCTGCGGGCGGCCGAGGTGATGGACGAGCCGACACCGATCAATCTTGGCGCGTCGTTCGAGATCACGATCCGCGATCTGGTGGGTTTGATCGTGAGACTTTCAGGGTTCAAGGGGGAGGTCGTGTGGGACCCGGCCAAGCCAGACGGTCAGCCGCGGCGGTGCTTAGATACCACGCGGGCGAAAAAGTTATTGGGGTGGGAGGCGAAGATGAGATTCGAGGAAGGGTTGATGAGGACGATCGAGTGGTACAGGGAGCACGGCAGCACGAGGTGATGCGGGAGAGCGAGTGAGGAATACGACTGAGGAAAGTAAAGCTAAAAAAAAGAGGTAGGCAGGGCGGGATGCGGGCTGGAAGCCTGTGCCACTCGACAGTATAGATTGAAGATGAACAATATTAAAGATTATGCGTCAGGGTGGTTTTCAGATCGCGGTAGATCAGGGTTTCATGTAAGGAGTTTTCATGTTTCAGTCGCTCGCGGTGTCGTCGAAGCTGTCCGGTTCGGTCGATGTGCTGGTGCTCGGATATTTCAATGGGCAGCCTTTGGACGCCAAGAGCAAGCGGCTGGATATCGAGGGTGTTGCGGCCGCGGCGCTGGCGCGCCCAGAGGCGACGGGGGAAGCGGGCTCGGTGGTCGAAGCGTTTCCCTCGGCGAAGTCTGCGGTCAAGAGAATCGTTCTGATCGGGCTCGGCGAGAAGGGAGTGTTCACGGTCGGCGCGCTGCGCGGGATCGCTGGGAGCGTCGGTCGATCGCTCGCGGCGAGCAAGGCCGGTTTGGTGCGCGTGGAGATCGGGTTGGCGATCGGGTTGGCGATCGGGGGCGGCGGCGAGGAACTCGAGGCGTCGGAGAGCGGTCAGGCGTTTGGCGAGGGCCTCGGGTTGCTCGGCTGGGTGTGCGAAGAGTTTAAGGGTTCGCGGCTGAAAGTAACAAAGCGCTCGCGTCTGGTGCTGAGCTCTTCGGACAGCGATTTCTCAGCGGGGATGACGCGCGGGCTGGCGCTCGCGGAATCAACGAACTTTACGCGCACCTTGAGCCAGACCCCGCCGAACATTGCCACGACCGGGTACATGGCCGAGCAGGCTAGGAAGCTCGCGCGCAAGGTCGGATTGAAGGTAACGGTGCTGGAAGGGCAGGACCTCGTGCGCGAGCGGCTGCAGGGGTTGATTAATGTTGGCAAGGCTAGCGAGAATAAGCCGTGCATGGTCCGGCTGGAGTATGTGCCCAAGGGGAGCGGTGCGGGTGCCAAGAAGCCGATTGTGCTGGTCGGCAAGACCATGACGTACGACACCGGCGGGCTCTCGCTCAAGATTAACAACGGCATGGTGGGGATGAAGCGAGACAAGGACGGCGGGTGCGCGGTGCTCGGGGCCATGCACGCGATCGCAACTGTTATTAAGCCGCGCCGCCGCGTGGTCGCGCTGCTGAGCATTGCTGAAAACTCGATCAGCGACGAGGCGTACCGGCCTGATGACGTGATTACGTATCGTAACGGCGTGACGGTCGAGGTGACCAACACCGACGCGGAGGGGCGGCTGGTGCTGGCCGACGCGCTGTGCTGGGCGTGCGAGAAGGAGAACCCGGCGTACATCGTGGACCTCGCGACGCTCACGGGCGGGGTGGTCGTGGCGCTGGGGTCGGTGTTTGCGGGTTATTTCTGCGAGGACGCGAGGCTGCGTGAGAAGGTGGAGGCGGCGAGCGTCGCGTCGGGTGAGCGTGTGTGGCGGCTGCCGATGCACGCGGAGTATGTGGAAATGATGAAGTCGCCGGTCGCGGACCTGGTAAACTCGAACCCCAACCGCAAGGCATCCCCGATCCAGGGCGCGGCGTTCCTTTCAGCGTTCGTGACGCCCAAGATGCCGTGGGCTCATATTGATATTGCGGGCGTTCATGTGTCGGAGAAGAACGCGGGGTGCTGGGTGGACGGGCCGACGGGTTGGGGGGTCAGGTTGCTGGCGAGTCTGGTGGAGGCCGACACGGGGAAGTAAGACGAATTGAATGTTCGAATACTTCGAATCACTCACTTTGAATGGAACACGATGTCTGCGCCGAACCTGATTGCGAACACACCCCCGTCGGCTGGCACGCCGCCGCCGTCGCTCTCGCCGCGCTCGATCACAGAGTTTCTCACCGATGGGTCGCTAGCGCGGCTGTGCGCGGAGCTGACGAAGTTCACCGGGCTGATGGTGGAGCTGCGTGATACGGACGGTCGGCGCGTGGTGCCCAGCGAGGGGGCACGAGCGTGGGACGTGCAGGCTGCTGCGCCAGCGGTGGGCACGTCGTTCGCGTTACGTATCGGGAGCGAGACGATCGGCTCGATCGTGCTGGGAGCGGGCGAGCCGTCGCTGGGCGCGGGAGGGCGAGAGACACTTGAGCGAGCGCTAAATTTTCTCGCGCTCGCGGCGGCGGAGCTGTGCCGCGATGAGCTTGAACTGCGGCATCGGGTGAAGGAAGTTGGTGCGTTGTATAGGTTGAGCTCGCTGCTGGTTCGTGCGGCGGGCGTTGATCGCGTGCTCGAGGTGGCGCTGGAGTCGGCCTTGGACGTGCTCGAAATGGACGCTGGATCGCTGGTGCTTTTGCGTGAGGACGCGGACGGGATCACGAGTTCGAGCGAGGAAGACCTCACGCTGATGGCGTCGCGGAGTCTGAGCAAGGAATGGCTGCAGCACCCGCAAGCGTTGAGCAAAGAGCGGTTGTTCGACACGATGGCGCTGGCGGGCGAGATCGTGACGGCCGAGGATCTTCGGGGCGACGATCGCGTGCAGATCCCGGATTTGGTTATCTCGGAAGGTGTTATTAGTTTTATTAATGCGGGGCTTGTGTTTCAGGGGAGACCGATCGGGATTATTCGGTTGTACGCGCGGCGGCCGCGGGCGTTCACGGAGTCGGACCGGCGGTTGTTACGTTCGATCGCGCAGCAGTCGGCGGTCGCGGTGCAGCAGACGCGGATGATGAGGCATCGGGAAGAAGAGAAGGGGATCCAGCGGCAGGTTCAGCTCGCGGCCGACGTGCAGCGACGGATGCTGCCGCGCAATCAGCCGAATTTCAAGGGGCTCGATATCGCTTCGAAATACCTTCCGAGCTTCGAGCTGGGCGGAGATTTTTATGACTTTATCGAGCTGGGGAACAGTCTGGGAGTGGCGATCGGGGACGTGGTGGGGAAGGGGATCGCGGCGGCGCTTTTGATGAGCGCCGTGCGGGCGTCGTTGCGGGCGCACGCGCAGGGCGTGTACGACCTGGACGAGGTGATCTCGCGCGTCAACACGGCCTTGTGTCGTGATACGTTAGATATGGAGTTTGCGACGCTTTGGTATGGCGTGATTGATCCGGCGACGCTGCGGTTGACGTATTGCTCGGCCGGGCACGAGCCGACGATCGTGGTTCGTAACCCCAAGCACCGAGCGCCGACCAACGCGGACATTGATGAGTTGGGTGTGGGCGGGATGGTGGTGGGCGTGGACCGTTCGCAGCGGTACCAGCGCGGAATTTATGACCTGCAGCCGCGGGACGTGCTGGTGGCATACACGGACGGGATGAACGACGCAACGAACTTTGACGGAAAAAAATGGGGGAAGAAGGGGCTGCGGGCGGCGATCTTGAAAGCGATCGGGGCCGAGCCGGAGGCGGGGGCGGCCCGGATTTTGGAGATGATCTTCTGGGAGCTGCGGCAGTTCTCGGGGCTGACGAAGAGGCCCGATGACCAGACGGTGGTGGTGGTGAAGATGCTGGAGAGGTGAGAGAGAAGGCACCGAGGCGTCTTGGTGTTGAGTAGATATTACCGCTTCATTCTTCGCGCGAGAATAAATGCTAGTTCTAATGACTGCTGGTAATTAAGTCTTGGGTCGCAGCGTGAGGCGTAATTGAGATGCAGAGATTGTTCGGTAACTCCGGACGCGCCGCCGACGCATTCGGTGACGTCCTCGCCGGTGAGTTCGAAGTGGACGCCGCCGAGGGTCGAGCTGGCGCTGGCGTGAGCGTCGAAGGTTTCTTCGAGTTCCTGGACGATGGCGTCGAAAGTACGGGTTTTGGTGCCGTTGGCGGTGGTGGAGCCGTTGCCGTGCATAGGGTCGCTGATCCAGAGGACGCGCTGGTTGGCAGAGCGAACGGCGTCGATGAGCGGCGGGAGAGCGGCCGACTTTCCCGCGCCCATTCTGGTGATGAGCACGATTTTGCCGGGTTCTCTGGTTGGGTTGAGGCGTTGCACCAGCGCCGCGACATCGGCGGGATTGGCGCTGTGGCCGAGCTTGATGCCGACGGGGTTCTGGATGCCGCGGAAGTACTCGACGTGCGCTCCGGTCAGCGCGCGCGTGCGCTCGCCGATCCAAGGCATGTGGGTGGTGAGGTTGTAATACCCGTCGCGGCGCGGGACCTTGCGAGTTTGTGACGATTCGTAGACTAAGTTCAGGCCCTCGTGGCTGGTGAAGAACTCGACGCGGGTGAGATCGTCCACGGTGCGCTCGCCGAGAGCTTCCATGAAGCGCAGCCCGTCGGCGAGCGTGCGGGTCATCAACTCGTACTCGGCCCTTCGGTGAGGTGGCAGGCTGGCGTGTGAGAAAAAGCTGAGGTTCCAGTACTCGGGGTGGTGCAGGTCCGCGAAGCCACCGTCGACGAGGGCGCGGATGAAGTTGAGCGTCATGGCCGAGTGTTTGTACGCGCGGACCATGAGGTAGGGGTCGGGCGCTCGGCTGGCGGCGTCGAACTCGGGGCGGTTGATGAGGTCGCCGAAGTAGCTCGGAAGGGTCAGCGGTTGGCCATTGACGGTGCGGGTCTCGGTGGGGCTGGAGCGAGGCTTGGCGTATTGGCCGGCGAATCGGCCCACGCGGATGACGGGCTTTTTGATGGCGTGGACGAGGACGAGCGACATTTGCAGCAGGATCTTGAGTTTGCTGGTGATGGACTCGGCCTTGCAATCGTCGAGCGATTCGGCGCAGTCGCCGCCTTGAAGCAGGAAGCGTTTCCCGTCCTGAGCCTCGGCGATGAACGATTTCAGACGCTCGATCTCCCAACTGGTGACCAGCGGCGGCAGCTCGCGCAGGGTCGCGGCGCAGGAGGCGACGGCGGCCCGGTTGGGGTAGGCGACCTCCTGCGATTGCGGGTAGTTCGACCAGGAATCGGGGGTCCAGCGGTCGGTGCTGGCGGCGGGCCGGGGCGGGTCTTGGTGAGGCGGGTCTTGGGGCGTGTGGTTCATTGCTCTTGTCGGGGAGTGGGCGGGAATGCCCGGGGAATCTTCGTGTTTTCGAGTCTAATCGGTTTGATTGTTGCATGGCTGGGCGGAATGTTCGCGTTGCGGCTCATGGAAGGGCGTTTGCTGGACGATGGTCGGGCTCGCCGGTGTTACCCCGAAACGGTCTGCGGCCTCTTTGTTTAGGCGGTGGGGCGTGGTCGGGGTGCGAGATCGATGAGGCGGCGTGTGTTCGCCCCGCCGGCCTTTTTGGAGATCAGCATGGCTACGAGCAGAACTGGTAGGACGCGTCGGACGACGGCGCGCGGGACTCGGCGTACGACCACGGCGGGGCGCCGGGCCAAGACCACAACGCGGCGCACGGCTCGTCGCGCGACGGCTGGGAAGACCGCGGTCCGCACGGCGCGCCGGACCACGGCGCGCAAGGCCACGCGCACAACTGGGCGCACAACTGCGCGTTCGACGGGGCGTTCGACCGCCCGCACCTCCACCACCACCCGGACCCGCGCGACCGCCAAGCGCACCGCAGCCCGGCGTCGCACCGTTCGCGGGCTTCGGCTTGTCGGCACTGGAACTGCCACGAGCACCGCTCGTCGCACTTCCGCGGCTCGGCGAACGGGTCGGACCGCGGCTCGTCGCGCGGCCTGATCGAACAGCATCAAACTTAGAAGATAAACACGAGAAGTCATGCTTTGCGGCATGACTTCTTGTGCTTTTTTGGGTCTGAAGGCTTGGGGGGGAGAGAGCTTTGGGGGTTTTGTCTCACGCTTGTGCGTGAAGCTCGGTCGGGAGGATCTGAGGAAGAGTTGGCTCGGAGAGCTGATCTATCTGGAGGGAGAGAAGGTTTGCAGTGGGGAGCTAGCCTGAGGAAGAGTCGGCGCGGAGAGCCGACCTATCTGGAAGGAGACAAGGTTCGGAGAGCCGATCTTCCTAGGGCTAGTAGTCGCTGGCGGTTTCGCTGAGGTTGGTGTTGGTCCAGGTGTTGGCGGAGAGTTCGAAGGTCAGGGCCACGGTCTGGCCGGCGCTGTTGAGGCCGGTGATGGTGGAGCGACCGTCGAGGGCGGTGACGGCGTTGAGGTGGGTGCGTGGGCGCAGGTGCTCGGGGGTGCTGTCGTCGGTCATCTGCGATTCGTTCCAGCGATCAAGCCCGGGCGCCCACCAGTAGATGTGGACGTGTCCCGAGTCGTCTACGCCAGCGATGTTAAGCCCGCCCCAGGGGTTGACGTAGCTGGTGACGCTGGAGCCGACGAGGGTTGAGCCGCCTGAGTTTGAGGTGAGGTCGTCGTCACGCCAGTTGTCCAGGCCTGGTGTCCACCAGGTCACGCGGACGCGGCCGGTGTCGTCGAGCCCCGAGAGATTGATGCCGCCCCACGGCGTGATGTAGGCGGTGAGCCCGCCTTGGATGGGCGAGGAGCCCTTGGCGACGGTGAGGTCCGAAAGGATCCAGGTTCCGGCGAGCGCGGGCGAGGTCCAGATGGCTTGGATGTGGCCTTGGTCGTCGAGCGCGGCGATATTCAGGCCGTCCCACGAGGTGACGTAGCTGATGACATCGCCGACGAGCCGCGGCATGGTCTGGCCAGCGGGGGTGATGTGCGTGATGGTGAGGTTGGTGAAACTCCAGACGCGCTGGCCGCTGGAGTTCAGGGCGGTGCTGTCTTGATAGACGACCAATTCGCCCGACGAATTGATTCCCGCGAGGGTGACCAGGCCCGACAGGCTGGTGAAGGCGGTGACGTTGGACGTGATGGCGGACGAACCCGCGATCTCGGTCGTGAGGTTGCGGAAGGTCCAAGTCGCGTCGGCGGCGCGCTTAAAGAGCAGCACGCCGGTGTCGGCGCGGCCTGCGGCGTAGAGCAGGTTGTCGCGGCGGTCGATCCACGATGAGACCTTGCCAGAGACGGCGGGGGAACTTGCGGCAGCGGCGAGGTCGGCCTTGCGCCAGATGTCGTCGCGGCCGCGCTCGTAGACCACGGCGTGCCCGCGCTCGTCGTTGGAGACCGTGGCGGTCGTGGGCGTGACGGTGATCGGGCTTTGAGCCACGAACTTGGTTCCCAGCCCGGAGACGGGGCGGGTCTTGCCTTCGAGGTCCACGAGCTTCATGGGAAGGAGCGACGAGCCGTTGCTGGAGAGAACCCAGGACAGCGAGCCGAGCAGGCCGGTGGTGGTGATCTGGTCGCCGTTGGTGATGGCCCACGAGCCGGTGAACTTCACGACGTTCGAGCCAGAGTCTGAGAAGCGGAGGTCGTAGGCGGAGTACGTCCCGTCGAGCTTGAGATCGATGCGAAGGTCGATGACTACCACGCTGTTGGCGAAGTGGATGTCGTTGACCTCGTCGGCGAGCACCAGCGCGACGCGGTACGAGCCCGCGGCCGTGGACGCCAGGAAGGTCGAACCACGCTTCACGCCAACGCCGAACGAGAGTTCGTCGTCGTGCGAGGCGTAGTTGCCCCAGAGGACGACGGATTTGTCGCGGCTGAGGTAGGCGCGAGAGCCGGAGACGTCGTCATCAGAGGTGTTGGTGGCGATGGTGATGACGCCGCTGGGCGTGATTGAGCCGATGGCGCCGGTGAACGCGGTCTCTTCGAGCGTCCCGCGGCGGCTCTGGGTCCACGAGCCGGAGAACGTGCTGCCGGTGACGGTGCTCGTGCCGAAAACCGCGTCGATGTCCTCGCTCTTGCGCACGGAGCGTTCGATCTGCAGCCCGTTGAAAGCCCAGCGGCCCGAGAGGTCCTCGATCGTCGCGTCGGCGGGCTTCTCGATGAGGTACGAGAACTGCCCCAGACGCGCGCGGTTGCCGATACCCAACGCCCAACCTGCGGGGAAGCCGCGTCGCGAGAGAAACTGCGAGCCGGTTTCGTGAGACTGGGTGTGGGAGGCGTCGCGGTGGCCCGGTCGCAGGCCACCCTTGTCGTCGAAGACGGCCGAGGCCCAGTCGGTGACTTTGCCGTCGAGCGATTGGCCGAGCGTGTCATCGTGCCGGCGCGTGCCGGTGATGTTCCCGTTGTTGTCCAGTCGTCCGTCTTCGATGAAGACGGAGACGCCATTGGTGATTCGGTCGTCGGAAAGGCCCACGGCGTAGTAGTCGCCGCTGAGCATCACGCGGGGCTCGAGCGTGTCGATCACAGACGAGGGGGCGGTCTTCGGGAGGTTCTTGGATCGGTTGAACATGAGATAACTCCGATGAGCAAGAGGCTCGGGTCGCGGCGGTGATCGCTGGTCTGCGCGGGCGCGCTCGCCCGAAGGCGCGTGCGCCAAGCATTTGCGCTTGCTATCAGTTTTTCTGACCAGAGCACGGCAATCATTGGATTTAGGGGATCTTTGCTAGGCAGGACTTCGCGCGATCCTTCGCGTCCGAGGCTCGTGCATCGTCCGGGAACTTTTCAGCAAACTGGGTGTACCACGTGGCGGCCTGAGCGTACTTCTTCTGTTTCTCGAAGCACTCGCCCAGCGCGAAGCGTGAGGTCTTGGCCTGGGGATTGATCGCGACCACGAGCTCGTACTGCGCCTGCGCGTCAGACCAGCGTTTTTCTTTTCGGAGCGCCTCGGCCAGCAGGAAGCGCAGGAACGTTTCGCGGTCATTGCTGATGGCCGGGGGCTGGGAGGCGGAGATTGCCGCGACGTACGGGGTGAGCATCGCGATCACCGCGCCCGGGTCCTCCTTCTTGTTCATCAGTAATCCGGCGTGCTGGGCCGTGACGTCCCAGCGTTCGTCGTCGGTGGTCGCGGCCGCGCTGGCCAGCTCGAAGTCGGCGGCGGCGTCCTTCCATTCGTCATCCTCCGCGGCGACCCCGGCCAGGACCAGATGCCCGCGCGATTTGCCGCCCTTGATTTTGAGCATGGCGTTGCCCTGCTCCCGGGCCTTGCGCAGACTGCCGCCAGCGATTCCGGGGGCTTCGATGTAGAACTGCGCGACCGCGGTCCGCGCGTCGAGGTGGTTGGGGTCGAGCTCGATGGCCTTAAGAAGCGCGTCGCGCGCGTCGCCAGCCATGCCAACCTGGTCGAGCATCGAGGCCTCAAAGATGTTCTCGAAGATCGTCGCGCCCTTCCAATACCAGGCGTCGGCCATGGTTGGATCGAGCTTGGACGCGAGCTGGGCGAGCTGCTTGGCTTGCGGGCGCTCGCGCTTGGCGCGGCTGACGTACATTCGGCCTAGCGTGAACTTCGCGGACTTCGGGTCGGCCTTGCAGGCCTCGTCGAGCAGCACGCGGCAGGCTTCGAGTTGTTCAGGGGTAACCGGCTTTTCGAGATCGAGCAGGGCGAAGGCTTCTTCGGCGGTTACGGGGATCTGCGCGGAGAGAGTTGGCGTTGCGGCGACGAGCCCGGGTGCGGGCGCGGGCGATTGTGCTTGACAGATCGGCGGCATCGCGACCATCATCGCAAGAACGCCGAGAACGAATGTTGACGCAACGGATGTTTTCATTGTGCTTGGCCTTGGTTGACGCTGCCGGTTTGGCCTTTGAACTGATGCGGCGCGATTCAGACTTTGGGTGCGCGAGTTCCGAATTGCGTTTCGCGCTCGAACATGCGAGCGAGGCGGAGCATCCAAGATTCTTCGAACGGTTGGCCGACGAGTTGGACGCCCACGGGGAGCGTGGCCTCGGGATCTTCCGTGAACCCGCCGGGGAACGTGACCGCGGGAAGCCCCGCGAGATTTACGGCCACGGTGTACACGTCTTCGAGGTACATCGCGAGCGGGTCGCCCGAGTGCCCGCCGCGTTTGAAGGCCGGGCTGGGGCTGGACGGCATCAGCACCGCGTGGCAGCCTTGTCTGAACGCGGCATCGTAGTCGCCCTTGATCTTGCGGCGGACCTTGAGCGCGGTGTTGTAGTACGCGTCGAAGTACCCGCTGGAAAGAACGTGCGTGCCCAGCATGATGCGGCGCTGAACCTCGGGGCCGAAGCCCTCGGCTCGCGAGCGGCAGTAGAGGTCATGGAGCGTTTCGTTCGGCGCCAGCGCGGCGCGGTGGCCGTAACGCACGCCGTCGAAGCGTGCGAGGTTGGACGCGGCCTCGGCGGTGGCGACGATGTAGTACGCGGCTATGCCGTAATCGGTCATCGGAAGATCGATCTCGATGATCCGCACGCCGAGCTTCGTGTAGACGTTGATCGCGTCGTGGAGAGCTTTGGTGACGGCGGGGTGGTTCGCCGAGCTGAAGGCCTCGCGCGAGACGCCGATGGTGGCGTCTTCGACGAGGGTTTCGACTTCAGTGAAGAACGTCGTTGCCGGGAGATCCGACGACGTGGAGTCGCACGGGTCGTGCCCGCAGATCACGTCGAGCGTGAGCGCGGCGTCCGCGACGGTGGTTGCGAAGGGGCCGATCTGGTCGAGGCTGGAAGCGAAGGCGACGAGCCCATAGCGCGAGACTCGGCCGTAGGTCGGTTTGACGCCGACGATGTTGCAAAAGCCCGCCGGTTGGCGGATCGAGCCGCCGGTGTCGGAGCCGAGAGCGATAGGTGTGACGCGTGCCGCGACAGCGGCGGCCGACCCGCCGCTGGACCCGCCGGGTACGCGCGACAGGTCCCACGGGTTGCTGGTGGGGCCGAAGAACGAGTGCTCGGTAGAAGAGCCCATCGCGAACTCGTCGAGGTTGGTCTTGCCGATGATGATCGCACCGGCGTTGCTGAGTTTCAGCGCGGCGGTGGCGTCGAAGGGCGAGCGATAGTTTTCGAGCATCTTGCTCGCGCAGGTGGTCTGGCCGTGCGACAGGCAGAGGTTGTCCTTGAGCGCGACGGGGACGCCTGCGAGCGGGCCGACGGCTTCGCCGCGCGCGAGGCGGGCGTCGATCGCGCGAGCTTGGGCGGTGGCGTGCTCGTGAAAGAGTTGGGTGAAGGCGTGGAGCTTTGGTTCGAGCGCGTCTGCGCGGGCGAGGGCGGCCGAGACTGTTTCGAGCGCGGAGACGCGGCGTGCGGCGATCTCGTTGCGCGTGTGCGTGGCGGTGAACGTGCGGTCGGTGCTCATTGCTTACGCGCCCCCGCCGTCGCCAAGGACCTTGGGGACTTTCACGAACGGCGGCATCGAGGCCGGGGCCATGCTTATCAGGATGGCGTTGTCGAGCGTGGGCCCGGGTACGTCGTTGCGGAAACGGTTGGTCGTTTCGCCGACGTTGGCGAGAGGTTCGACGCCGGTGAGGTCGAGGCCGCGAAGGCGATCGGCGTATTCGAGGACTTTGGAGAGTTCGTCGCGGTACTGCTCGACCTGAGCGTCGGTGAGCGCGAGCCGCGCGAGAGCAGCGACCTTGCGGACGGTGTGAGCGGAGAGGGTTTGAGTGTTGGGCTGAGTTTTCGGCTCGTCGGGGTGCATAGGGCAGTTTATGCGTGGAATCGGAGTGTGGCGGGAGCGGAGAAGAGAAGGAGCTTGGAAGCGTGGCCGCTATCGTTGGTGGTGAGCGTGAAGAGATTCATGGCGAGAGTTTGGAAATGGTTGAAGCACCCGGCGGCGACGGGGGTGTTGTTGGCGCTGTTGATAGTCAATATCGCGGTTCAACACCTCGCGCCGACGGGAGACCCCTATGCACCTTGGGGTGCGATCCGGCGTCCGACGAGTACTGGCAATCGCGGCGAGTTTCGAACCGAAGCGCTCTGGTTTCATCGAGCGGACGATGGATCGATCCTGATGATCGACGAGGCGAGCGATAGCCTCGGCGAGGTCTCTTCGGTTCTCAATCGTCGGCCCCGAGACGTGGTTCGATTCACGGTCTATTTTTGTCGCCCCCTTATGCAAGGGCCTTGGGCGGCGGTCGAGCGGTACACGCACGCCAGACTTTGGATGAGCGGGTTTGGACCGGGCGGTGGATCGTCATTTACTGTCATGGAAATCGAAGGCTGCAAGGTTCGCGTTTCCGATTGGCTGAAGTCGTTGGGTTTTCCGAAAGAGCGTGTTCAGACGCTCGCGGCGGCGGGCGAGTTCACGGACACCGAACCGCTTTGGTGGGGATACGTTTATAACGTAGTGTCGTTTGTGTTAGTGGTCGTGTTTTTGCGATCGCTGTCATGGGTTCCTCGCGCCCCGGCGTATCTTGCAACGACCCGTCGTGCCCGGCGGCTGGCTCGCGGCCAGTGCCCGCAATGCCGATACTCGGTGGTGGGGCTGAAAAATCTGATGTGCCCCGAGTGCGGTGGTGCGCTCGATCGCACGGCGAAGGATCTGCCGGTTTAATCAGGTCTGGATACTCGTTGAAGATCTGAGGTTTCTATCTCGCGCTGGTGCGGCACGATGTTTGTTGAGAGGAACATGATGAAGGAGTAGATCAGGAAGATACAGGTTAAAAACCTGCGCCACTGGCAAACATAGATTTTGACCAAAGATTCGGACCAGGGCGGTTTCAGATCAAGATTTTCAGAACGGCAGATCGAGGCTGAACGTGAATACGCGTTCGCGATCGCCTTCTTCTTTAACCAGCGGGAAACCGAAGTCGAAGGCCAGCGGGATTTGGCTGAGAGCCGGGACGTAGAGGCGGACGCCGAAGCCAGCCGAGACTCGGTATTGGTTGAAGCCAACATCGTCGGTCACGGTGCCGGTGTCGAGGAAGCCGACGACAGAGATGATGTCTCTGAACACAGGCTGGTTGATCTCGGCGCCCCAGAAGAAGCTCCACGTTCCGCCCACGGCATCGTCGCCGCGCAGGCCGTCGATTTTGCGGATGCCCAGCGGCGAAACGCCGCGGTAGTTGAAGCCGCGGAACTGCTGGCCGCCCAGGTAGAACCGCTCGTAGATGGGCACGTTCTTGGGGTCCTGCGGGATGTACGAGGCGCGGGTGTGGAGCGAGAGGATGGTTTTCGTGCCGAGGATGTCCTCGGCCAGTTTCATGAACACCGAGTGCTCGGCCTTGAGCACTGTGAAGGTGTAATCTCCGCCCAGCGCGCCGACCTGCTCGAAACCCAGGCTGATGCGCGAGCCCTTGCTGGGGCGGAAGGGGTCGTTGAGCGAGCTGCGGTCGAGGTTGAGCCCGACGCCGGTGAGCACGTTTGCACCGCGGGCGTCGAAGTAATCGACCGGCGCGTCGGCGTCGATCCCGCGCAGATTCACGCGTTCGATGCGGAAGGGGACGGTGGCGTTCCAGCGTGATCCGAAGCGGCGGCCGATGTTGAACCGCGTGCCAGCTCGGTCCTCGTTGTACTGGTCGTACTCGCGCGAGCGCAGGAACACGCCCGCGCTGCCGCTGTAGTCGGTGTCCCACAGCGAGGGTTCGCCAAGCGAGAGCGAGTAATTGGAGGTGACTGTTCCGGGCGAGGCCTGGGCGACGAAGCTCTGCCCCGCGCCGCGGAAGGCTCGCCCGCTGAAGAACTCGCTGGCCGAGTCGGGCGTGTCGCGGATATCGAAATTGCGTTGCTTGAGCTCGAGCGTGCCGATGACGCCTGAGTCCGAGCTGAGCGACGCGCCAAAGGAGATGCCCCCGGTGTTGGTTTCTTCGACTTCGATCAAGACGTCGCGGTACCCCGGGTTAAGCGGGTCGGGGTCCTGGAGCGTGACCTTGGGCGGGCTGTGCCCGTTGGGCCCGCCGCGATCAAAGAGGTTGATGGCGTTGAGGCGGTCGCGCGTCTCGGTCACGGCCGTGGTGTCGGCGGGGCGCTCGGGGTAGAGCCGGATCTGGCGACGCACGACCTCGTCGCGGGTCAGCTCGTTGCCGTGGATGATGACCTCGCCGATGCGAGACTTCTGTTTCTGCGTGATCATGATCAGGATGTCCACGCGTGGCTCATCGGGGCTGCGCAGCTCGCGGCGGCTGATCTGCACGTCGCTGTACCCGAGCTTGCCGAAGGCGTCGCGGATCCGCTCCATCGACTTGCGGAGCTTGTCCACGCTGTAGACGTCGCCGGGCTTGACCTCCATCAGGCCAAGGATCTGGGCCGAGTCGTACACGCCCATCGGGTATACCGCCCACTCGCCCGGTCCGGTCGCGAGGATGCTCTCGCCGGGCTTGAGCTTGGCCTGCGCTTCTTCCTGCGACTTGTAGGAGACTGATTTCTCGGGGTAGTACAGCGTGACGTTGCGGAGAGTGTAGAGCTGCCCTTCTTCGACCAGGAACGTGACCACCGCCTCGCGCCCGTTGGGCGAAGGGCGGACGGTTCGGCTGGCGCGGATGTCCAAGTACCCGCGGTCCTTGTAAAAGTTCACGACCCCCGAAACGTCGGTGTCGAGCTGCTCGTCGTCGACGTTGCCCTTGTTAAGCAGCCCGGCCTCGTCGGTCTTGACGGCACTGCGCAGCTCTCGCGGGGAGAAACTTTTGTTGCCTTCGAAGCGAATCTCGGTGATCTTGAGCCGCTCGCCCTCGCGGATCTTAAAGAGCACCACGCCTGATTCGTCGAGTTCTTTGCCGTCCACTTCGACCTGCGCGAGGTAGTACCCCTTGTCGCGATAGAGCCGCTCGATGCGCCGGCAGGCCCGGTCGAGCTCGTAACGATCGACGGGCGTGTCCTTGAGGATCGAGACCTCGGCCGCGACCTCGGCGTCGGTGAACCTTTTGTTGCCGACCGACTGCACGTCGCGGACGATCGCGCGCGGGACGAGCGTGTAGATCAGCACCACCGACCCGTCGGGCAGCGCTTGCACGCGGTTCTCGACTTGGGAAAACCGGCCGATTCGGTTGAGACGGGTGATGTCGCCGGTGATGGTCTCCTGGCGGTAGGGCGATCCCTCGCGGCCTCGGAGCTGGTTGTTCACTAGTTGGGCGGTCTGCTCGGAGACGGGCTCGAACTGGAGCGAGGCGGTGAGGTCCGGCTTAGGTTCGGGTTTGGAATCTGGTTTGGAATCTGGTTTGGAATCGGGTTTGGAATCTGGTTTGGAATCTGGTTTGGAATCGGGTTTGGAATCGGGTTTGGAATCTGGTTTGGAATCTGGTGCCTTCGCCCTGACCGGCTGTTGGAGCACGATGCGGCGGATCACGCGACCCTCGTAAACGGCAAGCTCGTCGGCGGGGGGAGTCTTGGGGCCAGCCGAGGGCTCAGGTTTTTCAAGGGCACCGCTGCGATCGGGCTGGCCGAGCGGGCGCGGCTCGACAGGCTGAGCCAAGGCTGGCGAACACACGGCGACCCCTATGCCGAGCCCGACGGCCGCGAGCAAGGCCGCAGGGCGACGCGAGAGATGAGTGGAAAGCCGATTGGTCAAGGCACGGACAGTACCCGGCGGAAGGCTGGACGACAAACGAGGGGAGCTCGCCGGTGATGATCGGGCGGCCTGGGGTGTCAGGGCCGTTTGCGCTTTTCTCTGAGTTTGGCGAAGAACCCTTGAAGCTCCTGTGCTGATTCCGCCGCGAGGACACCGCCAATTACGGCCGGGCGATGGTTCAGCCGCCGATCCCCGGTAATCGAGTACAAACTTCGTACCGCCCCGGCCTTGGGGTCGTCGGCTCCGTAGATCAACCGCCCGACCCTGGCGTTGACGATCAGCCCCGCGCACATCGGGCAGGGTTCG
>Ga0209490_10002709_pt1 | contig 16671 bp, 9 predicted proteins | sample MAT06_FD_187209 | JGI IMG/M metagenome (GOLD analysis project Ga0209490, IMG submission 187209) | Freshwater microbial communities from Lake Fryxell liftoff mats and glacier meltwater in Antarctica - MAT-06 (SPAdes) (version 2) | ecosystem: Environmental > Aquatic > Freshwater > Ice > Liftoff...
TACAAGAAGCAGCAAAAGGGGCAATATTGATAAAGTATTACAGCTGTTTTATCAGTTTGGTGCAGATGAAAATGTGTTATATCAGTCTCATCCACATATTGGCACTAATAAACTACCACAAATAATTACAGCCATGCGCCAACAAATTTTAGATGCTGGCGGAAAAATATTATTCGAAAAAAAATTAACCAATATCCATTACGTAAATGATATCATTCAATACATAACAACAGAAGATGGAGATCAGTTAACTGCTGAAGCCTACATATTAGCAACTGGACATTCTGCTAGAGATATTTTCCGTTTATTGGATCAACAAAAAATTTTAATCGAATCAAAACCTTTTGCATTAGGTGTTCGGATTGAACATCCACAAAAAATAATCGATTCCGTTCAATATCATTGCTCTACTAGAAATGAAAATCTACCACCAGCATCTTATAGTTTAGTAGAACAAGTTAACGGAAGAGGCGTTTTTAGTTTTTGTATGTGCCCGGGTGGAATAATAGCGCCTGCTGCCACAGATCCTGGCGAATTGGTTGTAAATGGATGGAGTCCTTCAAAAAGAAACAATGCATTTGCAAATAGTGGAATGGTAGTACAAGTAACAGAAGCAGACGCTTTAAACTATTTTAAAAAACAAGGAAAAAAAGTAGAGCCAAATGCTTTATTATTAATGCATTTTCAACAATCAATTGAGCAAACTGCTTTTAATGCTGGGGGCGGAAAATTTAAAGCGCCTGCACAGCGTATGGTCGACTTTTGCAATAATAAAGTTTCAGCCAATTTACCAGATTGCAGTTATTTACCTGGCATAAATTCAGTTCTGCTTAATGAAGTGCTACCCTCTTTTATTTACTCTAGTTTACAAGGAGGCTTTAATAGTTTCGGAAAGAAAATGAAAGGCTTTTATACCAATGAAGCATTAATAGTAGCAACGGAAAGTAGAACTTCCTCCCCTGTTAGAATTCCTAGAGATGCAGATAGTTTAACTCATCCACAATTAAAAAATTTATATCCATGCGGCGAGGGTGCTGGATATGCTGGAGGAATTGTTAGTGCAGCAATGGATGGTCAGAAAGTTGCTAAGCAAATTCAGGTAAGTATTTAATATTATTCTGAAGCCGACTTGTTTAAAGTTGATAATAATAAGCCCTTTTGAATTAGCGTGTTATCGCTATAAGCATTTTTTTCATTAATCAACTTAATAGATGCCGATTCATTGCTTTTGAACAAGCCCGACAAATCTGGTTTACCAGCATCTACCCAACTAGTGTACCAAAAATCGGCAATCATTTCAGCAGATGAAAGCAATTGTACATTAATAGAATTTTTTAAGGATGCTGCATATGCTTTGGCAAAAGCAGTTGTGTAGCTTTTAACTTCTTTACCTCTTCTCATTTGAACCCTAAACTTTTCGGTTTTAGTAAATTGCTTAGTTACTTCTTTTTCTTTTGCCAACATATCTGGCAACAATACATTTGCTTTACGAATGGCCTTCCATATAGTTTCTTCAGGTTTATTTAAATACTTTGCTTTGTGCTTTGTAAACAAATTATAAGTACTTATTTCTAATTCGGGAATCATTGATTCCCATAAACTATGCAACCCTTTTTGGTCTGTTAATTGTCCGTCGTAATTAATAGTAGTATGCAAAGGAACATGTGAATCAGCAATATAATGGCCAAGGTCGGCCGCATAAAAAATAATACTGTCTTTATTTTTAATTTTAAACGCCTCAGTTAATTGCTTTTTTGTAAACTGCACTTGGTATGGCACATAGCCATATTTAACCAAACTGTCTTTAGAATAAGTCTTAACTGCCTTTTCCCATTGAACTGGCATTTTACGAATTGCATTTTCTCCAAAACCTTCTATATCTATAAAATGCTTAGGCGCTTCGGCACTATCAGTATTTCTGCGAGTATCTGCACGTACTGCATCATAAACCAGTTTTTCCATATTGGTATAAAAAAATGGGGTCATTTCATCCGGGAGCTGATAAATTGCTAGTTGGTGAACTGTTTTATGTACTAAAAACCCCCAACTACTTATAGTATTTACAAATAAAACCAGTATTATGCCTTTAATAATATTTTTAACCTTCTTCATCACCAACGTTTTAAATATTTTGCTGCGAAATTACTATAAAGTAACAATTTGCTTGTAATAAATTAACTTTATTGCTACTAATAAATTAATTATTAATAAAAAATTAATCTCTTCATATGAGTGCAATACTTGAACTAGAAAATCTTACAAAATATTATGCAACACAAAAAGCGGTTGATGATATTAGTTTTTCAATAGAAAAAGGAAGCATATTTGGGCTTCTTGGTCCGAATGGAGCTGGCAAAACCACTTTGCTAAGAATGATTACGGGTATTTTTTACCCTGATACTGGAAATATTCAATTTGATGGACGAGCATTTAATCCCTCAGAAGATATTATTAAAATTGGGTATATGCCCGAAGAAAGAGGGTTGTATAAAAAATGAAAATTGGAGAACAAGCTTTATACTTAGCTCAGTTAAAGGGATTAAGTAAATCTGAAGCAATGGAAAAAATAAAATTTTGGTTCAAACGCTTAGAAATGGAAACTTGGTGGAATAAAAAAGTAGAGGACTTAAGCAAGGGAATGAGTCAGAAATTACAATTTGTAACCACTGTTTTACATGAACCCAAATTAATTATTCTTGATGAGCCCTTCAGTGGTTTAGATCCATTAAATGCCAATTTAATTAAAGATGAAATTTTTGGTTTAGCACAAAGAGGAAGTACAGTGATTTTTAGTACACACAGAATGGAACAAGTTGAAGAAATTTGCGATCATATTGTATTGGTAAACTTAGGCAAAAAAGTATTAGATGGAAGTGTTCAAGACATTAAACAACAATTCAAAGAAAATAAATTTAGTATTACACTTTCTTCTACCCCAACGGATTTAATATCCCATGTATTTAAAATTGAAGAACACAAAGGAAAAGAGCTTATTGTTAAAATAAATGAAGGCTACAAAAGCAATGATGTATTGAGCTATTTTTTAAATGATAATCATACTATAGAATCATTTAAAGAAATACTTCCATCACTCAATGAAATTTTTATTTCATTGGTAGAAAGTACTAATGCCACAACAAGAGCGTTTCAAAAAATTTAAGTCAATTATTGAACATAAAAGCAATTATTAAAAAAATAATATATGAATAAGATTTCCTTAATCATTCAAAGAGAATATTTGAGCAGAGTAATGAATAAACGTTTTTTACTCACAACTTTATTAATGCCAATATTAATAGTAGGCTTTTTTGCAGGTGCTACATTTTTATCTATCAGTGGTAAGGATGAACACAAAATTGCTGTAGTAGATAATAATGGTTTTTTTAAAGGAAATCTACAGGATACTAAAGACATCCTTTTTGAATTTCCTGAAAATGTAGATACTACTAACTATTTACAGAAAGGTTATACTGATATTATCATTATTCCAAAATTTGACGGCATAACAAAAACCAATTATATTATTCGTTCTAAGAAACGTATAAGCATAGGCACTGAAGATAAAATTAGCGATAGAATAGATGCAGCAATTGAGGATAAATTACTTCAAGATGCTGGAATAAATAGAAATGAATTAGACTCCATTCGCTCTAAATCAAGATTTGCAGAATTAAAGTCTTTGGAAGAAGGCACTGGCGAGTCAGCAAAAGAAAGTAATGCAGCACTATCCTATGGAATTGGTTTTGGAAGTGGAATGTTAATTTATATTACCATGTTTATTTATGGTGCCATGGTAATGCGTGGCGTTATGGAAGAAAAAACCAATAGAATTGCCGAAGTAATGATCAGTAGTGTAAAACCTTTTCAATTAATGCTAGGAAAAATTATTGGGATAGGAGCAGTTGGCTTAACTCAGTTTTTTATGTGGATAGTATTAATATTTGGCTTAATTGCAGCATCTCAACTTTTCATACCACAAGATGTATTACAGCAAGTAAACTCATTACAACAATACAATGGTCAGATACCTAGTGGGGCCAATATGGCTCAAGCTAGCGAAGCTGCTCAAAAAATTTATAAATTACAACATACAATGAGCACAGCCAATTGGCCAGTAATAATAGGATGTTTTATTTTTTATTTTTTAGGTGGTTACCTTTTTTATTCTTCTTTATTTGCTGCTGTTGGTAGTGTTGTAAATGAAGATCCTCAAGATGCACAAAGTTTAATGTTACCTATAACAATGCCGATCATTTTTTCATTCATCATCATGACCAATGCTGTACAAGATCCTAGTACATCAATTGCTACATGGGCAAGTATAATACCTTTTAGCTCTCCTATGGTAATGATGGCTAGAATTGCTTATGGTATTCCAGGAACTGTTCCTTATTGGCAATTAGCCGCTAGTATGATTAGCTTAATATTAGGGTTTTTATTAACAACATGGTTGAGTGCTAAAATTTATAGAACAGGGATTTTAATGTATGGCAAAAAAGTAAGTTGGAAAGAATTAGGGAAATGGGCTTTTAGAAAAAGTTAGTTATTGTGCTAAAGAAATCCTTACATTAACTCCTGCTCTAGTATTAACAATTGGGGCAGAGGTAGAAATATATGGTGTAACCCTTCTTTGATCAAAGAAGAACTTAATATTAATTCTATTATTTAATACATAATCGATAGCTGGTTGTATAGTAATTTCTTTTTGTCCGCCAGTACCATATGCAATCCCCTGATCTAATCGGCTATTACTAATAGCTACATCTCTAACAGAAATGTCTAATTTTATATTGAGGTCGTTTTGTAATTTTTTACTTTTGCCTCCAGGTAATTTAAATGGTAGGTTAATTCCTTTTTTTCGCCAGTTCATTCCAAAAATCACTTCTGTACTTCTGCTCTCACTAAGTTGATAATCAATTAAACTCATACTTAATTGCCGGCTCTTTCTATATTCGAAATTAATATTAAGTTGATTGATAGTAGTAATATCAATTTTAATTAAAGGTTCAAAACGTTCAGAAATACTCACATTGGGTATTAAGAAAAATGGTATAAAGTTTCCACTTGTAGTATCTATAAAACCTGGGGCGCTTAACCTGAATGGATCTTGGTACAATAATGCACTACTAAAACTATTCATACTCAATTGGCCATTATAACCATGACTAATTGTTATATTACTAAATGAACTTGCTAAAGACGGTATCTTACTTAATCCTGTATACGTTAATTTCCAATTAGGGCGAGGTATAATTCCTCTAAAAGGATTAGTACTAATATTTTTTGACCCATCTTTTATAAGTGCAACACTATTTGCATTTTCTCTTGTATATGCTGCAAGAAATGCAGGTAATAAAACACCTTGAGAATATCTATTGTATCCTGTTGCAAAACCATCTGCTGCAAATTTTTGATTATTGGGTAAAGCCTGCCAATATGGATTTAATTCTGCATTTCGCTTAGAAACTATAATTCTATTGCTTTCGAATTCTTTAAAAGTTGCGGAGATTTCATTGGGATTTTGACTTCCAAATAAAGTATTGAATGCAATATAAGAAACACTAAAACCTCCATTAAATAATGGGTTTAACTGTCCAAAATTATTACCTGTTCCAGTAGTATCTTTTATTAATGATGAATAATCTTTGGTAAAGGTTTTATCTACATTCAAATCAATAATAAATTCTCGTAAGGGCTGCAATTGTGCAGTAATACTAAGGCGTTGTTCAAAACTCTGACGGAACAAGAAATTAAAAGTGCTGTCTTTCGATAATAATCCTCTTGAAATTTTACTATTAATCCAGTCGTTATCTGGTTGCTTACCAAAAGTATAGTCTAATCCAGGCGCCATACTTTGAAAGTTTTGTCCAATAAAACGAGTGCTATCCATATAACCAGGCAAACGACTTCTAAAGTTTTCGCCGTAGTTAATTGAAGCATTTTTAAACATAGTTATAAACTTTCCTGCAGTTCTTTGAAAACCATTCATTTCGGGAATTTCATTAGCTCTAGTAAGTTTTTCTGCTATTCTAATATCTCTACGTTGTTGCCTCCATTTTTGTAATGCATCTGTTTTAGCTTTCCCTTCTAATCCTTTTAATGTTTCTTCTTTAGAAGGTAAAGTTGAACCTAATGCATTTGTCAATTTTTTATTAGCTGCATCATTTTTAGCATTAGGTGAAGGAATATTATCAAGTGCTCTTAACCATTTAGATTTTGCATAAAGATTTCCAAAACTAAATTGCGCATTAAGGTTATTTTCTTGAGAATTTTCTATAGTATTACCTAAATCAATAGCAATTCTACTTGCTCCTATCCAGCTATAAGAAGTACCATAACTATACCTTGCTGTAACCCAATCAGAAAAAGGGAATTTATTTAATGGGATATTATAATTAAGTAATGCTTTTTGTAGATACAATGTATTTCTACCTCCATCTAGAAAGTTTTTTCTAACAGAATCTTTCTTAGTACTATTATCAATTCTTCCAAATGGCTCATCAATCCTTGAATTATTGGTAGCATTGAAATCAAAATTTAAAGAACGGGTAAGATCCCAACGCATATTATAAAATCTATCAAATGTAAAATACTTATCGTATGTAGTATCTACTCTGTCTACTTTATTACTAAACGAATTTACAATTCGAGGAATAAACTCTCCAAATTGACGGTTTACATCAGATCTGAAACTTAAAAAAGATGGACGAAGATTATAATTAAAATCTCTTGCCCAAGCTAACCATGGAGATCTTCCTTTAATCAATTTTTTAAAAGGCTCCTTATAATTATTCTGGCCAACATAAGTATACCCAAATCCAATTCTATGCCTCTTCACTTTATTTTGAAGTATAACCGGACTTGTATTATCTGTTTGAGAAAATGCATAACTCATGTCAAAATTACTTAATCGAAGCAAACCAGGTTTAGTATTTCCTGGCATAATTCTTACATTGGTAAAATTGATTGTTTGAATAGTAGTTTCATCTGCTGCAGTTTTTATTATGGAATCTCTTTTTGCTGCCGGACTTCTACTCAACTTTTCTTTATATAATATATCCAAATCATATGGATCAAATTCTGGTGTTCTTATACTTTTATTTATACTTGCATAAACCGGAATTGATAATCGCGTTTTTTGGGGAACCAATTTTCCTGCATCAATATTTGCTGCAATATCAAATTGCATTAAATTGTCTTTAGCCCTTTCATTAACTCTCTGTTCAATTGAACCAAATCCTTGAGTGTAACGATTTGCAGAAACTGATAAAGTTCCAAGATCAGCCAATACAATATCCACTCTGCCCAAAGCAGCCCATCCTCCGTCTTCATTTAATCCAGATAATCTAAGTTCATTCATCCATGCTTCTACACTTACCGATTGTCCGTCACCTCTAACAGGATTTTCAATACCCACCAACATTCCTCGTACTTCACCAAGATTGGGATTACCCATAATAGAGACAATTTTATTACCGATGGTTCTTCTAAAAATATTGGTAACTGATGCACTACTATTATTTCTTAATAATTTCAGGTCAATTAGGTCGCGTAAATCAAAATCAATATTATTATCTGTAGGCCATACTTTTTCTTCTTGTCCTCTTGGATATACTCCTGGAAGAGTAATTTTTAATGGAAGTTTTACTTCGTAATAATTATTTAAAAAATCTTGTCCAATCCTTATGATAGCATACAATTCGTTATCAACTAAACTGCGCTGACCAACAATAGATTCTGCATGCAAATACATCGACAATTTGGAATACCTTCTCAAGTCTAAATTAAGAGTTTTAAATACACCTCTTGTTCCACCACTTGCAAGATTATTAATTCTTAAACTCAGCGCTTGTTCATTTTGTTGGAGATTAACACCGTTATTACTTAATAATTGAACTCTCTCTACATTTGGTGGCATTATATAATTTACTGGCTGTCTGCTACTATTCTCCTCTAAGTTTACTGCCAAGGTATTTAAAGTTGTTCCTCCGGTATTATTGATAGGTGTATAGGAACCCGTTGTATCAATATTATAAATAAATTGCCTCCATTGATTTCGTACTAAATCTAATCTAGCTAATCTAAGAACAACCGAATCCTCAAAATCTGTTAAATACATTCTTACAAAACGGATAGATTTAAAATCAGGAATATTGCCAATTTTATTAGAAAAATTACGAATAGGTACACGGAATAGAAACCAATCTTCAGTTCGTATTATACCATCTGCGGAATTTACAGTAACCCTTCTTTTATCGGTAATATATGGAGTTAAACCAACATCCATTCCTGGCTTTAATGGTATTTCATATTCGTAATAAGCTTCAGTTTCATTCAAAGTATTATCTCTATTCAAATCTTCATTATCAGGAAATAAAGTTGCTGCTGATGTAAATTGACCACCTGTTGTAGCAATAGGCGAGTTGCCTTGTTGATTATTAAAATTTTTATACCTACCCAAAATTCCTGAACCTAACGCATCAAAACTTTGATCACGAAACCATAAATAGTTGTCTAAAGACGGATCCGCCAATGTTTTTTGATACAATTGAGAACCAACACCAAAATTATTTGCAATTCGTTGAAGTACATACCCTTTTTTTCTTCTTTCACTATCATCATCAATCCCATCGAATCCAACATCCTGAAATGGTCTATCATTCGGATCGTTACTAAATGCCTGTGTAATCTGAATTGGATTAACTGGTGTTTTACCCCAAGTATTAGTACTGTCTACCGCTGCAGGAACCGTTGGGGTATTTATTCCGTTTTCATAAAATCTTTTCCCATCTTTCAAAATGTCTTCACTTAAATTTCCAAAATTTAAAATGAATTTTCCGCCTTTGCTCGAAGGATTTGTAATAAACGGATTCTGAATCCAGAATTCTACGAATTCAATATTATTGGTTTCAAAATCTGTTTGATCAATTGAACGCATTATACCACCCCAACGAGCTGCTGGGTTATTTAATTTTCCTAAACCATTAATTTGAGATGGTGAGGATTCAAAATTATAAGGTCCTTTATCTGTAGGATAATAAGCTAAATCAAAAGTTGCAGCCTGAACATCGGTTATATTGGTTGTTCTTTGAGGAAATAATTCATTAGTAAAAACTTGACGAACTCTAGGGTCACTCAATTCGGCGAGATTTCTTCTGAGCGGATTATTTGGACTGTTTTTATCTTGTAAATTAGGTTCTATATTATACCATGCTAGTTTAGCTCTATTCTTATTATAATCAATACTATCAGTTAAAGTAGATTCTGGAAATTTTGGATTACCCTGAGGTGTAGAAGCCATTGCCCATGAAACAAATGGAAATCTTAAATCTATTGTTGCCCTAGTACCTTCAAAGTCGTCAATAAAAATTAACCCTTGTTCTCCCTTACCAATTTGAGGTGGATGACCTGGTTGTAAATAAGCAGCTTCTCCATAAGCATTAATTGATGATTTAGCTTTTGAATCATAAAAAGGCAAATGATTTAGCAATCGAGATAATCCTGGCAACTCAGAACGATAACTAAAATCAAACCCATACATGGTATTTCTAATAGGATCATCGCCATATCCCATTTTAGTAAAAAAAGGCCGTTCGCCTAATTTTACCAACCCAGTACCAATGCTTAATTTTTTATTAACCAGATAATCTAATCTTAGTCCTGTAAACCCCCTTTGTTGAACTCCAAATCCGATATTATTTTCAAAAGAAACACTAACAGGAACACTTGAACTTAAAATTCCTGCGTTAATAATTTTTACTGTACCCAAATTATAATCAACAATAAAATCACTTCCTTCTCTAAGAATTTGACCACCAGCCGAAACTGAAACTGAACCTTGAGGAATATTGAATGTATTTAAATAAATTTCAGAACCGCCCGCACTTCCTTTTACTTGACCTTGCATTATAAATCGATTCAAGTTGGCATATGTTTGAGCAATTGCTTTAATGGAATCGTACAATTGATAATAAACATATTTAGCTTTTATAGCTGTTGGCACTCCTGAGAATGCTAATGTATCTAAATCCTTACCAAATGGTTCTAATACAGGAAATACTACCCGCCCCATTTGAGGCAAAACTGTAAAACCATCAATATAATCAAATACACCATCTGGTTGAGGATCGTTTCTATTATTAAGTCGATCTAAATTTAATAAACGCAATAAAGGTTGACCTTCAACAGCCAGTGCAGTTTCTGGTAAAAATCTTTTTAATCCACCACTTGGTTCTTCATATAAAACATTCAATTTAAAATCTTCGCGTTGTATTCCACCAAAAAGATCAAGAGAATATACATTCTTCATCATCAATCCCCAAAGAGGTAATTGAGTTTGTTGAGAAGTTGCTTTCAACAATTTAAGAAATAAAACTTTTTGTACTCCTCTATTCGAGTCGAGTGCAATATCCTGAGAAAATTCTCCTACTTGAAATACACGACCATTATAAGTGTATTGATATGCAACTGCCAAAACCTCATCTGCTTGTAATTGTGTGTTTATTGAAAGAAAACCTACTTGAGGATTAAAATAAAATTCATTAGTAGATAATTTTCTAGCAAAAGTTTTTTCATAATCAACAACAGGTCTTAGTCCCTTACTTATCAATAAACTATTTATAAAAGCAGGGTTTCGAGCATTAGGGTCACTAACCAAGGAACCAAATAAATTATTTGCCCCATTTGCTGGAAGCGGATTTGAAGTTAGTGATTGAACAGAAGGATTATATGGGCTTGATTCACCTATATCCATTAAACCAACCACATCTCTAGCTTCAGTTGTGGCTCCATTCCTATTAGTAACCCAAACTTCTACTCTTTGAACTTGTACCTGAGAATTTACAACTGGCAAATTCTTCATGGTTTTATTAAAATTAGCACGAAAATAATTTCCTAATAAAAAGTGGCGATTTTCTTCATAGTCATCTAATTTTTTTTGAAAAGCCTGAGTTGAAGAGCCTCCTTGTAAAGCAACAGTTTGCCGAGACGATCGTTGATTTGCTAATGCAGCACTTATGAATAATTTTCCGAATTGAAGTTGTGTTTTTATCCCAAATAAATTTTGTGCACTCGGAATTAAAGTTCCTCTAGATTGATAAGATATATTTCCGGCTTCAATATTTTTAATGATTTCATCATCTTTACCTTTATAATCGAGTTTCAACTGATTATCAAATCCTAGATTTGATAAGGTATTGTAACTGATAGGAAATTTTAATTTGTCGCCAATATTTGCATTTAAATTTAAGTTGGCATTCATATCAAAATCGAAGCCACCGTTTTTACGTGCCCTTTCTGGTAGAGTTGGATTTTTAATATTCTGTCCTTGGTATCCTGCTAAAATATTTACTTCGCCACTTGGACGAATATCTACTTTTAAATTATTGCCACTTAATCCAAATATTCGATCGAATAAATTATTAGAAACTCGCATTGGAGGTCTAGCAACTTTTTTATTGAGTTGAGTTAAAGCATCTGCCCTTTTTTTAAAATAATCTGTCTCAGCATTCTTGTTTTCAATTTTCCAATACTCATTAAAACTTAGTGCAGTGGGCTTTCTATAATTGATAGACCCAATTTTTTCTCTAATAAAATAAGATTTTGTTTTAGGATCGTAATCAATTGATTTTTTAATCAATAAAGTATCACGTAAATCGAACGGGTTTCTGCTAGTATTAGAATAAGGATCACCTCTTCTGTCGCTGATTGGAAAGCGCAAAGTATCATTCTGTTGTGCAAATAAATTTGCACAGAGCAGCAGCAGTGATAGAGTTGATAAAAAAATTCGGAATTTCTTCAAAAAAAAGATCCGCTTGGTTAGGTAGAACTCTATGCGATTGCTTATAAATTTTTAAGTGCTTGTTTAATGATATCTTCCAACGAAATATTGTTTGGCTCTGCTTGCATAATTTTTTTAACTGCTTGCTCTGCCATAACCCTTCCAATACCCAATGAAATTAATGCATTTATAGCATCTACGTCTATTTGAGGCTGATTAAATCCAGATATACCAACTTCCAGTGACTGTTTTGATAGCTTATCCCTTAATTCCACTATCAATCTTTCAGCAGATTTTTTACCAATTCCTTTAATTCCTTCCAATTGTTTAGTATTACCTTGAACTATTGCTCTTGTAATTTCTTCTGGTTTCATGCCCGATAGCATCATTCTGGCGGTAGAAGCTCCTACACCAGATACACTAATCAATTGCATGAATAATTCTTTCTCTACTAAGTCTGCAAATCCAAAAAGTGTTTGAGCGTTTTCGGTGATATGCAAATAGGTAAAAAGTTGTCCGCTGTCTTTGTTACCAATGGCAGAATAAGTATTTAGACTAATATTTAGCTCATAACCTACGCCGTTAACATCAACCACAATTCGGGCTGGTGTTTTAATTGCAAAATTACCCCTTACAAATGCTATCATACATGGTAAAATTAACCAAAAACCGTCATTGAGCCGTATCTTTAAAAAATAATTTTACCAAGCAACTTAACAGAAATATGCAAAAAATAAGCGCTGCAATTACTGCCGTAGGCGGATATCTTCCTGAAACTAAACTAACCAATTTTGATCTCGAAAAAATGGTAGACACCAATGATGAATGGATCAGGTCTAGAACAGGTATTGAAGAAAGAAGAATTTTAAAGGAGCCAGGCAAAGGAAGTAGCGATATGGCAGTTCCGGCAATACAAGAAATTCTGCTTAAAAAAAACATGGATGCTACAGAAATTGATTGCATTATTTGTGCAACGGTTACGCCAGATATGGTATTTCCTGCAACTGCAAATATTATTGCCAACGAAATTGGTGCAACCAATGCTTGGGGATATGATTTAAGTGCGGCTTGTAGCGGTTTCTTATTTGCACTTTCTACTGGAGCTATGTACATTGAAAGTGGGAGATATAAAAAAGTAATTGTTGTTGGTGTTGATAAAATGAGCGCCATTATTGATTATACCGATCGTGCAACATGCATTATTTTTGGAGATGGAGCTGGTGCTGTGTTATTAGAACCTTCTTCAGATGAAAATGGAATAAAAGATAGTATTTTGAGAAGTGACGGTAGCGGGAAACAATATTTACACATGAAAGCTGGAGGTTCTGTTAAACCTTCAACAATAGAAACTGTATTAGCCAAAGAACATTATGCGTATCAAGAAGGTCAAGCAGTTTTTAAATTTGCAGTAAAAGGTATGGCTGATGTAAGTGCTGAATTACTCGAAAGAAATAATTTAACGGGTGAAGACATTGCATGGTTGGTTCCACACCAAGCCAATTTGAGAATAATTGATGCTACAGCAAATAGAATGGGTTTACCTAAAGAAAAAGTAATGATTAATATCCAAAAATACGGCAACACTACCGCAGCAACTTTGCCATTATGTTTATGGGATTGGGAAAGCCAATTAAAGAAAGGCGACAATATTGTTTTAGCTGCATTTGGAGGAGGTTTTACTTGGGGAGCCACTTTAGTAAAATGGGCTTACTAGAGTTAAAAATTATGAGTTAAAAATTATGAATTATGAGTAGTAAACACAAGTATACGGGAATTGGATCAACAGCCATTCATGCATCTGGTCGTAACAATGCAGATCATGCACATTTAACTCCCATATACGCTAGTTCAACTTTTACTTTTGATAATGCAATGGAAGGAAGTGAAAGGTTTGCAGGCAAAGACAAAACAAAAATTTATAGTAGATGGGGTAACCCTAGTTTTACAACCGCAGAAGAAACAATTGCAGCATTAGAAACATTTGGACTGAATGATGAAAATGGGAATCCGTTAGAAGTAAAAGCATTATTGCATTCAAGCGGACAAGCAGCTTTAACAACTTTATTTTTAGGAAACCTTAAAGCTGGTGATGCAATTTTATCGCATCATGCTTTGTATGGAGGCACACATGAATTATTGTTAAAAGTTTTGGAAGGAACAGGAATTAAAACAATTTTAATTCAATTGAATGATTCTGATTTAATAAAATCAACTTTAGAAAATAATAAAAACATTAAACTGATTCATATAGAAACACCCTCTAACCCAACTTTGAGATGTGTTGATATAGAAATGGTTTGTAGCGTTGCTAAAAAGTATAAGGTACTTGTTTCTGTTGATAACACTGCAGCTACCCCTTATCTGCAACAGCCTTTTGCATTTGGTGCTGATTTTGTAATGCACTCTACAACAAAATTTTTAAATGGACATGGTACTGCCATTGGTGGTGTTTTATTAGGAAAGGATCTTGAGAAAATGAATACATCTATTTGGAAATGGCATGTTCTACTAGGTGGCAACAGTAATCCCTTTGATGCATTTTTACTTACTCAAGGAATGAAAACATTAGAATTGAGAATGGAAAGACATTGCCACAATGCTATGGATGTAGCTTCATTTCTAGAACAACATTCTGCGGTTGAAAAAGTTAATTATTGCGGATTGATATCTCATCCTGATCATGCAATTGCTTTGAAACAAATGCGACATGCAGGAGCTTTAATGAGCTTTGAACTTAAAGGAGGATTAAAAGCTGGGAGTAAATTTATTGATAAATTACAAATGTGTGTGAAAGCAATTTCTTTTGGCACTCCAGATACATTGTTATCGCATCCTGCAAGTATGAGTCATATGGGAATTCCTAGAGAAGATAGAATAAATGCTGGAATTACAGATGGCTTAATTCGGTTAAGTGTTGGTATAGAAAATATAGAAGATATTATCAATGATTTTGATCAGGCCTTAGGCTAAAGCGCTACCATTTGGTTGGTATTCTGCATTATTAAACCAATATCTATGAGCATCATAATACGTAGAGCAGTAAAAGAAGATTGTGAAAGAATTCTAGAATTAATACAAGAATTAGCCAAATTTGAAAAAGCTCCTCAAGAAGTAACCGTAACACTCTCACATTTTGAAGAAAGTGGGTTTGGAAATAACCCGATTTGGTGGGCATTTGTAGCTGAAGAAATCGACGAAACATGGGCCAGCAAAACAATACAAGGGTTTGCACTTTATTACATAAGGTACAGTACTTGGAAAGGACAACGTATGTATTTAGAAGACATACTAGTAACAGAAAAAATGAGGGGTAAACAAATAGGGAAACAACTTTTTGACCGTCTAATTGTTGAATCAAAAGAGAAAGACTTAAAAGGAATTGTATGGCAGGTATTAGATTGGAATGTACCCGCCATTGAATTCTACAAAAAATATAGTGCTACATTTGATAATGAGTGGATCAATTGCAGCATTTCTTAAAGCAATCGATAATAATTTATGCTTAAAAATAATTTTTTAGCCCTTTTATTTATGGCCGTTATTGTGTTAGTTTCCTGTTCAAAAAACAGTGAACTAATTCCTAATACAGAAAACTCTGTAGGTTTTTCTGGCAAAGCAATTGATAAACTTGCTAAAGGTATTAACTTAACTAATTGGTTTAACGATTATTCGGATAGAAATCAATTAGCAACTAAATATACTGCTTCGCATTTTAGTCAAATTAAAAAAGCTGGGTTTACTTATATTCGTCTTCCAATCGGCCCTTTGATGATAAGCGACCCAAATAATGTTAGTTCCATTAATTCCACTAGTTTAACATTATTAGACCAAGCCGTAAAAAATATAACTTCAAATGGCTTATCTGTTGCACTTGATTTTCATGCATATACTCCCAACTTTGAGTCTAAGTTAGCAACCGACCCATTAACTAGAGTAGCATTCCGCCAATTTTGGAAAAGCTTATCAACGTATTTTAGTAAATATGATACAACACAAGTATTTTTCGAAATTTTTAATGAGCCACATATTGGAGCAGCGCAGAGTGTTGCGGGTATTGATAAAAATTGGTGGGCACCTTTTCAAGGACAAGTAATACAATCTATTAGAGAAGCAACGCCAAATCATTATATAATTGCAGGTGCCGAAAATTGGAATAGTTGGTATGACCTTTCTTTTATGAAACCATACTCAAGTAAGAATGTTATTTATACTTTTCATTTATATGAGCCATATATTTTTACTCATCAAGGAGCATCATGGGCTGGTAATCCATATGATAAATTAAAATCACTTCCTTATCCTGGCTCACCTCAAAATGTTGCTACACTTTCTGCAAATGCACCAAATACAGAAATAAAATATTTAATAAAATGGTATGGAAGTCAGCAGTACAATGCCGACTCATTAAACTATGCTGTTAAACAAGTGTATAGTTGGGCTAATCAAAACAAGGTTCCAGTTATTTGTAATGAGTTTGGTGTTTATAAAGTATTTGCCCCTTCGGACAGCAGAAATAAGTACTTACAAGACATGCGCAATGTGCTTACAAAATATAAAATGGGTTGGGCTGTTTGGGATTATGATGAAAATTTTGGCTTAAGTAGTTATCCTAATAATAATAGAACCGGAATACCAGTTTGGGACTCGAATGTATTAACAGCACTTGGACTTAACTAACTCCTTCAGTAATAATTTCTGCTCCACCAATTTTTACAATTAATCCTTGTAATACTTTTCCAGGACCACACTCTGTAAACTTTGTTGCTCCATCTTTAATCATAGATTCAACGCATTGGGTCCATTTAATAGCACCTGTAAGTTGTTCAATTAAATTGGTTTTAATTTCAGATGGATTTATTACCGCTTTTGCAACTACATTTTGATATACAGGA
>Ga0209490_10002714_pt1 | contig 16657 bp, 10 predicted proteins | sample MAT06_FD_187209 | JGI IMG/M metagenome (GOLD analysis project Ga0209490, IMG submission 187209) | Freshwater microbial communities from Lake Fryxell liftoff mats and glacier meltwater in Antarctica - MAT-06 (SPAdes) (version 2) | ecosystem: Environmental > Aquatic > Freshwater > Ice > Liftoff...
ACCATTGGGGAAACTGCTGGCGTCGGGCTCTTGTTGCACAAGAAGGCTGCCGTCGAAACGTTCGATGCTCCTTCCACCGCCAATGGGTTCGAAAAAGGCATCGTGCTTTTCGGCGCTGAGGCCGGTGAGCGGCTGGAACCAGTGTGTATAGTGTGTTGCGCCTTTGGTAGCGGACCACTCCTTCATGCCACTGGCCACCTGATCAGCCAGTTTGCGGTCGATCCGCTGGCCCTGGTGGATAGCCTGGCGCACGGCGAAGTAGGCATCTTCCGTCAGGAACATGCGCATGGCGTCCTCGTTGAACACGTTCGCTCCGAAGAAATCGGAGACCTTGGGACCTGGAGCCTCTGTCGTTTTGGGCACACGACTTAAGACATCTTCCAGCGCTTTGTGTCGAATTCGGGGGGTAGTCATCTAAACATGGTGTTTCAGCCGCGAATGTATGCTTCGGCAGTGGGGGGTGTCCTGAAAAGAATGAACTTTTTTACACGATACCCCCAATAGATGACGAAGCTACAGCCCTGCCAGGCATTTATTCAGTGATCGTGCCTATTCGCGGTACAGCACTTGAGCCGGTTACCAAGGGACGACCGATCCAGAGATGGGTCAGTGTGCAAGAGTGCCAGGGGCCGCAGCTTTTCTCCGGCACTCTTTGACCATTCGCCGCATTGAAAAAGCAGAGGGCGGATCCTTACCGCCGCCTTATGCCATTTGGAAGTGGAAATACGTCCGATCTGGGGTGTGAATTGGCAGAGAAGCGGACGGGTCGAAAAGACCCCGGGCGAAGTCGATCCTGCTGAACGACGCCAATGGCGGACGGATAGGCTTACGAAGGTTGGTCCGTAGGACCGGGGAGGTCCTTGGGCTTTTCGGGCTCGGCCGCTCGCTCCGCTTCAATAGCCTGCTGAAAGGAACGGCGCTGTTCACTCACAGAGCGCTGTACATCGGAGGCGCCCTTCTGGATCTCACGCTGCACCTCGTTGCTCGCATCGCGCACCTGGCGCATGGTCCGGCCCAGCGTACGCGCCAGGTCCGGTATCCCTTTGGACCCGAAGAACAAGAGCGCGAAGAGCATAATGACCATGAGTTCCCCACCGCTGATATCGAATAGGAGGGGAAACAACATGGAGGTCCAAAAGTAGGAAGTCCTGCCGGTGAGGGCAGGACTTCCAAAAAGGGATGATACAAGATCAGGCCACAGCCTCTTTCACTTGCACCGTGTCTTTTTTGCGGAGGAACAGATCCACCGCCGTAGCGGAGGCCACGAAGATGGAGGAATAGGTACCCACCAAGGTTCCTATAAAGAGTCCAAAGACGAAGCCCTTGATGGAAAGCCCACCAAAGAAGAAGATGATGATGAGCACGAGCAAGGTGCAAACTCCCGTATTCAGGGTGCGGCTCAACGTACTGTTGATGGCCTTGTTGAAGAGCGATACGACCGGCTCCCGTTTGTGTTCCCGGGTGTACTCGCGAATACGGTCGAAAACGACCACCGTATCGTTGATCGAGTAACCCACTACCGTCAATACAACGGCTATGAATGTCTCATCGATCTCCATGGAGAACCCTACAAAGCCCCACAAGAGGGAATACAAGCCCAGTAGCACAAGCACGTCGTGGAACAGGGAAAGCAAAGCACCCACGCCGTATTGCCAGTTACTGAAGCGTATAGCGATGTAAACGAACATGAAGAGCAGGGCAATGCTCACCGAGGTAAGCGCCTTTATCTTGATATCATCGCTGATGGTTGGATCCACCTTCCTGGTCTCGTCAGCAAAGCGGAAGCTTCCCACTTTGGCAAGTCCATCGGCGATACTGCTTTGCACGATGGAATCCATCTCCAGACCAGGTTCATCGATCTTGTAGTTGGTGGTGATCTTCAACCGTTTGTCTCCACCGTAGGTTTTCACGGCCATGGTGTATTGGCGACCAGCTTCATCCTTCACGATAGGCTCCAAAGTGGCACGCACATTGTCCAGATCGACGGCTTGGTCGAACTCCACCACGTAGGTGCGGCCACCTGTGAAATCGACACCCCAGTTGAACCCACGGGTCATCATGGAGACCACCCCAGCACCAATGATGACGAAGGAGATCGCATAGAACGTCTTTCGCTTGCCCATGAAATCAATGTTGGAACCGTCGAACAGGTTCTTGTTCCATGAGCGCCAGAAGGTGATCTGCTTGTTGTTCTCCAAACGCCACAACATCAACAGACGGGAAATGAAGATGGCCGTGAACAGCGAGGTAAGAATGCCCAAGCCCAAGGTGGTCGCGAAGCCACGGATGGGACCCGATCCGAAGAAATAAAGGATCACAGCCGTTACGAACGTGGTCACGTTGGAATCGATGATCGCGGAAAGAGCGCCCTGGTTGCTGAAAGCGGTCTGCAAAGCGCTCTTCAACATGCGCCCTTGCTTGAGTTCGTCGCGAACACGTTCGTTGATGAGCACGTTGGCATCCACCGCCATACCGATGGTGAGCACGATACCCGCGATACCCGCCAGGGTGAGCGTGGCTTGCATGGAAGCCATGGTACCGACCAGAAAGAACACGTTGGCGAGCAGACAGATATCCGCGATCCAGCCTGCGCGTGCGTAGTAGAGTCCCATTACGAGCAGAACACCGATCAGTGCGACACCGAAGGAGATCAACCCACGCGAGATGTTCTCTTCACCCAAAGTAGGACCCACAACGGTCTCGTCAATGATGCGGGCCGGCGCAGGAAGTGCCCCGGCTTTAAGGATATTGGAAAGGTCATCGGCTTCCTGGATCTGACGATTGAGATCACCCGTGCCCAAGCTGATGCTGGAACGACCACCGGCGATCTCGGACTGCACGATCGGCGCGCTGTATACCAAATCGTCCAGCACGATAGCAACCGCCTTGCCCACATTATCACCTGTCATCACCTTCCAGGTCTGGGCACCTTCGGCGTCCATTTGCATGATCACTTCCACATCACCCTTCAAGTCGAAATCCTGCGAAGCGTTGATAATGGAGCCACCGTCCAGCTTCGGCTCGCCGCCGCGTGGCACTTTGAGTGCATATAGGTTGAGCAAGGCTACGGATCCACCCTCCTGTAGATCGCGGAACTCGGGCTTTGCCGCCCAAGCCAGCTTGAGGTCAGGAGGCAACGCAGCGATCACTAGCGGCATGGCCAGATACGCGTTCACCTGCGCTGTATCAGACAAGCGGGCGGTGCCGACAACTGCTCCTTTGGAAAGATCGAAACCCCCACCTCGCCCAGCGACCACGTTCGGGGTAAGCACCGCGAACAGCGGATTCTCTTTGGCGAAATCCTCTTGTGAGGCAGCCTTAGCGGCCGTGTCCGAGGCCGTCGTATCGTTCACCGCCAGGGTGTCTGCGGTGGTGTTCGCCGTGTCGGTCGTGGCTGCGGTCGCATCTTCCACGCTCTCCATCACGCGCAACGCCATGCGCCGGTTCTGCGCCCGTCCTTCGTCAGTATCGTTGGAAGCAACAGGGAACTGTGAGCCATAGCCTTCTGCCTCTAGCCGGTCGCCGGCAACGCCCTCGGCTACCAGAGCTGCGCGTACCGCTTGGGCACGTTCGGTCGAGAGTTCCTGGTTCGCTGCTTCATTTCCGGTATTGTCCGTGTAACCGCCGATCTTCAAGCGAACGGTCGTGTAAGCTTTCAGGATCTCTGCGAGGTTGGTCAACTGCACATCGGAGTTCACCGCCTCCAACTCGGCGCTACCGGTCTTGAAGGTGACGCGATCGAAGTTGAACCACGCGGTCTTGTCGGCGGGCTTGCCGCTATCGAGGAACCCGATGAGTCCGCTTTCCACGCCTGTTGAAGCACCTTTGATCTCAATACCGGAATCCAGAACACGCACGAATTCGTCGCCATCCGTGATCTTCTGCGCGGTATCCGCACCAACCGGACGCAAGCGGGTGTTGGCCGTTTCCAATGAAGGATAGACCTCTGTGTTGTCATAGGTCTCCCAGAATTGCAGGTTGGCCGTGCTTTGCAGCACTTTGCGCACCCGCTCTTTATCCTTTACCCCGGGAAGTTCGATCTGGATACGACCAGTGAATTGCTGCTTTTGGATACTGGGCTGCGCCACACCGAACTTATCGATCCGGTTGCGCATGATCTTCTCGGTGTTGTTCAATGCCGTCTCGGCCTCACGGCGGAGCGCTGCGAGATAGTCTGCATCCGAGCCTTCCCGGTTGAACATGTCCTTGCGCTCCGGGCTGTAGAAAACAGCGGAAAGTGGGCCATGTCCTGGCACCTTGGCATACTCTTGACCAAAAAGCGTGATGAAGTCGGCATTGCTGCTCTTTTGACGCTCACGCGCACTGGCGATCGCTGAACGGAACGCTGGATCCTCGTTGTTCTCGCTCAGGTTCACCACCAGCTCTGGGATGCTCACCTCCAAGGTAACGGCCATACCGCCTTTGAGGTCCAGACCCAGGTTGATCTCCTTTTCCTTGCATTCACGATAAGTGTATCCCAGAACCGGATACACCTTTTCCTCGCTGTGCGCGGATAAGTATCGGTTCTCGTACCGAAGGATCAGCCCAGCGCGGTCCTGACCTGCACCAGAGGGCAGGGCCAGCACGGAATCGGTTTTGATAACGGCATCGGCTTTCGCCTTATTTTCAAGGCTCGATGTAAAGATCGAGAAGGACAGTTGATATACACACGCCAGCGCCAGAAGGATAGTGAAGATCCATAGCGCACCTCTATTCTGCATGACCGATGGTTTTTTTCAAAGAGGCGGCAAATATAGCGTTGTTGCCCATCGGAGGAAGTGAAGCCTGTGGATTGCTTGAAATGCCGCCTTGAACGGGTCTTTGAGCGAAGAAGGTGGCCGGATAGGGATCCTTGAACGGTGATAAGTAACGAACGCAGCATCAACCGCGCGTCATCACCTTTGCATTCAACTACACCCCCTAAATGACCAACCGGACAATTGCCTTCCTTGCGTTCGTCCATGTTTTCGCGGCCAAGACGTTGGCACAAGCCGACCTGCAATTCGATGGGGCCATACCGGTTGAGCGCCAAGGGAACAACCTGGATCTTGCCTGGGCAGGAGGGATCAACTTCACCCAGGTAAGCCAGATCGACCTGAACTTGGACGGACTCAAGGATCTATTCTTCTTTGAACGGATCGGCAATAAGGTGACCACGCTTCTTAACACTGGAGGCAGTGGAACTGGTGCCTACGCCCTCTCAAAGGCATTCGAGACGGTTTGGCCATTCCCTGAATTGCATGATTGGGCCTTGATGCGCGACTACAATTGCGACGGCAAAGAGGACATTTTCACCTACTCCTCTGCGGGGTTCTCTGTATACCGCAACACGTCTACCGGAACAGAGCTCTCCTTTGAACTGCTGAAGTTCAGGGTCGAATGTGACTATGTGTTCACGGACGGCACCTCCCAGGTCACCAACCTGTTCATTTCATCGGAAGACAAGCCCGGGTTCGCTGACGTGGATGGCGACGGTGATCTGGACGTGCTCACCTTTAGCCAGCTGGGATCCTATGTCCAGTACTACAAGAACCTGAGCTTGGAGAATTATGGCACATGCGACAGCCTGGACTTTGTTTTGCGCAATTCCTGCTGGGGGCGGTTCGCAGAAAATGCTTCCACAAATGCCGTAACGCTCAACGCTCCTTGCCCTTTCCAAGTGCCTGCACCCGAATTCGGTGATCCGCCCATAGAGGAAGTATTGCCGGGCGACTCCGGAAGGGCCAAGGCCCATGCCGGCAGCACCGTAACGCCGCTCGATCTGAACGGGGATGGCGTCATGGATCTGCTGTTGGGCGACATTTCCTTTCCCAACCTGGTTTCGCTGTCCAATGGTGGCACTGTGGATGATTCGTTCATGACCGCCTTCGACGATGCCTTTCCGAGCTACGATACCCCTACCGTTGTACCGATCTTCCCCGCTGCATTCTATTTGGATGTGAACCAGGATGGAAAACGCGACCTTTTGGTGAGTCCGAATGCCAGGTCCCTTTCGCAGAACTATAAGAGCCTATGGTACTACAACAACACGGGCACGGACGCTGCGCCCATTTTCGAATTCCAACAGGAAGACCTGTTCCAAAGCCGCATGATCGACTTGGGCGAGGGCGCTTACCCCGTTGCCTTCGACCATAATGGGGATGGCCTCATGGACCTTGTTGTGTCGAATGAAGGTTACTTCAACCCTGGTGGTGATTACATCGGCAAACTCGCTTTGTTCGAGAATATCGGCTCGGCCACGGCACCGGCGTTCCGCCTTACCACGGACGACTACATGAGCCTAAGCACCAGTGGGATCGGCGTGGCCATGTACCCCGCTTTCGGCGATGTGGATGGCGATGGGGACCAGGATATGTACATAGGCGACCTACAAGGGCGGATGCACTTCTTTCGGAACACACCTGTTGGTACCGTGGCCCAGTTCACCTTGGCTCAACCGAACGTGACCAATTCAGCGAATGAGGTGATCGATCTGGGACGCTATGTCACACCCCAGTTCGTTGATCTGGACCAGGATGAGCGCGTGGACCTGGTGGTTGGGGAGCAGAACGGTAACTTGAACTACCTGCGCAACATCGGCACAACAGAAAGCCCATCGTGGAGCCTGATCACGGATTCCCTGGGTCGGGTGCGCACCAACACCATTTACACCTTAGGCTTCTCGGTGCCTCATGTCTATCGCAACGATTCTGGCGTGTTGGAATTGTTGGTGGGATCGGAGTCGGGCTGGCTATGGCACTACACCGATCTGGAAGGGAATTTAGGCGGCACATTCACCGAGGAGGATACCACTTTCCTGGACCTCAACGAGGGGTTTCGGACGGCCTTGACCCTGCACGACTTCACTGGCGATGGCGAGTTGGATATGGTCGTAGGCAACTATCGGGGTGGCCTGTCCTTCTGGCGCAGCGATGCCATATCCAGCGTATCAGAGCGCGAACGTGCAGGTGCGAACATAACAGCGTACCCGAACCCAACAACAGGCGAATTGGTGGTGGAGGCTTCCTATGGTATGCCGCCGGGTTCGGTTTGGGTGGTGCGCAATGCGCTGGGTCAAGAGGTGTTCCGTCAGCAGGCCAACGGCGCAAGAACAACGCTCCAGTTGGATGGCTTGCCCAGCGGCTTGTATCTGGTTCGTGGCGAAGGATCCAGCAGTACGGCTGCTGTGCGCGTTATTCTTGATCATCCGACCCATTAAGCAGGGGCTCCCAAACGCAGAACGCCGGTCCCTTCGGGGACCGGCGTTCTGCGTTTTTTGATCACCGTTCTAGGCGGTCACATTCATCTTGTCAAGCACTTCCATCACCTCCTTCACGGCTTTGGCGCTGGCATCACAAAGGGCTTGCTCCTCCTTGTTCAGTTTCAATTCGATGATCCGCTCCACACCAGTGCGGCCCAGGATCACGGGCGCACCCATGTAGATATCCTTCAGGCCATATTCCCCTTGCAACCACACGCAGCAGGGGAATATGCGTTTTTGATCGCGCACGATGGCTTCCACCATTTGTGCAGCAGCCGTGCCCGGGGCGTACCAAGCACTGGTGCCCAGCAAATTCACGATCTCGCCACCGCCTTTCTTCGTGCGGTCCACGATCGCATCCAGCTTGTCCTTGGCGATCAGCTCGGTCACTGGAATGCCTGCCACCGTGGTGTAACGGGGCAAGGGTACCATGGTATCGCCATGGCCACCCATCAACACCGCTTGGATATCCTTGGGGCTAACATTCAATTCCGTAGCGAGAAAAGCGCGGTAGCGTGCGGTATCCAGGATGCCCGCCATGCCGAACACCCGATTCGCAGGGAAATTGCTATTCACGAACGAGCAATAGGTCATCACATCCAAGGGGTTGCTCACCACAATGATGATGCAATTGGGACTGTGCTTGACCACATTCTGGGTAACGCTTTTAACAATGGCGGCATTGGTCGCGATCAAGTCGTCGCGGCTCATGCCGGGTTTACGGGGCAAACCGCTGGTGATCACCACCACATCGCTGTTGGCGGTCTTACCATAGTCGTTGGTGCTACCTACCAGACGCGAATCGAACAGGTTGATCGGGGCTGTTTGCCAGATATCCAAGGCCTTACCCTCGGCAAAACCTTCTTTAATGTCCAAAAGGACCACTTCGTTGGCGAGTTCCCAACGGGCTACAGCATCGGCGCAGGTCGCACCCACGTTGCCTGCCCCTACCACGGTGACTTTCATGCGTTTCGTATGGATCTAGGATCGTTAGCGCCCCGCCGCCTGTGGATCAGGAGGCTCTTGGGCGGGGCGAAAATAGCACGTATCACAACGCTTGGGTTGATAAAAGGCAGATGGGACATGCACCCACATTACCGACCCTAAGGTTAAATTTATGGTCCGTAGGCATCCTTTTCACCTGGTTGCCGTCTTTCACTCAATATGGCTATCTTACCGGCACCAATGCTGCGGTCAGCCCCTCCTCCACCGGCAACCGAACGGACATCCCTCCGTCTGGTACCCACGTGGGTGGAAATGGCCGGACCTGAACAGGCATTCGCAGCGCTGATCGATGGTTGCTTGAAGGAGGAACGCAAGGCCCAGCAGCGGGTCTATGAGTTGTTCTACGGTAAAATGATGTCTGTTTGCCTTCGGTACACGAAGAACACCGACCAAGCGAAGGACATCCTTCAAGACGGTTTCATCAAAGTGTTCAAGAGCGTTGACAAGTTCAACCGGGCCGGTTCGTTCGAGGGTTGGATCCGTCGGATCATGGTGAATACAGCGATCGACCATTTCCGGCGCACCAAGAACTCCTACCTGCTTCTGGGTGAAGAGCGCAGTATCGAAGATTTCAAGGACCAGGATGCGGAGGATGTGTTGGCCGATGAGGAAAGCGAGGAAGGGTTGGACCTTAAGCCGGCCGACATCATCAATGCCATGCAAAAACTGACCCCTGCCTATCGCACGGTGTTCAATTTGTATGTCTTTGAAGAGCTTACCCACAAAGAGATATCCGACATGTTGGGCATCAACATCGGCACCTCCAAGAGCAATCTGGCCAAGGCGAAACACAATTTGAAAAAGCTACTTACCGCGGAGCAACGTCTTCGCAAATAGTCTGATCGATCATGAATGGTCTCAATGAATTCGAACGGTCGGTAAAGGATGCCTTGGAACCCTTCGAGGTACCCTACAACTCGGCGGACTGGGCCCAGTTGGAGCAGAAGCTCGACCAAGGCAAAGGCGAAGGCCGTGTTTCGCGGTCCGGTCTGTACGCCTTGTTGTTGGGTGGTTCGTTGGCTGCGGCCAGCAGCCTTGTAGTCTTGGTGCGACCAACCGCCATGGATCAAGTAACCACCGCCTCCGCTGTTATGATGAGCGGAGCAGACGTGGCAGAGTTAACACAGCCACCTGCTCAGCCTCTGACCAATACTCCTGCCGAAGCACCAGCGGAAGTAGCCACCACCCCAGCCGTCACCACAAACGTGCTTGCGAAAGGCAAGTTGGTGAACGAAAGAACCGCAGGATCCAAGATCGCTTCGATCCCAACTCGTGCGCCGGTCTTACCAGCAGCCAAGCCTGAAGCCGGCTCAGCCCCCGAAGGCCCATCGGTACGTTCCAACGTTACCGAAGGCTGCCCTGGAACCTTGGTCGAATTCGCCGCAGAGAACGTTTCGGCAGGGGGGATCTACCTCTGGAATTTCGGGGATGGAAGCTTCTCGAACAAACCCAAACCGAACCACGCCTTCTCCAAATCAGGAAGTTTTCAAGTGATGCTTTCCCATTCGTCCATGGACGGGGGTAGTATCCAGAACAAGCCTGCCATGGACCGTATCGTGATCCATGAAGCACCAGAAGCTTCGTTCAACACACTCAAGCAAGAATACGAGAATACCGTACCTTCCATCCACTTCGAGAACCGGAGCTTAGGCGGAAAGTCCTACCAGTGGGAGTTCGGCGATGGAGCCACCTCTGTAGTGGCTCATCCGGATCACGTGTTCAAGAAGGAAGGTCTTTACCATGTTTCATTGACGGTGACCAACGCCAACGGTTGTGTCGATCGCACCGAGCGTACGGTGCGCATTACTTCTGACTACGATCTGCTCGCCCCCTCCGCTTTCTCCCCGAACGCCGACGCAACGGATGATGTGTTCATGCCCGAGGCCCTAAAAACCCTGGGTGTGAAGTTCCATTTGAGCATCTTCGACGAAAAAAGCGGTGCTGTCGTTTACGAAACCAGCGATGCCCAGCGGCCTTGGAATGGCAAGGTCTCTAATCGAGGTGAGACCTGCGCGGCCGGCCGCTATGTGTGGATGGTGGAGATGAAGGATGGCGAAAAGCTAGGTGGAACCTATAACGGCACCGTTGAACTGGGACGTTAGCAGCCCTATCGGTAGTGATAATTAAAGAACTCGGCTGCGGCCGAGTTCTTTAATTTTGTGGGTAGACAACCTAAAGCCATCCTTACAAGTCAATGCAGAGGTAGTCATGGGAGATCCCATTTAGTTGCTTCAGTAAAAAGACAACAAGCGTTGCAGCACAACGAACCACGATGACACGATCCTTACTTTTCCGAAGTGCGCTATTACTGACTTGTTTGATCAGCTTGGTGCATGAAATTCGTGCGCAAGAGTTCAATATGGGCACCATTTCGCCTGCAAGTAGTTGCGGGGGAGTGATCAATGATAGTGGTGGCCCCGCCACCTCCTACGGGGATAACGAGAATCTCACCTTCACGATCTGCCCCGATGTTCCCGGGAACGTGATCTATTTGACATGGTTCGTGTTTGATCTGAGCACCGCAGGTAACAACGACGATAACCTAACCATATTCGATGGCGACAATACAGGCTCGACATCGTTGGGTTCTTACACTGGGTCGGACCTACAGAACCTCGTTGTAAGCGGAACCGTATTCAACACGACCGGATGCCTGACCTTGGTTTTTCAATCCAATGGGCAAGGTATCGGTAATTTTTCCGCAGGATTCCAGTGCACAACACCTTGTTCAAACCCTATCGCAGCTGCGGTCATGAACGAACCCGTTCCGTTGCTTGCCTGTGTAGGTGAGGTTATAACGTTCGATGGGAGTGCGTCGCAAGCTGCAGCTGGGTTCAACATTGTCGAGTATCTCTGGGATTTTGACGATTCGACCACCGATAATACCAGCGGTCCTTTGGTAAGCCACGCCTTCGATGCTCCGGGCGAGTACGTTGTACAACTCTACTTGTCGGATGATAATGGTTGCGCCAATTTGAATCTCGTGGATCTTCAGATCCTTGTAAGCACCACGCCTTCTTTCGCGGGCACTGTGGAAGGAGCTATCAGTTGCGTCGGGGCGACACTGAACCTTTTGGCTTCCGTGGAGCCTATAACATGGACGGGCATACCTGACGCGAATTTTGGAGAAGGCGTTTTCTTGCCGGATGACGTTGGGCTTCCTTTCATCTCCACGCTGATGTTCACCCAATTCAACCCAGGTCAGACCATTACCAATTGCGAGGACGTGATCGATGTGTGTGTGTCGATGGAACACACCTATATGGGCGACCTGGTCCTACAGGTCATTTGCCCGAACGGCCAAAGCACCATTTTGCACCAACAAGGGGGAGGCAACACGTACCTTGGAGCGGCTAATGACACGGATAACGATGCAAATCCCATTCCAGGTGAATGCTGGAACTATTGCTGGAGTGAAGCAGCCACCAATGGTACATGGGTAGCAAATTCCAATCAGGGAACGAATAGCACCACCGTTGCGGGCATACCACCATCTGCTGCTCTTGACCCTGGAACCTATGAACCGGTGCAATCCCTTTGCAATCTCGTCGGCTGCCCACTGAACGGGGAGTGGACCTACCAGAGCACCGATCTTTTTGGCGCAGACAACGGTTTCATCTGTTCGTGGGCGATCAATTTCGATCCAGGGATAGTCCCAGATGTGACCCAATTCACTCCAGACCCAGGTACATCCATCTTGGATTCGGCCGGCTGGACCGGAGTTGGCATCGTTCCTGACCCGAACGAACCTCTTAATGCCACAGCGACCATTTCAGGTCCAGGCAGCTTTGACTATTCGTTCTTCGTAACTGACAACTTTGGTTGCTCCTATGACACCATGGTAACATTCATCGTCCCACCACTTCCTATATTGGAAGCTGGCCCACCCATTGTTCTATGCAGCGATCCGGAGCCCATGACGGGCGTAATTACGGCTAACGGCCCCGGTTCAAGTGGAGGTGCTCCGTTCACTTATAGCTGGTCTCCAGTTACCGGATTGACGAATCCTTCGAACCCATTGACGAATGTGTTCGTGAGCGAATCGACCATGTTCTATTTGAGCACCTATCTGCAAGGACATCCCGAATGTGGGGTCACCGATAGCGTGCTAGTAAGCCCTGACCAGTCCATCAGTGCCGGTGGTTCCAGACTACTCACGTTATGCGCAAGCGATCCCACCATCATTTTGACGGACTCGTTGGATGGGATACCTGACAACAATGGAGTTTGGACCAATAGTCTTGGGAACGTGATCCCCAACACCCTGGATCCAGCAGTAGCAATTGCTGACGTACTCACATACACGGTCACAAGTCCTATTGGTTGCATAGCGACAAGCACATTGGATATCACCATACTACCGCTAGAGGATCCAACATGCTGTGGCACTGTTGATGCGGGTCTGCCTTCCTTCTCCTGCAACCTGACAATTCTCTTGGAAGCGAAACGAGGAAACACAGGGGTGGGCAACTGGACCGGGCCAGCGGGTGCGCTATTCGAAGATGCATTCGATGACACCACTTGGGTGACCTTGCCCGCAGGAAGCGGAGGGATACAAACGTTCTATTGGGTAGAGAATGACGGTGCTTTTTGTAATTTGATCGATAGTGTTGAGAAGACCCTCACGGACGCCTATGTCTTTTCGCCCTCAATTACGAATGCTTCGTGCCACAGCTATTGCGATGGCGTTGCGCTCATGGCTGTAGCCGGTGGAAACGCCATAGCTGGCTTGCACTATGATTGGACAACAGGATTGGAAGGACAAGGGGAAAATACCGCCGATGGCCTTTGCCTGGGTGAGCATAGCCTGACGGTGAGGGATGACAACAATTGCTTGGGGACCACCACGGTGACCGTCGGAGAGCCTATTCTTCTGGAGATAGATTCGATGTCCTTTGAGCCAGTGACATGTTCCGGTGATTGTGACGGCCAAGTGGACATCAATGATCTGGAAGCAGTCGAATACAGCTTCGACGATGGTACGACCTGGACCCCTGCAGGTGTACTTGCCAATGCATGCGAAGGTGTTTACCCAGTACGCATCCGAAATTCGCTGAATTGCAACGGAACGGGGTCCATTGCGGTAACAGGCCCACAACCCGTGGTGAGCAATTTTTCTTGGTCACCATTTCCCGCAGATGTAAGCAATACACGTCTTGAATTCATCAACCTAACCACCGGTGCCACCGCGTATTTCTGGAACTTCGCCAACCTGGCTTCCAGCACGGAATTTGCCCCAGGATTCACCTTCGACAACAAGGAACCGGATACCTACCCGGTCTGTCTTGTTTCAACGAACACGAATAATTGCTCGGACACACTCTGCATTGATGTGGTCATTGACGACATGCTGTTGACCTACATTCCGAACAGTTTTTCCCCCAATGGTGATGACAAGAACGATGTATGGGGCCTAGGCCTGAACATTCCTACGGTTACCGATTACGAAATGAACGTCTTTGATCGCTGGGGAAGGTTGATCTATGAAACTAAAGATCCTTTCAAGCCATGGAAGGGGAGTTACCAGAATGGTGGTGAGGTACTTCAATGCGATGTTTACGCTTACCGCATCCTTTACACTATAAAGGACACCGATACGCGTAAAGAACTAGTAGGGCACGTGACCTTGATCAAGTAAGTTGCAGCGGGTAGGATCCGGCACCTTGGCAAGGGAACTCGAAGTGCATTGCTCGTTGGTCAATGCACCTCCTACATCGATCACTTGTGATCGTGGGCAGACCATGGTCCTTGGGGTTGCTCTTCCTTCTCTTAGCGGGAATGACTTCACCCGTTTACGGTCAGAACACCGGCGATCGTTCTTCTGCCATTCCGATCTGCCAAGGCGTTTATACCATTTGGAAGTAGAAATGCGTCCGATCCCGCAAGGCGGTACAGGTTCTGCTCGCTCTTTTCCGCCCAGGCTTCTTCAAAAAATAGTTCCGTAGCTAAGGCTATGCAACGGTTTTTTTTGAATCGCCTGGCCAAAAAATAGCTTCACATCTTCGGACGCATTTCTACTTCCAAATGGTATTACAACGAAATGCTTTGGATGCTTCATGGGACGACGAATAATTTGTCTACAACCAGAGCAATGGCCCCTCGGTTAGCGCATTGATCACGGACACGCTCACTGCGGGTCAAACCATCTGACTTACGATCTGCGATGGATGCGAAACCCCGGCGGCAACTTCATGCGTATTGGTCACGGTGCTCCAGACCCCAACTCTGGAGATAACAGCAGACACGGTATTTGGATGCGCGCCGTTCCAGGTAGCCATCACCCTGCGTGATACCACCGGCGGCACTGTTGTGTTGTGGGACTTTGGAACTGGAGTGCGCACAGAAGGGATCGATCGGATCAACTACATCTACCCACGCAGTGGAACCTTTGATGTAACGGCTACCGTGACCTCGCCCAATGGCCGTGTAACAGATACTACATGGAACGACCTGATCCGAGTGATCGCCGTTCCCGAAGCCGACTTCACATGGACTCCACAACCGCTGACCATATTCGAACCGGAAGCGACCTTCTCGTAAACCGCTGGACCGAACGAAGTGAGCTACGCCTGGGACTTTGCTGAATTCGGCACATGCGGTGGGCCTGATACGGCGATCACCTTCCCAAATGACACCGGACGTTTCTATCCAATGCAGCTGATCTTGACCAACGAATTGGGTTGCGCCGATACGATCCGCCGCTCGGCACCTGTGGAAGACCAATTCCTGATCTGTGTACCCAACGCGCTCAGCCCCGATGGTGACGGGCGAAAAGAGACCTACTTTGTCGAGGGTAAAGACCACAACGCAGACGGGTTCGAGCTGATCGTCTTTGATCGTTCGGGTAGCGAGATCTACGCCGCCACAGATCCAGCAAGGGATGGACGGGCGCCAATAACGGTGGTTCGAACGAACCCCGTTCCAGTGGCATTCATAGCTGGCAGCTCACGGCCGGATCGACCCGGATACCGGATAAAAGAAAGCTGCGCTGCCATGTGACGCTTTTGCGGTGAACCGCGTGAATGAAGCGCGGTCTGGAGCGCACGGTTCAGCAACGATAACCAGTGTTCCATCCTGTTGAAAGAAGTGTTCATCCAAATTTTAGACATGTAGGGCTGGCATAAAGAGTGATCGCCTACTTTACAGACGCTAAAGCGACCCCTTGCTAAAACAATACGCATATCGAAAGGCTCTGCGAATACCAAACTTGAGGTCAGGCCGCCCTGTTGGTACACATCAACGCAAAAGCTTACGGCTTCGAGCTTGGCGCGTCTCGTTCGTGTGCTTGATCATGTGTTCAACAGCGAGCGTTGAAGCACAGAACTGTAACCAAGGGTTCACCTTCACGGCGTCACCGCCTCCAATTGGTGGAGTTTACCAGTCTGGGCAAGCTGTAACCTTCACGTACACCATTACCGATTGGAATGTTGTGAACGTGAACTGGCTGCATGGCATTGCACCCACTTTTGGCGCAGGTTGGGATCAAAGCACGCTTGCACCGGGTGCGCCGCCAGCAACCTGTGGGACGAGCGCAGGCTCATGGGGCTGGTTCACACTCAACGATGGAACTTCAGTAACAGCAGTCCCTCCTCTTGGTCCAGGCTTTTTCTTCGATCTGAATAACGACGGTATCTCGGGCAATAATTTCGGGGATCTCTGCGACGGACCGTGGACCTTTTCCTTCACGATCAACGTAGCTGGCGGCGCTGCTTGCATACCAGGCGCGAACCTGAACGTGAGCGTGAACAGTTACGGTGACAGCGAAACCGGTTCTTGGGGTGGTGCCGGTTGCGGTGGTGACCCCATACCCACTCTTCCGGCAACTTCGAATTGTTGCAATGCTGATGCAGGATCCAACGGATCTGTTACACGGTGTGCCGACGGAGCGAGTATCAACCTGGCAAACCAGTTAGGCGGAACGCCGGACGCAGGCGGCGTATGGACGGCACCTGGCGGAGCGGCATCCGGAGCAGTGATAAGCCCTGCAACAGCCGTATCGGGTAACTACACCTACACGGTCACCTCAGTGATCCCGCCTTGTTCCGCAAGTGCGGTGGTTTCTGTAACGATCCAACAACCTCCCAATGCCGGTACCGATGGTGCGATCACACTTTGCTCTTCCAGTGCTGCGGTACCGCTGAGTGCTTCCCTCGGTGGAACCCCCGATGCAGGCGGTGTGTGGAGCGGACCAAGCCCTGTTGCTGGTGGATCCTTCAACCCCGCTACCATGCTGGCTGGCGTGTACACTTACACCGTGGCGGGTGTTGCACCTTGTCCGGCAGAGACAGCAACGGTAACAGTGACCGTAAACACGCCGCCCGATCCAGGGACCAGCGGCACCATCACGCTTTGTGCAACAGATGCAGCTGCTTCGCTCTTCGCGCAGCTCGGTGGCACACCCGATGCCGGTGG
>Ga0209490_10002717_pt1 | contig 16650 bp, 14 predicted proteins | sample MAT06_FD_187209 | JGI IMG/M metagenome (GOLD analysis project Ga0209490, IMG submission 187209) | Freshwater microbial communities from Lake Fryxell liftoff mats and glacier meltwater in Antarctica - MAT-06 (SPAdes) (version 2) | ecosystem: Environmental > Aquatic > Freshwater > Ice > Liftoff...
ATCAGTAGTGAATCAGTAGGACAGTGAGACAGTACAAACACTGTTCTACTGTCCTACTGATTCACTGTCTTACTTACGCCCAAGTGTACTAGTGTAGCAATAAAGAGCGGAATTTGCCAGACAGGGTGTGTGAGTTTAGCGGAGATGGTGAGAATGACACGAATAAATTGTAACGAATATCCTCTTTTTGGACACAAATGAGATCCCGGCAAAAATCTGCATGCCACCGATTAGCTACGTGCGCCCGAGCCCAGCGGAACGACGAGCACTTTATCGACACGGCGACCATCCATGTCCATCACTTCCAGGCGATAGTCCTGCCATTCAAAATGATCGCCGGCAGCGGGAATGCGGCCCAACATTGCCATTACAAAGCCGCCCACGGTTTGGTAGTAACCTTCGGCCTCGTCGGGCAATTCTTTAATCTCGAACAACGCTTTGAACTCATCCACTTGAAACATGCCGTCGAGCAGCCACGAACCATCTTCGCGCTGCATCGCTTCAGCTTCTTCCACGTTGCCATGGCTTGGCATGTCACCGACAATCGCTTCAAGGATATCATCGAGCGTTACCAATCCCTCCAACCCACCATATTCGTCGATCACCATCGCCATATGCGAATGGGTCTGTTTGAGCCGTTCGACGACAACAAGGGCAGGGGTGGTTTCCGGCAGAAAGAGCGCCGGTTGTAGCGCACTGCGCAAATCTAATGCTTGGCCGGCGAGGCTTTGGGCAAGTAACGCTTTGGCCGAAACCAGACCCAACACGTTGTCTAGATTGTCTTCTGCCACGGGAAAGAATGAATGGCCACTCTCTAAAACCCGCGCCTTGATCGTTTCGATGTCATCGTCCACATCCAGCCAGACGATATCGGTGCGCGGCGTTAGGAGCGCGCTGACGGTGCGGTCGCTCAGGCGAAAGACCTGTTCGACAATTTCTTCTTCGATCGGATCAAAGATCCCCATCTGTGCGCCTTGCTCCAGTAATGAGCGCACATCTTCATCGGTCACGGCTGGTTCGGAGCTGGCCTTCACGTGCAACAGACGAAGGACGAGGTCACTCGACAGGCTGAGTAGATGGACAAAGGGCGCAGTGATCTGCGCCAGGATGCGCATGGCTGGGGCAACAGCAGCGGCAATGCCCTCGGCATTGTTTAAAGCCAAGCGTTTAGGCGTTAATTCACCAAAGACCAGCGAGAGATAGGTAATAACCAGCACCACGATGCCGACACCAATCGCATTGGCGTAGGGGGCTAAGAAGGGAACCACAACAATCCATTCGGCCAGCTTTTCGGCAATATTTGCGCCACCTAATGCACCGGCGAGAATCCCGACCAAGGTAATGCCAATTTGGACCGTGGAAAGAAACTGGCCAGGGTCTTCCGCCAGTTTCAAGGCCGCCTTAGCGCCAGCGTCGCCGATATCGGCGCGCTGTTGCAGGCGAACTTTACGCGCCGAAACAACAGCCAGCTCCGACATCGACAGGATGCCATTGATGAGGGTTAGCAGCAGGATCAGTAAGATTTCGCCAAGAATGGAAGACATAGGTTTAGTTGAAGTAGCTCAGTGGAAGCTTCAGTAACAGTCCAAGAATAAGATAGAGCGATTGGAGATTCGGGCGTGGAGATTGACAGGTGCGTAATCTCCACGCCCGAATCTCCAATCGCTGCAAGTTATTTCTGAACTGTTACTGAGTGGCGCCCGATTGATTCTCAATCGGCATACGCCTTCATCAAGCGTTGGTATAAAAAGCGTAAATTGGCGGCAAATAAATGGGCCTGCGACCAGGCGCTAAAAGGCTTCGGAATTGCCAATTCCGCGATCTTCTGCTCTAGCTGGTCTGGATTTTCTAATTTGTAGGTTAATTCTATCAGGGCTAACTCGGAGAGTGCTGTAAGGTAGTCCGCCATTGCCCGTACATCATCTGTTGTGCCAATTGCACCATGGCCAGGAATGAAGGTGTGCGGGTTTAGCTGACGTATGATGCCAAGAATACGATCGATCTCACCTGGATCACCATCGGCCAGGTAGGGATGGCAGCCGACGGTCAGCAAATCACCCATGAAGAGAATGTTATCATCGGGTAGATAAAGGATGGCATCACTCTGGGTATGGCCAGCGCCATAGGTGATCGCCTCGACGCGCCGTGCAGAACCGCGCAGCCCCAGGCGAGAGTCAAAGGTCGTGGTCGGTAGCCGCAAGGTTAGGTGAGGCAAGGTGGCGATCACCGCTTTGTAATAGACCATCTGCTGTTCCAATTGACGACGCGGTTGGACATTTCTCGTGGCGGCGTGCTGCTTCTCCAGTTCCGCCAGCTGGGTGGCGGCGTGTTCTTGATGCCAATTGATATCTTGTCGCCCCTGCGTATCCATGAGTTCATAGGTGCGGCTGGTAGCCACAATCTCAGCCTCGCCAAAGACCTGGTTGCCCCACACATGTTCGTTGTGATAATGGCTGTTGATCACGGTGGTGACCGGGCGCCCAGTCAGGCGTTCGGCCGCCCCACGTAGATCCGCCGCCGCAGCGGGATTGAGAAAGGTGTCGAAAACGACCGTCCGCCCCCCTAGATCGATGATACCGGCGTTGGCCGTCGCCCAGCCGCCCGGCAAGGCAAGGGCAGCGTAAACGCCTTCGGTTAATTTTTGCACTTCAAAATGTTGAGATGTTGGCAAAGTCTGCTCGTTGCCCATCGATCACCTTTCGGGGGGGTGTGGAAGTTATTAATTAATCCAATACAGTTAACAAAAAAGCATATTCAAAAGCCTTTTCGCGCAATGCATCATAACGGCCAGATGCACCGCTGTGGCCAGCAGCCATGTTTGTTTTCAGGAGTAGATGATTGGCATCTGTTTTATAGGTACGCAGCTTCGCTACCCACTTGGCCGGCTCCCAATATTGTACACGCGGGTCATTCAAGCCACCCGTCGCCAAGATGTTGGGATAGGCCGTTGTCGCAACGTTGTCGTAGGGCGAATAAGATTTCATATACTGATAAAATTCGCGGTCGGCGGGATTGCCCCATTCCTCAAATTCACTAACCGTTAATGGGATCGAGTCGTCTAACATCGTATTGATCACATCCACAAAGGGCACACCAGCGATCACACCAGCGAAGAGATCCGGCCGCATGGTGGTCACGGCGCCCATCAGCAAACCACCAGCGCTGCGGCCAGAAATGGTCAACTTTTGCGGCGTGGTGTAACCTTGGGCAATTAACATTTCGGCGCAAACGATGAAGTCGGTAAAGCTGTTTTTCTTGTGCAACAATTTTCCCTGTTCGTACCAGTGACGGCCCATTTCGCTCCCGCCGCGAATGTGAGCAATGGCAACGACAAAACCACGCTCCAGCAGGCTGATCCGGTTGGCATCAAAGCTGGCCCCATAACTGGCGCCATACGCGCCGTAGCCAATCAATAAGGCTGGATTCTGGCCATCTAAGGCCAGCCCGCTGCGGTGAACGAGCGAGATCAGCACCTGCGCGCCATCCATCGCGGTGGCCCACAGCCGTGCAGTCTGATAATCAGCCGGGTCATAGCCACCCAACACTGGCCGCTGTTTTTTCAGCGCAAATGTACGTTCGTCCATGTCGTAGTCAAAAACCGTATCGGGCGTGATCAACGACGAGTAGGTGAAGCGCAACAAATGGCGATCAAATTCAGGATTGGCAGTCAATGAGAAGTTATAGACAACATCTGGAAAATCGACGCGATAGCCTTGATTCGGGCCCTGGCTCGCATCCGCCGCAGTTTCCAAATTGATAATGCGCAGCTGCGGCAAGCCATCCTCGCGCTCGAAGACCACCAAATGGCGACGGAAAGCGGCGGTACCCGAAACGAGCACACTTTCGCGGTGCGCGATCAGTTCTGTCCAGTGGGCGCGACCAGGGGTAGCAATGGGCGCGGTCATCACGCGAAAGTTACGCGCGCTGTCGTTGGTGGTGATGAAAAAGCGATTATCGTGATGAGTCACCGAATATTCTACACCGGCACGGCGCGGCTCGATGACCTGAGGCACCGTCGTGGGCTGGTCGGCCGGAATAAACCACACTTCCGATGTCATAGCGCTGTCGAGCATGATCAGAACAAAGGCCTGGCTTTTGCTCTTGTAGATATGGATATTAAAGCGTTGGTCGCTTTCCGTGTAGATCAGCGCATCGTGTGTGATCGCATCCCCTACTTGATGGCGAAAGAGTTGGTAAGGGCGCTTAGCCTCGTCTAGTACGGTATAAAAAAGGGTGCGGTTGTCGTTAGCCCATTCCAGCCCATAGTAGGTATTGGAGATTTGGTCGGCCAACAACTCACCCGTGCGCAAGTCCTTCACATAGAGGGTATAGGTTTCGTCGCCTGCGGTATCCAACAAATAAGCGAGCAGTTGGTGGTTTGGGCTGACCTTAAAATCGCCAATCCCGCAGTACGGTTGCCCAGTCGCCAATGCGTTTTGATCGAGGAGAATCTCTTCCGCCGCATCCAGACTGCCATGTTTGCGACAGAAGATCGGGTATTGACTCCCCTCTACGGTGCGCTGGTAATAAAAATAATCATCAATCTGATCGGGCACAGAGAGATCAGTCTGTTGGATACGATCACGCATCTCGGTGTAGAGCGTCTCCTGCAAATTGGTTGTTGGCGTCATAATCGCCGCCGTATAAGCATTCTCCGCCTCCAAATAGGCGATTACTGCCGGGTTGTCGCGCTCGCGCAGCCAGCCGTAGTTGTCAACCAGAACATCATTATGAATTTCGATGCGAGTAGGATGAATGGGAGCGATGGGCGGCACGGGTGAGAAGGTCATGCGGTTTCTCCATGCTGGTTTACCAGAGAATGGGAACAGAATATTGAGCAAAAAAAGGATCTGCTGTAACGAGGGTATACCCTTCAGCCAAAGCTTGAGCAATCAACAACCGATCAAAGGGGTCGTTATGATGCAAAGGTAGATTTGCCAACGACCAAATGTGTTGCTCTAAGACAGGCAGAGATTGTACATCATTGACAGCGCGATTGACGGTCACAAACTCTTCAACCGAGGCCGAAAGTGAAAGCTTCCGAATCGCCATTTTGATTTACATCTCCCAAACACTTGCTGTACTTAACCACAGTTTGTTCATGGGATCGCTTAGTGTATTTTGCAAATGAGGTTTGATGCGATCTGGGGCTTCAATAAACCAAATAAAGGTATGCGTATCGAAGAGCAAGTTCATCTGTTACTATTCCAGGGCTGGGTCAATAGGTCCGGCATAAAAAAGTGATAGTAAATCGCCAGGCAACGGATCGTCAAAATCATCGGCCACGTTGATTAGGCCACTAAATAAACCAAGAATGCGGGGTTCGTCAGGTTTGCGACCCTTACGCAATGTTGCGCAGGTGCGTTCATAGGCCTTGTGCTGCTCTGGTGTAAAATGTGAAGTATCCATGTCTAAGAACGACTGAATGCTCGCCGCCATTTCTGCTGGATCCTCTCCAGGTGGATAAACGGCCATTCCATTCACCGTCCGAGCCGGCAACACGATCACTTCCACCTGCTCGGCAGGGAAATCCGCTGGCAGATGAATTGTCACCCGCCCATTTTCAACCTTGTGGATCTCGCGTAGCGCAATCATAGCATTCTCCCGGAAATTCCCAACTTCGATCCTGTCACTATAACACAAACGGGCAAAGCATCCAATTTGATTGATTTTACGGTGATAAAAGCCCACTGTTTCTCTTTTTAGGTGATGATCTTCGGGTGATAATGGGCAGATTTTATCGGCTCCATGCATACGCGACCTATATTCCGTGATACCCGACCCTTATTTTGGCTACTTTCGTTTACCCAGCAGAATATGCTACAATCGTACTCAACTGTGCAGGTCGAACGACAATGTTGTTTTATCATCAACCCAGATCTAGTTCTTCAAACCTAGCGAGAAATTACACGTGTCTACCTTCAAGGTTCTGATCACTGATTATGCCTGGCCCACGCTTGCGATTGAGGAGGCAATCTTGGCGGATGTCGATGCCGAGTTGGTTGTCGCCCAAACCGGCGATGAGGCGGAACTTGTCCAGCTGGCGCCTCAGGTAGACGCCATCCTCACCTGCTGGAAGCGGGTGACGCCGGCGGTGCTCGACGCCGCGCCCGCTTGCCAATTGGTAAGCCGCTATGGGATTGGTCTCGACAACATTGCCGTGGAGCACGCCAGCGCACTGGGTATTCTCGTCACCAATGTGCCCGATTTCTGCCTGGATGAAGTGTCGGACCATGTCATGGCTCTGTTATTGGCGGCCGCACGACGGGTGGTGACTTTTGCTGACCAGACGCGCAATGGCGTCTGGAATCTGCAAACAGGGCGCGCCATCCCACGGCTGCGCGGCCAGACCCTGGGCTTGATCGGCTACGGCAATCTGGCGCAGGCGATTGTGCCCAAGGCATTGGGGTTCGGGTTGAAGATTATGGCCTACACGCCGCGCCTGGCCGCAGACGCGCTGGCGCCCTTTGGGGTGGCGACCAACGATCTCGATTTCCTCTTACGTGCGGCCGACTATGTCTCGATCCATGCCCCGCTGACACCAGAGACTCGCCATTTGATTGATGAGCGCGCCTTGCGCCAGATGAAGCCCAGCGCGTTCTTGATCAACACGGCGCGCGGTGCGATTATCGACGAAGATGCCCTCTATGCCGCGCTGCAAGCGGGGTGGATTGCCGGCGCAGCGTTGGATGTGTTGAGTCAAGAGCCACCCACGCCCGATCATCCGCTGTTAGGGTTAGAGAATGTAATCGTGACGCCACATACGGCCTTTTATTCACAAGCGGCGATTGCCGAACTCGCCCGTAAAGCAGCCACCCAAGTGGCGCAACTCTTACGCGGCGAACAACCGCAAAATTTGATCAATCCCAGCGTATTGCAACAATCCAATTGTCGTTTTCAACGCGGCGCGGGATAACAGAACTACCGCATCCCGTATCCAGCTTCCCGCGTCTCTCAAAACAAACATAAAGGAATCACTACCCATGAAAATTGAACATGTCGCGATTAACGTACCTGATCCCGCTGGCACCGCCCAGTGGCTGGCCGACCATTTTGGCATGCGCATTGTCGTCGCTAACACGGTTGCGCCCTTTATTCATTTTATTGCCGATGACAGCGGTACGATGCTTGAGCTCTACAACAATTCGGCGGCAGAGATGCCAGATTACGCCAATTTGAATTCGTTCAATCTGCATTTTGCCTTCACCTCGCCCGATATCGAGGCTGACCGCGCCCGGTTGATTGCGGCGGGGGCAACCATGGTGGGCGATATTTCCACCACGGCAGCCGGCGATAAGCTTGTCTTCCTGCGTGACCCGTGGCAGGTGCCGCTGCAATTGGTGCAACGGTTGAAACCGATGATTTAGGCAAAAAAAGAAGTAATAGGTAGGTGGTAACTACAGATCCGACAACAGGGTAGACGCCGAATTACCACTTACCATTTACTTCTTACAGATCACTGCTTCCAGAAAGCCGAAACATCTAATATCAAAAGCTCCGACTTTCCCTCCATCCAAGCGTATTCTAAGGAGTGACAATGAAACTTGGTCTCGGCCTCTACGATGGCATGGTAACAGCCGACAATCTACGCTTTGCCAAACAGATGAGCGCAACGCACATTGTCGCCCATCTGCCGCAAAACAGCTTGCCTTCGACCAAAGATGGCTATTGGTCTTATGAAGATTTGCGCGGCATGCAAGAATTTGTCGCCAGCCACGGGCTGACATTGGAGGCAATTGAAAACTTTCCGCCTCAGCACTGGGATCAGATCTTACTTGATGGTCCCGGTCGCGCCGCCCAGATCGAAAATATCAAAAAGACGATTCGCAATATGGGCAAGGCCGGCATCCCTGTAATGGGTTATTACTTTAGCCTGGCCGGGGTTTGGGGTCGCGTTTGGGGCCCCTTTGCGCGCGGCGGCGCCGAGTCGGTCGGCTATCTAGAGGCAGAAGCGCCCGAACAGACCCCCATTCCGCAGGGGGAAATCTGGGGGCAAAAGATCACCGAGCACCCGGCAGCGGGCGACATTGGCACGGTGACGCGTGAGGCGATGTGGGAACGGTTGACCTATTTCTTGGAAAATCTGGTGCCAGTGGCCGAAGAGGCTGGGGTTCGTCTGGCCGCCCACCCGGACGATCCACCGCTGGAAACGCTGCGCAACACGGGGCGTTTGATCACCCATCCCGACTATTATCAGCGCCTGCTGGACATTGTGCCGAATTATTACAATGGCATGGAATTTTGCCAAGGCACGATTACCGAGATGCCCGATGTTGATGTCTATGCGGCGATTCGGCGCTATGCCGCAACCGGACGCATCCACTATGTTCACTTTCGCAATGTGCGTGGCAAAGCGCCCAATTACCGCGAAGTCTTTCTAGACGAAGGCGATGTGGATATGGTTGAGGCGTTGCGCGCCTACCGCGACAGTGGCTTTACCGGCGTTCTCATCCCCGATCATACGCCGCACACGGCTTGCGCAGCGCCCTGGCATGCGGGGATGGCTTTCGCACTTGGCTACATGCGCGCCGCGCTTAAGATGCTGGAGAAAGAGTAGCACGCAGTGATCAGTCATCAGCGACCAGTTATCCAAGCCAACTGAGTGGTCACTAATAACTGATCACTGGCAACTACACAACAGAAAGAATATCCCATGGATTATGTAATTTTAGGTCGCACTGGCTTGCGCGTCAGCGTGATGGGGCTAGGATGCGGCGGGCCGAGCCGGTTGGGCCAAACCGCCGGCCATAGTGAAGCCGAGTCAATTGCCGTGGTGCAGCGTGCGCTGGATCTGGGCGTTACTCTAGTCGACACGGCCTACGCCTACGGCACGGAAACGATCGTGGGCAAAGCACTGAGTGGCGCACGCCGCGGCGATGTAGTTTTGTCGACCAAAAGAGGCGCCGCCCAGGATGGCCGTTTACTCAGCGCGCCGGAAATGGTCGCCGCGGTCGAAAGTAGTTTGCAAAAACTACAAACCGACTATATCGATATTTTCCACCTCCACGGGCTGAAACTTGAACAGTACGAACACGCCGCCAACGAAATCGTCCCGGCCTTACTCCAACTGAAAGCCCAGGGCAAAATCCGCTTTTTAGGGGTCACCGAAAATTTCGAGACGGATACCAACCATGTAATGACACAGCGCGCCTTGGACGACGATTGGTGGGATGTGATGATGCTCGGCTTCAACATTATCAATCAATCCGCCAGACAGCGCGTCTTTCCACGCACCATCGCCAAAGGGATTGGTGTGCTGGGCATGTTTGCCGTACGGCGCGCCTTAAGCCGCCCGGATCGCCTGCGCGCCGTGATGGAGAATTTGGTCGAGCGGGGCCAAGTGGACGCAGCGGCGTTTACTGAAGCCGATCCACTCGACTTTGTCTTGGCAGACAGCGATGCTGTGGATTTAACTGATGCAGCCTATCGCTATTGTCGCCACGAACCGGGGATGCATGTGGTGCTTTCCGGCACCGGTAATGTAGCGCATTTGGCCGAGAATGCCGAGTCTCTGCTGCGACCGGCGTTGCCATCTGTCGTGCAGCAACGCCTGGCAACGCTATTCGCACGGGTAAACAGTGTTTCGGGCAGCTAGGATGGGTCAGGAAACAGGAAACGGGATGTTGATCCACCCGTTTCCTGTTTCCCGTTTCCTGTTTCCCGTTTCCTGTATCCTGACCCTAAACTCATCGCAACATTATCCACGTTGAAACCGTCATCTTAGCTAAGATGATCCACATTCCACGTTTTTTCAACGACTTCTTGTTATGCTTGGATCAGACAGTTAACTTTTGCTCATCAGCCGAAAGTGTGCAAACACAAGCTTTTGCCCAACAGCAAAATATCGGTTTGCGCACTTTTCAAGATGAGTCTCAATTTTATTTTTCATTCAAGTAAACCAGGAAAGGAAGATCAGATGTTCAACCTCCATGCAATCTCCAGCCATTTAGGCAGCTATGCCTATGGTCATGTACGGCGTGCCAGCCTTGTACTGATGCTTGTTTTAGGGCTTGTCGGCGCGGTGTTGCCGACTGTCGCTTTGGCTGCCGGTGAGGCCGCACCCGTTGCCAGCAGTTCGATCTACGTCGTCCAAAGCGGCGACACGTTGAGTTCGATTGCACGCCGTTTTGGCACTACGGTCAATGCGTTGGTGCAAATCAATCATCTAGCCAACGCCAACCAGATTTATGTAGGCCAACGCTTGGAGATCTCTGGTTACAGTGACGGTGGTCCTGGCTGCAATATTTATACGGTGCAGCGTGGTGATACACTGACGGCAATTGCCCGCCGCTTCGGCGTGAGCGTACAAGTGCTCGCTCAAGAGAACAATATTAGCAACACCAGCCACATCACGGTCGGCCAACATCTATGCATTCCCAACGCAGGGCCAGCGCCCATGCCTGATCGCTACACGGTACAGCGCGGTGACACCTTAACTGCGATTGCGCGGCGCTTTGGTACCACCGTACGCGCCCTGCAACAGATCAATCACCTTGGTAATGTCAACCAGATTTATGTCGGCCAGGTTTTGCGGCTGGGCTAGCCGCGGCGATTAGTTCCATCCATTATTAGCCCATCAGCGTTTGTCGTAGAAAGAGCAAGGCCAGCAATTTGATATTGCTGGCCTTGCTCTTTCTACGACTCGCGTTATCCACGCGGGATGCCATGTGAAGGATCGGCTGGGTGCGAACGCATACTCCGTTCCACTTTTTCAATCCGCTCGAGCAATTCGCGCAGATGAAGCAAGACTTGCCCCATTGCCTGCTCGGGAGTTAATTTTTCAGTTGCCCATAGACGCACCAGATCTTCTATATTGTATTTGCTCATTATCCTCTCCTTGGAGGGCTAAACATGATACCGCTTAATTTCAAATGTTGTAGAACTTACGCAAAATGAGTGTGCTTACGCCGGCTTACGCAAAATGAGTGTGCTTACGCCGGCTGAGCTTGTCGAAGCCGGCTTCGACAAGCTCAGCCGGCGTAAGTCCTATGTTGAATATTGATAAGCAACTAAATACACGCCTGCGTGTCTTATATTACACGAATACGTGTTATTTGTCAATATCAAATTGCTTAAAAAAAGACCCCAAAGCTTGGCAGGCTTTGGGGTTCTAATGAATAAAATGGAGTTTACTGTTTCGGCTTGGATTCCGGCGGATCTTCACCATAGATAAAGCCAGCGCGCTCGGCGACAAAAGTGAGTAATTTGGACATCGCCCGCTTGGGTTGATACATACCGGTTTCCCATTCGCTGATCGTCTGCTGGCGCACCCCCAATTCATCGGCCAGTTCCACTTGCGAAAAGTTCATATGGCGCCGCAGCAACTTGATCAACTCGCTGTCCCACGCTAAGGTATCCCCTTGACGTTTGATTTGATAGACAGGGGTAGGCTTACGGAATATGACGTGTTCGGTCGTTAAGTCGACCTCGGCGACATGATAGCCAGCATCGATCCACGCATTGGCTTGTGCCGAACCTGTACGCCGGTTGCTCCACCAGGCGCGTTGCGTACGCGCCGTAGAGGCAAGCGGGCCGTTCAGCAACCGTTCCAACTCGGTAAACGTCAACGAAACCTCATGTTCACCAATCTGGCGCAAAAAATGATAGAGCGCATAATATTTGCTACCCTGATTCATAGATCTGATTGCCTCGCGCATCCGCTAGATAAAGCATGAGTATATGTAAGTAATACGTAATTTATTGCGATTATTGATTGGTTATGCCAAGCTGTCAATTTATGACTGGTCGAGTCTGTGATTACGATTCAAGCAATTTGCCATTTGCCTTAGATGCCCTCTATATCACATAATAGTGGATTGTGTTGATCTGCACAGAACAATTTGTAACCTTCTTTCCAGAAGGTTACAAATTGTCAACTAGAAATCGATAAAGTAATAGTGATTATCTGAAGATCCAGTTTAGCACAGGCGCTGTGCTAAATCTATTTAAACTAAAATCTCGACCTAATTTTTATTTGTGTAGAATTGTTTGTCCAGGTAGCTAGCACAAATAACGCGCTAGGCTAGGTCGAGTGAGCAAACATGTGAAGGAAAAGGCATGGCCAGCGTAGACAGAACACAAAGCCACTCGTGGTCATTGCGTTTATCAGACGGCGACAGCGATCCGCTTCGGCAAACACCCTTTGCGGGGCTCTATACCTACCTGATGGTATCGATCTGTGTTCTCGGTCTGCTCATTTCGGGCATGGGTCCGCTAAGTGCGATCAGCACGTCGGGCCTGTACGAATTTAGTTTTCTCACCCGCCTAGGGATCACAAATCCTCACGTATATATTGCCAGCAATCCGCTGGCGGCGATAGATACGAGCCGCCCGATCGCACTCGGTTGGTTGGTACCCTGGGCTAATTATACACGCGGTAAACTAAGTTGGTATCGCCAGGGGTTGCAAGAAGTAAAAGAAAACCGTGCCATCATCGAATCGCTGGTTACCTATGATGTGCCAGACATTCTGGTTGCGGCCGCCGTGGCCAATCAAGGCAACTCGTACCAACGCCCTTTTGGGTGGCAGGGGTTTGAAACCTGGCAATGCTGGCTGGGCAATCACGTCGAGTGGCCACTTCCGCAGTGGTCGTGGGGACAACGCAAGTGGGATGCTTATTTCGAGCAGTATAGTATTGGCATCGGCCAGATCATGCCTGCCGAAGCAGTGCAACTGGGCTATGAAGGGGCGCGGATTGATCTGCTGGATAGCGCGACCAGTATTGATCTGATGCGCGCTAAGTTGACGGCCACCAGCGACGCCGCGCTTGCCCTCGAACTGAACAAAACAGACTGGTTTATTATTGTTGCCATCGGCAACAATGGTGGTTTGCACACGATTGACACCTATCAAAAATATGGTGGTGATATGGAGACCTTCTTGGCGACGGATCCGCATGCACGGGCCCAGTTAGCCAAGATGATGAGCTATGTCGACTATCTCCACACGCAAGAGGATTGGCCCTTGCCAGATGGCGTCAATTTTGATCATATTTGGTGGCTGATCCGCGAGGCACAAGCCGGTCCTTAAGTTCATCTGTATTCAGCTCAGACTATATAGCAACAGAGTAGAATAAAAAATAAGGGCACAGTTGACTGCGCCCTTATTTTTTTATTGAAAGAGCTGCTCATTTTTACCCAAAAGCCCCAGGTTGGCCGCATAAAATGCCTTTGACAAGAAATTTAATAGGGTGTATGATATTCCTACATCTTCGTAAAGAAAGTAATGAAAGTGGTTCATCTGTGAAAAGTGTGCAAACCGCCTTCCACAATATAACGGGTTTGTATACTTTCGGCTGATGAGTGACGAAAGTATGCTACGGACGTACTTTCATCTATGCATCCTGGCTTACACACTTTTTATTCTACAGCTTACTTTTAGCAACCCAAAGTAACGCTATCGAATTGAACACTAATTTTGATAGCCGGCGCTAAAGTAGCACAAAGCCACTATTTTTAAGCAGCGTATCATTAACGCGCCCGCCAAACACACTATTACGCGGCTAATTTTATACCGAGCTTTTACCAAACTTCTGGTTTCCATGCTTTTATTTTTAAAGGAGAGCAAGCTATGCCAAACAAGCCCGAAAGTTCAGCAGGACAGACCCTCTCGCGCCGCACCATTCTCCAGGGAATGATGACGATCGGCGCCGCATCGATCGGGATGAATCTACTCGCTGCGTGTGTTGCACCGGCGGCTCCGGCCGCAGCGCCGGCCGAAACCGCGGTCGCCGACAGCGGCCCGGATCCCAAAACACTGGAGCCATTTGTCGCCAGTGACACCGTCGGTGAAAAGCCGGATCTGCCGCGGCGCATTGCTTGGGCCAATACGTCCAATGCAGAGTTCTTCTTAGCAATTACCAACTCGATCGAGTTGGCCGCCCAAGAACGCGACCTCGAATTTATCACGGCCATTGCCAACGACGACTCGGCGAAGAACATTGAACAGATCAGCACTTTCTTGCAACGTGGCATTGCCGCTTTGTGTATCCAGCCGCTGGATGCCAATGCGCAGGCGACCTTGATGCAACAGGCAATTGACGAAGGCATTGCCGTGCTCTCGCTGGTGACCCCGCCCAGCACCACCCAGGCTGTGGCCGACCAATATAAGGTAGGCTACACACAAGGCCTGGCCGCCGCCAAGTGGATCACCGAAAACTTGGAGGGCCAAGCTAAGGTGCATTACTTCAATATTGACACCATCGAAGTGCTGATCGCTCGTCACCAGGGCGTGCTCGACGGCGTCAAGACGGCGGGCGAAGGCGTGGAAATTGTGAGCGACGTAAACGCTGGGGCGATTACCAATGAAGCCGGCTTTAACACGATGAACACCGTGCTCCAGGCGCACCCGGATGTCAATGTGATTTTGGGGGGAGACACGCTCGTGTTAGGCGCACTGGCGGCCGTCGAAGCTGCCGGCGTCGCCAGCGACAAGATCTACATGTCTGGCATCGATGGTGACAAAGAGGCGCTCAACAAAATCCGCGCTGGCGGTCCATATAAGGCCAGCTTTGCTTTTGCCTACCCAATGATGGGCTATGCCTGGGGTCAATATGCGGCCGATTGGCTCGACGGCAAAGAGATTCCGCTGCTGATGCAATTCAACGCCATTGAGTTGAATTCAGCCGAAACGATCGACGAATTTGAGCAGGCAATGGCCGACATTAAGGAGACCTGGAAGTCTGCCGACAAATACTTCACCAACCTGGGCAGTATCAGTTATGCCACACGCGAAAACTATCTGCGCGTGGCTGGTTGATAAAAGCGTGCGCGTTAGAGATTGGAGATTACTCGCTACCCTCCAATCTCCAATCTCTAACCTTCCACATTTCTCAGCTTTATCAGGATAGGTAGTATGTCCACCACGTTCGTCTCTTCACTGTTCGCACGGGCGCGCCCCGCATCGTCGGCTTGGGACTGGCGCAACCGGCTCGGGTTGGCCTTGCTCTGCGGCGCGCTCATTCTCTTCTTTAGTCTCCAGTTTGACAACTTTTTTAAGCTCAGCAATGGCTTCGCAACGCTACTCAACATTTCGTCGATTGCAATTGCGGCGATTGGCAGTGGTTTCCTGCTCGTTTCGGGTAATGTCGATCTATCAATCGGTGGCCAATATGCGCTAATTTCGGTTGTCGTGGCTCAGGTTGCTGTTGCCACCCAAAATGCCTGGCTCAGTGTGTTGGTCGGGCTGCTCTTTGGTGCGCTGCTCGGCTTGACTAACGGGTTATTGGTGCGATCTTTAAAGATTTCACCGATTATCGTCACGATTGGCACAACGGCGATCTTCCGCGGCTTGGCTTATGTGGTCTCAAATGGGGTCTCCATTTTCGGTTTTCCAGAAGCCTTTATTCAGATCGGGCGTGGCCGGCTTGGACCAGCGCCCCTGCCGGTCCTGATTGCGGCGATTGTCTTTATCGTCAGCGGCTTTGTCCTGGTTAGGACCGTGGTCGGACTGCGCACCTATGCGATTGGTGGCAATATTGCCGCCGCGCGGCTTACCGGCATCAATACGACCCGCTTTGTCACCGGTCTTTATGTGTTCAACGGTGTGCTGATGGGCGTTGTCGCTACCCTGGCCACGGCGCGTTTGGGCAGCGGCACACCTTCGATCGGGTTAAGCTTTGAACTGGATGTGTTGACGGCCGTCATTTTGGGCGGCGTAAGCTTTAATGGTGGTGCTGGCCATCCCTTTGGCATCTTCATCGGCGTCGCTACTATTGCTGTGCTTAACACGGGCCTAATTTTTGCCGGCTTGCAAGATTGGTATCAAGAAATGGCGCGCGGCGGTGTCTTGCTGTTAGCGCTTGGCGCCGATCAATACGCCGCGATCCGTCGTGAGCGTGCCGTGACCTTAGAGCCGCAAACCGACAAACGCAAACGCCTGCTGGCCGATCAAAAATCCACGAGTGACACGCCAATCCCAGGCCCAATTCGCACGCGCGGCACCGCGTCTGATCCCGTTGTTTTCCGCTGCGCCGATCTGTCCAAAAGTTTTGGCACGGTCACAGCCGCCTACAAAGTTGGCTTCAGCGTGGCCGCGGGTGAGGTCGTTTGTCTGGTGGGCGATAATGGCGCGGGCAAAAGCACGGTAATCAAGATGATCAGCGGTGCGATTCAGCCCGACGAAGGCGTCACCGAATTAGCAGGGCGGGCTTTGCAATTGACTGGTCCCTCGGCCGCTAGAGCAGCGGGCATCGAGACGGTCTATCAAGACTTGGCCCTGTGTACTAACCTGGGTGCCGCGCACAATATGGTGCTGGGCAAAGAGCCCACGCGCACACGTTGGGGTCCGCTCTCCTTGCGCGACGATGCGGCCAGCGAGAAGATTGCGCGCCAACGCCTGCTCGAGTTGAATATCGCGCTGGAAGACTATTTCCGGCCGGTTGGCTCGTTGTCGGGCGGGCAACGGCAATCGGTGGCCATTGCGCGCGTGGTCACCGACGATGTTGTGATGGTCATTTTAGACGAACCAACCGCGGCGCTGGGGGTGGCCCAAACGCGCAATGTGATCAGCTTGATCCGTACACTAGCCGAGCGGGGCGTCGCCGTTTTGATGATTACCCACGACATTGAAATTGTCTTTGAAGTCGCTGACCGCGTGGTTGTCTTGCGGCTGGGCCAAGTTGTATTTGATGGTCCTACCCAACAGATCTCG
>Ga0209490_10002721_pt1 | contig 16637 bp, 12 predicted proteins | sample MAT06_FD_187209 | JGI IMG/M metagenome (GOLD analysis project Ga0209490, IMG submission 187209) | Freshwater microbial communities from Lake Fryxell liftoff mats and glacier meltwater in Antarctica - MAT-06 (SPAdes) (version 2) | ecosystem: Environmental > Aquatic > Freshwater > Ice > Liftoff...
CTTGCGTCTCCCTCTTGGGAGAGGTTTGCGCTTGAGGAGATATCACCACGCACTAATAGTGCAAACGTGGTGAGCCTGGGAACCTGAGAAATCAGGATATTAAGGCGGCTTGCCGTCTGCGACAGCAATCGCTCGTTACCACATATTATCTCAAGAGTTAGACGCTGATATTCAGTTTCAAGACGGTAGCTTGCGTCTGGGTCAAATTAGCCGGGCGATCGCAGATCCTCATGCCAAGATAAACTCAGAGTCCAGCGAAAAATGACGCTACTACCAATCCAGATAGAACTGTATTGAATAAAATTGCGGCGACTAAGGCGATGAATTGCTGTTAATTAGGGTGATGATGAATTAATAAAACAGTATAATGCTCTCTCCTAAGCTGTCTTTGCTTTAATTCGCATTTAGCCGAATGCCAGGATGCTTACCCGATAGCATTTATTCTCTACGAGACGCTGTGCGTAGCAAGATCCCGTTCGCGTAGCGTCTCCGACAGGAGAAGGGTACGGCAAGCTCAGGGCAATGCGCTACGCGAACATTTTGAATGCATGAATTTTGAATTACTTATTTGCCATTATAGCTGAATCTAAATGTACATTCTAGAATCAACTTTTGATTGACTAGCGAATAGGGTTGAATTTCTAAAGCGCGTTGAAAAGCTCGGATAGCTTGACTATAGTCTTTTAGTGCCGCATAACACAAGCCCATACCGTGAAGAGCGCCAAAATGTATTGGATTTATCTGTATAACCATCAGACAATCTTCTAGAGATTTTTGATAATAACTAATACTGTAATAGAGGAAAGCACGGCGATTCCAGGCTTCGGCAAAATCTGGCTGGTCTTTGATTAGTGCTGTCAGTGCTGTTTCGGCTTCAGCAATTTCACCTGCATCCAGTAACTTTTGACTGCGGTCAATTATTTCCAGCCCATAAATTCCTTTTTGCTGAAACCAGATCCGCCAGATTTTTCTAGTTGCTTTTTCGCGGACTGTAGCATCGGGGTTTTTCAATTCTTCAAGTAAGTAATTGATAGATAAAGAATCCATAAAGTTGAAATCAGTGAACATACCTTTGTTTTAACTTTCTCACAAAATATATCTACAAAATCATTTTTAAAGTCATCTTTAAATTTATGGTGATTAATTGTTTTAAATTTATAGTGATTAATTGTTAATTATAAAATTTCTGTGTCATTTTCTGTATTCAGCAATACAATTAATCCCAGATTCGACGTTTAGAGTCTTAAGTGTTGGTTATGAGGATATCAAACTTTTAAAAATAAAAACTGACTATAGGTAGTTGACAGTTCAGTAGTGACTAATTAGTTCATGAAAACATTACAAAAAAATAATGACTAGTAATGCAATCGTCAAATCCTGTGAGCATCGTGGAGTCATAATCTTGTGCAATTCTTTTAGAGGTGTTACTTACTGCAATGATTGGGATAGCAGGAGTTTTTGGATCGTCTTTGAAGTAATCAATGATTACCGCAGATATCGCCTCTATTGCATCACCAGAAATTGATCAGATATTTAGATATATTTAACCCTCAAGTAACTGACGTGCAAATGCGATCGCTTCTGTTGATGTTGAAACTTTCCCTTCAGCTTGTGCAACAGCAATTTCTGACAGCAGTTTGCCGATTATTGGTGATGCCGGAATATCTAATGTTATAATTAGTTGCTTGCCGCTTAATAATGGAGTAGGATGAGCGACCAGATCATCAGGGCTTAGGTAGCGGTTGATCAAAGGTGCGTACATAAGCGATCGCAGCTGCTTATCGCCAGAAATCTCCCCTACCAAATTATCAAGTGCTACAGCTAGCACTACCGTAGCGGGAAAAACAATATCTGCGTCATGGAACAAAAAGTACTGTTCTCTCAATGACATATCAGCTACTTGAAACTGCGGTGACACTTTGAGCGCAGTAGTTACACCTCGGATTTCGGCACGACTATAGGTTAGTTGCTGTAGTTCTATTTCTGCTAATTCTGGATCTGGGTTGACAAGACAAGCAAGTTTGGCAATACTTAACCAAGTGGTTTTGATGCGATCGCGGATATACTCTTGTAGTTGTGTTCCTAATTGTGGCCAATTTTGGGTGAGTAAGACAGCTGCATTGTCAACTGCTGCTAGTTTGATAAAGCTTTCACGAGTGGCATTTTTAAAGAAAGGGGAAAGTAAACCATCTTCCCAAGCACTTGTTATCCAGGGAGTACCCTGAGAATTTGCCAGCAGATAGCCAATTTCTACCCTAACTCGTTCTGAGGCAACTTTGCTGATATGTGATGCCAACAAACGAATTGCGGCTTGGGTAACTGGCTCAATAGTAAAACCTAGCTGTGCAGCTTGACGATAAGCACGCATTAACCGCAAAGGATCATCTTCTAGGTTGGCGGGTGATATCATTCGCAAAATACCCTGTTGTAAGTCTGCATCACCTTGCAGATGATCGATGATTTCTTGCGTATGCGGATTATAGGCGATCGCATTGACTGTAAAATCCCGTCTGTGCAAGTCAACTTCTAAACTATTTCCTTCCTGTTGGGCAAAGTCAGCAGTAGCATGGGGAAAAACCACACGGGCAATTTGTCGTTCTCGATCAAGTAACACAAAACCAGCTTGGTAATGACGAGCGATCGCTCTGGCGACCTTTACCGCGTTAGATGGTATAACAAAATCTAAATCTAGGTATTCACGAGTTCTGCCCAGGATGGCATCCCGGACAGCGCCACCTACCATGTAAGCAGGTTGTGGCAGCCATTCCAAGCTAAAAGGCCAATTTTCGGGAGCTAGGGTAGAAGAAACTGATTTACGCATTGTAATAAAAATCAACCCAGCAACTCATGAATAACAGTTGGGCTTAAGTTAGATTAACAATAAAGGCGTCTGGAGTTGGTTCTATTATGTGTATTTGCGTGAACTGCCACTATGTAGACAGCTGTTTTACCTATCATGCCGTTGAAGGGCAGCACCAACAGCCTCACTTGACTGAAACACCAAATTTTGACCCGAATGAACCCTCTATTAATGTCAACATTCGGACTCAAGATGATGTAATTGAAATGGAATGGGATGTTGTTGGTTGTCTGAGCTTTAAGCGGGAAATGGGGAAATGGTCGAAATTGCGTCCTGGTGAATTAGTGCCGACTTGACAATTTGACAGTAGTATGTTAAGGTCATGCCCATTAATAACAGAACCTTGACAATTGAATCACAAGTTTCTTATTGAAAGCAAAAGTATCTATTTTGACTTTGCACACGTAAGTTTTGCGAGGGGGTATAGCGATCGCTCAAACCCTGATTATTTCGTTGAACCCCTCGACAAGCTGCTGTATAAGCGTTTGAGCGGATGTTCTATTACATTTTTGTCAATAATTTAGACTTATTGACAAATAAATTAGACCCCCTCGAAAATGACCCTTCAAAACCAGTCACAGTAAGGGTTGTAGAAGGGTGGGGTTTTTAAATCACTTACCCCTCACGGGGATGGAAACTCCATATTGGTAGTCCAGTCATCACCCAATTCCTGTTTTTAAATCACTTACCCCTCACGGGGATGGAAACCTTTTAGATTCTTCAAAAGTACACATTATTTATATTTGTAGTGTTTTTGGCTTTGCATAAATGCGGGATGATTTTAGAAATTTTCCTTTGCGTCTTTGCGCGAAACATTCATCCCTAGATTCAGCAACGCCGAGTTTTTCAATCACTTATCCTGGAACTAGCTAATCTCCATTGTTGTCACCAGGGCGAATCTCCTAATTGGTCAGAGACAAGATGTATCATACAGATGGGGATGACAATGGGCAGCAAGAGAATTTTTAAGCGTCCCCCAACTAACAAAACTTATTCTTAGGAAGGCGAAAAGGCGATCGCAGAAAATAAAGAAACCAGCCAAGAGAAAACAGCATGACGAACGCACAGCGACTAGACAATGTAGAAGATGAACTCGAAACTGTTAAGCAATTGCTAGTGTCTACTGCTAGCTACGCAGAATCAGCAAGCAGGCGGTGAGATAGAGGAAACAAAGGCACGAACTGAGCGATTAGAAGCAATCATGCTAAAACTTGACCGAAACTATGAGGAACAAAAATCTCAGTTTCAGGAGTTTAAACTTACTACGGGTGCTGCATTAGAGCGAATTGACCGAATTTTAGACTATCTACTGAGACAGCAAGGCGGTAATCCAAATCACCCATCTTAGCTGCGAATAGCATTGGCTCTTATAAACATTGCAACAAAACCATTTGACTGATTGTTACTCAACTGATTTGTTACTTTTTAAATATTCAGTAAAACCTTATAAAGATAGTCGATTATACTTTTCAATTAAGAACCGCGATGTTATATGCTTGAATAAATCACATTAACTCTATAAAAATAGATATTTTAATTAACTTTGACCACAGAACTAAAACACCTCACAACTACAAAATACGCTTTATCATTGCACACTACCACTCCCGAATTAGGACTAGCAATTAGTAATTTTGCTGATGAGACTCGCTCTCAAGTTTGGAATTTGGGACGTGATTTATCTAGCTTAATACATCAACATTTAATTGAATTTATCAAACCCCAAACTTGGGCAGATTTCTCTTATATCGCAGTTGCAAAAGGCCCTGGCGGTTTTACGGGAACTCGCATTGGTGTTGTCACAGCCCGTACTTTGGGACAACAATTAGATATTCCTGTATTTGCGATTTCAACTTTAGCGGCGGTAGCTTGGTCAGAAGGAGGCAAAAGTCAAAATCCAAAAACTATTGCTGTGGAAATGCCAGCACAACGCGGTCAAATTTTTGCTGCTATTTATCAGCCTGAGCCAGATTCTTCTGGACTAAGAGCGTGTTTGCCAGATACAATTATGACACCAGAAGCATGGCAGGAAACTTTAGCTAATTGGAATACTAGTTATCAGCTAATTCAAGCCCAATCGGGGTTAGCAGCGACGGTGACGAGTATCTTGGAACTAGCTAATCTTGATTGGCAACAGGGCAAATCTCCTAATTGGTCAGAGGCTTTGCCCTATTATGGGCAACATCCAGTAGAAGTTTAAGCAATACGGTTTGCTTAAGGTACATAGCCCTTAAAGATCCCCCTTAAAAAACAGGGTGGATTAATCATCGAGACAGAAAAACGGCGTATTGAGTTGCTCTGAAGACGGTTATTTGGGTGAGCAATGCTTACCCTCTTGATCTGGAAAATGAGGTGCAGAATCTAAGATGAAAAAAATCTTGATTAGTATACTACTCTGCTGTAGTTTTCACCTTTTTTCTAGCTCAGAACTTAGGCAAAACTACACGCGCTCAGTGGCAATTCATGAATTGCCACTACCTGAAAATCATTATTTTTGGCTATTGTTTGCGTAAGTCCTGTAGCTGACTACCGCATATCTAATCAGAGTTTACGGCAAATACCTACAGCAGCCAGCTAGCTTTAAGGATGACTTATGCAGTTGCCATTGCCATTTGGCTACAAGAATCCGCGCATCGACGGCACATCTGAGCGCAGGCTTTCATTTGAGCATCGTCACCCATGCGCTCGCACTCATCTGCACATCGTTGACATAGTTCAGCACAAATGCCGCAGGTACGAGAATGTAAGTCAGAAGCTCGAAGCATGAAATTAGCACTTGTATTGCAAATTTCAGCGCAGTCTAATAGTAGTCGAATATGAGCAGGTTCGGCGTGATGACCACCCTTTTGTAGGCAGTAAGTAACGGTATTTAAACAGATACTGTGGCAGTCTAAGCAGTTTTGAATACACTGTTGCATGTGTTGGTCTACTTGACTCAAGTTGAGTTCTTGTATAGCCATTTTATTCACCCTCTTGAAATTTTTTGGATTTACTAAAGGCGTTATTGCCTTTAGATTCACCTTAAAGACTTGCGGGTGCGATCGCGTCATCCCAATGAGGTAATAAATCTTTCTACCTCAGGAGGTAGAAAGATTTCATGCACATTTCATATTTATATGGATTCGTATATCTGTACGACTAATACAAACCCTGATTTCATCCTAATTTCATTTTTGGCTGTCAAACTATGTAGTTAAGTACAAAAGTCGCTTTGTGAATAACTAATTATCTGGGCAATTTTATTACCCAAGCCAAAAATAAATCACCTAATGGGTTAACTCTCTAGCTAATTAGAGATTTTAGAATGGAACCAGGAAATTATCTGAGAACATCCCTATGAAACTTTCTACTCTAAGAAACAGCTTTTTGACATTTACTTTGGTAGCGATCGGCTCTTTTTCCAGCAACGTGTTGAAAGCCTATTCTCTACCCGCTACCCAATACCAAGCACCAAACCCTACTACCACCGATACTAATGACAAGCAACCCATGAAGCGTGACGGCATGATGAATCATGGTTGTGGCATGATGAATCACAGCATGGCAAGGGATTTGGGGCCAGCCGATGCTAACTATGATTTGCGGTTTATTGATGCGATGATTCCGCACCATCAGAGAGCAATAGTAATGGCAAAGGAAGCACAGCAGAAATCGAAACGCCCTGAGATCAAAAAGCTAGCAGATGAAATTATTAAAGCACAAAACCAAGAAATTACGCAGATGAAACAGTGGCGTATAGCCTGGTATCCCAAAGCGGGAGATAAGCCAGTGGTTTATGATACCAAAATGGGTCAGATGATGGAGATGTCATCTGAGCAAATGCAAGCCATGATGATGAAGATAGACTTGGGTGCAGCTGATGCAGAATTTGACCTGCGCTTTATTAAGGCGATGATTAATCACCATGAATCAGCTGTAATTATGGCGAAAGATGCGTCACAAAAGTCTCAGCGTCCTGAAATTAAAAATTTGGCTCAAGAAATTATCAAAGCCCAAGAATTAGAGATTAATCAAATGAAACAGTGGCGCAAAGCTTGGTACAACAAGTAGTCTCAAGTTTCAATTTCTACTTAGAAACGGGCGCAAAGTTTACAGATTCAATTGTGAATTCTAGATGTCAAATAAAGCTAATAGTCTACTAGAGCAACTTTGATAGATGAATAAGTTTGTAGTGTTCGCGTAGCGTCTCGTATAAAGGACTTTAGTCATTGGCTTGAGTGCTGAAACGCTTACTACAAACTTAGCAAAGTTGCCTTGTTAAAGTACTAGTTTCTCAGTTTTAAATTTCATACCAATTTCATTTTGAGATGAAAGACTGGGAATAAGGTATAGAAAAATCCCGAAAAAAAGTTAGCTTTATTTACCAAATATAAATACCCGATCGCAGTTCCTTTGACCTCATACTTCAGGATTTCTGATAGCGATGCCCAACTCTCTGCGTTTCCAACTAATTGTAACCATGCGTTGTGTTTCTGGTACACTTGCAAGCTTGTTGTTATTGGCAAGTCCGATAGTAGTTTTAGCCCACGGCGGCCACGGAAATGAATTTCAAGGAGAAAGTGAAGCCACCCCAGCAACTAATTCCATTCAAGTTGACACTCAAACTGCCCAACGGTTAGGAATTAAAGTTGAGCCAGTTAAACGCCAACAATTAGCCATTGGTATTAAAACCACTGGACAAATTGAAATTTTACCCAACCAAAAAGTGGAAGTGACTACCCCAATTTCAGGGGCGAAAGTGGTTGAGTTATTAGTAGAACCCGGTGCAAATGTTCAAAAAGGTCAACCTGTAGCTGTTGTATCTAGTCCTGACTTAGTGGAACTGCGGGTTAACTCTCAAGAAAAATTGGCGGAAGGTGAAGCTGATTTGCGCTCCAGCCAAGCTGACTTAAGACTAGCCCAGCAAAATTACGATCGCTATCAGCAAATAGCCGCAGCTGAAATAACTCAAGCACAGAGCCTAGTAGCTTATGCTCAAGAAAAGTATAACAAAGACAGACAGTTAGCTGATTCTGGTGCTTTGCCACGTCGCACAGCCCTAGAATCCCAAACACAGCTAGCAGAAGCTAAAACTAAATTAACCACAGCTAATAGCCGCCGCGATGTTATCGAAGCTGAGTCTAAACTCAAAACGGCTCAGTCATCTATTGATCTGGCTAAATCAAAAATCCAACTTAGTAACACCACCTATCAAACCCGCCTTTCTCAACTAGGAAACCGCGCTAATGCTCAGGGATTAGTGACGGTATCTGCTCCGATTTCCGGTAAAGTTGCTGATAGGGAAGTTACTCTCGGTCAAACATTTGAGGACGCGGGTGGCAAGTTAATGACAATTGTCAATGACAGCCGCGTTTTTGCCACAGCGAATATTTATGAAAAAGATTTAGATAAAGTTAAGATTGGTCAACGGGTAAGCTTGAAAGTGGCTTCTGTACCTAACCGCACCTTCAACGGACGAATTGCAGTAATTAGTTCTGTAGTAGCAGACGATACGCGCATTGTGCCTGTTAAAGCCGAAATAGATAACCCAGGTGGAGTTCTCAAGCCTGGAATGTTTGCGGAACTAGAAGTTTTTACAAATCAAACATCGTCAGCAATCTTGGCAATTAAGAGTGCGGCTGTGGTAGAAGCAAATGGCAAAAAACAGGTTTATCTGCAAAATGGTAACGCCTATCAGCCTGTTGAAATTATCTTAGGTCAAACCTCTGGGGACACAGTTGAAGTAAAGAGTGGCTTATTCGAGGGTGATTTGATAGTTACCCAACGTGCACCGCAACTTTACGCTCAATCTTTACGGGGTGATACCAAGAAAAAAGCAGACGAACACACGGAAACTCCTGCACAAACAACAGAAGTTAAAACGCCTAGCTTACCAGTACCTTGGTGGATTGCAGCAGTGGGAGGATCTGCACTAGCTACTGTAGCTTTTATGGCAGGTACTTTCTGGGCTGGTCGTCGCAGTAAGTCGCATCTGATACTAATAGGTAATTCTGAATTAGACACTCCTGCATCTGAAACAGAGATTCATCACAACAACTCTAAGTCGCCAGCTTTATCTAGAACAACAATTGTGCATGAGCAAGAAGAACCTCACCATCCACAATCTTAGTTAACCTAAATAACAGATATCTAGAAATCCTACTTTACACTTACCGCGTATTTTCACTGAACGTTAATTAAACAAAATATGTTAAATGCCATCCTCAAGTGGTCAATTATTCAACGCTGGATAGTCGTACTACTCGCAATTGTAGTCATAATTTGGGGTACATATAATCTGACTCAGATGCCACTGGATGTCTTTCCTGACTTCGCTCCGCCCCAAGTTGAGATTCAAACTGAAGCCCCAGGACTAGCACCAGAAGAAGTTGAAACCCTAATTACTTTGCCAATTGAAAGCGCCGTTAATGGTACACCAGGAGTAGAAACGGTACGTTCTTCCTCTGCTGTCAGCATCTCCGTTGTCAAGGTCATCTTTAAATGGGGGACTGACGTTTATCAAGCCCGTCAACTAGTAACAGAACGATTACAGCAGGTACTACAAAAATTACCAGAGGGCGTGGAAAATCCCCAAATTTCGCCCATCTCTTCCCCCATTGGCACAATTTTACAGTACGCCTTCACTGCTGAAACAACCCCACTGATGGAAGTGCGGCGCTTAGTTGACCGCGATGTTACCAATAGATTGCTAGCTGTACCGGGGATTTCTCAAGTAATTGCTTATGGTGGTGATATTCGCCAGTATCAGATATTGGTGAATCCAGCGAAATTAAAAGCTTTCAATGTCACCTTAGATGAAGTCACATCTGCGGCTAGAGGAGCTAACGTCAATGCTGCGGGTGGCTTTTTGGTAAATCCAGACCAAGAGTTAATTATTCGTGGCTTAGGGCGCATCGAGTCAATTGAACAACTGGGTAAATCTGCAATAACTGCACGGAACGGAACCCCTGTACTGTTGCAAGATGTGGCAGATGTCCGCATTGGAGCCGGCTTAAAACGTGGCGATGGGAGTTTAAATGGTCAACCAGCAATTGTGGTGATGGTCAACAAGCAGCCGCAGAATGATACTCCCACAGTTACTAAAGCAGTTGAAAATGCGATCGCAGAAATTAAAGCTGGCTTACCCAAAGATGTCAAAGTTACAGAAACCTTCCGCCAAGAAAACTTTATTGAGGCTGCGATTGAAAACGTTACCAGTTCTCTGCGCGATGGCATTATCATCGTTTCCATCATCTTGTTGATGTTTTTGATGAACTGGCGCACCGCAATTATTACTCTCAGCGCCATTCCCTTATCAGTCCTGATTGGCATGATGATTCTAGGCTTGTTTGGTCAAGGTATCAACACGATGACACTGGGAGGATTAGCTGTTGCCATTGGTTCAGTAGTGGATGACTCAATTGTAGATATGGAAAACTGTTACCGGGGTCTACGCAAGAACCAATTAGCCAGCAATCCAGTACATCCTTTTACAGTTGTTTATGATACTTCTGTGGAAGTCAGAGTTAGTGTGATTTTTTCAACGGTGATTATCGCCGTTGTCTTTGCACCAATTTTCACCCTTACAGGTGTGGAAGGTCGGATATTTGCGCCAATGGGTGTTGCCTACTTGGTATCAATTTTTGCCTCTACCTTAGTGGCAATGACTTTATCCCCGGCACTTTGTGCAATTTTGCTAGCAAATCGACAACTACCAGCCGATGATACCTGGATAAGTGCTTTATCACAACGAATTTATCGACCTCTTGTCAATTTTTCTATCCGTTTCCCCACAATTATTTTAGTAGTAGCGGGTGCATCTTTAGTAGCTTCTTTGGTAATTTTACCGAGTTTGGGAAGGGTATTTTTGCCAGAATTTCAAGAACCATCCTTAGTGAACACAGTTTTGCTTTATCCAGGGAGTTCTCTGGAGGCGACAAACCAAGTCGGATTTGCGTTGGAAGATGCGCTTAAAGACGACAAGCGATTTAAAACAGTACAGTTAAGGGCTGGACGTGCTGCTGGTGATGCAGATGCAGGGGGGGTGAATTTGGGACATTTAGACGTTGAATTGAGTGCAGAAGGATTAAAAGATCGAAAAGGCAGTATTGAGAAGCTGCGGGAAGAGTTTGCTAAGATTCCCGGAGTTGCTCCCAATATTGGCGGATTTATTTCCCATCGCATGGATGAGGTATTATCAGGTGTAAGAAGTGCGATCGCAGTTAAAATTTTCGGCCCTGATTTAGCAGAGTTGCGCCACATCGGCTCTGAAGTTCAATCTGCTATGACAGGTATTTCAGGAATTGTGGACTTACAACTCGAACCCCAAGTTCCCATTAGACAGGTGCAAATTCAATTTAACCGGGAAGCCGCAGCCCGTTATGGCTTAACTGTAGGTCAACTCACTGAAATGCTAGAAACTGCACTCAATGGGCGAGTTGTCTCTCAAGTACTCGAAGGGCAACAATTATTTGACCTTGTAGTTTGGTTGCAACCAGAATCACGCAACAACTTAGATGTAATCCGCAACTTACTAGTAGATACCCCCACAGGGCAAAAAATTCCTTTAGCACAGCTCGCCAGCGTAGATTATGGAACTGGCCCCAACACAATTAATCGGGAAAATGTCTCACGCCTGATTGTCGTTTCGGCCAATGTCTCCGGTCGAGATTTAGGCTCTGCTGTAGAGGAAATTCAAAACAAAGTTCGTCAGTCGATACAGTTACCCACAGGCTATTTTATCCAATACGGCGGTCAGTTTGAATCAGAGCAACGAGCCACCCAAAATTTCCTAGTCTTCGGGGGATTAGCATTGGTCATCATTGCAGTCTTAATGTACTTCGCAGTTAAATCTGTTGCTGCCATGCTGATGATTATGATTAACTTACCTCTGGCTTTGGTGGGAGGTATATTTTCTATTGCTTTGGGGGGTGGGATTATCTCTGTTGCTTCCTTAGTAGGATTCATTACTCTATTTGGTGTTGCTACACGTAACGGACTACTGCTAGTAGATAACTACAACGGCAAGATTGCACAAGGAATGCCTTTACAGCAAGTAATTTTTGAGGGTTCGATGGAGCGATTAGTCGCCATTTTGATGACGGCTCTCACTTCAGCTTTAGGAATGATACCTTTAGTAATTGGTACAGGTGCAGGGAAAGAAATATTACAGCCCTTAGCTGTAGTGGTTTTGGGCGGATTGTTTACTTCTACAGCGTTAACATTGCTAGTGTTACCAGCTTTATATGCTAAGTTTGGTAAGTTCTTATTGCCTAAACGTACTATGTCAGTTGTAGAGGATGGCAAAGTACCAAAAGCAGTTTTTGAGCAATAAGACATATCACAATAATTCTATTTATTGAAATACTTGATAGCAGGTGTAAATACAAGTAATAATCCTGTTTCTATTGTGAGAATTATCTAACTCCCAAAACGTCAATACAGAAAGATTTTCATGGATCATTTAAAGCTGATGTAGTAGATTGCTAAAAGAATTTGTTCAAATTATCAATGAATTTCAAACAAGGAATAAATTAATGAAAACATCAAAATCTGGCTTGATTATTATCGGAAGTTTAGGACTGCTTTTTTTGGGAGCTTGTAGTAATAGTAATCAAACAGCTAATACAGAAAATAGTCCAGTTTCTTCTACTTCAAGTGCCAAGACTCCATCTGTTATAACTTCACCTACGGCTAAAAAAACAGATAGTCAGCATGGTGAATCTAAAGGCGGTCAAGTTGTGGAGACAGGAATCTATCATTTGGAGTTCTTAACTGAGAAAGAAACCAATACAACTCACATGGATTTATATTTGCAAAAAGGTGACAATCACGAAGCAGTACCTAACGCAAAGGTAACAGCTCAAGTCCAGCTACCCGATGGGAAACAAAAATCAATTCCTTTAACCTATGACGTTAGTGGGAAACACTACACAGCAGCCCTATCTGAAAATACATCTGGTCAGTATCAAGTGAAAATTACTGCGGATGTTAAAGGCGAAAAGGTAGATGGGCGTTTTAATTTTAATCGGTAACTTTTCTTAGTTAGAAAATATCGAACGCTTGTATTCCACTTCAACTGCCCGCCTTTGGGTTTCTTTTTCGGAGTAAAGCTAGCCCTGTCAAGGTGGGTAAAGTTTTTGGAAAAGAATTTATCTTGACTCTATGTTCTTTGTCTTGAAAAGTTCTAGTAAAGTCGTTGGTAATAATGTAGAGATTCCTGTATGTGTAACTCAATTTCTTATATTTTAATTTATAGATTTTAACGACAAATGTTTAAATTTCATCCTAATTTCATTATTACTTGTCATGCTAGTAGAAAGAGGGAATCTACCTCCTTAATAACAACATCACTAGTAAATTTAATTTACTTTAGACAAGCCAACTGTCTAAAATACCCCGAAATCTAGGTGAACATCGGGGGGATTTAAGCATGGCTTTACAAAATTGTGATGTATCTATTAATAATAGGTTTGTTTACGAAGTATAAACCTGAAGATTTTCTCACTAATTTAATGTTTTCGTAACTTAATATGAAGAAACAACTGATTTACACTATTGCATTGACTCTGGCTACCACAGTTATTATTGCTCCTAACTATGCAAGTGCTAGAACAGATCATGATAGAATTCCCCATATCGATGGAAATGTACAATTTCCGCCTATGCGCTGGCAAATTGTTAGACATAGTTTCAGGTTACACATTCCCGAAAATAGCAAGGCTGTTACCCAACTACTTATCCAAGTTCCAGACAATGTAACGATAAGTAATAACATTAAAAATATCGAGATTATGGATGAAAAGGGGCAGAGAATTAACACTAATATATCTGTCAACGGTAAAACAATACTACTAGTTTTTACCGAACCAGTTGCCCCTAACACTAAGTTTGATATTGATCTTAACAAGATAAAAAGACGAAATATTGATAATGGTTCTGTCTACCATTTCTCGGCTAGAGAGGTTGGTATTGATGCGATAATCCCCATAGGTGTTGCTTGGTTTCGTACTTACTAATCTCATTTTTTGACTAACAAACTATGGGATTTTATTGAAGTCAACAGGTAACAAGAATCGAGTTGTTTCAAAAATAAAATAGGAGTCCGATATTGCCTAGAGATGTCATATTACTTAAAGTAGGAATATAAATTGTGGTAAATGTAATGGTTGAAGTTTATGAGAATCCTACTAGTTGAAGATGAACCAGATTTGGGCGCTGCTATTAAGCGAACTCTGATCCAGCAGAAATATTTAATTGATTGGGTAACAGATGGTACTGATGCTTGGGCATATTTAGAAAATAGCTGGACGCAATACACATTAGCTATTTTCGATTGGATGTTACCTGGAATTTCAGGATTAGAATTATGCAAAAGGTTACGTCATTACAAAAGCTCTTTGCCTGTACTGATGCTGACAGCTAAAGACAGAATGGAAGATAAAGTTGCTGGGCTGGATGCGGGTGCAGATGACTACTTAGTAAAGCCATTTGGCATGGCAGAATTACTAGCTAGGTTGCGGGCATTGCAGAGGCGATCGCCCCAATTTCAGCCACAGGAATTAACTGTTGGTAATCTGACTCTAGATTACGGCAATAATATAGTTATTAGTCGAAACAGTGCGGGGAATAAACAAGAGATTTTCTTGACTAATAAAGAGTTTCAATTATTAGAGTATTTAATGAAGCACCCGAACCAAATTGTTACCACCGAACAAATTCGTTATCAGCTTTGGGAGGTGAATGCGGAACCCATAAGTAATGTTGTAGCCGCTCAAATGCGTCTACTGCGGCGCAAACTAGCCAATAGTAGCTGCGCGAATATGATTGAAACTTTGCATGGTATGGGATATCGTTTCAATCTCACCAATGAATCAAAATAAACTATTTAAGCAGACCCGTTTTCGATTGGCGTTGTGGTATGCGCTTGTCATGGCTTTTATTTTAAGCCTGTGCGGATTCGGCATTTATAGAGCAATTTCCCATGCCCATTGGGTAACATTAGACCGAGAATTGGAATCTGTTGCCGGAACGTTGCACGATAGTATTGAATTGAAATTACAGCAACCTGGTCAACTAGAACCAGTTATACAACAGCTAGTACCAAATATTTGTATAGTTGGTACTAGCTGCATTCAAGAACAGGCAAATCCCAAACGTCATATTTTAAGCGCAATCAACCAAAGCAATTACTATGTACGTTTTTTTGATAATTCAGGTCGCTTAATTGCGATCGCAGGTACTTATCCAGAGCAATTGCCCTTAGTTTTTAATAAGGAACTTTGGCAAACTCTCAAAGACAACCAAGGAAACCTTTATCACCAGATTTCCTTTATTTTGCACACCAAAGAAAACCGCGATTGGGGTTATATCCAAATAGGGCGAAGTCTCGCAGACTTCAATAGTTATCTTGTTGCTGTGAAACTCATTTTAGGATTCGGATTACCAATCGTAATGCTTCTGGTTGGTATTACTAGTTGGTGGTTAGCAGGATTAGCAATGCAACCAATTTATCGCTCATATAGACAAATCCAACAATTTACAGCAGATGCCGCACACGAATTGCGGACACCTCTAGCAGCAACACAAGCCACAGTAGAATCAGCGCTTTTGATGCCTCAACTCGATGAAATAGAAGTACGCGACATTCTGCAAACTCTACAGCGTCAGAATCAGCGACTCACAACCCTTGTTACAGATTTACTATTACTAACTCGCCTGGATCGTCAACCTGTGCCAATGCAACGAGACATTTGCTCCTTGAATGATATTATTAACGACTTAATAGAAGAATTTGCAGCATTAGCGATCGCATCTGGTGTAACCCTAACATCTTCAGTACAGGTGTCAACTCCTTTGGATGTTATTGGTAATGCAGATCAGCTTTATCGCTTGTTTTCTAACTTAATTGTCAATGCAATTCAATACACCCCACAAACAGGAAAGGTAACTGTTTGCTTAGACCGCAGTGACCATTATGCTATAATTCAAATTCAAGATACAGGCATTGGTATTCCGCAGCAGGATTTGACTCGGATTTTTGACCGCTTTTATCGAGTGAATAGCGATCGCTCCCGTAGTACTGGCGGTTCTGGATTAGGATTAGCGATCGCGCAAGCAATTGTCCAGGCACACCACGGCATTATAGATGTGCAAAGCGAATTCGGTAAAGACAGCACTTTTACTATTAAATTACCTTTCGATGTTCGCCGACTCGATAGTGTACGCTCTATTTACCCATTTAAAATGTTATAGGAATCCGATTTTATTCTTGAAATTACAGCAGTTTGCGATCAAACTGCTGTAATTACCAGATTTTTTGTAGTATCAATTCTCAACAAAAAAGAGGTCTTTTTCGACCTCTGATCAAATAGGATTATTATAGTTAAGAGGTTGTTTGAAAAGTGATTGGCTGTGATTTTAGGCACTTAATTGATCCCCCCTAGCCCACGCCAGATGCTTCAAGTCGGCGGAGCCGCCCAACGCACTGGCTCCCCTTAAAAAGGGGGGAACCGGAATCAAAGTCCCCCTTTTTAAGGGGGATTTAGGGGGATCTAAAACGTTTTGTTACTGACAAGAGGACTTTTCAAACAACCTCTAAGAGCGATCGCTAGAAAATTGACTTAAAGTATTCATAAACTAAGCCGGATTCTGAAGATATTTATTTATTTAATTAAACTTAATGATTTCATGTAATTAACTGCTTGTCTCTCCACGGGTATGGGAATTTCAATCCAAAACTCAGTTCCTTGTCCAGGTTCGGATACGCATTTCAGAGTTCCGCCATGTTTTTCAATTA
>Ga0209490_10002726_pt1 | contig 16633 bp, 12 predicted proteins | sample MAT06_FD_187209 | JGI IMG/M metagenome (GOLD analysis project Ga0209490, IMG submission 187209) | Freshwater microbial communities from Lake Fryxell liftoff mats and glacier meltwater in Antarctica - MAT-06 (SPAdes) (version 2) | ecosystem: Environmental > Aquatic > Freshwater > Ice > Liftoff...
ACTGTCAAAGTCGCGCCGACAAACTTGTTGCACTCCCGAAAGAATTTGGATCGCAAGTCCAAACTATTCGCGCCGACGACTTAGATATCCTGTTTTTCGGTACGAATTTAACAGCTATCAACAAACCAGTTGGTTCCCTAGCAATGCACCGTTTAGCCAGGGTACAAACTACATCATTCTGTTCCCCGACAACCACCGGAAGTCGGCATATAGATTACTACATTGCAGGCAAATTTACCACGCCGGATGCGAGTTATCAAGCACAATATCGCGAACAGTTGGCTGTACTCGAAGGTAGCGGTTTTTGTTTCAAATATGCAACCGAATCGGAAGTAGCAACAGTCAAACCTACTCGCCAAAGTATGGGGATTTCCAACAACACAACAGTGTTTATATCGGGCGCTAACTTTTACAAAATTCTGCCAGAATTGAGAGAAACTTGGGTAAAAATTCTAGCAGCAGTACCCAATTCAATTTTAATTTTATATCCCTTCGGCCCTGCTTGGACTCGCACTTATCCAGTGACACCTTTTGTTAACAATATGAACGCTATCTGCGCTAAATACGGCGTGAATAATAACCGTTTGCTATTCGTCAAACAACTGCCAAATCGGGCGGATGTCAAAGAGTTTTTGCAGCTAGCAGATGTTTATCTCGATTCCTATCCTTACGCTGGGGCGACATCGTTAATCGATCCTTTGCAAGTAGGATTACCGACGGTGGTTGTGGAAGGAAATGCTTTGCGCTTCCGTCAAGGTGCGGCGATGCTGCGAGAATTGGGAATTTCTGATCTAATTGCGCGCGATGAAACATCTTACATTCAATTAGCCGTAAGTCTCGCGACTAACCCGCAACTGCGCCAGCAAAAACGGCAGGAAATTCAGCAAAAAATGCAAGCCAATCCCGCCTGTTTTGATAGTGTTGCATATTCAGGGGCGATCGGCAAATTATTCCAAGAACTCTTTGGCAAATGGCAAAAGGGCCACCTGGAAGCATCCCGCAGCTTACAGGATAGCATTCCCAAGCAGCCAGACTTGGGCGAAATCCTCTCGAATGCTGTCCAGCTTTACCAGAGAAATTCATCAAACATCTCAGCAATATCTCAACTGCGTCAAATCCGCAAACAAATTGCAGATTTCTGGCTAAATATTCCCACCGAAAATCTCGAAACCGCCTACAAAAGTGCTGACGGTAAAAGCTACAAATTCCTGCTTGCTTCCGGCTTTCAAAAGCAACCAATGATGGAAGACGAACAAAGATTTTTGCAGCAATTAACGCAGATTAGCAAAGGATTGGTGCATCCCCAAGCTGTCAATGCTTTACTTGCCGCGATGCTATATTTCCCACCGGGAACAATGCGAATTCCCGAAGCTCGAAACCGCTTGCCGCAGTGGTTAATCGAAGATTACGAACAAGTTTTTGAGCCAGAATCCACAGTCAAGTCCGAGTCAAGTTCTGACTTGCTAGCGCAATACATTCAATCCCCGCAATTTGCAAATCAACTATTAGGATGCGTCAATCTTTACCGCATCGATCCGTCTGACGAATCCGTAGTTTTGGAACTCCGCCAAATCCGCAAACAACTGGCTGATTTTTGGCTGATTGTTCCTACAGAACAATTGCAAAATTTTTATCAAGGAGAAGTCCGCAAGGGATATCAAGCACTACTTAGCTGCGGCTTGCAAGCAGAATCAATGACTGAAGCCGAACAAAAGTTTTTGCAGCAGTTGACTGAAATTAGTAAAGGGTTAGTGAATCCTCAAGCTATCAATGCTTTGCTGGGTGCAATGCTCTATTTTGTACCAGGCAAAATGCGGGTTCCCGACGCTCGGACTCGCTTGCCCAAGTGGTTGATTGACGATTACCAAAAGGTGTTTGAAAGCGTATTTGCTCAAACAGAAACAACCATTGTTAAACAAGATTATCTGCCACAGTTTGTCAATCAATTAACTGCTGCTGTGAATCTTTATGAAATAGACCCAACGGCTGAATTGGTAATATCAGATTTGCGGCAAATTCGCAAGCAAATTGCCAATTTGTGGTTGAGCGTTTCCGCTGAACAATTGGAATTTTTGTACCGGAGCGATTTCGGTAAAGGTTACAACGCAATGCTGGACAGTGGGTTTATTAACGAGCCTCTAACTGAGAGCGAACGTGGGTTTTTTAACTCGTTGGTTGCTGAGTTAAGTAAAGGGTTTGGAACGCCTCAAGCTGTAAATAATTTGTTGGCGGCGATGCTGTTTTGTCGGGCTGGGCAGTTGCAAGTTCAGGATGCGAATAGTTGTTTGCCTGAGTGGTTGTTTGAGGATTATGAGCGGTTTGTTGGGGGTTCGGTTAAGGTGGCTGTGAAGTAAACGAAGGTAATTTGTATCGAAAACACAGGAAATATTCTAGTGTCTAGTGGCACTAGAACCCTAACCAACCTCGAAGGGATTGCTCCAGTCGCTCAGCATCAGAATCTGCTAATTTGCCAATCGTCATTGCAATCAAGCTTTCATGTACTGTATACAAACCTCGCTTGACTGCTGTGGCTACATTTAACCCTGCTGTTGACCATTCAGCAAGTACGAACTCACCCTCAAGTAAGGATGTAGTTTTGCTTGTCAATGGCACAATAATGATGTCTTGAGATACGTGCGGCGCACTTACCACAATTGCTGGTCTTACCTTAGAACTAGACAAGTCTGAAAAGGGATATCGAACCAAAATTATGTCATTTTTAGAGTAGCTGGGCATAGACATCATCCTCAGTATTATTCCACACTGTATCTAGTGATGTTTGACTGGCTTGAAGCCAAAACTCAGCTTCTTCATCAGGTAAGAGTGTTACTAATACTTTTGCCCCTTCGGGTAACTCTGATAACTCCAGCAGTTCAATTTTACCTTGTCGAACAGTAGCCCAAAGTGTTTTTAGCATATCCACCTCATAAACTGTGCTTTATGCAATTTGCAGATTTCTGGTAGGTTGTCGCACTGAGCGACTAATTACAACCTAACACATATAGAGCGAGGAAGTATTTAAGCCTGATTTAGTATCAATTCAATACGAGTTCAGGATGTTGTGGCTCAAATAAGGGGCGTGTTACTTGGCGCACGAGGACTGTTTCTAAACTGCCTTCTACTACAGTTGCTGCTTCTATTTCTAATTCGCCCCACAATAATCTATCGCCCTGAGTGGGCATTTTACCTAAATTGTGAATCATAAATCCAGCAATTGTTTGGTAAGCTTCGTTAATCGGCAGGTTTAACCCGAGTTTTTGGTTAACTGCTGTCACTTCCCAGATGCCGGAAATTAGTGCTGAATGAGCATCTTTTTGAATGATAGTGGCTTCGGAAGTTTGCAGCAGCGGTTCTGACTTTTTACTGGTAATCCAACCTGTCAGCAGCCGCACAGTACCGTTGAGAATTGCTAGCAGCGGCCACAGTAATCTCGAACAGATTTCGAGGGCAGGCATTAGCAGCAAAGCGGTGCGTTCTGGGGCGTGGTTTGCTAATACTTTGGGAATGAGTTCTCCTAATACTATTTCGATGTAAGTTACTAAGATGAAAGCTGCGGGAATTGCGATCGAATGCGCAGTCAGCATGGCGGGTAAATGACCGATCGCCAATTTGTCGATCCAGGGCTCGATCCAGTGCACAGTCGCTCCCTCGCCCAACCAACCCAACAGCAAACTCCCTGCTGTTGTGCCAGTTTGAGTCACAGACAGGTAATGCGGTATGTTGTTCTGCGCTTGGTGGACGAGTTGGGCGGTTTTGGCGTTTGGGCGATCGCGCAACCGGGCGAGTTGACGGATTTGATGTCTGTCTGCTGATACTAATGCTAATTCTGCCGCCACAAAAAATGCGATTAAAAGTGTTAAGCCCAGTAACATTCCTAATCTCAGCAATGTTTCGGCGACTTCTATTTCCAGGGAAATAAAGTTGTTCAAGATAGATATCTAATATGATAGATGTTTTAGGTTAATTCTCTCATCTTAGCTTGCGATTCAGATAGATTTACCGCCCCCCATTTCGGATATCCGCACTACCGGTATTCTTCGTAGGGTGTGCATTGCGCACCTTACCCGTAGAATTTGTCAACTCTTTCTCTTGTCTTTTTTATTCCTTCCCACCATTAGCATTTTCGCGGTTTGTTCAAAACAGATAAAAAAGCAATTTGCTAATCGAAAAATCTATCTTGTGGCTGAGGCTAAAAAACTCCTAACCTATTATGATCCGTTGGTGAACGCTAAATATAAGGAAACTCAATCTCGTGCAGTTAAAAACAGTCATATCGCTGCTCAAAGAAACTTTTACTGAATGGCAAAAAGATAAAGCGCCTACCTTAGCCGCCGCCCTAGCCTATTACACGGTTTTTTCCCTCGCCCCGCTGCTAATTATTGTAATTGCGATCGCCGGTTTAGTGTTTGGTGCAGACGCAGCCCAAGGTCAAATCGTCACCCAACTCCAAAGTTTGATCGGCAAAGATGGCGCTCAAACCGTCCAAGAACTGATTCTCAAAGCCTCTGAACCCAAGTCGGGAATGATTGCTACTCTAGTCGGCATCGCTACACTTTTGTGGGGCGCTTCCAATGTGTTTACTAATCTTAAAGAAGCCCTAAATACTATTTGGAATGTTTCACCGCCTCCCGGACGCGGTATCTGGGGATTCTTCCAAGACCGCGTATTGTCTTTTGCGATGATTTTAGGCATAGGCTTTCTACTGCTAGTCTCTTTAGTAATTAGCGCCGTTTTAGCAGCCGTCAGCTTTTGGTTGAACGGCTTGCTACAGTTGCCAGTCGGCATTTGGCAAATTGTGGACTTTGCTATCTCTTTTGGCGTAGTCACGCTGCTGTTTGCCTTAATTTATAAACTATTGCCCGATGTCGATCTTGCCTGGAATGATGTTTGGATCGGTGCCGCCATCACTTCAGTGCTATTTACGATCGGCAAATCGCTAATTGGAATTTACCTCGGAGGTAGCGGTATTGCTTCTACCTACGGTGCTGCGGGTTCGTTCGTGATTATCCTGCTTTGGATTAATTATTCCGCTCAAATTCTCTTTTTAGGTGCGGAGTTTACCCAAGTTTGGGCTAACCGATATGGCTCCAAAATGCGAGGTTCACGAAAGAATCTCCTCGACAGCGAAAATGGGGAATCCCCCCGACCCAAACATCGGAACAACTCTTAACATTCAATGCTGAGTTGGAGGTCGATCGCCCGATCGTATTCAAGATAGTTATATCTCACGGGGCAGATGCTCTGGGAGCATCATATTTTTGTAATATTTCGCACAAAATCGAGATGCTCCCATTCTCTTCACTCTCGTCAATTTCCGTCTGAGGGGGGATCTTTAGATCGCACATTTTGACTTTAATTAAAATTAGATTTAACCTTGCACTCCTCGCGCAGCAGCCAAAATAACACTTTCAATCTGCAAGTTTTTTTTAAATTTTGGTAAACAATCATGATTTCATTAACTAAAAAACGCATTGCTCTGATCTCTGTACATGGCGATCCGGCTGTGGAAATTGGCAAAGAAGAAGCGGGCGGGCAAAATGTTTACGTGCGTCAAGTAGGAGAAGCTTTGGCAAAACAGGGGTGGCAAGTTGATATGTTCACCCGCTCATCCGATCGCCAACAAGCAAGCATTGTCCAGCACAGCCCCAATTGCCGGACAATTCGGCTAGTAGCAGGGCCACAAGAATTTATTCCCCGCGACGAACTTTTCGGATATTTGCCGATTTTTGTTCACGAATTTCAGAAGTTTCAGTTAGAGTCAGGCTTTCAATATCCCTTAGTTCACACGAATTACTGGCTGTCTTCTTGGGTGGGAATGGAGTTGAAAAAATCGCAACCACTGCTGCAAGTTCATACTTATCATTCTTTGGCAGCAGTTAAATACAAGTCGGTTTCGACAATTCCGATGATTGCTAAAACCAGGCTGCAAGTGGAAAAAACACTTCTGGAAACAGCCGATCGCGTGGTGGCTACCAGTCCCCAAGAAAAAGAACACATGAGGTCTCTGGTTTCCTCAAAAGGCAAGATTGACATCATTCCCTGCGGTACGGAAATTGAGCGGTTCGGCTCGATCGGGCGCGAGGCCGCCCGCCAGCAGTTGGGAATAGCCCCCGAAACCAAAGTCGTGCTGTACGTCGGCCGTTTTGACCCCCGGAAGGGCATCGAAACTTTAGTCCGCGCCGTTAGTCTGTCGGCGCTGCGCCAAGCAGATTTAAAACTAATTATCGGTGGCGGCTGGCGTGAGGGCGAATGCGACGGCAAAGAGCGCGATCGCATCGGCAGCATCGTTGAAGAATTAGGCTTAAGCGACATTACCAGTTTTCCCGGCGGCTTGAGCCGAGACATTCTGCCCGCCTACTACGCAGCAGCCGATGTCTGCGTGGTTCCCAGCCACTACGAACCCTTCGGTTTAGTCGCCATTGAAGCGATGGCCTGCGGCACGCCCGTAGTTGTCTCCGACGTGGGAGGGCTGAAATATACCGTAGTGCCGCGAGAAACAGGTTTGCTCGCGCCTCCGAAAAATGAAGCACTGTTTGCCGGTGCGATCGATCGACTGTTAGTTGACTCAGTATGGCGCAAGCAACTCGGACAAGCAGGCCGCGGGCGCGTCCAAACCTATTTCAGTTGGGACGGTGTGGCCTCTCAACTAGGTCAACTTTACACTCAACTGCTCGAAAAAGTGGCGATGAAACTTGACCCCGTGAGCGCTTAGTAGTATCACTTAGTATGGTTGAAGCCAGTTTCCCTTGATCCCTGTCCATCTCATCCGTTGTAACTGGGAACCTTCAGCTAGAAGTGATATCAGGAGGTAATCTTGCACGCATCAGAACATCTGGGAAGCCATCTGCTCCCTATGTCCGACCAGGAGCTAATTCGCCTGTGGGTAAACCGCAAATCTACCCCCAACAAGCGCTTTAGCTGGCAGGCAGCCAACCATTTCCGAACCTTTGTCGAAAAACCGTTAGCACAAGTTACTTTGGCAGACGTTCAGACTTTCGCGGCAGCGATGAGGGCTCGCAAACTTGCACCCCGTTTCTACAAGCAAACCTTGCTAGCACTGAAATCGCTGTTCGCCTTCGGTCAGCAAACGAGAATCTTGCCCGCGGCTATCCCCCTGCAAGGGTGGCCGATGCGGGAGCGTAGGAAGCCGTCTAAACGCCTCCGTTTCAGACTTTCGTGGACTTTGTGCATCTTTTTCTGCTTTTTTTTGGGTAGAATGACCCCGAAACTATGGGGACAAACTATCTCGGCAGAAATCTCGTTGCCGAAAGAACCGTTGCCGAAAGTTCCAGCGATCGACTCACCAGACAAAGCAGAGGATGACATCGAGCGCGATCGGGTCAAAGCATTTCTCGACATGATCGCCGCCGCCGAAGGCACTGCCGCATCCGATGGCTACTATACCCAGTACACCGGCACCAAATTTGCCAGTTTCAGCGACCATCCCAGGGAAATGAGATGCGGCCGTCGCTACGGCAAAAAACTCTGTTCTGACGCTGCGGGGCGATATCAGTTTCTCAGCACAACTTGGGACAGATTCGCCAAAAAATTTGGCGTCCAGGATTTCAGCCCCCAAAATCAAGATTTGATGGCTATAGAATTAATCCGAGAACGAGGTGCTTTGGGAGATATAGAAGCGGGTAAATTGGAGCCAGCAGTCAGGAAACTCGCTTATATTTGGCCATCTTTTCGGCGTTTTGGTGGTTCTGTGGAATCGTCTATGCCCAAACTCGAAGCAATGTATCAAAAGAATTTGGGGATTTATCGCCAAGGATTGGTTGTTAGCAATTAGTTATTGGTTATTGGTTATTAGTTATTGGTTATTAGTTAATTGTTATTAGAAGCAACAAATAACAACTAACAAGTAACTAATAACTATTTATGCTAACTTTTCAATTGGAGCCAGCAGTCAGGGAACTCGCTTATATTTGACCATCTTTTCGGCGTTTTGGGGGCTCCGCGGTAGCCCATTGCTTTAAAAGTAGCGTATTCTGCCATCTGGTCGCCGACATCGGTTGATCGGACTTGGTAAACGATAATTACTCCTACTACGAAACCCATCGCTATAGCGGTTCTCAATCGTGGTGAGGTATGTCCTATGCCATACCCCCTATGCCCGTCGGGTACCTCATCTTTCTGAGAAACGCTATATGTGTGAATTTTCAGGACTTGGGAATCTCTCGGAGAATGGATGTAAGCTAGAGCCAGATTGGCTTGGGCGGAACTGACTTCGGCGGAGGCTGCTTGCACGTCAACGGGCCGCACTTCGGCTATGCGATCGAGATTTGCTGCGGCTTCAATAATTTGCTGTTGTCGGGATTCCTGAGTTTGACTGAGTTTAGCTTGCGCTTCGTTGAGTTGCTGTTGGGCTGTTTCGGTGGCGAGTTTTTTGCTGTCGCTAGTTGAAGCAGAGATTGCTCATTCTTGATACAGTTGCCAGTGGCGCTGCTCCTCGCTCGTAGCGTTGCGAATTTGATCTCTTTGGCGGGCAATTGTGGCTTGTTGGGTTTGATTTTCCCTGGTTTTTCGGCTCTTAAACGAGCAATTGTGGCTTGTTGCGCTGCGATTTCGGTACTGCGATCGACTGATCGATGGCCTGCTGCACTTGATTTTGCGATCGGAGTCAAATTCTTAGAACTTTAGAAACCCGACTTCTTCAAGAAATTGGGTTTCTAAGTTTCCTGTTTTTTTAGTCAGGGATTTTCCCCAACCTTTCCGTCAATTCAGCATCTGATAAGTGTGGCAGTTGTTCAACAAACAACGTCAATTCTGCCAGAGACAATGCCAATAAATTAGTCACAGCCTGGGGCAGAATATCCTGCAAGTTAGTAACGAACATTTTCAAGACACTTTCAGCTAACAACTTCACCGCTTGTTCTCGCCCAGATTGATCGACGGTTAGCATCGATATTGCCAGCAATAAAACGGTAAATTCAGCAGCAGACAACTTTGATATTGGAGATAAAAAAGCAGTCATTTTCGGGCTTGATTCTCCAAATCTAACTCGCAGAAAATTTTCTAAAATTAACCGCTGTTGTTCTTGTCTGCCTCGTTCTAGTCCTTGTTCTAGTCCTTTTGCCCTAGCTCGTTGCTCTGCTGCTTGTATTTGTTCTCGAAAAAGTGGTGCGATCGCCATAATTAACTCCCGCTCTTCTGGCTCTAATTCCTGTGGGGTATCGGCTACTAAATTTGACTGTAGACGATACAGCAATTCTAGCGCGATAATCCGCAACGGATCGGACGTGGCTAAAGCGCTCAATTGGGCGATCGCCCGCTGCTGCACTCCTCCTTTGCCCAAAATCCTCAACCACAAGGTTTCTGGAGTTTCTGGCAACTGGTGAATCGCCACAATTGCCGATTGCCAATGCTCCGGCAAAAAATAGATTCCGTCAACCCAATTTTCGGGGTTGGGTATCGCACCAAAACCTTCTAACAATGCTTTCGATGCTGTAGGTGTCAAAATCGATAGTCTGGGCAACTCAGCATCATAGGGAGCATTTTTTCTTCTAGCCCCCCGCCCCAATTCACCTCGCAAATCCCATAACTTAACGATACAGCTAATGACTTCGCCGACATTTGCAAGATTGCGAAACGGTTCAAAAATTGCAGTTTTGCTTGCCATTTTCCCCAACAATCCCAGGGTTTCTGAGTATTCAGGAATTGCCAGACCTGGAGTGAAGTAAACATCGATTTCTCGAACTTCGGAAGTCACATCGCGGCCGATATTCACCGTTCCCAGAGGTGAAAGCAGTTCTTCCAATAATTCTTTAGCAAAGCGATCGTGAATGAATCGCGTCATAGAAATTAGGATATATTTTTCCTGATAAATCATAGCATAAGCTGTTATTCAGCAAGCCCTATTTATAAACATAAAAAACCTGAAGCTGGAAACTTCCAACTTCAGGTTTTTAATAACTCCCCGGGTAGGATTTGAACCTACGACCGATCGGTTAACAGCCGATTGCTCTACCGCTGAGCTACCGAGGATTGAGGCTTTTGGGTCAGCCACATTTACTAATAGTACCGGAACTTATTAGATTTAGCAAGGCCTTTGACAAACTTTTTTTTTGTCATACAGCGAGAGGGTTTGGGCTACTAAGGCAGCCCCATTCTCAACTTGGCGAGGCGTTGCTGGGATTCTGGATCGAGAGAATTGGACAGAAAGCGACTGGAGTTGTGTTTGCGGGATTTGTGCTGGCGCTCGCTGCGACGGGCGGTGGATTCTACTTCAGCAGCAAGTTGATCGGCTGACATCCATTCGGCGCCGTAGCCGACGACGGTCAATTGCTGCGCTCGATCGGAGGTGGCGACAATCATGCGGCCTTTGCCTTTGATCGATCGCAACTCGTAGCGCAAATTAGCACAAGACTTTTCAATATAAGTATCTGCTGTCTGACCAAAGTCAGTGTAGTGCACTGATAAATTTTTAGTAATAATTTCTTTAACGCTGGGAGTATCTCGATAGTGGGCGTCAAACACGAGTCTGGCCTCAAAATCTTGAACGGCGCTGTAGTTAACTAAAACCTCAATCAACTCCCGGCGAGCTGTTTCGAGTTCGTCGCGATCGCGCTTCTCTCGGAGTCGAGGCCAAAGTCCAATTATGTTATAGCCGTCTACAAGTAACACTGCTTGCGATATATAGGGTGACATGGTTCAAGGCTGAAGATCTCCAGCAGATAGAGGACATTATTTGCATTGTTCATCAAAGCTTTTGTTGCATTTTATTACACAATGATGTTCGATCGCTAGCTGCAATGTTCCCAGCAAAAACTCAACCCCCCAAATCCCTAGGGTTTTGGAGGGTAAGATTTAAGATTGAAGATTTCGGCGATTGTCGCGCGATCGATAAATTTGCCGGCTTATTCGACAGATTCCAGGGATACGGGCGATGGCTTACGCCCCGCTTCGCTACGTACAACAGCCGGCAGAGATACTTTCTCAACCGCAGGAGTACAGCCAAGCCACTGCACCGATAAGTCCGCAAACTGCTGCGGCGGGCCACTCACACAAAAACGAGTCGGCAGCGCAACACCAGCATTCCGCAGCCCCAAAACCTCCAACTCTCTAGCAGCAGCAGCCACCACCCGTACCGCAGGATCGATCAAATTCACCCCAGCAGGCAAGAGCGATCGCACCACAGGAGCCAACAGGGGATAATGAGTGCAGCCGTAAATCAGGGTATCGATACGCTGCTGAATCAAAGGAGCCAAATACTCTCGCGCCACCTCAGAAGTATAAGGATCGTGAATCCGGTTTTGCTCCACCAGTGGCACAAAAGCCGGACAGCTAACCTGCCATACCCGACAATCCGCGTCCATTTCCAAAATCGCATTTCGATAAGCATTGCTAGCAGCCGTAGCCGGAGTTGCGATGACTCCGATCCGCTTGCCTTGCTGCACCGCAGCCTGGGCCCCCGGCAGAATTACTCCCAGCACTGGAATATCAAACTCAGCCTGCACCATCTCCATCGCCAAAGCAGAACTGGTGTTGCAGGCCATAATCACCATTTTCACATCCTGTTCCACGAGCCAGGCCATAATTTCGCGGACAAAATGCACAATTTCCGACGCTGCGCGAGTGCCGTAAGGCAGTCTCGCCGTATCTCCAAAATAAAGTATTGATTCGTTCGGCAATTGTTTGTATAACTGCGTCAAAACAGTCAAACCGCCCACACCGCTGTCAAAAATACCGATTCTTTGTTGACTGTTGTCTGTTGTCTGTTGTCTGTTGTCTGTTGTCATTACTTACCAATTCCCAATTACCAATTACCAATGCCCTGTTTGGCCCATGCCCTGTTTGGCCCATGCCCTGTTTGGCCCATGCCCTGTTTGGCCCATGCCCTGTTTGGGCCATGCCCTGTTTGGCCATTATCTTTGTTGAAGATAAACTAAGATGCCCCGAGCGATCGAAGCCGCCATTTGACTGCGGTAAGCTGGGTCAGAAAGTTTAGCAGCATCCTCAGCACCCGTGACAAAACCGACTTCCAGCAAAACAGAAGGCATAGAACTCTTCCTCAAAACATAAAATCTCGCTTGTCGCACCCGGCGGTCCCTCGCCCCCGTCCCGTCCAAAATACTGGCGTGAATCACCCGGGCTAAATCTTTCCCGTTATCAAAATAATAAGTCTCAATCCCGTTAACATCCGGCCGGCTCATATTAATCGCATTAGCGTGAATGCTGACAAACAAAGTAGCATTCACCCGTGCTGCCAAAGAAACTCTCGGTGCCAGGTCGATTTCGCTGTCGTCAGTCCGAGTCATCACCGCTTGCACGCCTTGCTGTTCCAGCAGCCTCGCCACCTGATACGAGATATCCAAAACAATCTCCTTCTCCTGAATGCCCCTAATCCCGACTGCACCAGGATCGCGGCCGCCGTGACCAGCATCGATCACCACCACGACGCGGCGGTTAGAAACTTGGGGCAAATCGCCCGCTCCGAGAGTCCTTCTGGGCAAAGGTTGCGGATTTGGATCGCGAGTCAAAGGTGACTGCGCGGTAGCACTCGATCGCAACTGCAAAGACAGCAACTGCGGGCTAGGTCTCGTCACCCTGCCTACCTGTACCCCCGATCGCGGCTGCACCCAAATCACCACAGTCTCCGCGTCTTCTTGGCTAGCAGTAAACGATACAGGACTGTTAGGATCAAGCTGAGGAATTTGCCCCGCCAGGGAACTAGAAGCGACCCGAATCCAGTAAGCTTTCGACGCCTGGTCCCACCCGCTGGTATAGGAGACTTGGCGGTCAGTTCTCACTACCAGTTGCGTGCCGTTACTAGCTAAATCGATCGACTGAACTCTGGCTAAAGTACCTCGCTCCGGTCTCCCAACAGCTATAGGCCGCTCGCGCGTCAGAATTGGCGGACTCGCGCCCCCTGGCGATAGCGCAACCCCACCCGAATTGCTCACAGATGCGCGCCACTGAGTATTAGAACCCTTCATCCGCAAAGTGACGCGGGTAACGGGCGGGTCTGTTGGCAGTTGCCGGACTTCAACCTTGTCAACTCCGTGCTTGCCATTGGTTTGAGGCTGTTGGCCGCCCGCGCCCGGAGCTAAAGTAGCTCCTTCAATATCCAGGGTAGCGATGTCTCCGGCCCGACTTTGTTGAAAATTAATTTGGGGGCGGCCGCCCGCAGTGCGGACTAAAAAGCCATCCGCTGTCAGTTGAACGTTCTGAACTACGGTTTCTTCGGCAGACTGGGCGGTAGGTGCTGAAGATTCAACCGATAACCTTTCTCCTCCGGGTTCTGAAACAGAATTTTGAGTTCCTGCGCGCACCGGTGTCGGCAAATCGACTGTCCACTCGCTGGGAGAAATCCCTCGGAATTTTACTTGCTGGGGGTCTAGAGTAAACCCGTCTCTGAGCTCTACCACGATTCTGGTGGTATTGTTGTCAAACTGCCCTACCCGCACCGATTCGATCGCCCCTGAGAGCGGTTTACTGGTGGAAGGACTACCCAGACTTGTCCCCGGTAAGTCGATTACCAACCGCGTCGGGTTGAAAATCAGTTGAGCCTTGGGTTGTACTCCCCCGTCTGTTGTAATATAAAGCCGGTTCTCCGAAGCATCAAACCGCCAAGATTGCAGTCTAGCTGCTTCGGCGGCTCCGGCGAGCAAAAATACACTTAAGAAACTCGGTAGTAGCCACTGGAATTTCACGACAGTTTTTTCCTCATTTGCGTTACTGCTAAAAGCTGGAAGGGTGCTGCTTGCCCGTCGAGTGGCTTTCAGCAGTTAGCCGCCAGCCGACTGGGACACGGCGGCCGTCAGTTGTTGGCTAAATTGACTTTTTTAGGCATTAAAGGGCTCCAAAATGCTAGATTCTGGCATTTTTGAACTTTCCCATCTACTTGGGGGCGATCGGTTATAAGCTGACTGAAAGATTGTTGGTACAAGGGAAGGTATTTATTTTTAGAAGCAAGAAACAAGGTGTTTCAAGAAGCTAGAAGGTAGAATTTTACGGATCTTCAAGGGAAAGGTTTCATAGCTCTTTAATATTGGCGCAGCTCGTTACGTTAAGGGTCATAATCCGCTTGAGTGTTAGGTTTTGTTCTAACTTTTCATCGACCACCTCGATAACTTAACAACCTATTTCGCAAACAATCAGGATTTCCCAGATTGACATGACTTTTAGAGAACTGCCAAATATTAATCCTAGACAAACTGGCAGATATTTTTGGAAAAGCGTTTTTGCTGACAGTTGAGAGTCAAACAAAACTATATAGCCCCTGCTTTCTTTTTTCTAGATTTTTTATGATCAGGGATTTTCAGTGCTGTTTGAAACTTAGTTTGGCGATCGCGCTCACGCCCGCTAAGGTTACACTATGATAGCTAGTCCATGCTTTTTGCAGTAACCGGAGAGTGTTTTGTGTCACCTTGGCGGGTAATGCTTTGTCATCAACACTCTTTGATCGTGCACGATCGACACCCTGAGCATTGGTTGGTTGACGGAAAAAGTTTTGACAGTAGATATAGTTATCGCAGTTGTGATTTTGGGCCAGTAAAAACAGTCGATCGGCTTCTGGATAAAACCTGTGATTTGGTTTGATGACCTGCTTTTCGATTAACTGCATAACTTGTATGTATACTATCAGTTAGAGAAGATACACTATCTTGGCGATTGTGTCAATGTCTGACTTTATGAAAAAAGCGACCATAAAACTAGATAAATGACCTCACCGAAAGACGGAGACTTGCTTGACCGCTGGAGTCGCCCCTCGCCTAAAAAGTTGTTGAGGTTAGTTCAAGAGTTTTGTCATACCATACCACCAGTGCGATCGAGTTCTAACAACTTTATTCTTGAGCAGGAGCGATACCCGCAAGTTCTTTTTGTCAATTAGCAACGCACCGCCGCGTGTCTAATCAACAGCGCTGCAATTCGCTCTCGCCCACAGGTGCAAAATTCCGGCTCAACCAGTTTAAAATTGCTTGATTTACTTGTTCCGGGCATTCATCCTGGGGACAGTGGCCCGCATTATCTAATTCAACTAGCTCTACACACTTAGGATTGCATTCGACAAATTGGTGGGGGCGGGCGAACCGAGGCGGAATCATCCGGTCTTGTTTGCCCCAAATTAACAACATCGGGATTGTTAAGTTTCGCATCACAGTCTTGACACCAGGGCCACATTCTGCATTGCCTACAGCTTTAAATAAAGCGCAGAAGGCGCGGGCGGCTCCCCGATCGCCGGCCGGCCCTGCTAGAATTTCCACTAATTCGTCAGTAACAGCTTCGGGGCTGGCGTAGGCAAATCCCACCCAACGGCGGACAACCGCAGGCTTGCTGGCCAAAGAAAACAGAGGTCTGAGTACGATCGGGGAAACAAACAAACTTTCAACCGCCAGGATCGCCGGGAGGAGCCATGCGGGCACTGCCTCGGCTCGCACAGAGGGGTCTGGAAGGCTAATCATCACCGTGCCGGCAACCATGTCCGGGTGAGCGGCGGCGGCGGCCAGACAAATCAGGGAGCCGATCGAGTTTCCTGCCAAGATCACGGGTTCTCGGATAAAAGTCAACCAAAAATCATAGACTTGATCGACCCACAAAGGCACAGAGTAGTTGACAGGAGCTTTTTGGGAAGCGCCAAACCCCAACAAATCCAAGGCGTAAACCGTGTGGTTTTCGGCGAGTGGGGCGAGATTTTGGCGCCAGTGACCGATCGAAGCTCCAAACCCGTGCAGTAAAATAATCGGTGTGGTTGAGGTGGCGGAGGCGATTGGTGTGGCAGCAGAATCTTCAAGTTCGATCGGGCCTTGATTTCGTGCCCCATCCGGCCGCAAATAAGTGTAGCGAGTTTGCCAACCCCGCCACATCCAGTCTCGTTGAGTTCCCACCCGTTGGTGCCATTGCAGAGAATTTGTCAATTTTGCCTCAGCTCGCAACATAAATTTACACTTGCTTATACATATTCTACAAGGCAAATCCGGCGACTTGGGGACTGGCCAGACGGGGCTATCTGGGGTAACAAAAGCCGTTTTACCTGATTCTTAATGCTTTCGGCTGAATTTTTGACAATTTTGTCGTCGTGCGGGTTCGGGAGCGGGCGATCGTGTGAAGTTAAAATAAAACTACGCAGAAACTCAGCCAGACTGAGTAGAATAGCAAGTATTGTAAGAATTCGTTTACGATCGTCCAAATATTCCCTAACGCTTTAGCGATCGGGGAGACAGGGCACGGTAGTACGTCCGGTAAGGGTAAAATCTTACAAAACAGTTCGATCGTCGATCGTGAAATATTGACCGCTCGAATCTGTAACTATCAAGAAGCTTCGCTATTAAACTACTGCTTGTAAAACAATTCATGCCTGTGATTGAAAGAAGACAAAATCGCAATCTACCCCAGATCAATGAAAACATTCGATACCCCAAAATCCGGGTAATCGATACCGACGGCGCGCAACTAGGGATATTGACGCCCGCAGAAGCGCTGCGCCTCGCCGAAGAAAAAGAACTCGACCTCGTACTTGTCAGCGACAAAGCTGACCCGCCCGTATGCCGGGTAATGGACTACGGGAAGTACAAATTCGAGCAGGAAAAGAAAGCGCGAGAAGCAAAGCGGAAGCAGCACACTGCCGATGTTAAAGAAGTGAAGATGCGCTACAAAATTGAAGAACACGACTACCAAGTGCGCCTCAAAC
>Ga0209490_10002727_pt1 | contig 16630 bp, 15 predicted proteins | sample MAT06_FD_187209 | JGI IMG/M metagenome (GOLD analysis project Ga0209490, IMG submission 187209) | Freshwater microbial communities from Lake Fryxell liftoff mats and glacier meltwater in Antarctica - MAT-06 (SPAdes) (version 2) | ecosystem: Environmental > Aquatic > Freshwater > Ice > Liftoff...
TTTTATGGGGATTTAGGATTATTTGCAAGTATTTGGGAGAAAAACCCGGTTTCTGGGTGAGTGGCTGGGGTTGGAGAAACCGGGTTTTTATGGGGATTTAGGATTGTTTGCTGAGTATTTGGGAGAAAAACCCGGTTTCTGGGTGAGTGGCTGGGGCTCTGGGATTGCTTCGTGCCTCGCAATGACAGGAATGGGGCTGGCTATCACGGAAAAAAAGTTGAAGAAGAATGGGCGGTTTCAACCGCCGTCTGATCTTGTCGCTCTTTGATTATCAGTATCCCGCCCTTTTTTCTGTCTACCTTTTTTAATTTGCTGACTCATTTCGACAAACAAATCTTTGCGTAAATAAGGATAATCGCTCACCCACACCTCGCGGCTGGGAATGTAAATATCTGAAACTTTGGCAATTCTGCCCAAATCTTCTTGATTAGACATGATTAACATTAAAGCAGCTTGGCCGCGGACAATTCCCTGGTGATTTTTCTGCAAGGGAGCTTTAATTGTAGTAGTAAATCCCGTTTTATCGCCAACTTCTAAGTTTATTCGCGGTTCTAAGTTGTCTACAATTACGAGTTGTCCTTTTTGATTAACTGTTTCCTCTTGACTTGTGACTTCATCGGTGATATAAATGTCCAAAACTCGTCCTTGCCAAAAACCGCAATATTTATATTTGCGGCATTCTGCATTTCGCAAACTCGCCCACAAAATCGGCCCCCACAGCCAGTACAAACCAGCCATCAATCCGGTAATTAAAATTAACGGGCCGACATCGGAACCTGCGAAGTTGTAGACTACCAACACGCAAACTAAAATTACCGCCGAGACTAACATTCGCCTTAAGAAATCTGGCGGTTTTCCCCACATAAATTTGTATTGTGCTCCCGTGGCGACGGCGGGAATTAGTTCTTTGAAGGTTTCTTGGGTTAGGGGAATTAGCATAAGATGAAGGAAGAAGGAAGAAGGAAGAAGGAAGAAGGAAGAAGGAAGAGGGACGAGGGCTATCAAGCAATACGGTTTACTTAAGGTTGTCATTGCGAGGAACGAAGCAATCGCAGTATTTATTTTTTATACTTTTTACCGCCGGGAAATTTATTAGTCTGTTGTTAAAACATTTAGCCCTGACGCACTATACAATAACTCGATCCCCCCTAGCCCCCCTTAAGAAGGGGGGGACAAGATTCTGATCAAAGTCCCCCTTCTTAAGGGGGATTTAGGGGGATCTAGACTTGGCTATAAGCGAGATTCATCAAAGGTTTTAGGTAATTGTTGAAACTAATGACTAATGACTAATGACTGATGACTAATGACTAACTACAGGATTTTTTCTAATCCGTAAACGAGCGATCGCAATTCCAGCACTTTACGTATAGATAACAGAACTCCCGGCATATAACAAGCGCGATCGCTCGTATCATGTCGTAAAGTATAAACTTGACCTGCGCCGCCAAAAATTACCTCTTGGTGAGCAATTAAACCCGGTAAACGGATGCTGTGAATCCGAATCCCTTCATCCGCCACCGAGCCCCGTGCTCCGGCTATTTTTTCAGTTTCCTCAACCTCCGGCACATTGAAAGTTTTCCCCATTTCTGCTAACATTTGGGCAGTTTGAATCGCCGTGCCGCTGGGAGCGTCGGCTTTTTGATTGTGGTGCAGCTCGATAATTTCTACGTGTTCAAAATACTGAGATGCCGTGACGGCAGCTTGTTGGAGCAAAACCATGCCGATCGAGAAATTGGGTATAATCAAACAGCCGATGCTGGCTTTGTCCGCGAATTCAGCTAAGTTTTCAATTTGCTTGCTGCTCAAACCAGTAGTCCCGACTACCGGCCGTATACCATAAGCTATAGCCGATCGCACATTTTCATAAACCGACTTCGGGTGCGTAAAATCTACCATCACGCCTAACTGCTTTTCCTGAGCAGCCAATACCAGCATTCCTTGCAAGTCGTCAGTCACTGGAACTTCTAACGGGCCGCATCCGGCTAATTCCCCCGCATCGACGTGGAGGCACTCAGGAGAGCGGTCTACAGCCCCAAATAAAGTCATATCATCAGCACTTGCGATCGCCTTAATTACTTCGCGGCCCATCTTGCCGCCAGCACCGTTAACAATCACCGGAATCGGAAGTTGATTCGCCATAATCTCAAAAATATCCTGAAAGTTCGATCGACTAAATTTTAACGCTTCTGGGAATTTGGGGAAACGGAGGAATGAAAGACAGAACTTGTCGGCAAATCTTCAACAAACCGGCTTCCCATCCAGAAATACTTGACAAAATCGAGTAATTAGCTTGAATAAACTCGGTTTCGGCACAACTTCTACATAAATTACTCAATATCATAATAAGCTCAATTCTGTAAGAACCGACTTGTCAGAAGCGAATTTGCACCCATATATTTTTTCTGTGACTGCCAAATTCTCTAGAAATTTTCGTTCTGTACTGTCTGTCGCCACTGGCCTCAACTTGAGTTCTCCAGGCCGACGGGTCAGGATTTTGCCTGCTTTGTTGGCGGGCGCGACTGTAACGCTGCTGAATCTGGGAGTTCAGCGGTTGGGATGGCTACAAAGCTGGGAATTGGGCAGTTTTGACTCGTTAGTGCGCTTGCAGCCGGATGCTGGCCCCGATCCGCGGCTGCTGATAGTGGGAATTTCCGAGGCAGATATTCAAGCTTTGGGGAGATTTCCGGTTTCCGATGGCGCGATCGCCCAAACCTTGGCAAAACTGCAAAAATACCAGCCAAAAGTCATCGGTTTGGACTTATACCGGGATTTACCTCAACCACCGGGACACCAAGAATTGCTGACTCAACTGAAGGCACCGAATGTGGTGGCGATCTATAAATTGAGCGATTCCGAAAGTCAGGGAGTGCCTGCGCCTCCGGGGATACCGCCCGATCGGGTCGGTTTTAACGACTTCGTGCTCGACACTGACGGCGTTGTGCGCCGCAATTTGCTCTCAGTCTCGCAAGCAGGCAAGAAAACTGCTTTCTCATTTTCTGTGCAAGTAGCTTTGCTGTATCTCAAAGACAGAGTGCAGCAGAAAAATAGCCCTGTTAATCCCCACCAAATCAACTGGGGCCAAGCAGAATTTGTGCCTTTAAAATCTGACAGTGGTGGCTATGCAAATCTCGACGCCAGAGGCTACCAAATTCTGCTCAAATATCGTTCTGGGAAGCAGGTAGCGCGACAAGTCAGTATCACGCAGGTATTGAACGGGGAAATTGACCCAAGCTGGGTAAAGGACAAAATCGTGCTGATCGGGACGACAGCACCGAGTACCAGAGATGTGTTTCTAACGCCCTACAGTCCCGCCCTGAAGCAAAGTCCGAAAATGCCGGGGGTGCTGCTACACGCGCAAATGCTCAGCCAAATATTGAGTGCGGTTTTGCAGGGGCGATCGCTCTTTTGGATGTGGCCGGAATGGGCAGAAATTTTGTGGAACAGTGGTTGGGCGGTGGTTGGCGGGGCGGTAGCTTGGCGGATTCAGCATCCGGCGAGGGCTGCATTGGTTGGGGGTGTGGCGTCGATCGGGCTGTTCGGGATGAGTTTTGTGATTTTTACTCTCGGTGGATGGGTGCCGCTAGTGTCGCCGGCTTTGAGTTTGGTGATGACTGGTGTGGGTGTCAGCGCTTACAGGAAGCTTTACGATGCTTTTCACGACTCTCTGACGGGTTTGCCGAACCGGGATTTGTTTGTAGAGTCTTTGGGGCGGGCGATCGCCAATACTAAGGGCCGTCGCAGCTATCTGTTTGCGGTGCTATTTTTGGATTTAGACAGGTTTAAGGTGATTAATGATTCTTTGGGTCATTTGGTAGGGGATGAACTGCTGATGGCGGTGGTGCTGCGGTTGAGGGCAAGTATTAGTGGCGCGGATACTGTGGCGCGGGTGGGGGGCGACGATTTTGCGATTTTGGCGAGGAATATTGATGTTGGCCATGCTGTTGATTTGGCCGATCGTATTCACCAAGCTTTAATTGTGCCCTTTGATTTGAAAGGGCAGGAGGTATTTGTGACTGCAAGTATTGGGATTGCCGTAGGCGGTGAACCTGCGGCGGCCCGGGAACAGCCGGAACACTTGCTCAGAGACGCGCACACGGCGATGTATCGGGCGAAGGCTTTGGGCACGGGAAGGCATCAAGTGTTTAATGCTTCGATGCACGATTTGGCGGTGGAGAGGTTGCAGTTGGAGACGGATTTGCGGATGGCTGTCAAGCGTCGGGAGTTTTTGGTGCACTACCAGCCGTTTGTGTGTTTGACAAGCGGGAAGATTATTGGGTTTGAGGCTTTGGTGCGCTGGCAACATCCGCTGCGGGGTTTGATTTCGCCCGTGAAGTTTATTCCGGTGGCTGAGGAAACGGGGGCAATTGTGCCGCTGGGTGAGTGGGTGTTGGAGGAGGCTTGCCGGCAGTTGCGGCTGTGGGAGGGAATGTTTAATTTCGATCAACCTTTGATTATGAGTGTAAATTTATCTGGGAAGCAGTTTGCTCAACCGGATTTGGTCGATCGCATTCAGGCTATTTTGGGAGCAACGGGTTTGAGTGCCGAGAGTCTGAAGTTGGAGATTACTGAGAGTGTGGTGATGGATGATGTGGAGTCGGCGATCGCGGTTTTAAAGCACATGAAAGCGTTAAATGTCAAGTTGGGAATTGATGATTTTGGGACTGGTTATTCGTCGTTAAGTTATCTGAGTCGGTTTCCTACGGATACTTTGAAGGTTGATAAGTCGTTTGTGGGGCGGATGGAACTCGAAAGTGAGGGGGAGAATGTGGCGATCGTGCGGACGATTGTGACGCTGGCGCACGCTTTGGGGATGGATGTGATTGCTGAGGGTGTGGAGACGGCGGCACAATTAGCGAAGTTAAGGGCGATCGGCTGCGAATACGGCCAAGGTTATTTTTTTGCTCAGCCCTTACCGAGCGATGCTGCGACTGCTTTGATGGCTTCTGATCCGCAGTGGTAAGCTGTTCTACATTTAAATTGTGTGTCAAGAATCAATTAAAGTCTTGTGGGATGGGCTTCTAGCCCGTCCCGAATATACAATTTAAATGCGTAACAGCTTAGTCATTAATTAGCAGTCATTAGTCAGCAGTCATTAGTCATTAGTCATTTAACACTATTCGTTCGGAGGTGAGCGCGATCGTGCCAGAATTATTTGATGTAATCGAATTGTTAGTGACCTTGCCTGAATCTAATTTGCACGTAGGTGTTAGAGGGGCAATTGTAGATTGTTATGCTGATGGAAATTACGAGATAGAATTTAGCGATCGCTGTGGCGAAACGATAGCTTTGTGTACTCTGTCTACGGAGCAGTTTTTAGTTGTTTGGAAGTCGAAAGAAAGGCGTTGGTTGTCTGTATCTGAGCTATTAGCTGCGATGGTTGGACGTTTGTCAGACGAACGTCAGATACAAGTTTTAGAGTTTGCGCGTTCTTTGTCTGGGAGATAGCGAGTTTTTGTGAGGGCGATCGCTTATATCAAAAAGGTGATCGCCCGCCTAAGAGTGAAAAAGTTGTAAATGGCGATCGACCTTTGGATACTAAAAGAGCGTTAGCGAAGCCCGCCCCTACGGGGGCTACGCCAACGAAGAGGATCGCCCTTCGCCCGTGAAAAAGTCGTCAAGGGCGATCGCACTTGCGGATAGGGGGAAGGTGCGATCGCCTTACCTAGCTTAGCTTAAACAGCAGTTGACAAAAATTGACAATATTTGCCATAATTGAATAGTTAGAGATGTAAAGGTTTACAAACTATGACAACACTCAACATATCGCTACCCGAATCGATGCGGAACTTTATCAGCGAACAGGTTGCCAAAGGTGGCTACAGCACCACCAGCGAATACATCCGACACTTGATTCGCCAAGAATTAGAACGAGTCGCAAAAACACAACTTGAGACATTACTATTGGAAGGTTTAGATAGCGGTGAATCTATTGAGATTACGGATGAGTGGTGGGAACAAAAACGCACTGAACTTGTTGAAAAAGTCCGCAATTCAAAGACATGACCAGACGAATTGTAATTAGACCAAGGGCTAGTTTTGACCTGGATGAACAGTTTGCCTATATCGCTGCCAATAATTTTGATGCGGCGTTGAGATTCTTTGATGCGGCAAGGCAAACTTTCTCACAATTAGCACAAATGCCTGGTATTGGTAGCCTTTATAATATTGAAAATCCGCGTCTGGTTGGTTTGCGGAAGTGGGCTATCAGGGGATTTAACAAGCATTTAATTTTTTATGTAGAAAGGGATGAATATATTGAGATTGTGAGGCTACTCCATGCTGCGCGCGATCTTCCAGAGATTTTAGGAGAGGAAGAATAGTTATTAAAAATTGCGATCGACCTTTCGATACCAAAAGAGCGATCGCATAAGCCAGCATTTTCAATACACCTCATCATGACTGCCAATATCGAGCAAGAGAATTTCTTCATCTCCTAACTCTGGATTTTTAACAAAATCAAATACAATCCGACAGTCATATTCCACAGTACAAGCCCAAGAGCCAGCTAATTGACCTTTGAGTTTATGTGTTTGCAGTGATGGCTCGAAAGAGTTTTCTGCCAAAAGTCTCAAGACATCTTCAATTTTGGGCTGTAGCTCTTGGTGTTTGCGAATGAGGGCTTTGTAGGCACGTTTAAAGGATGGAGCAAAGGTGATAATTTTCAACTGTTTAGCTCCGCGATCGCTTCATCAACTGTACCTCGAAAGACGTTTCCAGATTGATAGTCTTGTTTTCCTTGTGCAATGTTAGCGGCAATTTCGCTGCGACGGCGATCGCTAAGTCTTCGGTGCATGATGACAAGCAGAGTGGTTTGTTCGTCTGCTGACAAGGTTTCGATCGCGTCTAAAATGCTATCAAATGTTAAAGTTTGCATGGTGAGTGAGATTTAAAGGCTCAGATGGCTCTGTCTTATTTTACTTGAGTTTAATTTAATTGGCTGAACGATTTCGCCTTTCTAATTGATTTAAAAGTCGCCCTTTCGATGCCAAAAGTGCGTTAGCGAAGCCCGCCCCTACGGGGGCTACGCCAACGAAGAGGATCGCCCGCCGCCCATGAAAAAGTCGTAAAGGGCGATCGACCTTTTGATGCTAAAAGTGCGATCGTCGTTGAATCAGTGGGTTAGTCGATCGTCGCACTAGCTCTAGTTTTTGCCGATAAAATGCCGTTACAAACTAAGAGCTAAAGGTTGTTCTACTAACTGTTCAATAACTAGCGAGTGACAAAGAGCTTCAATTTTGTTATGGGTACCAATGTCAAAAAACAGATGCAGCCACTCATCAGGGGAAAGAGAGAGATTTTCTGTCCAAGGTGAGGGGTTAACTTTTCCCCAACCGATAATTGTGCCGAGGTTAGTAGGTATTTGATTGAAGTCATCAGGATTTGGATTGAGTTGGATGTCCAAGCGAATGCAGGATTTGAGGATTAAGTTTAGATGTTGATCGGTTGTGGCAATCTCAGGAGAATTATCAGTTGAGTTGAGTTCCCAATAGTAGTTGAATTTGAGGATATAATCGTAGGGAAATTGCCAACCCATTGAGAGTAATTCTGCTTCGGTAAAGTCGTATTTTTGCCAAATCTCTTCAAAGTTCATGGTCTTGTTTGGGGTGATATTATGGTATGAGATTAAAGTGTGTTTCTGCACGATTTCCGGGTTTCCCTAATGCGTTTAAGGGTTGTTCTCCCGGCGCTCCACCAAGGAGGGCCATTGTAAACGCGAGTGTAGGATGAACCATCGGGTTTAGTCATAATTCTGACACTACATAGATTATCTGGGCTTGTCCAAATTATACCTTGACCGCTTTTCGATCCGCCTCTAGCTGGGGTGGGTATCCAACGGTCAGCTATGAGTTGAGTTTCCAGGCTGATTTTGTCAATTCCACTAACGAGTAAATTGAGGACATCTATGGCACTGAGGATGTTACCTGATGACATGATTAAGGATATTTAGTTTTTGGATGGTGCGATCGCAATTCGTAGCATTATCGCATTTTTTACTTGATGATAATTCTATTTTGACTGATTAAGAGCGATCGCCCTTCCCGGAGAAAAAGTAGTAAAGGGCGATCGACCGGTACGATACCAAAAAGAGCGTGAAGTGAAGCTATCCCGAGCGTGAATCGCCCTTGACGACAAAAACCGTCCCTAAAATCAAAAGCGAGATCCCTTCTTGCCCGCAAATACTACGCAGCGATCGGGCAAAGACTGAGAGTTGAACAATCAACCTTAATTCTCGGTCGCAATTCAATTTGTACTAAAGTCTTGAATTCTTCATTTTTTGGGGCAATAGAAAATTCTAGTTTGCCGTTAATATAGTCAGTAATTTCAATGCTGTTTACAAGTTCAAAAGACATAATACCCACGGTTAAATCAGTTATTTTTAATTCAATTTGCACTGATTCTTGAATAGTATTTATCCCGAATTTTAGGGTGACACCTAATGCGTCTGTCACTTCATAACACCAATAACCCTCTGAGGGTTGATAAATTTTCGGTTCTTCACAAAAGAATTCGAGTAAAGCTAGTTCATCAAATCCACCTTGCAGCTTAATTTGGGTCATGTTTTTACCCTTATAGTCAGTTATTTTCCATATATTATAGCACTGAGAAAGCGGCGGCTTCCATCGGGCAGGACTTCCCACGAACTTTGCACTTGGGCAAATTTTCCGGTTCTACCTGGTAAAAGCGAATCTCTCAACTCTGTATCTACTTCACCCTCCTCTCCTGTATTCTTATTAATAAAACTATCAATCGAGCGCTTGATAATGTTAGTTTCTTGTTGTACTGTTTGCACAAGATGATTTTGAACAATTTGATGGGATTCTGTCAATGGCTTATTTTTAATATTAAAGTTTTAGGACAGATGGAATTATATCATTTTTACACTGTATAAAAGGGCGATCGACCTTTCGATGCAAAAAGTGCGATCGCCCTTCGCGCGTGAAAAAATCGTAAAGGGCGATCGACCGGCACGATACCAAAAAGAGCGATCGCCCTTCGCGCGTGAAAAAATCGTAAAGGGCGATCGACCGGCACGATGTCAACAAGAGCGTTAGCGAAGCCCTCGAAGAGGATCGCCCTCTCCATCCCCATTCATGCGATCGGATTGGACGATCGCTAGTCGAGCTTGGGCTTGCAATCGGCAAAGGATAGAGCCTCTTCATCCAGATAGCCTGCGATCGCCATTTCAATTACTGCCCAAACTGGATAGTTCATGGCTTTAGCCCGCATGAATAGTCCTTTACGAATGGTTTCGGGTAATCCTTCTAGAAATATTTGTGCTAATTCAGGTGACAGATGTCCAGTAATCACAGGTTGAGTTTGCATCTTCGTTAGTCCCTCGCTGGAATTTTCACATTATAGGGTGGGTGAATCGCTTGAATGATTAGGCTTTCTAACTCTGATGATAGCTGAATCCATTGAGTAAAATCTAATTGGTAAAAGGCGATGCGGATGTCTGCGACTTTCAATTCTTCAATGAATGCCCAAAGTAAGGCTTTGTGGCCACCACGAAAGCGATCGCGTAATGTTCTAGTTTTCCCAATGTAGAGGATTCCAAGGGTGCGATGTTTGACGGCGTAGATACCAGCGGCCATCGGTAGTTCGCGAAATTCTTTAGAAATAGCTATACAATCCTGAAAAGGAATGGATGCAAGAGTATGCAGTATGGCTTCGGCTTCTTGCTGGATGGATTCAGGCATAGAAGTGGGAAATTTGGCAGTTTTTTAATCCTACAGCACGTGAAGCGAAGCTATCCCGTAGGGAATCGCCCTCTCTATTTGACAAAGGGCGATCGACCTTTGGATGCAAAAAGTGCGATCGCCCGTCGCCAGTGAAAAAGTTGTAAAGGGCGATCGCACTTTCGATGCTAAAAGAGCGATCGCCCTTCCCGGAGAAAAAGTAGTAAAGGGCGATCGCCCCTCCCATCCCAAAAAAGCGTTAGCGAAGCCCGCCCCTACGGGGGCTGCGCCAACGAAGAGGATCGCCCTCCCATCCCAGAAAAGCGATATTAATGCTAAACTGGGAAATCGGGAAACACAATTGATAATTATGTAAATGAAGTAAGGGCCTATATGCCAAGGAAAATTCGGGACTATAAGGCTGAATTGATTAGATTAGGGTTTGTGCAGCGGCGTGGGAAGGGGAGTCATCAGAACTGGAAGCATTCGCAACTACAACTGTTAATTACTATTGCCTTCAAAGACGGTGAAGATACACCGTTATATTTGGAGAAATTGTTAAAACAAGCGATTCAAGAGTTAGAAACAATTGCAGCAGAGGAATCAGAGGAATGAATTACCGCTATAGTTTATTAATTCAATGGTCACAAGAGGATCAACTGTATTTGGTAACACTACCAGAGTTTGCTAAACTGGCGATGCAGCCTTGCACTTATGGGAAAACTTATGAAGAAGCGATCGCCAATGCTCAAGAAGCGATCGCCAGCTACCTTGACTATTGCGAAGAAGAAGGTTTAGTGCCTCCAAGTCGGATGACCGTTGCAGCTTAAATAAAAGGCGATCGCCCTTCTCACCCCAAAAAGCGATCGCCCCTCCATCCCCAAAAAAGCGATCACCCTCCCATCCCCAAAAAGCGATCGCCTCCCACCCCAGAAAAGCGATCGCCCGTCGCCCGTGAAAAAGCAGTAAAGGGCGATCGACCTTTCGATGCAAAAAGTGCGTTAGCGAAGCCCTCGAAGAGGATCGCCCGTCGCCCGTGAAACAGGAGTAAAGGGCGATCGACCGGCACGATACCAAAAGAGCGATCGCCCTTCGCGCGTGAAAAAGTAGTAAAGGGCGATCGACCGGCACGATACCAAAAGAGCGATCGCCCTGGACTGAGAAAAAGTTGTCAAGGGCGATCGACCGGCACGATACCAAAAAGACGGCTCAGGTTTTTCAGTAACAAAATGCAGTTACAAACTAAAAGTTAAAATATGTCTTGATCGGCGGCAATTACTGACCGCGCCCAGGCTTACAGTCTGCAAAGCCCAAGGCTTCAGAGTCGAGAAAACTGGCGATCGCCATTTCAACGACAGCTTCTATGGGATACTCAATGGCAGCCGCGCGAGCAACGAGGGCAATGCGGATGCGATCGGGTAGGCAAGCGAGGATGGATTGAGCGTCAGTAACAGATAATTGCTCTAAGTTAGTGGTTTGCATGGATCTACCTCTCGGACGGAATTAGCGCGTTGTAAGGTGGCTCTGTCGATCGCAGGATAATTGCTTCTAGTTCTAATAGTAGCGTAGGGTTTTTCCAAGGTGAGAGAACATACAGAGCGATTCGGACATCTTGATCGGAATATCGATCGAGCCATGCCCACAGAAAGGCTTTATGGCCGCCACTGAAGCGGCCTCGTAAACTCTTTGTTTTCCCGATATAAAGCAGTCCTTCGGTGCGATGTCTCACTGCATAGAGCCCAGGACGTTGTGGAATGCTGGCGAAGTTTCGATTAATTGGTTGGCATTGCTCAAACGGGATCGACGTTAGGACATTGAGAATTTGGCGGGCTTCTTGTGGAAGGTCATCGGTCATGGAGATTGGGAGCGATCGCAGTTTATTTATCTTACAAGGCGATCGACCATTTTACTCGATCAAAGTCGATCGCCCTTTTCATACCAAAAAGAGCGATCGCCCGTCGCCCGCGAAAAAGTTGTAAAGGGCGATCGACCTTTCGATGCCAAAAAGAGCGATCGCCCGTCGCCCGCGAAAAAGTAGTAAAAGGCGATCGACCGGCACGATGCAAAAAGTGCGATCGCCCGCCACCCGTGAAAAAGTCGTAAAGGGCGATCGACCGGCGCGATACCAAAAAGAGCGATCGCCCGCCGCCCCTGAAAAAGTTGTAAAGGGCGATCGACCGGCACGATGCAAAAAGAGCGATCGACCTTTTTCACTGGGAATTATTTCGGATTCGTCCAGTAAATATTCGCACCATAGCCATTGGCTGTACCATTGGGAATGTTAATCCAGTAGGTGTATTCTTGGACAATGCTGTTGGTTGCCAGATTATCGCCATTAGAGTCCATGATTCTGACTTGTCGTTGCCCATTAGGTAGTTGACGTGACTCCATTACAATTCCAACGTGACCATATTTGATTCCACGAACAATCCCAATATCAGGGAAAGAAATAATTGCACCACGTTTTGGTAAGCCCGAATTTGTTGAAGGCAAGAAATTATTCGGGAACATTTGGGAAACCATACGAGCAGTATCTTTTCCGTGACCAAAAGGACGATCAACTTTACGTTGGTTCGCAGGTAGAAAGACTTCTTGAACGTATCGAGCAATCAAAGTTACACATTGACCTCGCAAGTCAAAATAACCATCGAAGCGAGTAATTCCAACTTTTCCTTTAGCCGATCGGAAAAATTGTTCAGAATTTGGGTTCATTACCCCTTGACCTGGATCTGGAGCGGTTTGTGCAGAACCTTTATCCACGTAATAAGCAGCAACAAAACCACGCTTACCATTCACCTCAACTTCATACCAATCATTACGATTGTCATTACCGATCTTGTAAGTTCCACCAGTCACACTTCGCAATATTTTCAGCTTTGTCCCCCCATTCAAATTAGTCATAACCCCAGCATTTGTAGATGCTGAAGTTCTCAAATTCAGTGGCCCACCACCAACTTTTGAATTAACAAAACCATCTTGCGGTGGTGGTGGTGCACTAGAACCTTTGTCAACGAAGAAAGCAGCAACAAAACCGCGCTTGCCGTTAACTTCAACTTCATGCCAATCATTCCGATTGCCAGTACCGGGATTGTAAGTTCCGCCGCTAACTGTTCGCAAAATCTTTAGTTCCGTACCCACAGGTAACGTGCCGATTGGGCCCTGAGAAGTGTTAGATTGACTCCTCAAATTGAGAGGTATGCTGCCAACTCGCGAACTAACTCGACCCGTCTCAAAATTAGTCTGGTTCGGATTCGATGTAGGAACTTGCTTCACAGGCGTACCAGTTCCCGTCTGATAACTCACAGGCAGATAAACTGAGTCACCAACTCGTAACTGTCGCGCTTGAGCTTCAGTAAAAGTCCCGCCAGTCGGAGTTTTCACAATCTCGCGCCAACGGTTAGCATTCCCAAGTTCGCGTTGAGCAATTCCGCTTAATATATCGCCTTGTTTGATAATGTACTGTCGCTGTTGTCCAGGTGTGGCAGGAGCAGCAGACGAACCCGAACCATTGTTATTTCCTGGTGCAGGATTACTGATATTGCCAGTCAGAAATTTCTCAATACCTCGCCCAATCGCTTGTGCTGCTTTTTCGACATTGGGACGACTCATTCCAGGCGCGTCGATAAACAATGATTCTACCAACACAGCAGGTACACCAGTCGGTGCCCCACGCAGTACGCCAAAGTTAGCTGTTTTTGCACCGCGATTGGGAATTTCCGAATCAGGAAAAATAGCGTCTAGTTCGCTATTAATAGTCCTAGCAAGGCTATTATTTATGGCTGGTGCTGAAGTGTGAGAAAAAACTTCGTGACCTTGGGCACTGCGGTTAAAGGCGTTCAGATGCAGAGAAACGAATAAGTCTGAACCACTACTTTGCTGACCGATTTGTTCAAGTCCCAAACTCCCATCATCAATAACCTTGACTTCCGCTCCTCTTTGCCTTAGATAGTTGGCGATAATTTGCGTTTGCACCATGTTTTCTGCGGCTTCGGTGGTACCGTAACCCACAGCGCCGGGATCGAATCTTCCAGGAGAGTTCCCATGTCCCGGATCTAAAGCTATTTTCTTGCCTGTTAAAGAACCAACGGGTGTTGGTGTTGGAGTTGGTGTTGGAGTTGGAGTTGGTGTTGGTGTTGGTGTTGGTGTTGGTGTTGGGCTGTTACCTGGCAGATAAACTACAGTCCCAATTGGTATCCTTGTCGCTTCTTGGGATGTATAGATACTACCATTTTCTTTCTGGATTTCCACCCAACGCGCGCCGTTGCCAAGTTGTTGTTGTGCGATTCTCCAAAGTGAATCTCCTGAAAGAAATGTATAAGGAATCCGAACTGCCCGTTCCGTTGGAGTGACTAAGCCATTGCCACTCCAACTCTCAGGAAGAATGATTGGCGGTACTTCATACTTTTCTGGAGTAAGAGCTTTTGCCAGATTGACTGCTGCTTCGATATTTAACAATCCAGCACCTGTCTCGCTATCCGAATTTGTTTCCTTCAAATCGGTTGCAGTTGCCTTCAGAATATCAATCACTTGACGGAAGCTCAAAGCTGGATTCGCCGCCCACACTTGCGACGCTGCACCGGTGACTTTTGCCGTGGCTGCGGAAGTCCCTGCCATGAAGCCAACCCCATCTCCAACTGTTGACAACACTGCGTTTTCATTAGTGCCTCCACTAGCGAGGATATCTAAACCTTGACCGTAGCTGGAGTAATTTGTGCGATCGTAAGCCTTAGAAAGCGCAATTTCATCATTGACTCGCTCGGCCGCACCGACAGTAATAATGTTGTCAAATTCTTGGGAAGATTGACCCAAAGCTGACATCACAGCGCCATCGTTGCCAGCCGCGACTACAATCATCACTCCATTTTGACGCGCATACTCGATCGCCCCCCGTTCCTGCGGAGTCAATTCATAGCGAGTTGTTGTCGTACCGTCGGCATTAATTTGAGTAAGATCCATACTCAAATTAATCACTCCATTCTTTTTCCCAGAAGACTTGACAAAATCGACATATTCAACTAATGATTCTGCCCATTTTCCAGAACCGATCGCCCGTCCGGCCCAAATCGGTGCTTTTTCGTTGATGCCGTTAATCCCAATGCCATTGTTTTGGGTTGCAGCAATAATTCCTAAAACATGAGTGCCGTGTTCGTTGCCTTTACCAGGTTCGATTCTGGGGTCAGCATCGCCATCTACTCTGTCTTCTCCCCAGGTAATCCGCGAGTAGTCAATATCGGGATTATTGCCCGAAAATCCCGTGTCAATAACTCCGATTACTGGCTGATTTTCAACAGGAAAATCAAACTGTGACGCATCAACTGACTGCAACGGAGGCTGTATGGGCGGTTGGATTAGTCGATCGACCATTTCTTCTAGCCGCGCAACTAAAGCCACAGTATTATCGGAAACCGTCGGCGATCCATTTGCGACCAACTTTTCAGTCAGTTGGTCTAAACGAGCAATCCAAGCCTCGCTGCTGCTACCTTGACTCGGATCGTCAGCACTTCTCAAATCGTTAAGACTTTGTTTCATGCTTTCCAAACGCGCTATCAACTCAGCACTCACAGAAGAATCAAGTTCTGATTGAGTTGCAAAAAAGTCGAACGATGGATTTTCAATTTCAGGATTAGACCAATCTGTTACCGCAGTCGAATTACTATCTGTTGGTTCCTCCACTATTCGATTATTCTCTACAACAGGCAACTCCGGCGTAACTTCCGTAGTTTCCTTGCGCCCAATAGGTATTGGCACATTTTCCTTCACCGCAGAATCGACACTATTTCCAGGTAAACCAACTTTCGGACTTTCAGCTTTTGCAACTTCCGTTATGGCAGGTTTAGCAACTTCAGTTTCCGTCTTACTTGTCGCTGGTAAAACTTCTAGTTTCGCCTCTACCTTCGGAGTTATATTTGCTACTGTTTCCGTCTCAACCTTAGATTTAGCAGGCAAAGTTGTCGCTACTGGAATTTCAGCAACTGTGTCTTTTTTCTCAGTCGCTACTGCCGGAACAGGCGTTTTTTCAATTGGTAATTTAGTTTCTCGAATCTCGACACTCTTTCCAGGTACAGCAACTTTCGGAGTTTCAGCTTTTGCAACTTCCGTAGTAGCAGGTTTAGCAACTTCAGTTTCCGTCTTACTTTCCACTGGCAAAACTACTTTTTCCGTCTCAATCGTAGATTTAGCAGGCAAAGTTGTCGCTACTGGAGTTTCAGTAACTTTATCTTTAACCTCAGTCGCTGCTGCGGGAACAGGCGTTTTTTCAATTGGTAATTTTTCAGTCGAATCCGACACAGTATCCTTGCTAGCAGTTGGTGTAGTTATCACACCTGTTGTCGGATTTGCATCTACTTTCTCAGTTACTTCAACCTTAGTCGAATCCCCAGAATTATTCCCAGTATCTTTGACTTTATCCTCACTTGTTACCGCTGGATTAGTAAGTTTTGGATCTACTTTATCCGTCGGTACAACTTTCGTCGCATCAACATTGTTTTTGTCCGTAGTAGCTGCGGGCGCTGGAGTTTTTGGAGTCTCTTTATCTGAAGTTACTGGCTTCAGAATTTCCTTTTCCAAATCATCAAGTAAGTCGGATACTTCAGCATCTACCTTTGGTTTTGGTTCCGGGGTTATGTAAGGTTTCGCATAAGCAATAACTGCCTTACCCAAATCAGTTTTCCGCCAATCTTTATCCGGGTTAATCACAGTATCGAGCAAAGCAGCTCTTCCAGTCGCACCCCGCACTTGAAAAATGATATCATTGTAATCCTTGTCACTCCCTGCATCTAACCGCATATCCTCCATCACAAAAGTATTACCTTCTCCCGTGACATCCGCAATTTGACCAAAGTGAAATCCCTCAACAGGATTCGCCATTGCCATAGAAAATAAAGGACGTTGAGCACCGCCAACAGTCGGATTATCAAACACAGACTTTACACTACCGTTGGGTACCAACATCA
>Ga0209490_10002730_pt1 | contig 16627 bp, 17 predicted proteins | sample MAT06_FD_187209 | JGI IMG/M metagenome (GOLD analysis project Ga0209490, IMG submission 187209) | Freshwater microbial communities from Lake Fryxell liftoff mats and glacier meltwater in Antarctica - MAT-06 (SPAdes) (version 2) | ecosystem: Environmental > Aquatic > Freshwater > Ice > Liftoff...
GGGGTTACTGTGAGATTAGTTACACTTTCAGTGTTTGTACCTGCATCAGTAGTTAGAGGTGCAATAACTAAGGGGCCAGGAAATTGAGTACCAGTAGGTGCAGTTATCTCACCAGTGACGCTGATAGAAGAACCTGATGATCTAACTATTGTAACTGCACCACGAGCAGCAGCATCTCCTGCATTTGCAGGTGCGGCTAGGATATTACCAACGCCAACCAAACCTAATACACAGATGCCGCCTTTAACGATTGCTGAAATTTTCATGATTAACAAACTCCTGGGTTGTTATCTTTACGTTTTCAATATAACCTTGAATCTTGAGTAAGATTTCAGTAATATCACTGAAAGTTGCAAAAATTCTAGCGGTCATAAATTAAAAAAACTAATAGACGAAATTGTTAGTGCAGGTCTAAATGGCAGCATCAATATCCTTAATAAAATGGAGTTCCAGTAAGGCTTGTGCTTAGTTAAGGTCTGTATGACAGTTGTGGCAATGCTTACCAAATTTCGGATATTGGAAACCAAAGCCAAAAAATACCAGAGGTACGGCTTTAGACTGCTTCCAATACCAAAATTCTCTGTAAACTGCGCTTAATAATTAGTCAAAAATTTTCAGAAATGCCCATGTCATATCTTTGCTAAATCTTAAGTGCATCTTTATGGTTGATATGCTGTGGGCGGTTAGAAACCTCGTCTACACAGGCAAAACCCAACCTCCGTGGGTTAAAAAAGTTCTGATAGGCGCTGGTGCAATACTTCTCGGATAAGGGTTGAGTCGTCCTAGATTCAGATCCCCCCGCCTACGGCGACCCCCTTAAAAAGGGGGTAAAAGATGGTTAGAAGCCCCCCTTTTTAAGGGGGGTTGGGGGGATCTGCAACGACTAATTGCGCTAACCGAGAAGTATTGGGCGCTGGTGGGGGAATGCTAGAGACTTCAAAAAACAATAATGATGAGATGTCTTTAGGCAAACTAGAGACTGTAGCAGAAAAAGTAAAACCACGCTCGGATGATTAGAAATGAAACCAGCACACGAAAGAGAACAGTTAATTAAAGATATCAACGTACTGCTACATCAAGCTTATGACAGTACCCTAGATGAAATTTACGCATTACTTCAAAAAATCGAAGATGAAGAGGAAGATGAAGATTTAAAAGCCTATGAGCTAGCAAAAAAAGACGCTGAGATTGACGGCTCGGTGTCATGGGAAGAAGCTAAAAAAGAACTTAAACCAGTTTTCATGTATTTAAACCACATTTGTCGTAGGGGTTTAGCATTGCTAAACCCCTACCGCGTGGTCTATTTACCTGAAAATAGCTGTAAAGCAGAAATATGTCACCAGTTGGGATACATTTGGTATGAACTTGAGCCTAAACCCCTTTAAAACCTCGTTTCTAGCCTCTGGCTATAAATACTCATCATTGCGGCTCTACCGCAAGTCAAGAGGCGGAGCCTCCTGTTAGGCAACGAGAGAATTGTAATTTTTCAACCACGTTGTGTGTACACCGTAGCCTTGGTAAAGAGAGGGACATCCGTTAGGACAAGGTGAGGTTTTTGTTTGGCTAGCGATCGCCTCAGAGTTACGCTCAAGCCCCATTTAACTTACTATATTTATTGTCCCCCAGTTAAATGGGCTACATCTGGCTGCCCTTAGGTCATTATGGCGAAACCCAAGAAAAGCGCTACTCCCATCAATCTCAGCGATCCACAATATTATCTTAACCGAGAGTTAAGCTGGTTAGAATTTAATGCCAGGGTGCTGCATGAAGCTTGTGACAATCGCACGCCTCTTCTGGAACGCCTCAAGTTTTTAGCAATCTTCTGTTCTAATTTAGATGAATTTTTTATGGTGCGCGTTGCTGGTTTAAAGCAACAAGTAGAGGCGAAAGTTAGCCTGTTAACTCCCGATGGGCGGACACCACAACAACAACTAGACGATATTCAGTCTAGCCTCAGTCCTCAGGTGAAGAAACAGCATCAACATTTTGAGCAAGTACTTCGACCCTTATTAGCAAATAACGGCATCCATATACTGAATTATATAGATTTAAATCAGAAACAACGGACTAATCTCAACAGTTATTTTGATGAGCAAATCTTTCCAGTTCTGACTCCCTTAGCTGTTGACCCTAGTCATCCCTTTCCTTTCATTTCTAATCTCAGTCTAAATCTGGCAGTCGTCGTCAAGAACCCAGATACCGAAGAGGAATTATTCGCCAGAGTTAAAGTCCCTAGCGTTCTGCCACGATTTTTACCAATTCCGCCTGAGTTGGCAACTCAAGAAGATGGGAAACCGATCCATTGGACTGGAGTACCTTTAGATCAGGCGATCGCTCATAATTTGGAATCTCTATTTCCAGGGATGAAGATTCAAGAATATCACCCGTTCCGCATTACCCGTGACGCTGATTTGGTATTAGAAGAAGATGAAGCAGATGATTTATTATTAGCGATCGAACAAGAACTGCGAAAACGGCGCATGGGTGGGAGTCCAGTCCGGCTAGAAATTCAATCCCAGACTCCTCAATCAGTGCGATCGCGATTATTACAAGATTTGGAATTAACAGACACTGATATTTACGAGGTAGATGGTCTTTTGGGCTTGCGGGATTTGATGTATTTTATGTCCCTGCCATTGCCAGAACTCAAAGATCCACCACGCCAATCTGTTGTACCGTTACGTCTCCAACGTCTAAAGCAACCGAGTTTAGACCCAGATGCACTAGAGACGGACGAAGGAAAAGACTTTTTTGCTGTGATTCGGGAAAAGGATTTACTAGTACACCATCCCTATCAATCTTTTTCGGAAACAGTCGTGCGGTTTATTACCCATGCTGCCTACGATCCGAATGTGTTAGCCATCAAAATGACTCTTTACCGGACTTCTGGCGACTCGCCCATCGTCAACGCTTTAATCGCCGCTGCCGAAAATGGCAAGCAAGTATCCGTACTGGTGGAATTAAAGGCGCGGTTTGATGAAGAGAATAATATTTACTGGGCAAGACGACTAGAAAGAGTTGGAGTGCATGTTGTCTATGGTTTAGTGGGGCTGAAAACCCACAGTAAAACCGTCATGGTAGTACGGCGGGAAAAAGACCGCATCCGTCGCTACGTGCATATTGGCACTGGTAACTATAACCCCAAAACGGCACGGCTGTACACAGATTTGGGATTGTTTAGTTGCCGTGAAGAATTAGGTGCTGACATCACAGATTTATTTAATTTCTTGACAGGATACTCCCTGCAAAAGTCTTATCGAGAGTTGCTAGTTGCACCTGTGAATATGCGCGATCGCTTTTTGGCATTAATTCACCGCGAAATCGAAAATGTTCAACATGGATTTTCTGGGCGCATTGTTGCCAAAACCAATGCCTTAGTCGATCCGCAAATTATCGCCACTTTATATGAAGCTTCTCGCGCCGGAGTGCAAATCGACTTAATCATCAGAGGCGTTTGCTGTTTGCGCCCAGGGCTTAAAGATATCAGTGAAAATATTCGCGTCATCAGCATTATCGGTCGCTTTTTAGAACACTCTCGCATTTATTATTTTCATAACAACACACAAGAGGAAATCTATATCGGCAGTGCCGACTGGATGCGCCGCAACCTAGATCGCCGCGTGGAAGTAATTACCCCCATCAAAGACCTTGATATTGCCAAAGATTTGCAAGAAATTCTGGGAATCATGCTCGCAGATAATCGCCAAGCTTGGGAGTTACAAGCTGATGGCACTTACATTCAACGGCGTCCCTATGATGATTCTCCAGAAGCCAGTTCGCAAAAAATTCTGATCAACATGGCATTACGCTCAACTGGTGTAACTCAAATCTGATTAATTAAAAACAAGTTCCTTGTACCTTAATAACTAGCTAAACTTAGTTTTTTTAGAAAACTTTAATTTTTGATATAGCAGTTCTCGTTTACGTGAGGTACACCCGTAGGGGCACGGCATGCCGTGCCCCTACAACTTGGGATATAACGTTGTACCGCATCTGAATGGGAACCGCTATAACTTATCTAAGTTGTTAGTCATGGGTTAATACAAGTTATTCAACCATAGATAGAGTAAGTGCTGGCACTTGTTCTCATAAACTAGAAAAGTTATTGTGAACAAATTTTGTCTTTCCCCTGAATGTTAATGCTATCCTGTGAACTTTCTACTTTGCGCCTTCTAGTAGTTGATGACCACGAACTGACTCGTTTAACCTTACAATTGGTTTTTTCTTGCCAGGAAAATATTCAAGTCGTAGGTTTAGCCAGTAATGGTGAAGAAGCTATAGAAATGGTTAAACGTTGCCATCCAGATGTGATTGTTTTAGATTTAGAAATGCCAGTTATGGATGGTTGGAGTGCGTCTAGTCATATTAAAGCTATATCTCCGAACACTCAAATCCTTGCTTACTCCTCAGTGGAAGACGTAAATTTTCAGGGGACAAAGGCAATGGCTAGCTTTGATGACGTTTGCAAAAAAGATGTACCCACAACCGAACTTATTGCTTTGGTTAGGCAGTTAGGGAAGCGTGCAGGGGATGGGTCAGTTGCAGTCTAAATGGGATATAGCTATGTTACTTGGTCAAGCTTGTCTTAGCTTAATTCCGGCGATTTGGAAGATTATAATACTAAGAAAAGTCGGTATAGCCTGAAGTTGACGGTTACACCGACGCAGTTTTCGATCATTTTTACTTTACCCCTTAGTCTGGCTCAACTATTTTCCTGTTCGGGAATAGTGCGTCTAAATTCATCAATTAACTCATCCAGTTCTTCCAAAGCCTGATTTACGTCGATTCTCAAAGTTCCCAGGTTTGGTTGCTCCAGTAGGCTCAACAGGTATTGGCGCTTACTTTGCACTGTGGTAATTCGTTCTTTTATAGTCTGTAGATCCATTATTTTCTTCCAATCTTTAACTACCTTTAAGTTTAAAGTTAACTCAAAATCCAATATTCTGGAACACTAAGTAGGTCAACCTAATTAAACCAGGACTTACGCAAAACTATACGCTGTAGGGGTAATTCATGAATTGCCCCTACCTGAAAATCATTCTTTTTGGCTATTGTTTGCGTAAGTCCTGTAAACATTAAACCCTCAGGAATCTAAATATTTTATTTATACCACCTACTCAGTGGCTTAAGCTAATACTCTTCCCTATTTGTTACTCATAGCCGATGATAATAAAACTGATACCATTTCACAAAATTCCTGCTACAAGTACATTGGTAGGGGCATATAGATGTACACCCCAACAGGCGATTAATTTGTTACCAAGTTTTTTGGAAATGGTATTGACATATTAGAAATATATACCAACCTAAACTCATGCTACGCAAAATCTCTTTAGGAACAGTCGGTTTAACTATCGGTGGTATATTAACTATCATTGGCTTCGTCGCTTATGCCGTTAATAATGCCACACTTAATCTTGTCGGATTTTTTTACGGGATTCCTCTATTGTTGGGAGGATTGGCGCTCAAAGCTAATGAACTCAAGCCAGTACCCTTTAGCCAAACTACGTCACCGTCAGCATTGATACTACGCCAGCAGCAAGCAACTGATACTCAAAATAAAATTCGCAAAGACATTACCCGATATTTCTACGGTCAAGATGCTCATCTAGATACAACACTTTCTTTTCTGGGTTTGAGTCCCACAGATGAGGAACGGCCAATAGTTACAGGGTTACGAGAAACGGAAGTTAATGGGAGCTATGCCCTAATTTTAGAATTTGATTCACCGCTAATACCAATTGATGTGTGGCAAAAAAAACAGGAAAAAATGACCAACTATTTTGGGCCTGGAGTGGAGGTTCAAATAACACAACCATTTGAAAACAAAATTGAACTAGCATTGGTCAATACTCAAAAAGAGTCAATAGTCAATAGTCAATAACAAAAATTATCGCTACCAAAACTCCATTGCTTTATAACTTCTCGTTACCCACATTAAAGCTTTTTGTGTTATTATTCCAATCTAATAATGTCGTGGGAGTTTCGGTAGCGCATTACTCAATGATATCCAGTGATAATATCTCCGGTGTGGTTCGTAGACGATAAAAAATCATGAGCAAATATAGAATTTTAAAACATGAGCAAAGTTACACTTTTAGTCAATACTTTTTATTGCCCAACCCAACAATAGACATACTGGCTGAGTTTGAGTACAGCTACGATCGCACAGAGCTAGAATTACCAAGATACTTTGCTGAACTGAGCTATTTAGAGTTTTTACAAAATTATTTACAGCGCAATATAAAGCTTTTTAACCCAATCGCTGAGATATCAATACGAGAATTTTAATTGCACCTATCCTTGCTGAAATATGCGCTCACACAAAGGCTCAACTCTATAGTGAGTATCTGATTAATGTTAATGAAAAACTCAAAGGTACTTTGAATTATTACTTACATAAATCTAACTCCCTATTGGTGATTGAAGCAAAACAATCAGATATCAGAAGAGGGTTTACACAGTTAGCGGTAGAATTAATAGCTCTTGATCAATCCCTAGATCATGAAAAAGCTATTTTATATGGAGCAGTTACCAATGGAGATGACTGGAAATTTGGTACTCTTCATAGAGAAGATAAGCGGGTTGCAGAAGATATTAAACTTTACCGTGTTCCTGAAGGTTTAGAAGATTTGGTACGAGTGCTTGTAGGTATCCTTTTATCTGAAAGTTACAAGCAATTGACCAAAAAGTTACTTTTCTAAACGAACTGCATACCACTGTAAATATTGCCCAGGACTAATATCTAATTCGCAACTGGTGTCGATTAAATATTGTGCTTGAGCTTCTACAGTATCAAACTTTTGCAAATCATGTGGTAAATCTTGAATTTGGAGTTGTTGGAGAGTTGTTTTGAGTTTTTCTAATAATTCTGATGGTGTCAAAAATTGTTCTGGTTGATTTGTTTCTAGAACAACAAAGTTATCTTGTTGATACATTAATGGGTCTGGCATTTTAAAGATTTAGTGACTACAATAACTGGAACATGAAGCTTTACACCTAGTCTAATATGAAGTTTATGTAATTAGATTAAAGCTCCGCAACCCTTGCCGAATAGACTAGATAAATTTCATTCAATTGATAAAATTACTTAGTATTAACTATCTTATGAGGGTACTTTAGCAACTGCTTTACCCCTGCCTTGCTAGGTTTTTAAACTCAGTACAGAACTAAATAAGTAAGGTGTGCCTTGGCAATTCTCAAAAAAATTGCAATTTGACTTTAACAATAGGGAAATATAAAAGTAACATTTCCTCTCATAACCATAGTTGAGCAAAAAGGTAATCATTGCCTTCATGTTCCAATTATAGATTGTCTATGCAACTTAGTTCTCAACCGCTTGCTTGGCTCACTAACATTGAGCAGTCGATTGTCAAAAAACAGTTGATTGTGAAGCTAGACATACCTTTGCCGCAAATCTCGGCATTAATAAAAAGAGCGATCGCCCCCATGCGATCAAGTTTGCCCAGCCTTTTTCAGTATAGCCCCGCAGTTGGAACGCAACTCATGTCAGGCACAAGTACATTTTCCGTTTCTAAGCAACCCCCGATGATTCTAGTGGCTGATGATGATAAGCCCTTCCGCGTGCTGTTGCGTAAAGCTATGGAACAAGAAGGCTATCGAGTAGTCGAGGTTGCTGATGGGAAGCAATGTATAGATGCTTACGAGACCATCAAACCGGATATAGTTTTGCTAGATGCTGTAATGCCTGTGATGGATGGCTTTACCTGCTGTAAGGAATTGCGTAAGATTGCCACGAAGAATTTAATATCAGCTATTAAAAACTTTGATACTGACTCGCCCCTTAACAATACTGTGATCTCCCAGATGTGGGAACGCACTCCCATATTGATGATCACGTGCTTGGACGATGAGGAATCCGTAAACGAGGCTTTTAAAGTCGGGGCGACTGATTACGTCACTAAGCCAATTAACTTCGCTGTATTGCGCCATCGCTTGCGCGAACTGCTAAAGCAAGGGCAGGTTTACAAACAATTAGAGGCTACAATCCAAGCTTTTCAGCATCTCGCCAATGTTGATGGCTTAACTGAGTTGGCTAATCGTCGCCGCTTTGATGATTATCTCAGTACTCAGTGGATTAATCTAGCACAACAGGGATCTCCTCTGTCACTGATTTTGTGCGATATCGACTTTTTTAAATTTTATAATGATAGATATGGCCATCCGGCTGGCGATGTCTGTTTACAAAAGGTGGGTGGTGTCTTAAACTTTAAGGCGCAAAAACATCAAGATTTAGTAGCGCGTTATGGTGGCGAAGAATTTGCTGTAGTTTTGCCAAACACTCATGCCTCCGGTGCAGTTCATGTTGCCGCGATGATCCAAGGGGCAGTCAACGATTTGCAAATTGTTCATGGCGGATCTGAGGTAAGTGAGTATGTCACCATGAGTATGGGCATAGCGACTGTTGTTCCCACTTGGGAATCTTCACCTTCAGATTTGATTGTACTGGCAGATAAAGCACTTTACCAAGCAAAGACCGAGGGACGCGATCGCTTTGTCTCAAGTCGTCATTTGTCCTTGACCAATGACTAAGAAGGATAAACTGGCAACGTAAAGTGAAACAATGCTCCGTTATCGGGGGCAGAGTCCACCCAAATTTGACCATAATGCGCTAGGATAATGCGTTGGCATAAACAAAGACCAATGCCGTAACCTTCTGTACCTTCGTCCCGTTGCAGACGGAAGTGGTTTTCAAAAATGCGATCGCGGTTCTCTACAGGAATACCAGGCCCAGTATCGCCAATACTAAACTGAACTTTTTGGGTAGTACGATGCAATCCGGCAATGCTAATTTTGCCACCTTTTGGTGTGTATTTGATGGCATTATCCAATAGATTCATTAACACTTGGCGGATGCGTTCTGGATCGGCATATACGTATGGCAAATCTTTAGGAATATCTGTTTCTACCTCTTGAGATTTGGCGGTGTAGCGATCGCACAATTCTTCTAGTACATCTAGGCACAGTTTACCTAGCTCTATCTTTTGTGGTAATATTGGTAACTCTGTATCTTTGCCACAACCTACCTGTAAAAGGTCGGCAATCATCCGGTCAATTATTTTAGTTTGATTGCGGGCTTGTTTTAATAAATGCGCCGTCATGCTTGGTTTAAGGCGCTGGAATTCACCTGTCTCTAAATTGTAGTTAGATTGGAGAGTTTCTATTGCGATCGCGGCAGCAGTTAGGGGATTACGGAGATCGTGTGCCAGTATAGCAATTACCCGGTCTTTAAACTGTAGTTGCTCAAGAAGATTCTCTTTTTCTTGTTTCAAGCGAAAAATTTCGTCTGAAAGTCGGATTAGTTCAGCAGAAACAGCAACTGAGCGGATAGTAGATTTGGGTGATGTTGCTCGACCATTGTCGTCTATGGGTTCTTGTAAGTCTGACTGTAATTTTAAGTAGACGTTTATAGCGGCTTGCCAGCGAGGCCACCAGTTTTTCAATTGCGCTACAATGTTACTCCCAGCTAAAATCTGTCGTGGTTCTGGATGGATTTTGATTAAAGCTGGCGTTGTGATCAATTTAAAGTGTTCTGCTAAGTAAGGTTGTTGTCTAACATCGATAATTTGAAGTTCAAAACTATACTCAGTCTGCAATTCTTTTAAATAAGCACTTATTCGCTGCACTTGTTGTCGGGACTGAGTGCGTCCATCGACAAACAATAACAGCTGGAGTGGAGCCTCAGAATAAATAGGCTGATCCTGGGAAACTTGCATGTAATCGTGTTTCAGCAATGGTAACAACCTGGCGACGCTTTACAGAAAGTAAAATGGACTGACGGTTGTTGATGGTCGTAGTTTTTCCTTCAATTCAATATCTATTTTGGATTTTTTATACTCCGATCAGATATGCGTTTTTGACATTAGACATATCTTTTTCAGCATTTTGCTCCTTTCTGGCTAACTTCGTCTCCAAGAGACATCCTTGCTTTTGAATAATAAGTCTTAATTTGCCCCTGAATCAAAAATTTTCGCCACAGCCAGCAGCTAGAAGCTTCAATATTATGTCAAATCGGCTAGTGCAGCACCATGTCAATTTGAGGACTCACTTTGAACAAGCGATGCCTACGGCGGGCAAAGCCTACACCCAAGCAAATGCAGATGCTAATTGTATTTAATCTATCAGGAAGTTGTTAACTATTTAGACCAATTTTGTAGAGCGTTTTCTCAACCGTCAGTGGATGCGAGTATCTTTTTTGCCTCTACCTAGCAAAGAACTATAGTTAACTATCTACCGCCTCTATAACTTGCGAAACGCACCCTGTAGCCCAGCCTTCTTAAAATAACGGCTGCTTATCAGAGAATAACAGGGAACAAATGCTTTAGTCAAAGCTTTGCATAACGGCGATGCCTACGGCGGGAAACTACGCACTTCTAAAAGAAGCACTCATTGCTTTTAAGGCGGCCAAGAAACTCTTGACTACAGCACGAGTCCCTAGTGGTCTGTCAAGAACTAATTGACGGATAGATTCCCTGTAGAGACGGCGATTTATCGCGTCTCCTTAACCGTCTAGCAAGCATTCCAGATTTATTTGTGTATTTTTTCCGAAAATGTTAGTTTGTGATAATTTTAGGGAACTCTATAAATGAGCATAGGAACAAAACCTAATGGCTGTAAAACAAAGACAACACGGTAGCTTTTGCTACCGTTTACTAATTTTTTGAGATATCACATATCATCTTCACCAACAAAGACATTTACGAAGAAGACGCCGTAACTCGGCAGTGTCTTTTGGTGATAAAAGAGTCAGAGGAGCAGAGGTGACATTCGATTTTCTCATACTTTCCTGCTTTTTCTTTCCTAATACCTAATTCCTAGTCACCCTTTATTGAACAGTCTGCGCTAGGGTAGGAATTGAAACTCAATATTATATGATTTCCTGTGCTTCCCTGTAAACGTCCAGCTGTCTTTCTGAGTTTGGCTGTTCTACTACTCACTTCGTTAACAGCCTGCGCTAATAATCCAGTCGCCAAAAACCTTGAGCAATCTTTGGCAGCAGATCCCAATCTCCAAAGCAATCCAGTTGTCTATGGGGAATCTCAGGGTAATGAACCGCAAGCACAGCGAAACCAATCAACAGTTCAGTTACCAGCTGATTTTCCCAAAGAGATCCCTTTATATTCCAATGCCAAACTACAGGAAGTTACACCTACTAGCGGCTCAGAAAACAGAGTTTCAACTCGTTGGTTGAGTTCTGACCCCAGCAACTTTATTGCTAGCTTTTATAGTAGCCAGTTTCAAACAAATAACTGGCAGGTTTTACAACAGCCAACAGATAATGCGGGAGGTGCTTTTGAAGCACGTCGTAACGATTTGCTGTTAAAAGTTTCCATCCAACCTCAATCAGTCACCAACGCCACAGCCAATCAACCCCAAACAGCCACTGAATTATTGATTGAGTATGTACCGAATACTGCTGCAACAGTACAACCTACCCCAACTATAAATCCTAACGCTGTTCCTCAACCAGGAGATCCACAGTTCATTGGCCCGACACCACCTGCCAACTTGGCAGCACAGCCATTAAGCACAGCTAATAACCAAACAATCCCCACAGCCACACCTGAATCGCAGAAATTTAACGATCTGAACAAGGCACCGCAAGAATGGCGGCAATACATCCAAGACTTGGCTGCATTAGGTGTTTTGTCTATAGAATCAAAGGTAACTAAGAGCAATACTGCCACCACTGACCAGTTTGAACCGAGCAAAATCGTTACACATCGGGAATACGCCCGTTGGCTAATTGCTGCTAATAATGCTATGTATGCCAGCAACCCAGCTAAACAAATTCGTTTAGCATCAGAAAGTACTCAACCAGCTTTTAGTGATGTATCGGCAAAAGACCCTGATTTTCCAGTAATTCAGGGGTTAGCCGAAGCTGGGTTAATTCCCAGTCCTTTATCTGGAGATTCTACAATAGTTTTGTTTCGTCCTGATGCACCCCTAACACGGGAGGCGTTGCTGCTGTGGAAATTACCCCTAGATACTCGCCAAGCTTTACCCTCTGCTAACTTCGATGCGGTCAAACAAACCTGGGGTTTCCAGGACGCAGTGCGAATTGACCCCAAGGCTTTAAGAGCAGTATTGGCTGATTACCAGAATGGTGAACAGTCGAATATTAGGCGGGTGTTTGGTTATACGACTCTGTTTCAACCCAAAAAACCAGTGACTCGTGCTGAGGCTGCTACGGCTTTGTGGTATTTCGGCACACAGGGAGAGGGTGTATCAGCTGCTGATGCTTTGAAATTGAAGCGGAATTAAAACAATATCTAGGACGGGCGACGACTACACAAACCTAATTCTCTTGCTGTTGTCTACGATCAGCATAAAAACTATCCACTTTTATGCTGATCATGGAAAATTTGCTATTTATTTATAATACACCTATTTTTTATTAAGAAAATGTAAATCTATGTATTTACAGCCTTTTTACCTTTCTTTGATAAAGTTTTGAGGCATAGTTAAGTAAAACAACGCAAATAAATTCAATATTAACGTGTTTAGTTTTAAAGTAACTGAAGAAAAGACAAGTTCTAAAAAATACCACAATGAAAAAACAAGCTGTAGCGGCAGGATTTGTTCTATTTTATTTCATGTTGCCGACCAAAGCCTCGGCTGCGAGTTTTGATCAGCTTTATGTATTTGGCGATAGTCTTTCCGATACAGGCAATATATACAATGCTACGGCGAACACGTACCCTCCAAGCCCACCTTACTTTGAAGGACGTTTTTCCGATGGGTCGATCTGGGTGGATTATCTCGGAGATCAGCTAGGGTTAAAGCCTACTTTATTCACTACTATTCTTCCCACACAAATTCCTACCCAAGGGATAAACTTCGCTTTCGGTGGTGCTAGCTCTGGTTTAGGTAATGCTGTGGTTCCCAATCCAAATTTACCGGGATTACTCAAACAAGTCCTTGGTTTTGCTGGAACTCTGCAAGCAAATAATCAAACTGCTAACCCAGATGCACTTTATACATTGTGGGGAGGTGCGAATGATTTCTTTTTTCTCAACCCGGAAGACTCTACCACGCCAATCAGTAATATATCTCTGGCGTTGAATACTCTCGTAGGAGTCGGCGCGAAAAATATTTTGCTGTTTAACTTGCCAGATTTGGCACAGCTTCCAGCAGCTAAAATCGACGATCGCAACCCTACAACCCTTAGCGAATCTACTAGTGAGTTTAACTTAGGTTTAGCAACAACTGTGAGCGCTTTGAGCCAAAACCCAAATCTCAATATCATCTCTGTTGATACTTATTCTTTATTTAATCAGGCAAGCGCATTGGGTTTTACGAATGTAACCGAGTCTTGTCTATCTAGGCTAGATATATGTAACCCAGGTAACAACAAGTTTCTCGTCTGGGACGGTTTCCACCCAACGACTGCTGCTCATAAGGTGATAGCAGATGCTGCACTGGCGGCGATTGAGGCTAAGTCTGTTCCTGAACCTGCGATTAACTTGGGGATTTTAGCCCTTGGTGCTTTTGGTGCGGTAGGAATACTGAAACGTCAACAAAAAAGGTCAGCAGGTCGGGTTTTTGATGCGCGATTATCTCATACAACAGTTGAAAACTAAATTAACTGTAGTGATTTGTTAAAAGCTTTCTGCAAAACTGAGTTTGAGTGATACTTTGACTGGAAGGTGCGATCGCATATCAACCTAAAATAGCTAGAAAAAGGTTTTGCAAAGCCTGAAGGTCTGGCCCCTCAAGTCGCCCTAACTTTTTAATCACTAGCCCTTTATCTATGGTAGTCAAAACTGGTTTGATAATTGAAGGTTTGAGAAGACCAGCTACTCGCCATCCAGTAATTGTGATTTCACCAAAGGAAGTTGCTGGATTCGCTTGAGTGGTAATAGCTATCGATATTAAATCCGAACGCTCACGTTGATAGCTATTAGAACTCACAACTACTGCTGGACGTTTTTTGGTAGTAGTCTGGTCAGTAAAGGGAAACGGCACTAAAACAACATCACCAAATTCATAGTTTGTCATATTCTGCATCATCAGGGTTATCCCAGATTTTGAGCAGAACTGGCTCAGAAAGTTTTGCGGCTGCAAAGGTAAGGCTATGGTCTGTATTTTGCAGATTTAGAGAATCAATAAAATCTTCAACTAGCAAAACTTGTTCGGGAGGCAGCTTTTGAATTTTTTCAAGTAGCCTTTGCTCTGAAATGCTATCAGTCTGCATTGTTTAGATTCTCCTAAGGAACGCAAATTTAATAACGTGCAATTCTTATTTAACTTGGAATGGTGCGTTACGCTCCGCTAACACACCCTACTTTTGCACTTTATTTAATCCACATTCCTAACCTTGCCTGTATTGGTTACTTTATGCATTAATTATAGTTTTTGGTTGTCTCTACCGGCGAAGGCGATCGCTAACTGTATCGATTTGATAATTTGAGGCTTTGACTGTAAGGTGCGATCGTATATCAACCTAAAATAGCAGAAAAAGGTTTTGCAAAGTCTAAAGGTGTGGTTTCTCAAGTCGCCCTAACTTTTTGTGGCAAGTCATCGTTGTCCAATGCAGTTTGAGCAGATGCGTACAACTCTTCAACCAGAGATTGCATCCGTCTATGTGTAATCCTTACTTAATGCCTAAGCAGATAGCGTAGGCATGGGGCGCATGGATGCTGATAGCTTTTAGCTTTGGCGGATAGTTTATTTCGACATTTATAAGCTGTAAAAACTATGAAAAATGATGCGCTATCAATATAGGCGAGTTTTTAATGGTTTTTACACCCATTTGGCTAAATACTTGATTTATGTCAAACTCTACTATTGAGCAACACTTTTATCAAAGCCGATGATGGGATTTGAACCCACGGCCTGCTGATTACGAATCAGCTGCTCTACCACTGAGCCACATCGGCATACACAATCTAGAAGTATAACATGATTTGATTATGATGGATCAAAATCCCAAAAATCGCTTTAAACCTGAACAATATGTCAGCTTTACAGCGGTTTTCAGATGAATAGACCACAGTGAGCGAATCACCCCAAGCATTATCAGAGGTAGTTACGAAGACTAAATCAATATCGTAAATATTTTTACTTCACAATATATACTTGTACTTCCTAAGTTTATTGCCGGGTTTTATAGTTCAATAGTTTTTGAAACCTAATAATATTGGCAAGCTGACTGTTTTATCTTTATGTATCTTTGCTGTGACGAGATATCAATATAGAAAAACTTATAGCGGTTCCCATTCCGATGCGGTACAACATTATATCCCAAGGTGTAGGGGCACGGCGTGCCGTGCCCCTACGGGTGTACCTCACGTAAACGAGAACTGCTATAAGTATTATTTGTTAGGTTTTGGAGGTTTGCTCTTAACTATTTATAGTGTTTATACTTAGAAAAATAAGCTATTTTTAACAAACATTGATTTAGGCAAATTGCTTACAGTAATTTATCAACATATCTAACTTTAGACTGATGGAAAAACACCTTATTAAAGAATATTCCTTAAGTATTAGGACTATTTAATACGGCAATTACTTGTCCACTACCAGCAAAAATTTCATAAAGTTGGAGTCTTTTTAGAATAAAGCAGGTAAATATACAGTAATTACTAAAAACTATGTCTTAAAATAAAAAACTAGTAAATTTACTGAAAACTATGAAAACTAACTTACGGATCACAAAGTTTATATTATTCTGTCTAGCTGCTTACATACTAATACCGAATATTGCTGCTTGCACAGGTATCTTCAGCACTGCAAGCGCTAATAGTAGTAACGCCTTAATCGCTGGCAAAGTTAATTCTCAGGATTTAAAAGACACGTATATTCCACCAAATTATGGTGGTCCGGACAGTCAGCATGGTAGCGGTACTCGCTGATGGCAATTTTAGATTTTAGATACTGGGGATTTCCACCAGTGGTATGTTTGTACGAGTGTGTGGACTTGCCAATTTTGGTCTGGTTGAGGATAATCTAAACGATAGTGTCCCCCTCGGCTTTCGGTTCTAAAAGCAGCACTTTTGAGAATTAAATCAGCCACATCTAATAAATTGCGGGTTTCTGCCCAAAGTCGCAATTGCCGTTCAATATCTGGTAGGTCAAAACTAGCTGGTTCTGCTGGACGTAAAGCAAGCAAGAATTGACTTAAAGGCAAAGTAGCGAAATCTTGCTGCCAAGATTCTACAGTAGCGATCGCACTTTCCAACCCTAATTGTTCCCGACAAATACCGGCACTTTCCCACACTAGACGCGGTAACTTCTCTCTAAGTGTTTCTAGCTGTGCTTGCTGGATGTGCCACTCACTAGCATCAGCACTAAATGTCCGTAATGGTAGCACTGGTGTTTCTGACGGCAGCCCAATATTTTCCAACTCAATATTAGCCATTTGCGCCCCAAACACAATACATTCCAGTAGGGAATTACTGGCAAGGCGATTTGCTCCATGCACGCCAGTACTAGCGGTTTCACCCACCGCGTACAAACCGGGGATATTAGTGCGATTCATCAAATCTGCGACAATTCCACCCATCCAGTAATGGGCAGCTGGCGCTACAGGAATTGGTTCGTGGAAGACATCAACGCCCCAATGGTGACAAACTTTTATGATGTTGGGAAAGCGGTGACGAAT